>Ga0180438_10005217_pt1 | contig 18204 bp, 14 predicted proteins | sample SS_ome_12_FD_132455 | JGI IMG/M metagenome (GOLD analysis project Ga0180438, IMG submission 132455) | Hypersaline lake sediment archaeal communities from the Salton Sea, California, USA - SS_3_D_2 metaG | ecosystem: Environmental > Aquatic > Non-marine Saline and Alkaline > Hypersaline >...
ACCGATCTCCAGCGTCGCGCCTTCGACCTCCTCGGCCTGGCCATCGGAGTGTAGCCAGAATCCCGAATTTCGAAATCGCCCGTTTTCGACGGGTTTCCCGTGCCTGAGCCGGAAAATCTCGCATTAAATCGAAAAAAGTTCGGTTTAGCCGTCGCCGGAACGGCGACGGCGTTCCGGCGGCGCGTCGTTCAACCGCAAGCCGCAGGCGCCGCGAACAGCATGACTCGCGAAGGAACGGGTGAGAAATATCGTCCAGTTTTGCCCGAACCCTCACCATAACGCGGCAAAGCCACAACCAAATCCGAAACACGAATATCGAAATCCGAGACAAATCACAAATCCAAAATTCGAAACGTCCCCGCAAAATCCCGCGTCGTGGCGGAGGTCTTGGATTTCGGTCATTCGAGCTTCAAATTTGTTTCGAATTTCGAATTTCGGATTTCGGATTTCGGATTTCCGCCTGCGCGCAAGGCACGCAGATGTTACGCTGGAAGACGCTAACCCCGTCGCCTGCGGCTCGGGGTTTGGCGACGCGGCCTACTGTCGTGTTCCCGCCAGAAAATTTTCGATGCGGGCGTTCTTCTGAATCGCCTCGAAGCGGTCGGCCATCAAGAGGCGGAGCTTTTTCTCCTTGAGATCTTTCGTCAGCTCGTCCCGCACGTCGGCGATGTCGGTCACCAGCGGCTGCGTGCGGCCGATGCACTTGAGAATGATGGCGTGCGGGCCGGAGACGATGACCTCGGAAAGTTCGCCCGGCGCGAGGGCGAAGGCGGCCTTCTCGACCTCCGGCTGGCCACCGTGCCGGCGGATCGGCGGGACCAGCCCGCGGTTCGATTTCGAGACCGGCTCGACCGAGTACTGCGACGCGAGCTGGCCGAAGAATTCCTCGCTCGGGTTGTTCCGCGCCATCTCGAAGACCTTGTACGCCTGGCGGTGGTCGTTGAGCACGATGGCCCGGACTTCGACCCGCGCGCCGTAGTTCGCTTCAAAACCTTTTTGCAGGTCTTCTGTCGTAATGGCTACCTTGTCGCCGACGATTTTCTTAAGAGCCGCGGTCGGCCAGACGATGTCGCGGACGTACAGGTCGACGGTGGCGCCCTCGTCCTCGGTCACCGTATTGAGCCAGGCGTCGATGTCGGGCGATCCATCGCGTTCGACGTAGCCGTAGGCGTCGGCGGCGCGGGCGATTTCGGTGTCGATGTCGGCGGACGTTACCGTGGCCCCCGCCTGTTGCAGTTCCTGCAAGAGCAGCAGCCGGTTGACTTCGCCTTCGAGCACGTTCACCCCGTGCCGCGCCAGGCATTCCTCGGCCAGGGCCTCGATGCTGATCGACTGCCCATTGATCGTCGCGGCCACGCCCGGCATTTTTTGCTGCAGCTCCGGGTTGTTGTAGACGTTGACCAGTTTCGCCTCCTGCTGAAGCTGCTCGAATACGTCGGCGGCCGATTCCCGCAACTTGCGGTCGCGGATGCGCTCCTTCAGCCGCTCTTCGGCCGTCTTGCGGTACATCGGGTCGATGTAGGTGGCCGGGATGTGCTTCTCGCACTTGAAGATGAAGAACTGTCCGGCCGCCTTGACGATCGGGGAAATCTCGCCGGGCTCAAGGGCGTAGACCGCGGTTTCGATGGCCGGGTCGCCCACGTGGCGGCGGATCGGGGGGATCATTCCGCGGGCGGCGGCGCTGCCGCGATCCTCGCTGTGCTCCTTGGCCAGCTTGTCGAATTCGCCGGAACTGCTCACGGCCGCCGCGTGCAACTGCTGGGCCTTCTTTTCATCGGTCACCGAGATCATGCGAACCTGCACCTTGGGCCCGTAGTCGGCTTCCCATGCCTTGCGGAACTCGTCGGGTGTGACGGTCAGCCGGTCGGCCGCCAGTCGCCTTAGGGCGACGGTGGGCCAGACGATCTCGCTGCGGTACTGGGTGACGTCGATGTCCCGTTCCTGGGCGAGCAGCGCCAGCCAGCGGTCGGTCGAGAGGCCGAACTTCTCCGCGATCGCCTCGATTTCGGCGTCGATATCCTCGGCCGTCACTTGGATGCCGTGCTGGCGGCACGCCTGGTGGATCAGATATTTGTTGACAAGCCCTTGCAGCGTTTCCTCGCCGAAGCGGCGGAGGGCTTCGTTGGCGAGGGCCTCGCGGGTGATTTGCTGGCCGTTGACCACCGCCGCCACCTTCAGGTCCTTCGGCGGGCGGACGCGGGCTGCCTTGGCGGCTGCCGAAACCGCAGAAGCGGGATCCTTCAGACTGGCGACCCGCTGTGGCGTACGATCGCCCTGGACCGACGCCTCGGACCGGTTCGACGCAGGGGCCTGGGCCGCCGCCTCATTCGCCGGCGCCCAAAAACGAACCGTCAGGCAAACCACGACAACCGCCAACGCGATGACGCCCACGATGATGCGGGTAACGAGTTCTTTCCGACGAGACAAGGGACGCCGGGGGGCTTCGCCGCGTGTCGCTTCCATGCGAGACATGACGGTCTCCTGAACCGAAAATGAGAAAAAGGCTGCAAGGGGCCGTTACGAGTCGCGGGAACGCGCAGCAAGGCCCGGGCGATTCCGTTCGCGGGGCGGAGTCTAGGGAGAGGCCTTGCCGCCGGTCAAGGGCGATTCGGAAAGCCCTCCGAAGGCCCCGAAGGCCTCCGAAGACGCCGACGGCGCTCGGGCGCGGTTAGGACCGCTTGCGGGCCTGGGGCACGCCGGGTGGCGCTGGGCGGCGCGGTTGGGCCCCGTGAACGGGCGTGGGGCGTGTCGGGTCCCTCGGGCGCCACTGCTGCCTTCAGCAGTGCTTTGAGCGAATGCCCTTGCGGTTGGCCTATCGTTGCCGCGTCGCGGCTCAGGCGCGTCGCCGGGGGTGTCAGCCCCCGGTCTCGAAATCGGGCGATTCCACCGGCAGGCGTCTGAGGGCAGGGGGGAATCGCTCCGTTGCATACGTTGGCGCCCGACACCCGACGGGGTAAAGCGTGGGCGGGAGTGTACGGCCCCGGCGCCGTGGCAGCGGCGTCATCCGGCCGTCACTTCCGACGTTTCTGATATACTGAATCGTCTGCGATGCCCCTTCCCCTTCCTCGCGACTCGCCTCGTGTCTTCCACCCTTTACGAATCGCTGCGACGGGCCGCTCTCCGCGTGACGATGATTGCGGCGGTTTACACCGCGATCGTGGCGGGGGCGCTCTTGGTGGACGCGGCCTCGCGGCGGGGTGAGTCCGCCTGGGACGCGTCCGCGTATCTGGCCCTGCGGGAAGCCGCCCTCGCCGCCGAAACAACCGCCGAGGGCGCCGCCGCCGCGCGGCTTGTTGAGCGGCTGAAACAGGACGTGCGGCGCGTGGATGCGGAAATCCGGGCCGAGTATTTCCGTCGGCAGCGGTTCGCAGCGGTGGGCGCGACCCTGCTGATCGCGGGGATGGCGGTGACGTTATCCGCGGCGCTGGCCGCCGCGGCCCTGCGTCGGCCGTTACCGAAGTTCCCAGAAGCCACGGCTGTTGAAGACCGCCGCGATGCGACCTTGGCCCAAGGCAGATGGGCGGTGGTCGTGGCGGTGGCGGTCACCGTCGTCGGCCTGGCGTCGCTCTATTTCGTGCATGTCCAAGCGAGCGCGGCGCGGCAACGGACGCTGGCGGCGCTGGCCGGGCCCGTTAGCCCTCACCCCCAGCCCCTCTCCCAGAGAGAGAGGGGAGAAGCGGCGCCTGGCGGCGCCTCGCAACCGGTGGCCGAGCTTGCTGAGCCGCCGACCGTGGCGGAACTGTCCCGGCAGTGGCCGCGATTTCGCGGCTTCGAGGGAAGCGGGCACGCGGCGCCCGACGCGACGCCACCGCTGGGTTTCAATGAAGCCCAGGGGGAAAACTTGCGATGGAAGACGCCGATCCCCCTGCCCGGGTTTGGCTCTGTCGTGGTCTGGAACGACCGCGTCTTTCTCAGCGGGGCCGATGCGAAGGAGCGGGCGGTGTACTGTCTCGCCGCGGATGACGGCCGGCGGCTTTGGACCGGCGACGTTCCGAACGTGCCCGACGCCGGCTTAAGCGGCGATCCTCCCCCGCCGCCCAAGGTCAAGGAATACACCGGCTACGCCGCCTGCACGGCGGTGACCGATGGCCGGGTGGTGGTGGCGATGTTCGGCAGCGGGCACGTGGCCGCCTTCGACATCGAGGGCGAGCGGCGATGGATTCGCCACCTCGGCGTCCCCAAGAACGCCTATGGGCACGCGGCGTCGCTGGACCTGTTTCAAAACCTTGTGATCGTGCAGTTCGATCAGGGGGGCCGCGACGATGGGCTCTCCGCGGTGTATGCCTTGAATATCGCCACCGGCGAAACCGTTTGGAAGACGCCGCGGGCCATCCCCAACAGTTGGCCCACGCCACTGGTGATTCATGACGAGACCCGGCCGCAGCTCGTTACCTGCGGCGACCCCTGGGTCATCAGTTACGACCCCCGCGACGGAAAGGAACGCTGGCGTTGCAAAGCCCTGCAAGGCGACGTGGGTCCGTCCCCCGTGCGATTTCAGGACGTGGTGTACGTGGCCAACGAGTTCCCCGCCCTTTCGGCGATTGATATCACCGGCAGCGGCGACGTTACCGACGAGCACTTGCTCTGGCAGGGCGAGTTCAGCTTGCCCGACAAGTGCAGCCCCCTGGTGACGGAGAAGCACGTGCTGCTGTTGACCAGCTACGGCGACCTGGTGTGCTATCCCCGTAGCGGCGCCGAGGAGCCCCTGTGGGAAGAGGCGTTCGACGTGGTCGATTTCGGGGCCTCGCCTTCTCTGGCGCGGGGACACGTCTATCTCTTCGGCGAGACAGAGAGTGAAGAGACGGACGCGGAGGGAAACCCACTGAGGGCGACCGCGGCGTGGACGGTGACGGTAAGCGACGAGGGCTGCGAAATCGTCGCTAAGAACCAGCTTGACGAAGGCGTACTGACCAGCCCGGCGTTCATCAACAACCGCATCTACCTCCGCAGCCGACAAAGCGTGTATTGCCTGGGAAAGTAGGCAAAAACCGTTAGCCCCCACCTTCCTTCAGGCCGCCGGCCGGTTCTTCCTGCGGTGGTTGGCCGGAGCGGACGAGGGTGATGGTTTCCGTTCCCGACGTCATGAAGACGCGGAACTCGACACGGGCCTTGCCCTGAATCTGATCGAAAAGCTTGGCGAGCCCGAGCTGAAAATCGAACTGCTGTACTCCTTGTGAGAGCATCGACCGATCATTGCCCTTGGCGGCTTTGAGCTTCTTCTCCAGTTCCTTCTTCCTGTCCTCGACCTGCTTGATCTGCTCCGCGGTGGGGGGGAAGGGCCGGAAGAGCGCGGCCGGCGGGCTCACGAGGCGGTGATCGATCATTACACGCTTGCCCCGCACGAACATGCGATTGGCCCAAACGATCGCGGGCATGGAATTATTGAAGCTGTCCACCGTGCTCACTTGCAGGCCGATATCCGTGCCCATGGGCGCCGGTTCCTGCGGCTGCTGCTGGACGTCTTTGATGCCGACCACCTTCGTGATCTCGAAGAAGACCTTGTCAGAGTCGGGAATGAACGGCAGGTCCGCCGTCGCCTTTTGGGACGGGTTCTTCAGGTCGATGACAAAGGGCGGCACAATTTGGGGCTTGATGAACGCCAGCTTCTGCGCGAAGCCGTCCACGTCCACCACCATGACCGTGGCGGCCAGGTGCTGTGCGTAGACCCGGTCGGCGTCGTCGAGCCACTGGAAGTTGAGGGCGTCGCCGTCCCGCCACACGCGGGCGAGATTGACCGCCGATTCGCCTTCCGGCGTGAACCGTATGAACCAGTCGAAGCAGCGGGCGTCGAATTCCTTGCGTTCGGCAGAGAATTCGCCGCCGGTGCGGCCCTCGATGGTTCCGCCGGCAAAGTAGATGTTCCACGGCGCCAATTCCCGAGCGTTCTCGACGGCGCCGAGCGTGACGGGCTCGGTCGGCAGGAGGGAGCCTTTGGGATCCGAGAGCCCCGGCGGCTCAAAGCTACCGGTAAATCCGACGAATTTGGGGTCGGGGGGTTTGGGGGGCGGGGCGGGCTTGCCACCGTTCTTGGGCTTGCCGCCATTTTTGGGATGATCGCCGCCGCCCGGCTTGTCGCCGTTGTCGGGTTTGGCGCCGTTTTCCTTGGGTTCGTCGGTGGCGGCGTCTTCGCCGGAATCATCGGCGGTTTCGCCGCCGACGTTTGCGTTGGAAGCGTCTTGGGCCGTGGCGTCGTCCTCGTCGATGCTTCCCCCCTCGCCCTCGGCGCCGGCGTCTTCGCCTTCCCCTTGCGCCGGCTCTTTGGCGCCGCCGTCGGCGCCGGTCTGATCGCCGTCAGCGGGCTCGTCGGTGGTTGACTCGCCATCGGCGGCGGCTTTGTCCGTGGAGTTGGCCGACGCCTCCGTCTGGCCGCCTTGCGACGCCGACTCCGCATCCGCTTCGGCGGCATCTTTCTTCTGGGCGAGACGACTCTCTTCGAGTGGGCCGGCGTCGCTTAAGAACAGAAAGAACGCCGCCGCGCTGCCGCCCACGCCCAGCAGCAAAAACAGCATCGCCACGGCGCCGACCACCAGCAGCAGTTTGCCGGAACCCTTCGATGGCGCCCCGGCCGGGTCGACGCCGCCGTGGGCGACGGGCGGGGCCGGTAGCGGCGTCGGAGGAGCCGCCACGGCGTTTCCGTTCGTCGAAGCCTTGGCTGCGGTGGCGCCGGCCCTTCCGCGACCCCTGCCGACCCGTCCCCGCAGCGGACCATTGCCGGTGATATTCAAACCCAGCGGGTTATCCGCCGGCGCGGGTCCGGCCGTAGCGGCCGTGGGGGCCTGGCCGGCTTCGCCGCCACCCGGCCTCGGCTGCCGGGGCGCCGGAGGCGCCGCCACGGGCGCCGCCGCCGGACGCGATTGCTGCGGCCATACAATGCCATCGAGCACCCGCGAGACCACCTCGGCGCTCTTGAACCGTTCCTCCGGGTTGCGGGCCATCATCTTGCGGCAGCACTTGGCCAGGTCTGGCGGCACGTCGCTGCGTCGCTTCAGGACGCTGGGCGGGTCCTCCTCCTGCCGGGCCTTCAGCCGCTGGTCCACCGGAACCTCCGCAAACGCCGGTTCGCCCGTGAGTAAAAAGTAGAGTGTGCATCCCAGCGAATAGATGTCCGCCCGCTCGTCGGGCCTGGTGTTCTCGTCGAAGAGTTCCGGCGCCTGGTAATCGAGCAGTTCAGGTCGGGCTTCGGGATGGGTGTCGCTGTCGGCGTTAGGCGCCACTTCGCCGCCCGCCGCGCCCAGGTCGAGAAGTTTCAGGACGCCTTCCTGTGTCACAATCAGTCCCGAGGGCCGCACGGCGCCGTGAATCATGCTGCCGCGGTGCGCGGCGGCCAGGCCGTCCGAGGCCTGCCGCACCAGATCGACCGCCGACTTGGGATCGAGCGGGCCGGTCGCCTCGACCAGTTGGGCCAGCGACTGCCCCTCCACGTATTCCATGACGGCATAAAGCCACTCGCCCTCTTTGTCCACGCTGTAGGCCTGCACGATGTTGCGGTGGTCGATGGCGGCCATCGCGCGGGCCTCGTCCAGAAATTGTTCCCGCAGATTCCCGTCAACCACCGTCTTGCTCGAGGCGACCTTCATCGCCACGCGGCGGCGCATCGTCTGGTGCTCGGCCAGATACACGGCGCCCAGGGAGCGGCGGCCAAGGTAATCCATCAGTTTGTAACGGCCGATAATGAGATTCTTGGAGCGACCGTTGAGAATTTGCGCCGCCTGCCAGCGGGTCAGCAACTCGGCCCGCACCAGGGCGCGGGCGGTTTTCTTGCCGTCCCCCTCCGCCTCGGCCGCCAACTCGTGCGCCCGCGCGAGTTGTGCGTCGTCGAGTAACCGGCTCTTTTCAAGCGTTTCCAGGAATTGGTTGGCCGTCGTGGTCGCCATTCTCAGTCCCTTGCCGCAAAGGCGGACAAAACGGCAAATGCTCTGCCGCCTTCACGAGAATAGAAAATACCATCGCCACGTTTGATATCATAACAGGCAAGGGGATGGAAAGCCACGGGCCCCGCGGAAATTTGGAGGAACTGGCGAAGCAGAAGAAGGGCATGGCGATTACCCCCAATGCGAGGAGGTCGGAAATGGGGGTCGCCCCGCGGCGGATGGTCCTAAACGTCCCCACTACAAATGGCTCTCCAGCAGCAGCCGCAGCTTGCGGAGTTCGCCCATCGGGTCGTGGTCTTCGTTCTCCAACATGTGGATGGTGAGGGCCCGGTCGTAACCATGCCGCTTGAGCATATTGATGAGCTTGCCGTACTCGATCTTGCCCTGCCCGACGCGGACCTGCAGCCGATCGACCGAGGTGTCCCGCAGGTAGACGTGGTAGACGTACTTGAGCATCGGATCGATCATGTTCATGCGATCGCCGCCGAGAATGAAATGGCTTGGGTCGAGGGTGATGCCCAGGCCCTTGACGTTGTCGCAGAGTACGCCCACGGTGCTGGCGTCGTCGGCCATCCGGCCCCGCTCGGTGTGCAGGCTGACGCGGACCCCTTCGACCGACGCGATATCGACGAGCCGCCGCAGGTGCTCGACCTCCTCGTTGAACGGCGTGCCTTTTTCGCCCGAGGGGACGGTGAGCGTGACCACCTTGGTCGCCTTGGCCAGGCGGCAGCAGGCGGTGAATTGGCGGTAATGCTCCTCACCGGCGGCGTCGATCTTCACGCTGTAGGCCACGATGCCAAGCCGGTGGGTGTCGCGGCAGATGGCGACGGCCCGATCCAGGTCCTCGGCGACGTCGGCCGGCGTGACGTGATGCGACAAGTCGGCGTGGATGGCGATATCCACGTCGGCGAATTCCAAATCGATGATCTTGGTGAGGGCCTCGGACAGCGGCAGCGAGGCAAAACACTCCGTCGATGCGGCGACAAGCACGCGTTCACTCCTTTACGGGAAAGCCGCGCGCGGCGCATTAGCGCACCACTCGCGGCGCAACCAAATGGTCCATTGGCGCGATTTTACCTACGCCGGGGCGATTCGCACAACCGAGGCGCCGGGCGGCGTCGCGGAAACCCCGGTCGCATTGTATCCTGTAGCGGATGCGAAAGCGTGGCCGGTCCCGCGGGACCGAGCGATTGCCTCCCGGCCGCCGGCCGGGCCATTTTTTTTTCCTGGGAGCGCACGGATGGCTGAATACAGCAAACATCAACAAAAGATCATCAGGAATTACTACGATAACCGCGACGCTATCGCCGTGCAGCGGTTGCAGGAACTGGTCACGGAACTCTACCTGGCCGACAACCAGAAGAAGAAGGACCGTATCCTCGAGCAAATGGCCGGGCACTTCCGCGCCGCCGGCGTGAAGCCGGAGGTGGTCGATCATCTCATCGGCCAGGAGGACCCGCAACTCATTGCGAAGCAAGTGGAGGAGTTGCTTAGGAAGGAATGAGCCACGGATGCAAGCCTATCTCGATCTATTGAAAAAAATCCTCGACGAGGGAACGCCAAAGGCCGACCGCACCGGCGTGGGCACGCGGAGTTTGTTCGGATATCAGATGCGGTTCGATCTCGCCGCCGGGTTTCCGCTTCTGACCACCAAGAAGTTGCACCTGAAGTCGATCATTTACGAACTCCTCTGGTTCCTCCGCGGCGAGACCAACACCGCATACCTCAAAGAGCATGGCGTGCGGATCTGGGACGAGTGGGCCGATGAGCATGGCGAACTCGGGCCGATCTACGGCTACCAGTGGCGGAGTTGGCCGAGCGAGGACGGCCTCGCCATCGACCAAATCGCGGAGGTCGTCGAGAGCATCCGGAAGAACCCCGATTCGCGACGACACATCGTCTGCGCCTGGAACGTGGCCGACGTGCCGCGGATGGCCCTGCCTCCTTGCCATTTGCTGTACCAGTTTTACGTGGCCCGCGGGCGGCTCTCCTGCCAGCTCTACCAGCGCAGCGCCGACGTTTTTCTGGGCGTGCCGTTTAACATCGCGTCCTACGCGCTGTTGACGATGATGATGGCCCGGGTGACGGGCCTGGCGCCCGGCGACTTCGTGCACACCTTCGGCGACGTCCACCTTTACGACAACCACGTCGAGCAGGCCCGGCTGCAACTCACCCGCCGGCCCCGACCGCTGCCCACCATGCGACTGAGCGCCGCCGTGACGTCCATCTTCGACTTTCGCTACGAGGACTTCACGCTGGAGAACTACGACCCGCACCCGCACATCAAGGCGGCCGTTGCGGTGTGAGGCTGGTGTTTGGAGGCTGGAGCCTGAACGCTGGAGCCTGAACGCTGGAGCCTGAACGCTGGAGCCTGGAGGTTGGAGGCTGGAGGTTGGAGGCTGGAGGTTGGAGGCTGGAGGCCGGGGGCTGGGTCTGGGCGACCGCAGGTCGCCGTCCTTCCCCTCTCCCTCGGGGAGAGGGGCCAGGGGTGAGGGTGAAACGGTCGCCGCCGTGCGAGCACGAAGCGTCAGCGAGTGAGTTGGCCGGTCTCGTTTCCCACCGTTTGCGCCGGCTATAATGAACGCATGCCCCCACCCACCACCGCCCCAACCCGTTCCTTCGTTCCCTACGAAGAACAACTCGACCAAAACCTGAGGTGGGCTTTGATCGAAGGCAGCACACACTTCGACGAGAACAACGCCGTCTTCAAGACGCTTCGCAAAATCACGAAGCGACTCTCGGAGACGGAAATTCCGTACGCGGTGGTTGGTGGAATGGCGATGTTCCGCCACGGCTACCGGCGCTTCACGGAGGATATCGATATTCTCGTGACAAAAGACGGGCTCGCCAGAATTCATGGCGAACTCGTTGGCCTGGGATACCGCCCCGCCCACGCCGGCAGTAAACATTTCCGCGACGCGGAAACGGGCGTGAGAATCGAGTTCCTTACCACCGGCGACTATCCCGGAGACGGCAAGCCGAAACCCGTGAACTTCCCCGATCCTGCGGAGGTTGGCATAGAAATCGAAGGGATGCCGATTGTATCACTGGAGAAGTTGATCGAGTTGAAGCTCGCCTCGGGCATGAGCAACGCCAGTCGCCTCAAAGACCTTGCCGATGTGGTTGAGATGATCAAGGCGCGGTCGCTGCCGCGCGACTTCGGCGAGCGGTTGGATGCGTCCGTGCGGGGAAAATTCGACGAACTTTGGGACGCGGCGAATTCCGACGGTTCGGAGGATTAGCCGTTGCCGTTTAGCCGTTTAGCCGTCGCCGGAACGGCGACGCGAAGCCGCGAGCGGCTACGCCGCTTTGCGCTGCCGCATTCCGCCTTCGCTCACAATCAACCCCTTAATCCGCTCGAACTCTTCGTGGCTGGTGAAGTGGATCGTGATCCGGCCTTTGCCTTTGGCGCCTTCTTTCAGATCGACTTTCGTGCCGAGGGCCTGGCGGAGTTCCAGTTCCAACGCTGCGATCTGTTCGTTTTTGGGCTTGCCTTTGACTTTGCGGGTCACGCCGTCGTCGCCGACCACGGAGAGCGGCTCGGCGTCCTCGGCCGCGATGTGCTCGGCCACGGCCTGCTCGGTGGCCCGCACGCTCAGGCTTTCTTCTCGGATCCGGCCGGCGAACGCGATCTGCTGGGTTTCATCCCCCAGTGGGAGCAGCGCCCGCGCGTGGCCTGCGGTGAGGCGCCCCTCGCACAAGTCGTGCTGCACCGCCTCGGGCAGTTCCAGCAACCGCATCAGATTGGCGATGGTGCTGCGGTCCACCTTGATCCGCCGGGCCAGGTCTTCCTGCGTGCAACCGTGCTGGTCGAGATACCGTTTGAACGACCGGGCCTTCTCGATGGCGTTGAGGTCTTCCCGCTGCAGGTTTTCGACGATGGCGAGTTCCGCGACGAGCCGGTCGTCGGCCTCGCGGACCTGCACCGGCACATGTGTCCAGCCGGCCCGAATCGCGGCCCGCAGCCGCCGTTCGCCGGAGATGAGCTGGCAGCGGTCACCCGTCCGCCGCACCAAGAGCGGTTGCAGCATGTCATGGGTTTTGAGGCTTTCGGAGAGCGACGCGATCTCCGGCTCGCTGAACTTCCGCCGCGGCTGGAACGGGTTCTCGTCGATCTCGTGGACTGCTAGCAGCAGGATGCCGTTGTCGCCCCCCTGGTTCTCGGGCGTGAAGCCGTGATGCTCGTGCGGCGGATCGTGGGGGCCGTCGGGATGCCGGTCGCCGGGGTGGCCGTGCTCGCCGTGTTCCTGGGGCGGGGCTTCGCCTTCCGGCCCGCCTTCGATATTGCCGAGCAACGCCGCGAGTCCCCGGCCCAACCGCTTTTGATTAGACACGTTCCAACACCTCCAGGCAGAGTTCGATGTAACCCCTGGCGCCGCGGGACCTTGGGGCGTAGTCGATGACCGACCGCCCGTGGCTGGGGGCCTCGGCCACCGCCACGTCGCGGGGAATCACCGTACGAAACACCACGTCGCCAAAGAAGTCCCGCACCTCGGCGTCCACTTCGCGCGTAAGTTCGAGCGTCGGGTCATACATCGTCAAAACGATGCCTCCGAATTGAAGGCGGCCGGGTTTTCTTTGCATGACCCGCCGAATAACCTCGATCATTTGCGTAAGCCCCTCCATCGCGAAGTACTCGCACTGGATGGGCATGAACACCTCGGTGCTAGCGGCGAGGGCCGTTTCCGTCAGGGCCCCGAGCGAGGGCGGGCAGTCGATCAGCACATAATCGTACTGGGTCATGCCGGCTTCCAAATGCCGTGCTAGCACGCACAACGGTTGCTCGGCGCCGCGGGCGAGTTGTTCGACGTCTTGATAGCTGCGGCTGCCGCGGAGGATTTCCAGGTGCGGTGTTTCGCAGCGAACCACGGCGTCGGAAAGCGCCGTGTTGAGCACCAGCGGATGCCGGTCGGTGGGCGCCAGCCCCAGCCCCGTGGTCGCGTTGCACTGCGGATCGAGATCGACCACCAGCGTTCGCTCCCCGGCCTTGGCCAGCGCGCACGCCAGGTTGATGGAGGTCGTGGTCTTCCCCACGCCGCCTTTCTGGTTCGCAATGCAAAAGATACGGGCCACGCGGCGCCGCTCCCAATGAAAAATCGTTTCACCCCAAGCCGAAGGCGCCGGGGTTTGTGCATCAATAGACAGGGACCAGCGCGGCGATTGTAGCGAGACGGCGCCCCGCCGTGAACGGCAATCCGATTCCTCCGGTAAGGGGGTAATGGTTGACCGAAGGGGAGGGGTGCTCTCCCGCAAAATCGGTGATGACAGAAGACGAGTCGAACCCTATACTCGGGCGCCCTGACGCCGACCGTCTGCGAGCAGCGCCGCGGATCTCCCGCCGGCTCATGTTGGGGGGCGGCGATTCGACGATCAAAAAAATAGCCGACCGCTGCACGAACAGGAGGTTCGCAATGGCCTTGAAACGTCCCTACCTGGACTTCATTGAATCCTCGATTGAACACGCGTTCGGGACACAATCCAGCGGACTTCGCATGATGGAACTGGGTGACCAGATCGTGCTCGACCCAGAGACCGATGCGGACACGGGAAAGGCCTATTTCACGAACCGCGGTTATCACCATGTCTCGGTGGACATCAACGGACTGCATGGTTCCGTTGTCCGCGACCTTTCCCGACCGGAGCAGTTCCAGGATTGGCATGGCGCTTGGGATATCATCACGAATGCGGGCACGTCCGAGCACGTCGAGCCGTTTGAATCGCAATACGAATGTTTCCGGATCATCCATGACTGCCTCAAGGTCGGCGGGATTGCCGTCCACCTGATACCGGACGTTCACCAGCACGACAAGCACGGCGCGTGGAAGAACCATTGCCGCTTCTACTACTCGGACACATTCTTTGAATGGCTCGCCAAAGAATGCGGCTACGAAGTGCTTTTCAATACGGTGATCGACGGGCTTCGTTGTGCTACGGTAAGAAAAACCAGTCACGTGCCCTTTATGAACGATCGCGCGACGTTTCTTGCGGCCATCGCCCAGAGGGAGTATTCGATCGACCTGTACGCCCGAGTCCTCTTCAGTTGGATGGGATTGGGACGGCTGCTGAGGCGGCTTGGCTTGACGTAGGGTCTGCATGGGGCAGGTTTGCCTGCCGGCTTGCCGGGAATCGCTATCCCGGCAGCGCTTCCGCTCGTGCCCGGCGGTCTCGGCTACGCTTCGGGTTGCTCGGCCATTTCTTTGACGCTGGCCGCGAGGATCTTTCGCCACCAGGCCAGGCGGGCGATTCCGAGGGTGAGGAAGAAGCCGGTCACCGCCGTCGCGGCAAGGGCGTCGGGCCAACTTCGGACGAGGGTTTCCTCGCCTCCGGCGCCGAACCGCCAAAGTTGCAGGGCCCCATGCGCCGTCGCGTATCCCAACCACATCGCGGGCATCAGGAAGAGGGCCGCCAGCAGAATCGCCGCCAGGGCCACCCGCTTGCCCACGGCCCATTGCTCCATTAGCAGCACCAGCAAAAGCGGCGCCGGGAAGAGGGCCGCGCCGAAGAGCACGCCCGCATTTTCCGGCCGCATGACGCCGGCGGTCACGTAAATCGCCACGCCGACGCTCCCCAGCGCAGTCGCCACGGTGGGGACGACGATGGCCGCCGACGAGGCCCATACCCACCAGGGCCGCGAAATGGGCGGTCCCTCGTGGAACGCGTGGTCCACGAAATCGCCTCCCGATTCTCGGCCTGCTGCGGTAGAATTTCTTTCCTCCGGCGCGTCGTCGGCTACGCCGCGAGCGGTCGCTTCACCGCCGGCGGCGTCTTTGTCATCTTGCATAGGAAGCGAATCATTCATGGCCAAACGGAAGAAAGCCGCCCGCAGCCGCACCCCGCGCGAAACCACCACGCTCAAGCGTAGCCGCGAGGAGATGTCGAAGAAAGACCGCCGCACCCACGACGCCCTGGTCGATCTTGCCAAAGGGGTGGCGGACACGGCCCAGCGGTCCCGCGACCCGGCAGTCGATATCCCCAGCCGGTCCCTCTCCAACGTCCGCTTCAACAAGAGCAAGCGGTTCTTGGAGATGGGCAAAAACACCAACCGCCGCTACCTCTTCAATCTCTCGCAGGCCAAAGCCTACATGCAGACCATGCTGGTCTCCAGCGGCGTGAAGGACCTGGTGCAAAGCGGCAAGACGACCACCATCCGGGGCCTGTTCTACAAGCTCAAGCACAAGATCAAGGGGACCAACGAAAACACGTTCGAAACGCAGAGCGACTGCGACCCGATTGTGGAAGACGTCGAGGTGCTGCTGCAAAGTCTCCGTGAGGAGATGCACCTGTACGCCGATCCCAAGGGCGGCATGGTCGGGAACGTCACGCTGACCGACAGCGGCGACGACATCGACCTGCGGCGGATGGGCAGCGGCGGTTACGCGGTGCCGAGTATCGTCGAGCCGGACGTGATCCAGTTCAAGAACTGCGATGCCAGGTTCGTTCTGCACGTCGAAAAAGGCACCGTCTGGCAGCGGTTCAACGAAGACAAGTTCTGGCGGGAGCACAACTGCATCCTCACCCACGGAGGCGGGCAGCCCTCGCGGGGCGTGCGGCGGATGCTCTTCCGCCTGCACAACGAACTCAAACTGCCCGTCTATTGCCTCTTGGATAACGATCCCTGGGGGTACTACATCTACAGCGTGATCAAGCAGGGGTCGATCAATCTGGCGTTCGAGAGCAAGCGGATGGCCGTCCCCGACGCGAAGTTCCTCGGCCTGCGAAGCATCGACTTCGACCGCTGCGGCCTCTCCGAAGCGGTGCAGATCGAACTGAACGACAACGACATCAAACGCGCCAAACAAATCGCCAAATATCCCTGGTTTGCCGACAAAAAAGCCTGGCAAAAAGAAATCGAACGGATGCTCAAAAACGGCTTCAAACTGGAAGTCGAATCGCTCATCAGTCTCGATATCTCCTACGTCACGGAGGTCTATGTTCCGGAACGGCTGGAAGACCGCGATTGGCTCGACTGACATTGCCCCGGCCAATAAACCGGGGCGATGCGTACGTCGTGCCCGTGGTGACGTGGTGGTCCAAACCACGGCGATCGAACCACGACGACGCAACGAGCACGACGTACGGCGAACCGTGGCCCTGTCGAAAGGGCCGCCGCGGATGTCGCGCGATTCGACACGGTTTTTTTCAGCGCCGGGTCTCATCAGGTGGTTTTCGCGGCCTTTTGCGGACGGGCCTGCTTTGGCCCGAATGTTGCTTGGACAAGGCGGCGACGCCGCGGTTTTCGCGGCGATGGCGCTGACGTTGCGCCATGACCGCCCCCATGTCCGGAGCCTGACATGCCGCGCCGCGCTGCCTTCACCCTGGTTGAACTGATGGTGGTCGTCTCGATCATCGCCATCTTGATGTCGCTCTTGGTCCCCGCCGTCAACGCCGCGCGGGACAGCGCCCGCTCGGCCCAGTCCAAAAACAATCTGCGGCAAATGGGGCTCGCCATACAGCAGTTCAACGCCGCCCAGGGGTATTACCCGCCGAGCTACATCACCCGCGAATACAACCCCGGCGCTCCCACCGACGACAGCCTGCAAGCGTTTCCCGGCTATGCCCACCTGGAAGGCTATTCCGTGCAAATACTGCTCTTGCCGTACCTCGAGCAGCAATTGATCAGCGACGAGATCGACTTCGGTAAGCCGTATAACTATTACATTCAGTCGGCCGCCGACAACCCCGCCGGCGTGGACGCTCCGCGGTTCGAACTGGCCGACGGCACGCTGACTCGTCTCGGCGCGCTAAGGGTGCCGACGTTCGTTTCACCCGGAGAGCCCCGCGACGAAGTGCGGCAGAACAAGCACCATCCCATCAATTACGTGATGAATCTTGGAACGTGGTTCATCTGGGACCCGCTCACCGGGCAAGGGGGCAATGGCGCGGGCTATCCCAACAGCCGACTCAACGATGACGCATTTGCCGATGGCCTGGGGACGACCATGGCTTTCGCCGAAGTCAAGGCGTGGAACCCGTACTTCCGCGACTCGCTCCGCGGTCACTCCGACTTGAGCACCATCCCCACCACACCGTCGGAACTGGCGACGATGATCGGCACGCCGAACCAGTACAAGGAAACCGCCCACACCGAGTGGTTCAACGGGCACGCCCATCACGCGGGCTTCACCACGGTCTTCCGCCCCAATACCAAGGTGATGATCGGCGAGCGGACGAGTTCCAGCTCGGCGACGGTCAACGCTTCCAACACCGGCAACGTCGATTGCGACTGGACGAACAAGCAGGAGGGCAAGAACCATTTCGCCTCCAATCCCGACTACTCGCCCACGTACGCCGCGATCACGGCCCGCAGTTATTTCAAAGGCGGCGTGAGTGTGGCGATGATGGACGGATCGGTCCACCGTTTCGAGGACACCATCAGCATCGGCGTGTGGCGGGCCCTCTCGACCCGCGCCGGCCGCGAGAAGCTGCCCAACAGCGCGATGAAACGGTAGCCGAGGCAAGGGGGTCGGGAGTCTTTTTCGGTCAACGTGTTCTCAACTGGGTTACCGGTTGGACCGAAAAAGACTCCCGACCCCTTCCCGCCGGATTTCGAGATTCGGATTTCGGATTTTGTCATGTCCGTCGCCAGCGACAGACCGGTTTCCCTCCACCACGCGGCCCGCGTGCTGTTTCGCGCGCGCCAGCCGAATGCGAATCAGGTGGAACAGGTGGCCCGGCTGATGAAGTCGGGCGCCTTGCCCGCGGATTGCCGGGCGAATCGCGAGCGGTGGACCACCACCGAGGCGGCCCTGGCCGATTTCATGGCGAATTCGCAGCTCACGCGGCAGGCCACGGCCACCGGCGCCGGCGAGGAACTGCGGCCGGTGTACCGCGGCATCCTCCGCGATTATTTCCTGGCCGTGATGCTGCGGCGGCGGCTGGCGGGCCGTTCCGTCGCCTTTCGCCGGGCGGTGGTCGCCGGGCAGGCGGTCGTTTTTCTTCTGTTGTTTGGATTGGCGGGGGGCAGCGCGCTGAAAATCCGCTCACGCGTCACCTCGCCGCCGGAGCGGCAAGCGGTCGAGGCCTGGATCGCCGAGCGGACCGACGCTTACGCCGTCGAGCGGTGGGCTCCCACACAACGCGCGCCGGGGAGCGGCGGCCTGCTCGTCGAAGCCGCCTACCGCTACCGCAAAGACAGCCCCCGCTGGGTCCACACGCAGCGGAGGTTCCTCGTCGCCGGCCAGGCCGTGACGGAGTTGGTGGAAGAGGACGACTAGGCGGAACTTCCTGTTGTGGTTGTGGCGTATCTTGTTGGGGCGGCTTGGGTTAGGCACGCTGGCCGCGCGCGGGGGCTGTCTACAGGGGGAGGCGCAGGAGGCGAAACGCCTGCGATTGA
>Ga0180438_10005218_pt1 | contig 18196 bp, 13 predicted proteins | sample SS_ome_12_FD_132455 | JGI IMG/M metagenome (GOLD analysis project Ga0180438, IMG submission 132455) | Hypersaline lake sediment archaeal communities from the Salton Sea, California, USA - SS_3_D_2 metaG | ecosystem: Environmental > Aquatic > Non-marine Saline and Alkaline > Hypersaline >...
ATCAAAAAGAGAAAAAATGCAGTGAGAAAGATATCGGCAGGGGACTTTGTGAGTACCCAGACAGAAAAAAAACTGGCTGAGGCGGGTGAGAAGATAGGAAGGGATTGGATTTTTTCCAGATTGCCTAAGGGGAAAAAGATCAACCTCAGCCCGACCAGTATAAGGATAACAAGCAGCACGGCTGGAGGTTTCCGCTCTTTGTAAAACAAAGGAGATTTAACACAGTGGATCAAAAGAGAGAGGAGGGAAAAACCGAGGAGCAAGTAGCAGATCAGAAGAAAGTTCTCTCTCTGACCTGTGAGTTTTGCAGAAAGCGTCAGAGGGTAGAGGGAGACAGTGGCAACGATTTTTTTCGCTTTATTCCTCAAGGGAAAGAGGTAAGTGCGGATTTCGTTCTGAGGCCCTGGCTGAGCGAAGTATTCATCCTCGTGCCGGGAAAAGAGTTTTTCAAATCCTGAGACGTCATCTCGGTAATCCGAGTAGTCGATAGCGCAGTTGGTGAGAAGCTTGGGTTTTAAGAAGTGGTATTCTTTAAGATAGGGTGTTTTGAATTCCGGGATAAAAGCCATAATCCTGTAGAGGATGATGTATTTGCCCGGTGCGGCTTTATGCAATGCAGCCAGATAGACGGATGATTTATGTTTGATGAGAACTGAAGAGTCCTGCTGGAGAAAGTTGAACGAGTCTTCATCAGGAAAGGGTGTCTTAATAAAGTCAGCGATATTTCCCAGCCAAAGGATTAGCCCTTCCTCGCTGGTGTAATAGCCGATGCCTTCTATTTCGGTGTTGAGGTTAAGCCTTTTGAAAAGTCTGAATATCTCATCTTTCTCTTCAGGGAAGGGAGAATTCAAGATTATTCTTTTTTTCAGCTCCATGTGATCAGTAAGAGCCGTGAATTCACTTTTAATGGCATTTTTTTGTTTCCTCAACTGACCCAGACTTTTTTGAATATATCCTGAGGAAACAAATGTAGGAAGGAGGAAGGAAAGAATCAAGGCAACTGCGGAGAGTCCTATCCCTGAAAGAAATCCGAAGAAGAAACCTCTGTTTTTCAGAGATTGGTTGAATATTTTCAAATTTTTTCTGCCTTGATCTCTATTATTTTCCAGATATTTTTAATTTCCTCTTTTTTTTGATTTGGGGAAGAATGCGAAGCTCCGTCTTGAATTTCTTTTTCATTCACCAGGAAAAAGAAAATATGCAGGACGTGTTGATCATCGTTTTTATTGTCTCTGAATGACCACCTGGCTTTAAAAATGAAGTTTACTTCATCTGAAGCTGAAGGAATTTCACTCTCTGAAAAAAATTCAAAGGTTGTATAAGAAGAGAATATTTTTTTGAACAAAAAATAAGCTTGCTGGCTGGAGAGCTGGTCGGAGAATGAAATGGGCTCCGGGAGGGAGATGTTGACAGAGCTTCTTGATGAGAGATGAGAGTAGAGTATCTTCGGATTATTTTGAAGGAACGCTTTTTCTATGTCCTGGGTGGTTGAGGAGAGAAGAGAGAAAAGTAGCGGAAGAAGAATCTTAAGATATACCACTTAAAAAATATTATCACAGCTTTCCAGAATTAGGCAAGGGAGACAAGCCAAAACTGGGAAAGAGAAGAGGCCTTTATACTCTCACTGTGGCAGCTCTTCTGGTGAGGATATTAGAAGCAAAAGTGTCATTGTGAGCGAAGCGCGGCCATCTCTTAGGAAGAAATGCATTTCTTTTTATGAGGCGGCTTCACTTTGCTGGTAATGACAGACGGAAACTACTCCTTTTAATCCTATTGTCAAAGTAGAAGAGGGACTGTCTCCTTTCTTGAGAGAAGCTGGCAGGCCCCCTTTAGCTGGAGATTAGCTTTTTTTTGTCGTTTTTTTGCTTGGAGTCTTTACCTCTTTACTCGGAGTCTCCATTTTTGTCATCTCTTCGGAGATAATGTCTTTCAACTCTGTTTTAATTTTCTCTATTTTATGCATCTGGCTGGATATTTTGGTGAAAAGAGGCTCTTGACACTTTATTCCTTCGTGGATGAGAAAAGCAGCGCTCTCAGAGCGGCTTTTAAACAATCCTGCTTCGACAAGCATCCTGAGCTTATTATCACTGTCTTCATTGACTCGAATGGTGAGAACTGTGTTTCTGGATGCCATCGCTTTATCGATGACTTTCTTAATGGATTCTGCCGTCTTCACTGCGAATTTTTCGACTTGAGAGCCCAGCTCATCGAAAGTGCTCTGGTGTTTCTTTGCTCTCGGCTTTGATTTTGTTTCTTGTGTGCTTTTTTTGTTTTCCATAATCGACATCTCCTGTAATTTGTAATTCAATTACAATATACGAAGTTACAAGTGAAGTGTCAAGTTTTATTCATAAGGAGAGTTCGCAAGGAGGAAGGATTGTGTCAGTCGACCTTTATGCTCCCCGTTAAGGGAAAGTAAAAAAAAGTCAGTTGTATAAGTTCAGTCGGGCTATGCGGCCTATTCTTCTTTTTTTTCTTCTTCTTGTTCTTTTTCTTCTTCCGGGGTTTCTTCTTCCAGCTTTTTGGTTCTCATGGCGTCTTTAATACTGCTGATGCCTGCGATAAAAGCGATTAAGCCGATAAAGAAAAGAAGAATGGGGATGAAGCCAAAAACAAGTTCGTAGAATTCGCGCCACCAAACAAAGACAGCTAAATAAACGCCTCCAGCCATGGCGACGAGCCCGATTAAAATGGCAAGGAATTTTCCCATAAGCGTACCTCCTGATAACTTATGATTTCAGGATTTTTCAGTGGCGAATTATAACAAATCAAATTTTAAGAAGCAACAAAAAAGAAAATTGGAGAAACATTTTAAATGTCGTGATAAAGGATTAGAGCATTAGGAGATGTATTCGCTCCAGTCAGATTTTTAACGCCATTCCCTCATCAACCTTCTCGGCCCTGCGGAACTCCGCGTGTTTATCAAATCTCACGATCGAATATCCATTGGCCATACTTAGCGCCGCTATATGAATAATGTCGTGCTCAAACAGTCCTCGGGCCCTCCTTATTCGGGTTCCCTCAAAGGTCGATTCGGGAAGGCTAAATCTTCCGATGTCGCTCAATCCATCTCCAAATGCTCTATTCTTTTCTGTGCGCTGCGCCGATACCATCACGGTTTAGGATATGATATGAATGAAAAGTCGTGTGGAAAAAATTATCGTTTCTCTTTTTATCTGGTTTGTGATGAGATAGAATAAAAATCACCACATCTTCAGGAAAAAGGAGGTCGAATGCAAATACCACGTAAAGAAGTCAACAGAGTGGGGATAATCTTTTTCTTGTTTTTGAGCGTATCCCTTATTTCTTTCTCCTCTGAGACGAACAATCCCTTTCAGATCGGACAACTCAAGGTCGGTCCAGGGGAAGCGATGTCCGGAAACCTGTCTGTTCCTGAGAAAGAGGGTATCAGCAGCTTTATTCCTGTGACTGTCATCAATGGCTCTAAAAAAGGGAAGGTCTTGGCTCTTGTCGCAGGTGTTCACGGTTATGAATACCCTCCTATACTCGCTCTCTATCGAATAAAAAAAATGGTCGACCCTCAGACATTATCCGGCACAATAATTATGGTCCACGTCGCGAACATCCCCGCCTTCCAGAAGAGGATCATCTATTACAATCCCTATGATTGGAAAAACCTGAACCGTGTTTTCCCAGGGAATCCTGAAGGGACACTCAGCCAGAGGATTGCTTATGTATTGACAGAGGAGGTCATCAAGAAGTGCGATTTCCTGATAGACCTTCACTGCGGGGATGGCAATGAAGCTCTTATTCCCTACACCTACTGGATGGCCAGCGGGGATGAGGAAACGAATGAGATCAGCAAAAAAATGGTGCTCGCCTTTGGCATAAAATACATCATAATCGACAAAACCCGCACAAAAGACATTACTGATTCGAAGTACATGGGGAACACCGCCATCCTCCATTCCAAACCCGCCATCACCACAGAATCGGGTTATCTGGGCACGACTGACGAGGTATCTGTTGTCCGCAACATCAAAGGAATTTTAAGCGTCATGAAGCTGTTTCGAATGATTGAAGGTGAACCTGATCTGGTCTCTGATCCTGTTTGGATTGACCGCTATGAGGTCGTCTACTCTACGCATGACGGTCTGTTTTATCCCCAGACGACAATGGGCTATTATGTCACTCAAGGACAGAAGGTGGGGTACATCACAGATTACTTCGGGAACATCAAGCAAGAGCTTCGGGCTCCGTTCAGTGGTATCGTTCTTTATGTTATCAATACACCTCCGATCAGCAAGGGAGAGCCTCTGTTTGAAGTCGGACGAGTGAAGGAGGAATAAAGCCGTTTTTGTTCCGGTTGGATGATGCCAGAAGAAGTCTTAGACGAACAAAGGATCCTGTTGAAGAACCCTGAATTCAGAAGCAAGAGAAAATAAGGAGAATTATTTGAGACTGAAAGGCGCAATCTTCGATATGGATGGCACAGTCGTGGATGTTCCTTATGATTGGGGAAAAATCAAGGCTGAATTGGGGACACAGGGAAAACCGATACTGACCTACATAGAAGATCTCGAAGAGCCTGAGCGCTCAGAGAAATGGAAAATCTTAGAGAGATTTGAATCCGTTGCCACACAAAAAGCGAAGCTGAAGCCTGGGATGCGCGAGTTCCTTAATTTATTGAGCATGAGGGGAGTGAAAAAAGCCCTGGTGACGAATAATTCCCGGAAGAATGTCTCGTTTCTTCTGAAAAAATTTAATCTGGAATTTGACTGTGTCATATCGCGTGAGAGGGGACTCTGGAAGCCTTCAGGAGCTCCTATCCGTGTTGCCTTAAGAGAGCTCCGGCTGAATAAGGAGGAGTGCTTTGTCGTGGGGGACTCTCATTTTGATGTTCGGGCTGCCGAAGAGGCGGGCATCCCTCTCATATTCATTCTGAGTGAAGACAGGGAGAGGTTCAACAAGATGAAGGCAGAGGTGTTCAGTTCTGTAGAAGCGCTGCAGACAAAAATGTTAAAATTGTTAGAGAAGGAAAACGGATGAACACTGATTATTTTCCTGATTGTGTCTCCCGGCTGAGTGCTTTTGTCTAAGGCTAACTCAGAATGCGAAAAAGCAGGAATAGGATTATTTTCTTTGGGCCTCTCTTTAGGAAAGAGTGCTCATTCCATTCAAAGGAGGAAAAATGAACATACCGATCTATCAAGTGGATGCCTTCACGGATAAACTATTTGGCGGGAATCCGGCTGCGGTGTGTCCTCTAGAGGAGTGGCTGAGCCCGGAGCTTATGCAGGACATTGCTGCAGAGAACAATCTTTCCGAGACCGCTTTCTTCGTGAGGAAAGAAAAGATTTATGAGCTGCGTTGGTTTACGCCCGTGATAGAAGTGGATCTCTGTGGGCACGCAACCTTGGCATCGGCTCATGTGCTTTTTAATCATCTGGGCTATAACGAGGAACAGATAACCTTTTCTACTGTGAGTGGAGAGCTCATGGTGACAAGAGAGGACAGCCGCCTCATTCTGAATTTTCCCGCTACACCGCCGTCCCCGGCCAAGATAAAAGAAGAATTAGTCCAAGGATTAGGCATGAGGCCGATTGAAGTTCACAAATCAAGGGATTATCTGGCTGTGTTCGGAAGCGAATCCGATATTCTCGCTCTCAAGCCAAACTTCGATATCCTCAGGAAATTAGATTGTCTGGGAATCATAGTCAGCGCCAAAGGGGAAAGCTGTGATTTCGTCTCCAGGTTCTTTGCTCCGGCAGCCGGGATCGATGAAGACCCGGTCACAGGCTCGGCCCACACCACATTGATCCCTTTCTGGGCAGAGAGGCTGAAGAAGAATATCTTGCACGCATTCCAGCTTTCCAGGAGGAAGGGTGAACTGTTCTGTGAGTTGGCGGGCGATAGAGTCAAAATCGGAGGACATGCCGTGACTTTTTTTGGGGGAGAAGTCAGCCTTTAGGGGACGTTCCCCAAGGTACCACCTTAGCTCAATCGTTCTTCTATTTTGACCTATTTTTTAAGGGATAATGAATTGGCGGTGGGCAAGGTGGGCTAAGGTGGTACCTTGGGGAACGTCCCCTTATAGTTGAAAAGAATGTTCGTTAAAATAATCGCTCACATGAAAAAATCCACGTATTTAATGAGTTCTCTGGTATTCATTCTTATGTTGTTGAGCGGCTGCACAGAAAAAGATGATTTTCCCGTATTCAGAGGTTCCTACCTCGGCCAAAGCCCCCCCGGCAGTGAACCCCAACTGTTTATGCCCGGTCTGGTCTCCACGAATTACATCGATCACTGTATCGGTTTTCTCCGGGAGGGAAGGGTGTGTGTCTTTTCGATTTGGGAGAAAGGAACATATTCAATAGTTGAGAAGGACGGCCGATGGACCCAACCTGAAAAGGTCCCCTGGCAAAATGAACAGGGTGCTACGGATTTCTCTGCAGGACCTGACGGAAACACTATCTATTTCCAATCCCGCAGGCCCACTTCTCCTGATGATGAAAAGCAGGAAAGCAACATATGGAAGGTCGAATGGACCGGGAATGGCTGGACAGAGCCTGTCCCCTTGCCCGCGCCGGCCAACACCGAAGAATTTTCGGAGATATATCCCTCTGTGACTCCGGATGGAACTGTATACTATTTCACTGCCTCAAGACCCGACTCCGGCATTGGAGACATTTATCGGTCGCAGTTCAAGGACGGCAAATATCTTGAGGCTGAACGTCTTCCAGCCTCTATCAACAGTGACTATTATGAGGTCGACCCCTTTGTCGCGCCTGATGGGAGCTACCTCCTGTTCGGTTCTGCCCGGCCCGGCGGATACAGCCTGATGGACCTCTACATCAGTTTCCGCAGAGAAGACGGCCAATGGACACATCCGATCAACGCAGGGCCAGAAATAAATACTTTTTGCATCCCGACCCGCATGAGCGTTACACCCGACGGGAAATACTTCTTTTTCCCTAGCCGCCACGAGACTGACGTTCCGAAAGGAGAAGATTATCTATCTTCCAGCATTGAAAGGTGGGGCGACTACGACATCTACTGGATCGACACTGGTTTCATAAACGATCTCAGGGACCAGTACATGAAAAAAAAGAGTGCAGCCGAAATGACTGCATTGGAGTACCGGGAACGGGGAATCCTTTCAGCCGCGTTTACGTTGAATGAATTATACAACACCAAACAGGACAGTTTTTATTTCGAATTATCTGAATTCATGATCTTCTGCGGCGATTTGATGACTGCCGGCAGAAGCGAAGAATCCGAACAACTCTATGCAGCACTGTTGAAGTCAATTCCTGAGGAGTTCAGAATCAAGCAGGGATACGCCATGACATGCATTATGAATGGCCAGGCATCCAAAGGCCTGGATTTGATGAAGGAGATGTGGACTCAGTTTCCATCCAAAAAGTCTGAGGACATGTTCATGATCAGCTTCCAGCTCCGAAGAAAATCACGCATGGAAGATGAATTGGCCGTATTGCGATTTATGACCCTCGAATTCCCCGATTCCGGATTAGACCATTATAATCTCGCTGAGGCTCATGAATACTATGGAAATATTGAAGAGGCGATCAAGTCTTGTACGAAGGCTTTGGAATTGAATCCGGATTTTAAAGATGCCGTTGAAATGCAAAAGAGGCTGGCATCAAAACTCAAAACTCCTAAAGTATCCATAGAGTGATGATTTGAATTTTCAGGACTCTATTTCTGGAATATGGGAATTTCTTTTTTGCTTGCGACAAAATTTCTCGATATTTTCCACAATTTTTGCCTGCTGACGCCTCGAAAGAAATGTTGTGCACTTAAAACGACATATTAGACGGCAAACAAGATTGACAAATCCGCATAACTTTATCTTAATCTCTTTTGATTTTTTCCAATTGTTTTAATCTTTCCACTGCATTTGTATTTTCGGGATTCAGTTCAATAGATTTTTTATAATATTTAATGGCATTTTCATAATCCTTATTCTGCATGTACGCCTCAGCCAGGCTGTCGTATGCGTTCCATGAGGCCGGATAGGCTAGAATATTCAGTTTAAAAAGTTCAATAGATTCTTTTACTTGACCATTCTGAAGATAATAATAGCCTAGCGTGTTAATTTTATTTTCACGGAAAGGAATTTCTTTTATCCCGTCTTTCCGCATCTTTTCAAAATGCCGAAGGGCCTCTGCCGGACCTTTGTTGTGGATAATGTTAAGAAAATCAGATGATTTCAGGAAACCCAGGACAAGCCTGTTAAATTCATCCGGCTTCTCCAGAGGGACAAGATGAGCGGCATTTCTGACTACCACTCTTTCCGAATTTTTTATCCCGGCTTCTATCGCTCCGGCATGAGAATGAACATCCGGTATGTCGTATTCACCGACAACGATCAAAACGGGAACATTGATTTCGCCAAGCACACCGAGTGCAGGGCGTTTTGGACCTGTGTCCAACCTGTTTTTTCTAAAATCATAATTATGCGGATTTGCCAGCATCCACTTCAACGCTTTTTGTTTTGCCTCTTTGTTTTCAGAATATATCGTATAAGGGTCCCTTTTAAACATGTAGTCTATGAGTTTTTCAGGATTAGCAAAATCGGCGGCATCCAGCCTTCCTCCCCTTGATAAAAAATGATCTGTATATCCATAACCGCTGACAACTGCCCCCACCAGCACCAGAGATGTGACTTTACCAGGGTATTCAAGGGTAAAATCAATGGATAATCCTCCACCGGCGGACATGCCGAAAACAGCCGCTTTATCAACGTTGCAAAAATTGAAAACTGAATTCAGATCTTGCACGTTTGAATAAGGCTTTTCCGGAAATGACGACTTGCCATAGCCGCGCCTGTCATAACGGATCACTTTGTAATTTTCCGCAAAAGTATAAAATTGCGCATCCCAGGTCACATGATGCAGGTTGCCGTCATGAACAAGGACAATGACTTCTCCTTTTCCCGCCATTTCATAATAAATTTTTCCTCCTTCGACATCCATAAAACCCGATTCAACTTTGGACGGCGTATTTATGGTCGAATTTCCGCTTTTTGAGTCAGATGGTTGAGCAAAAATGAAACATACTGCCAAAGTAGCGATCAACACAAATCCTGCAATTCTCAATTTCATTTATCTACTCCCTTTTAAGGTTTTCAATGACTTTTGTACCTGCCCGGTAAATATCCGGTTTTTTAAAGTTATGAATTTCATTTTTTATGAATCCGGCACATCTTCCCCGATTTTCTCCAATTTCCATCCTCTGATAACCTGGAAGAAGTGTGTCACATTCAAAACAGCACGTTCAAAAGTAAACAAGATAGATAAAACAGCTTTTGTTTTGATTTAAACGAAGAGTCTCTCCGTTTGAAAAAGTGACCGGGAAGGAGTTTGTTTTCAAAACTTCCTCATTTTAAGCTGCTCTTCTGTTCATCCTTTTTTTGAATCCGGGTGCTTGGTGTGACCTTGTCAGTAAAGATCATGGCATCGAGATGAACGGGCCAGACAGCATCCATCAATGAATGCCCGAGGGGGCGGGATTTCAATTTTTGATTGAGCCAGTGCTCTGAGTCCTCCCTGACGCCTTTAAAGTCAATAAACAGCATCTCTTGTCCTGTCCGGTGGCAGAGCTCTTCCAGACTGTTTTCTGGAGCCGCAGGAATGTCATACGGTTGTTTCAAAAAAACATTTCCGGCTTTTCCCTCGAAGGCGGAAAATCCTATGGAATAGACATCATCCTCCAGTTTTTCGTACACGGGATGCCCCATGGTGATAAGGCCCTCGTAGCTCAGATTGGGATTATTCGTCTGGACTTGATTTATCCTGCGCATGTTGTGCAGTGTGGCTGCCCAGACGATTATTTTTTGTTCGGGAAAGACCTTTTCTACCAGCCAGAGAAGGTTTTCTGCCATGACAGCATCCCGGACATTGTTGTCCAGGACTGCCCGTTTCTCTCCGAATAACATTTTTTCGATCATTCCAAAGTATGTCCTGTAGCCTCTGAGGATTTTTTTCATGAAGTCGACCTCTCCTCTGCTGTGATACGGAGCGAGCTCGGCCTGTGAGTCCAGAATTGTTCTCAGGAGAATTTCTACGTTTTTTTTATGAATGGACCGCTTCTCCTCAGGCATGCTTCGCAGTTTCTTCGCATCCAAGGCTTCCTTGAAAAGGTCCCAATCTTCTTCTTCTAATCCTGTCATCTGAGCTTTACTGAAAAATGTTTGGATATCAGAGAGGAAATTTTCTGCGGATTGAGCAGTGGATAGCTGGCAGTCAAATCCTGCCATGATCAGTGGTCTCGGCCTGCCATAGGTCGAGCGGGCATAGGCAAACACAGGATGCACCTGTTCACTCAACCCCCAGATAGGAAAGATTCCTGTGGAAATGGCTTCTTCAAGGGGAATATCCGTATGGAGAGCGGCCTCCATACGGCGGCAGTCATACAGCCCGGATTCCCAGGCGAGCACATCGAATCCCATGACCTGGTGCAGGAACCGGACAAGCCGGGCCTTGAGCAGAAAGACATTCCCGTCGCCGTGGCTCTGTTCTCCGAGGAGAACAAGTCTGGCATACCCGATCTTCTCCACAAGCGGCATGAGGTCAGAAAAGTCTTCATCATCCGGATTTATGGTTCGGATGGGAAGGGCATTATCCTTAAGCCACCGGACTTTGGCTTCAGAGTCTGTTTTTCCGGCCTGGGCCTTCAGGACGGAACAAAAAGCCAAAATGAGCAGAATTCCAAATAACCGGCCGTGTTTGTTTTTAGCCTCTTGCATGGTGTCTCCTCCTCGATTGTCATGCGAGATTCACTGGGCATACTCGAAATTCCCTTATTCCTTTTATTCATACGAAGATATCCGGTTTTAGATTTATGTAGCTCCTCATTTATCAAAGACCTTAAGGTTCGTCGTACTGAAGGATACCCAACCTTTAGGGAACTTTCCTCAAGGAGACACCTTATGGTTTGTCGGACACTTTGTTGAATCCAAGGAAATAGATGCACTGGTTTTTTTTCATCAGATAATAAAGATATAAGATGTCCCCTTGGTGAACGTCCCTGTAAACTAATTTTCACTCGTATCTCAGGCTTTCTGCCGGATTCAATAAAGCAGATTTTATGGTCAGAAATGATACAGTCAAAAAGGCAACCAACAGCGAAAGGAAAGTGCATAGAATAAAAACGCCGACTCCGATATTTGTCGGATATGAGTAGATAAAATGGATTATCCAATTCATAAAAAAGTAGGAGATGGGGATGGCAATGATGTTGGCGATAACGACCAGTTTCATGAAGTCCTTAATGAGCATTTGAACAATCCCGGAGACCGAAGCTCCGAGCACTTTCCGGATGCCGATTTCCTTTATTCTTCGTTCAATGGCATAGGAAGAGAGCCCGAATAATCCCAGACAAGACAAAAATATTGCCATTGTGCCCAGAGCGCCTGTCAGTTGAGCCGTTCTGTCGCCGCTATTCATGTCTTGGAATGCATTCTCCAGAGTCTCATACTCAAGGGGCTGGTTCGGAACTAAAGCGTTCCATTGTTTCTTCATGTATTCAGCGGCACTGGAGATTTTATCCGGAGAAGAAACTTTTACGTAAACAAAGTTGAGGCCATCCGGATCTAGATAAAGCACAGCCGGAGTAATTGTACTTAAAAAGATCGATTTGAAATGATAGTCTTCGGTGACACCGATGACCGTGCCCTTTTTTTCTCCGATGGCCAATTGCTTTCCGATCGGATTCTCCCACTGCAGCTGCTCGGCCGCTGTTTCGTTGATGATAAAGCTGTTGACATCCGCGAAGTCTTGAGAAAAGCTTCTCCCTTGCCGGATCTCGATTCCCAGCATTTCAATAAAACCATGATCGATACCATAAGTATTCATATTTAATGCGTCCTCTTTAGCCACTCCCTCTGGCACGACCTGCTCTTCCGTGTCCCATTCAATAGGTAAGGCGGCGGCTGCCGAGACGGAGGTAATATCTGCATGCCTGACCAACTCTTTTTTTAAAACATCGAGTTTGGTCCTCGCTTCTTGATTCAAATTTGCAGCAATGATCCCTGACCTGTCGAACCCTAAATCAACATTTAAGTTATGATTGTTTTGTTTTATGGTTATTATGGTCATTAAGATCAAAATAATGGAAAATGTGAATTGGGTGACAACCAGTATTTTGCGGAATCGGCTTCCTTTCTTTCCTTTTATCAGCCTTCCTTTAAAAACTTGAACCGCTTGAAAAGCCGATACATAAAAAGCGGGATAACTTCCCGCAAATAAACCCGTGAGTATGGTGACGCCAAATGTCAGAATCAGTACAGAAGGATACTCCCAGATCGAAGCGATGTAAATCCCTGCCATAATCGCAGTCATTCCTGGACGGATAATCTCGGAGACCAGCATGGCTAAAGGTAATGAAATAAAGGCCATGAGCATCGATTCTCCAAGGAACTGTTTGATTAACTGCATGCGTTTGGCACCGATAACCTTACGGACTCCCACTTCATTGGCACGCAAGGCATAACAAGCTGTGGATAGATTCATGAAATTGATGCAGGCGATTATTAATATCAGAACAGCAACGATCCATAGCGCGATAAAGCTAATTTGAGCATTACTCCAATAACAGTCCATCTCGGCTGAATTCAGCCGAAAGTCCTGCATGGGATGAAGATAGAGCCGCTGCGGAGATTCATTTGAATCGGGGTAATATCTCTGAATAAGAGCGGATAACTTCGCGTCCAGCTTTGCGGGATCAGCTCCGTCAGAGAGAAGCAAAAATGTCGCTTGATTATTATCGCTCCAGTCATCCATCCGCATATTCATTGCGCTGGAGGTTTCCATGGAAATAAGGAAATCAAATCTAATGCTCGAATTCTGGGGATTGTCTTCAATAATTCCGGTGACGACAACATCAAAATCATTGTTTATAGTTAGGCTTTTTCCAATGGGATCTTCATTCCCGAAATATTTTAATGCCGAAGTCTCTGTGAGAACGATGGAATAGGGGTTGGATAAAACCGTCTCGGGTTGACCCTTCATGAGATTAAACGTGAAAATGGATAGAAAATCAGCATCGGCAAATCGAATCCTGTTCTCATAAAATAATTTATCCCCGTGCCTGACAACTAATCTCCCCGTGGGAGAAAATCTTGCGGCCTTTTCGATTTCCGGAAATTCGGCTAATAAAGCATTTTTGAACGGTGCTGGGGTGATGGCTGAATGGTAGTCCCTTTCCACACCTCTGGAAAGAACCTGAACAACACAGTATATCCTGTCAGCGTTTTTATGAAATGAGTCAAAGTTTAATTGAGAGAACAGCATGAGAGCGAACAGAATAAAAACGGCCAACCCCAGCACCAAACCTGATATTGTTATGGCTGAATAGATTTTATGATTTGTAAGATATCTCCAGGCAGTCTTAATGTAATTGATTAACATGGTTATCTCCCGTTTTCATGACGTTTTAAAAAGTAGCATTTCAATCGACATTCTCTTTTTTTAAGAGCAAAAAATGTGCCAATATTATCTCCTGGGATTTTCGGATACTTATTGAGCATTGTATGTCCATTATCGAACAATTTATGTCCGCATCTGAACATAAATAAGGCGTCCCCTTGGGGAACGTATCTAATATGATTGCGAGGAACGAAGTGACGTGGCAATCTCATAAAAAAATTTATTTTTTCAACGAGATTGCCGCGCTTCGCTCGCAATGACAGGTTGATCTTCAGCATCTTTAATAAACTCAGATTGGAACGTCCCCATTATGAATTCCCCCTGAAAAAGGTGTATAATGACTGAGAAAAGGGGAGCACCATGAAACGATATCTCCCGAATTATAGTTTTATTTTATAATAGGAGAAAACGCCAAGTTTGGAGGCAAGCTATGCGAAACAGCAAACTACTTCAATTCATTTCGATTTTCATTTTCCTTTTTCTTATTGGTTTTTTGACAGCGGATCTTCATGCGGATGGATTCATCATTCCCAAGCCGCATCCGAGAGAAAAGATCCCTCCTTTGAGCGTGAAATATCATCGCGTCAGTGTGGAGATCATCAATCAGGTCGCTAAAACATCGATTGATCAGGTCTTCATCAACAACCACCCGAGAGATATTGAGGGGATATACATATTTCCTCTTCCGGAAGAAGCCACTATTTCTGAATTCGCGATGTATATCGGAGACAAAAAAGTTGAGGGAGAGATTCTGGACCGCGATCAGGCCCGGCGCATCTATGAAGATATCGTGCGGAGGATGAAAGATCCCGCTCTTCTCGAATATGTCGGCCGCAACATGTTTCGGGCGAGGGTCTATCCTATTCCTGGCCGAGGAGAAAAGAGAATCAGGCTCTCTTACACGGAAATTCTAAAGGCGGAGAAAAACCTTGTCCGTTATCTCTATCCTTTGAACACAGAAAGGTTTTCTCTCCATCCCCTTCAAGAAGTCGCGGTATCTGTTAAGATCAGCTCGAAAGTCCCCATTTCCAACGTGTATTCGCCCTCTCACAAGGTCTCAGTCCGCAAGGAAGGACCAGGTCAGGCAACGGTCGGTTATGAGGAAAGAAACGTGAGACCTGACAAGGATTTTATTCTCTATTATTCCCTTTCTCAGGATGATATCGGACTGTCGTTCATGAACTGGGAGGGAACTGATGATAACTATTTCATGCTCCTGGCCTCACCGTCCTTTGTGAGTCCAAAGGAAAGAGTCCTCAATAAAAACATGGTTTTAGTTATTGACAGCTCTGGCAGCATGAGCGGAAAAAAGATCAAACAGGCAAAAGAAGCCGTGAGATTTGTCATCAATCATCTGGATAAAGGAGATAAATTCTCCCTTGTCGATTTTGATGATGGAGTCAGCCTGTTTTCTCCGAGACTTCTCCCCGCGAACTCAGAGAACATAGAAAGAGCTCTGAGTTTTGTGGAGGAAATCGAAGATTCTGGAGGGACCAACATCAATGATGCTCTGCTTCAAGCCCTAAAAATGATCGAGCCCGGGGAAAGGCCCAATTACGTTCTTTTCCTCACTGATGGCCTGCCCACAGTGGGTATAACCCGGGTCGCTGACATATTGAAAAACATCGGGAGAGCCAACGAACAGAAATCCCGGATTTTTGTCTTCGGAGTCGGGTATGATGTGAACACTGAGCTGCTGGACAGAATTTCCTCGGATAACCGGGGAACCTCGGTGTACGTGGATGAAAATGAAGACCTCGAAGTCGCAATCTCAAGCTATTACGAAAAAATTTCATCCCCTCTTCTTTCAGATTTGTATTTCTTTTTTAGAGGAATTGAAGTCACAGACCTCTACCCCCGAGTCATGCCCGATCTGTTCAGAGGATCACAGTTGGTTCTGGTCGGGAAATATAAAGGCAGAGGCCCGGTCACAGTGACACTCAATGGAAAAGTCGGAAAAGAGAAGAGGAGTTTCACCCTCAGGAATCAAAAACTCGTCAGAGATGATAGGTACAGTTTTCTGGTGCGTCTCTGGGCGACAAGAAGAATCGGTTATCTTCTTGAGGAGATCAGGCTGCACGGAGAGAATGAAGAACTTGTCGAAGAAGTGAAAAAACTCGGATTGAAATACGGGATCGTGACTCCGTACACCTCCTTTCTGGTTACGGAAAAAGAGAGAGGCTCTCTTGATGCCGCTGCGCCGGAAGCCGAAGAAGCTCTCGCTGCCCGCAAAGTCACGGGTGCGGGGGCATTTAAAATTGCCAGAGTCTCGCAGAGGTTCAAAGAATTAGATAAAGCCATGCAAGTGACTTCTCAGATGATAATCTACAAAGAGGACAAGACGTTTTACTTGAAGGATGGAACCTGGGTGGATAGCCGCTATGAAGAAGGTACCCCTGTTCAAGAAATCCAGTTCAATTCAGAAGAGTATTTTCGCCTCTTGACTCAGAAACCCGGAATGGCCAAGTATCTTTCTGTGGGATCCAATGTTATCGTTCATTTTGAAGGAAAGGACTATAAGATAGTGGATCCTAGCGCGAAGCAAGAGAAAAAATAGCAGATAGGGATTAGAACTCCAAAACCATTATAATTGGGGTCAGGCCTTATTTGGGTTTCGAAATTCAGAGCTTCATTTCAGTTTCCTGATATCGATCCTGACAAGGCCTGACCCCATTATTACAAAATAATTACTGACCTTACTCAGTTTGACTCCAATTTACTGAAAATGATCCTGATAAGGCCGATCCTAATGATTAAAGTTTTGGAGCCCTAATCCTGTTTATTTGATCTTATTCATTCTTTGAGGGCGGCGCAGGAGATTCCTCTCAGGTTGAAGCATTTGTTACAGGAGATGCACTCTGATTTCTGAATCTCTCCGGCACGGAATTTCTTGACTAAAAAGGGATCCCGAATAAGAGATCGGCACATGGAGACGAGGTCGGTACTGCCCTCAGCGATAAATCTCTCCATATTGGAAAAGGTCCGGATCCCTCCCAGTCCAATCACGGGAATGGCCACGGCCTTCTTGATCTGCGATGCGCTGTCGACAAAATAGCCTTCTTCATCCTCCTTCCTGAGCCCTTTCCAGACTGATCCTTTCCCGGCTTCAGCCATGCCTCCGCTGACCTCGATGCCGTCCACTCCCTTTTCCTCCAGGATCCTGGCGATCTCGATACTCTCTTCAAGAGTCAATCCATCAGAGAGAAAATCTGATGAATTCAATTTCACGATCAGAGGGAATTCCTTTCCGAGAGATTCCTTGATACCCTCGATGATTTCTCTGACTATCCGGAAGCGGTTCGATAACGAGCCTCCCCATTCGTCTGTCCGCCTGTTGGTGTAGGGAGAGATGAAGCTGCTCAAGAGATAGCCGTGAGCGATGTGGAGTTGGACTCCGTCAAAACCGGATTGCTCCGCTCTCCGGCTGCCCTGGATAAAATCTTCGATAATACCTCTGATTTCTTCCGGACTCATTTCTTTGGGCATTATTTTAAAAGTCGGCTCATACACTGCAGAGGGCGCAAGGGGAGTGCATCCGCAGATTTTCGGCGTTGTCTGCCGGCCGGCATGGGAAAGCTGGAGGAAAATACGTGATGGATGCTTGTGCACGACTTCCGTGATTCGACTCAATCCGTCTATGCGGTCATCCCTGTCCACGCCTGTTTGAAACGGACTGGCTATTCCCGCAGGATGGATGTAGGCATGACCTGTGATGATAAGTCCCACTTCTCCCCGAGCCAGGTTTTCAAAAAGTGAGACCTGCCTGTCGGAGACCGAACCGTCTCGGTTGGCCATGAAATCATGTGTGGCGGAGCGCACAAACCGGTTCGGGATTTCTACTTTTCCTACCTGAATCGGAGTGAAAAGGACTGATTCGATTTTTATCTTCATTTCCTTTCTGTAGACGCTCTATGTTAACAAAATTTTTTCCTGCAGGTCTACTTTCTGTTGCAGCAGGAAAGCATCTTTATTGTTGTGACGGACAGAGCCTCAGTGTTTTCAATTCCCTCAGCCTGATCTATCGTTCATTCCGTCATCATGGATTTGGAGATATCAGCTTGAAATATTTTTGACACAAAGTCTGGATGGCTCACTTGATTTCTTAAGGATTATCGATACAATTGAGAAGTGATTTTGAGTTGAAGGAGAAAAAATGCACAAAGAAAAACTCCTCATGATTCCTGGGCCAAGCCCCGTTCATCCCCGTATCCTCAACAGTATTTCTCTCCCTACGGTTTCCCATGTGGGGCCTGAGCATGTTTCTGAGATGAAGATGGCGCTGGAAAATTTAAAGAAAGTCGTTTTCTGCGAGAGAGGGGAGCCTTTTATTGTGGCTGGAGCAGGAACATTGGCCATGGAGATGGCCCTGTTGAATATCATTGAGAAAGGAGAAAAATTTCTCGTTCTTTCCCAGGGATATTTCGGGGAGAGGATGGTTCAGATCGCCCGGAGCTTTTCCCTCGACTGCGACTTCATCGAGAGCGAGTGGGGAAAAGCTGTCCTACCGGAGGAATTAGAAGCCAAACTGCGAAAGGAAGAATACAAAACCGTGGTTTCGACTCATGTAGACACCTGTACAGGAGCCTGTGCTCCGGTAAAGGAATATGCGGAAATTCTCAAAGAGCAAGGTGTTTTCTTCATCGTCGATGGAGTCTGTGCGACAGGAGGGGTTGAGGAGAGAATGGATGACTGGGGAATCGATGTGGTCTTGACCGCGGCTCAGAAATGCTTCGGGGCTCCCCCAGGTCTGGCGGTCCTTGTCGTTTCCGAAAGAGCGATGGAAA
>Ga0180438_10005220_pt1 | contig 18186 bp, 18 predicted proteins | sample SS_ome_12_FD_132455 | JGI IMG/M metagenome (GOLD analysis project Ga0180438, IMG submission 132455) | Hypersaline lake sediment archaeal communities from the Salton Sea, California, USA - SS_3_D_2 metaG | ecosystem: Environmental > Aquatic > Non-marine Saline and Alkaline > Hypersaline >...
GCATAAAGCGGTAAATCCCTTCCGGGGACAAAGTCCCCGGAAGCTTGATTAAATTATTGTGCTGCTGGTCGGCTCGTGGTTGAATAAAAACGACCTTGTTGCACTTCGTGTGTTAATGCGCCAAGCCTCTTCACCGATTGAGATAACTCATTAATATACCAAATTCAAACAACATGTAAAGAGGTATAGCCAATGTTATTTGTGAAACGATATCTGGAGGGGTAACAATCGCTGCTATTATGAAAACAGCAAATAAAACATATTTTCGAGACTTGGCTAATTTTTCCAATGGTGCTACTCCAATTTTGTTTAGAAAGAAAATGGCTGTAGGAGTTTGGAAAGCAAATCCAAAAACTAACATCATATTTATTATAAAAGAAATGTATCTTTCGAATGTAAATGCGGAGTCGATACCAAGCATATTTCTGTTAAATATTATAAAGAATCGTAACGTAAATGGTGCAACAATTATAATAAAAAAAACAACACCCGAAACAAATAAGAGAGCTGACATAGGAACAGCATAATTAACTATACGCCTTTCTGAAGCATATAATCCCGCTGCTATAAACTGCCATAGGTGATAAAAAACCCATGGAGATGCTAAGGTAAAACCAGCAAGAAGAGATATTTTTACATACGTGATAAAACCATCTGAAGGTGCGAGAGTTTGCAAACGAGATTCTAGTCCTTGTTCTGTCATTACGGAAATGTATGGTCTTCTCGTGAAATATATTAATTTGCCCCCCAAAAATAAACAAACTATAACACCTGCTGTTATGCCTAAAAGGATATATATTAATCGTTTTCGAAAATCTTCTATATGACCACCAAGTGTCATATAGGTCCCTGGTTCTTCATTTTTGTCTCCGAGGATTGTCATTTAGGCAACCCACATAAATTTAACAAAGGGGACGCTTTCATAGAAGTAACATTTGTTGTATGCAAAGGACTGTGTGTAAAACAGTAAATACTCTCATGTCAGTGACAAGCATTGCTATGAAAAATGTAGAATGTTTATTTCATAACGAATAATCTAGCTTATAAAAAATAATGGAACAATGTTGTAAGACATTCTTAGTGTGAAACGCTTTTGCTTTTCTGCTTGTTTAATCCCACAGCATCTCTGACATCATCCTCAATGTCTTCTTTTGCCTCTTTAGCTTCTTTGATTCCTTTCTTGAATTCATGCAAGCTTTTACCCATACCACGGGCGATTTCCGGCAATCTTTTGCCAAATATCAAGATTGCGATAATCAAGATAACTAAAATTTCAATTGGCCCTGGTGTCCACATTGCCAGAATAGCATTAGTTAAGTGATTCATTTGTACACTCCTTATGACGAGTTAATATTTTTTCAACTGCATCACACATTAATAGCTCTATCTCATGCACAGTAGGACAATCTTCTTGAAAAACCGTATCGCGATATTGCTCAATTGTACAACGCCTAAGAGTGCTTAATATATCCTGTTCTATAAGCTTAATTGACGGAACACATCCCAATTCTGTACAAGCTGTTAATGCTTGGCACCAACCATGAAGTTCATGAATAATATCTAACATCATAGATGATTGCAGGTTCTCCGGTTGCCCATCAAATGCAACCAAACGTTGCCATGAATGAGCAATTGGAAGTTCTTCTTCTACCTTTACAAGTTCATATGGGTCATATATATCCGGGGGGTTAGGAAAGTTATAAGTCAGATTCCACAATTTTTTTTTCATTGCTTCATGTGCCAACCAAGCTTGTACCTCCAGTTCGTAATTTGCCAGTTGGCAAAGTTTTTTGGGAGGAACACAGAATTCAAATGTGCCAATTTTGTTTAAGTAAACACACCGTAAACAATGTAAAGCATCACATTTTCCACAGGGAACTGAATATTCTCTAGTTAGTAAATGCTTATTTGGCAGTTTCAAACTTCTCAAGACATGGCCACAGGATAATTTCCCATCATGAATAGTAGTCGAATTATATACAGCTGCCGGACATAGATACAATCCACCGGTAGGCCCAATAGCCAAGCTTTTAATACCTGCTCCACATTCATTTGGACCATTCGATCGGAAACGATCTGTCAAACAATCCAGCCGATAGTCCAGCAACATTTTTTTCCTATCGAGGAACCACTTGCCGATTTCAAATAACTGTTTCTTATAGATATTCATATCTTGATTATTGTAGGTTAATAATTGAGGATGTCTGATTGAGACATCGGAAAAATGATTTAATAATTTCAAAACTATTTCAGCTAATTGCGAAAGATCACCACGTTTTATCCGCAGTATTGATCGAGATACCGATGGGTGTTTGCCTACAAGATTTATTTGATTTGACTCAAATACAATCGTTGTATTACTGTAAGAAGTTAAAGCCTTATGTCTGGCGGGAAGAATAAATTCTATATTTATGTTATCACATATTTTTAGATAAGCAGACGGAATTCCTTTGCTGTTACAAAGTACTTTGCACGTCCAAGACCGTTGTTTAGCAAATTCTGCAATTTTCGAAAATAGTTCCAAAGACATAAGAGAGTTATCTTTACTCACTGGTTGTTTAGCTTCATTGCAACACAAGACGGCATCTGATGACAATACTATCCAGATAGATTTGATTTTGTCCATTACATTCTCCATCATTACTATATCCTATATAGGGCAATCTGTTAATTGTTCCATACATAGAGCACCTTTAGGTTTAACTCCATGTCTGATTTCCAGTTGTTTCCAATAATATTGATTGGCACGCCAGCGAGCCTTATGCATTTCACAAATAAATGTGACGCGTTGAAACACAGTATCACTGTCGGCTGCATCGTAGTTATATGCACTACACCAAGCACACATATCTCTCATTTCACAATCGAGGCATTCTTCAGGACTCTGTAATGATTTACGTAAACAATGAAAAGCACGAAGTACATCTTCATTGTAACCATCATAAATGTTACCTGATGAACGGCCTGGACGAACACCCATACAAAAACCTTGGAAACGTAGGCATGGGAATAAATTTCCTTCAGCATCCACAGAAACCATTTTACCTGTACCACACCAGTTTCTGTCATCTTCCTCCTCTCTCGGTTTCAGACGATTAGGAGCCCAAAAGAGATTGCATCTGTGCGTTTCCCAAAACCCTCTATCGATAGCCACATCAGCAAGTTTTATCAATTCAGTTTCATACAATTCTGAATCCCCCGCTTTCCATACATTTTCAAAGACAGCGTTAGCTGCTACATTCCTGATTCCCAATTCCCAGACATGTACAATACTTTCACATACATAGGGCAAGTCTTCACTGCCAAATGTTATTTTGGTACTGGCATTAGGATATTGTTGTAACCAAAGTTTCACGTTCTTTGCAACAATGTCATACGATCCTCGGCCATCTGCAAAAACACGGGCACGATCATGTTTTCGTTTGGTACCATCAATTGTAATCGCAGGATAAGAATGACCGCGGTTTTCCCAAAGTAAACGTTGAAACTTTTTAGTGTGATAAAGTGTTCCGTTGGTGGAAAACATCAGTATGTATGATGATTGCCAAGGGTGTCCAGGTCTTTTGCGCAACTGTGACTTGAAATATTCACAAACATCGCTTACGAGGTCTATTTCTAAAGAACATTCACCGCCAGTGAACTCCAGAATCATACCCTCGCTTGGATATGGCATATCAAAGAAGAAGTCTATCGCTCGATATGCAACGTCACGGGACATCGGATGATGGGGGTTTTTCCCTAGCTGATAGCAGTATTTGCACCTAAGATTACATTGCTCGGTAACAACAAGAGTACAGGTTTGAGCCCTGCCATCCATATACTGTCCTAAGCCTTTACCTAGTTGATATTCTTCAGCCATTCCAACTTCCTTTCTATAAAACTAATTCGAGCAAGAACAAGTGCTCCTACGTAAAAGGTATACCTGCGCCTCAGGTATATCGACACGGTAGAGTAAGTTATCATCTTTTGACCGTGGCCATTGGTGTGTATCAGCCATTTCAGAAAACCAGTTTCTTACATCTGTCTCGGCATATCCTAACTGTTCTATCGTTTTGTTTAACTCGTCTATAGTAAAGTCTTTATTTATATAACGACGTAAGTGAGATCGAACTGTATCCGCTAAAGCTTCCCGTTTTTCTAGCAAACGCTTGATAATATCAAGTTCCATATCGCCAAGAGTCATAATAGGACCTTCACTTGGCAGGCTGCATTCAGAATTATTTTGCCCTGTTTCCATGGCGGTTTTATCTGAACGTTTAAGTTTTTTGGGAATAGCGCGACTTGCTTCAAAATCAATTTCCCATATCCACCCCTCAATAGTAGGCCAATTATTTTTACTACCCATAGCTCTAAACCATTCAGATATTTTTTGGACTACCGTTTTTAATTCTCTTCGAATACGAAATTCCTCATCTTCACATGGGAATCCCACTGCCCGATCAGCAATCGTGTTCTCTAATAAATTAGACCATCCTAAACGTCGCTGATGGAGTGCTTGAATAATAGCCAGATCCTTTTCTGAAATAGATTGAGCTACCATCATTACGTTTTCTTGTTTGTTCCCAGATTTTGCCATAATTGTTTCCTCATATAGTTAAGTTAATGGTTTTGCTTACTGATCCCCGATAGATCAGTTTGCTTTTACTTAGCTCTACAAGAGCTAACTTGTTGGATATATATATCCACTTTTTCTTCCGGCTGAAAGCCGGTCTGGATTTGCTTTTTTGAAAGATTCTCAGGAATGAAAAAAGCCGCCCTTGAAAAAATTGCCCCAGAACGTGATATTTTCTTTTTCTCTTTAAAGTCCATCAAGTGGGCGGGACGATGGGGGGCGGCTATATATAAATTTTTCAAACGCCATACAATATGCGGAAATATCATATACCGCAACCCCAAAAAATAAGAAACATCAAAGGCTCTTTCGCATGGATCACCGTATTTGAGGCGAACACTCTGGCAGATGGCCTATCGAGCCGTATGTAAAGAGGGTGATCTGCGTGATTTTTGGCGAAGAAAACATCGCCAGAACAAACATCACCTGGTTGCCGTTACCACCGCCGCAAACAAACTGTGCCATATTATACGGCGAATCATGACTGACCGCAGAGACTATATCCCAAAAGGCTATAATCCTAAATCTTGAGGAATCTTCAATTGTCAAAGAGCTGTTCAAAAAATTCTGTTAATTATTTCTTGACTCTCTATAGCTGGTCTCTTGCTCTAAATTTTATAACTATTTTGCGTTTAAACACGTTTTGATAACTATATTTTTCTAAATAGCATATCTTTTACCTAATTAAGACAATAGAATTTCTCAGTTGGCGAAGTTCAGTTATAATCTCTGACATTCGTCGGCGAAAAATACTCCTTTGCGAATTTAAAGGTATTTCCGGTAATTCTAACCACCTATTTAGAATAGCATCATAGTTCTCATCTTCGACCGTTTTATCTACAATATGTTTGGTGGCCAATTTTATGTCTTGTAACGACCGAATGAATTCATCAAATTTTACATCGTAGATTTGCTGGTCTGCGGTTAGGGCATCTCCACCTTCGCTCTGTGATTTAGATGCACAATCTCTGCTTTTTAATGTTCGAAGGCAGTCAAATAAATATCCAGAACTGGCAACTCTGGGAATCAAATTCTGTGCGACACGTCTTTCTGCTTCATATATTCCACATACCTTTGTTCGTCCCCTCAATTCCTTCGATTCCAGAAATGGGCAACCTGGACACTGTTCTGAATCACAGATGCCACATTTTTGTCGACTCCAATTAAGAACGGCGGGTTTCTTGACAATATTGCGGATTGGTCCTATAGAATATTCTTTTCCGGCGTGATAAAATGCTGGGCAGGGATAAACATATCCATCAGGACCCACGGCCATAAATCCTGTTCCTGCCGGACATCGAATTATATGATTTTTGCTTGTACTATTTAATATGCCTAAGTTCAAAATCCCTAATTTCCCCGCTGTTCCCATTGCTTTTTTCATAAGACCAATATCTGAAATGTTAGCAAGTTGCTGCTCATAAATATGTAAATCACTCTCTTCCCAAAGATGGATATTATGAAAACGTAAACTAATACTGCCTATATATTCTTGGACCAACAAAAGCCCTTCAGCTAACCTGTCTATCTCAGTATTATTGATGTTTAATATAATAGGGCGACCAGCAATATTATCAACCTGAGCAAGGAGTTCATCTAAACCATTTGCAATAACCGTTTGATCAATGGAGAATGGAATACCGAGTGATTCTTGTTGATTTATTGGTAATAATGGTGTAATGACATGCTTACCCATATCCTCTAAGACAGAAGCTATCGATGGCTCAAGAGGTTCAGTCTGTCCTGTTATAAAAAAAAGGTCTGGCATTTTGGGACCTGTATCTGCTGCCCATAGCATAATATTTGTTAAATTCTCTATTGATAGTTTGTCCTTGTTTTTGTTATTGTGTTGAAATGTATGACAGGGAGAAGGGACATCACTGTTTAACATTATCAGTATCAACGTATTTGTTGTTATACTTGGAATCGACACGAATTTATGCTCCTTAAAAATTAGTTATTATTCACTTTACTGTTTTCTGCTTGAACATCCTTAAATCTATTAGCAAACTATTGTCCCACAATTAAAACGCAACTTTTTATTTAATGGTAGTAACACTTTGGTAACAAATTGTAAAATTAGCCATATAATACGAATCTAGATTAACGATAGAGAATATTAGTAATATCAAAATCCTGAGTTATCTTATACCAGTTCCTGTAAGATATAATTAACACAATATGGCAACGGTGGGCTCAGTAATATTTTTAAGAGCATTGTGATAACAGACTGCAAAGACCATAGCCCTTATAGGCAAGCTTAGTGGCGACACAAGCCGGTTTTATAAGTGCTTTTTAGCCAAAGAGTTGCAAGCTAAGCTTTATTAATGGGGATGGTGGCAATTCCTTTTTAAACTTGTTACTAGAATGTTACTGTTTTTTCAGACCTTGCCAAAGTAATTAATAGTTTATGTAAGAATCCATCAAGTAAAAAGGTTGAAAAACAATCATTATGAAAATAATAAAAGTTAAAGAAATATGTATTGGTTCGGGGCACCCTTTAACTCTAATCGCAGGACCTTGTGTTATTGAAAATGAATCAGACACTATCAGGTTAGCCGAAAAGATACGCCATATTACAGAATCACTGTGCATACCATTCATCTTTAAGGCTTCTTATGAAAAGGACAATAGAAGTTCCGCAGATTATTACCGGGGACCTGGCTTGGAAGTCGGCCTTAGTATTTTAGAACGGGTTAAGAAAAATGTGGGCGTACCTATTCTCTCTGATATACACAGGGAAACAGACGTCAAGGCCGCTGCATCTGTACTTGACGTATTGCAAGTTCCTGCGTTTTTGTGTCAACAGACAAGTTTATTGTTGGCGATTGGGAAAACAGGCAAACCACTTAATATTAAGAAAGGACAGTTTCTTTCGCCATATACCATGAAGAGCCCTGTCGAGAAAATTTTAAGCACCGGTAATAGCCAGATATTACTTACTGAAAGAGGTACAACTTTTGGATATGATCGTCTTGTTTCAGATATGTGTTCCGTTCCTATAATGCAGAATTTGGGGTTTCCCGTAGTCTTTGACGTAACGCATACTGTCAGATGCTATGGAATACCAAGTTCTCAACCAGAAGGTGGAAAACCTCAGTTTATTAATTCCCTTGCGCGTGCTGGTGTTGCTACAGGTTGTGATGCTATTTTTATTGAAACACACCCCGAGCCGATGAATGCACTATGTGATGCATCAAGTATGTTGCCTCTGAAGGAATTGAGAGGTCTTCTTGAAATCCTTTTGGAACTAAGCAGGATAGTTAGAAAATGAAAGATTTATCAATTGCCAAGATAAAGCTTTTGCTTATGGATGTAGATGGAGTTATGACAAAAGGTGACATCATCTATGGTTCCAACCAAGTAGAAATTAAGGTATTCAATGTAAAGGATGGCATGGGTATTACACTCGCAAAAGCTGCCGGACTTCGGGTCGGAGTTATTACAGGTAGAAAATGTGAAGCCGTACAGCAACGATGTTCAGAACTTGGTTTTGATATTATCCTTCAAAACTGCTCTGATAAAATGGGGGCATACCAAACCATTAAACAAAAACTCGGGTATACCGACGCTGAAGTTGCCTATATAGGCGATGATATTCAGGATTTGCCCGTCCTGCAATGTGTCGGGATTCCTTTAGGTGTAAGTAATAGCATTGATGAAATAAAAAGACTGTGTTCTTTTGTGGCTACACGACATGGGGGGGATGGTGCGGTACGGGAAATTATTGACTGGCTCTTGAATCATCAGAACAGTAGGACAAATGCAATTAAAAACATCCTGAAACAGACAAACAATAATTATGTTGCAAAATTATAATAGTTAAAATTGAAAGGAATATTAATATGCAATTTTTTATAGATAGTGCCGATCTTGATGTGATAAAAGAATATTCTACACTTTCACTTTTTTCCGGGGTGACAACAACGCCTACATTTTTTGGACGTCAGAAAATTACTGACAACGAATCACATATCAGGCACATATTGGAAGTTATAGATGGTTCTGTGCATATTGAAGCGATGGGGTCTAGTTGTGATGAGATAGTAGTCCAAGCCCGTAAGAACTTCCAAATAAATGATAGGATCGTTTCAAAAATACCTTTTAGCAAAGAGAGTCTAAAAGCTGTTCGTATATTAAAAAATGAAGGTATTCGAAGTAATGTACATTTAGTATTTTCGGTTAGTCAGGCTGTTTTTGCGGCCGAATCTGGCGCCGATTTTATTTGTCCGCTGATCGGTAGATTGAACGATATCGACGGTAACGGTTTACAAATGATCAAAAATATTATTTCTGTTATTAGAAGCTATAACTATCCAACAAAAATAGTGGCTGCTAGCATTCGTAGCCATGAAGAAGTAACCCAATGTTTGCTTTGGGGGGTAGATGCTATAACATTACCTCCCAAGATCATTAAATTGATGTTCTCGCATCCCCTTACTGATATCGGTACCGAATGGTTCTACCGTGATATGATAATGAATGGTTGTGTTAGGGAGATAATGAAGCACGGGCCAGACATGCCCGTTCTTAATACACAAAGTACTTTGCTTAATGCACTTAATATAATGACGGAAAAAAAGATCGGCCTTGGAATAGTTGTGGATTCCAATAAGATCTTGGCAGGAATTATAACAGATGGTGATATAAGAAGATATCTTAAAGATGCAAGCCATGATATAAATAAACCAGTTTATGAAATCATGAATAAATCCCCTGAGACTGCAGATGTTGCTGCACCTTTATGTCATGTTATTGAACGAATGGAACAGAAACGTATTACTGCTATAGTTATAACTAATGGCAATGGAGAGCCCATAGGCTATCTTAACCTTCATGATCTGCTTCAACTCAAAATGCCAACAGGAACCATAAAATCCGTCCTCTAATGTCATACTAAGTGGCTATGTTGTTTCGAGTTTTGAAAAGGCTAAGGAATATAAAGGTATAAATTCATGTTTACGAAGACAAATGAAATAAGAATAGAAACTTCAACAATTTGTAATTATCGTTGTCAAATATGTGCGAGAGACACGTTTCGGCGTAAACAGGAAATAATATCAAACCAGCTCTTTGATAGTATTGTTGCTAAAGCACATTGTGAATTGCCGCATGTCAACATTGCAACTATCTCTGGATTTGGTGAATTTTCAGCAGATCCGCAATGGCGACACAAGATTCTAATTGTATCCAAAAACTTTGAACGAATACATATAGTCACAAACATTTCATTGCTTAACCAGGAAGATTTATCATTTCTTCTTGGACATATTTCTGATATTCGCATCAGTACGTATGGACTTGACGAGACAACCTATAAAGCTGTTCATAATTCACCCCCTTCAATAACATACAAGGCAATTCATGAATCAATCCAATTTCTAATTCAAAATAAAAATCCTCATCAACGCATTATTCTTAACTATATTGAAGTTGACGCGAATCGACATCAAACTGCAGATTGGATATCTTATTGGAGAAAAAAAGTGGATCTTATTGAGGTCTGGAAGCCACATAATTGGATAGACAGTAAATACTATCGGGATATTGATATACAGCGACTTCCTACATGCGGCAGGCCCTTCAATGGGCCAATACAGATCCAGGTTGACGGTACAGTTAATGTCTGTTGTTTTGACTACAACGGGAAGATGGTTATCGGAGACCTGAAGTCTGAATCATTCACGGAAATTTTTAATGGAGATCGAATGAAGTCTATTCAAGAGTTGCACGCAGACAACAATGCTGATCAACTACCTCTTTGCAAAATCTGCGATCAGCGTAACAGTCATAAGTCCAAAGCCACAAACATTATTTATAATTCACGATTTCCTATTAACAAACGCATTCACGCTACATCAACGGAATATGATTTGCTTACCACCGATGATAAAGGATCAGAAGCATGAATATTGATAAAAAAATGATTTGGGACTTATCGCTTGATGAAATTGAGTACATTTACCGAAATCTGCATATGAACCATTACGTCTATGCAGCTTTGAAGACTTATTATACTAGTTCTCTACCTCTCAACCAATCTGTTTGTCTCCGGCCAAACACAATTCCTTCATATCTTTGCACACCTGTTGAAAAACTTCTGGAATTTTCATCCCACATTGGCAAATATGATCCATCATTTGTTCGTGCCGATATCACTTATCATACCTATCACCTTTATTCTGTTCTTCATCAAACACAACTAGAGGATGTTCCAATAATAGCTCAGTTATTAGCAGCCTGTGCCTACATTGTGATATGTTCAGAGAAAAACGACGGCCTTCCCTTGTGGAACAAGCCGGTAATACGGCAAAAAAATGAACATATTGATGCAGTTATAGAGAAACTGCTTGAACCTGTAATTGATATTGAAAATATTGGTGCAATGCCATTGTTCAAAAATAATAAAAGTGACAAAATGACTTCTGGCGATATGGCGAATCTTTTTAAATTCATACCAAGGGCTCTTTTCTGCATTATAGTACTTATGGAAAACGGCGATGATCCCCAAGTAATCAAACAGGCGTTACTTCATACAGAACAGGCAATGCGCAACTATGAACACGATAATGGATATTCAGATATAAATAGCCCGATAAGGACTCGATATGCAGGGCAACTAAGATACCGTAATACAGTTTACCTATATGGCGGTATGTTTTTTGAAAAACAAAGGTGGCACAATCTTGCCCTTGATTGGTATCTTAAAGATATTAATGTTCATGACTTGCCGAATTTCTTTGGATTTTACCTTACTGATATGAAGACAACTGAGCGACTAATGTCGGCATATCCTTTAACTACTGATAACCAAATAAGAAACAACCTCAAGAATCTTATCCATCTATGTCTTGCTCGAATATTTCAAAATGCAGCCAAATACAGTGACGAGATTATAGATTATTTCAAATCGAATCCCTCGAATGACAAGCGAATTAATTCGATTATTTCAGAGGGCAAACGTAAATTATATGCAGGAGAAGCAAGTAGGGAGGTGTATTTTACTTCATTGCTTTATAATAAATTTGTTCTTGGAATAGATTATCAGGACATCAATTATCATCATTTTTTTGAGTATTAGCTGTATTTTTGCAAATTTACAATTTCCTTGCCCAAGACAGTTATTTTTTGCGGATCCATTATGATAAAGCAGCTAAAAAATGTGTTAATGAGATGCACGTTTTTAACAATATCAATATTATTAAAAATATATCGCAAAACAAGCCGACTAACAAAACCACAACAATCCAATTCGATGAAAGTGTATTATACTCTCATACACTCAAAGCTGGTATTATCATTTATTAAGCCATCGAGGAAACTTTTCAACGGTCCACTTATTTTACATAGCAATGAATTAGAATCGCATGTGAGAAATGGTTTGCCGGAAATAACTAGGTTGAAAAATGTGTGGTTTGTTCCTGATTTAAGGGCAATATATAAAGATAACGGGGAACTTATCCATTCATCAGTTCTAAAACGAGGAACAATAATGTGTAACATTCCCCCATCAAATATTAATGTGAAGCAATTTACAAAAACTAACGTTGTAGATAAAGCCTCGTTCGGAGGCATTATGCTTGGAAAACATTACGGCCATTTTCTCATCGAATCTCTTTCTCGATTATGGCCATTGGCGATACCAGATATGGCTAATGATTTTATGAATTGTAAAATCTTGTACTGGCATCGGGGGAAAACGACTGTTTCTGTAGAGAAAGCTGTCATACAGCCTGCCCAAATGATTCTTGAAAGTCTTAGAATTAAATCGAATATCAATATATTGGGGCAACCTGTGTATGTCAGTGAGCTACTTATTCCAAGCCAAGCATCAATAATAAATAACGAATTTTATTCCGTCTTTCGGGATTTATTAAGGCTTGCAGGGACAGGTGTTATATTGAAAAACAGGCAACCACAGAATGATAGGAAATACCCAGAAAAAATTTATCTATCCAGAACAAAGTTGCCTTATATTAGAAGAAATAATGGAAATGAAAAACAATTGGAAAACAAATTAAAAAAATGTGGTTTTGAAATAATACACCCGCAAGAATTATCACTGCTGGATCAGATTTGCATTTTTAATAAAGCCAAGGTGATTGCTGGAAGCTTTGGCTCAGCTTTTCACACGATGTTGCTTGCTGACATATCGGTTCAAAAAATAATATGCCTGGTGGATGATTGTCCGGACCTGACAAGTACAGGAATTGATCGAATATGTAAAGCGAAAACAGAATATATAAGATGTATGTATCCCCATCCATTTTGTATTAAAGAAAGTGGCTCTGGTGCCACCAAAGATAAAATCATAGACGTCGATAGAGCTCTTGATGGCATTTTGTCATAAAAAACTCTCGGCTGTTGAACTGTTTAATTAAACTTTTCAGCTTAGAACAGAAACGAAGAAACTCCGGCAGCGATAAAAGCTGTGGGAGGTTTCTGTCTCGGGCATCGCTCTGACGGTCGGGGTGTTCCCCAGCAGAGCCTTATCCTTCAGAGCGATATGAACAAATTAAGGCAAATGAACAATGACAACCTTTTTTTATTTGAAACCGAATTCAGCTTTTCCTTCATTCTGCCACCAAGCTTTCCACAGTGAGATAGGCTTTGACTCATCTTCAAGAAATATTTTATAGGCTGGTGCCCAATCCCCACCTTTACCAAGCATTTTGGCTAGACCCATCATGCACTGATATTTTACTTCGAGATTGATGTCATCTAAGCCATCTACCAAATATGGGATACTGGATTGACTCTTAATTCTCCTAAGACTCCGTGCCACCTCACATCTTACTAAGGTATTTTGGTGTTTTAATAACGTATGCAACAGCGGTACAGCATTTGCGTCGCGAATATTCCCCAGAGCATAGATAATTTTAGTTTTGTACACATCCTGTGCTTTGGTGGCTGGCTGTTCATCAATGTAATTTATGGCCTCAACAATATGGTTTATACTGCCGATATTAATCAATGTACTTAAGGCTTGCCCTTTTACAGCAAGGTCATTTGAGTCAAGAAGATTTTCTATATACATTATCGCAGCTTTACTTTTAATCCCTTCCAGCCCTATCAGCGATGGCAAAACTATGTTGGACCTTACATCTCTCAAAGAATTCAGCAGTTCCTGCTGTACCAATGTCGATGGATTGCTGCCCTCAGCTCCTATCTGGAGTTCCTTCCTTGAAACGGGAATCTTCGCACGAAATTTGCCGTAATACTTGAATGTAAAACTATATCGTTCACCTTCCCCTTTTAAAAACAGAAGCACATATTCACCCTTTTTCAATATCATGCGCGGTAAAATCACACCTGCAAAAACTTCCTCAAATTCTACCTCGACTGTTTCGCGAGTTTCATTACCTTTTAGTATGCGGTCGATGCGCACAAGAGCAACTTTCGTACTTATTTTTCCCAGCAGACGACCGTCATCTCTAGCCCGTTCCTCAGACTCGCCAATCTTATATACCTGGAGTATTTCACCTTTGCAGATAATATCCGATTTTGATACAAGATCCTGAAAACTTATGTATGGAACAGGCGTTGCCATACTATTCTCTGGGAAAGTAGTCACTGTGGCAAAAAATATCACCAGAAAGTATTTAATAACTTCTTTTTTGCACTTCATAATTTTTATCTCCTTATTATTGTTGTGCGTTTTTATCTACTCATGCCTTGCATGATCTAAATACCTCTGCCAGATACAACTTTTGACATGTACTCCAGACCCATCAGTTTGGCTCCCGATATACCAATCTCCACTCCAGTGGTCAACTTTTGTGTTTCCCAGAGGGTCTTGTGGATTCTGCGGGTCTGGATCATACCACTCGCCACCTCGTGAAATAATCACATCCTCCCACGTAGGATTAAGAAGAGGGGTACCCGAATCGTCCGGCTGGCCCCAGTCCGCCCCACCAGGATAATCGACAATGCACGAGCTTGTGAACACTTCATCGACTTCTACGGCATATGGCAAAATATGATCGAATTGATCCATTGTTTGATATTTTATTTCAGACTTGTATCCATCGTACCAAGCTACATCATTGTTATCTATGTGATCCAGATGATCTGGAGCATAAACCTCTGTTTGAAGAGTATCTTTGACACACCCATTGTGCTTCACCCGAATACTAACATCGTTTAGTGAACCGCTTGCTGCAGTACTTTTCAGTGTAACGGTATTATCATCTACTGCAACAATATTATCTGAATCTGCACCACCATTATTCAAATTAACTTTTGATGCACCAGCAGTTACATCCCATTCAAATGTTCCGGTTGTCGCGCCCTGTGCTGTTAAGGTTACAGCAATGTCATAGTTGGCTGGATTTTCTCCATTAAACCACCAAAGGTCCTTACTTTGTACAATGCTTATGCTGGGATAAGGCACAACAGTTACTGTAACGTTGTCTGAAACAGCGGGATCATTGTATTTTACTGCTGCATCATCTGCCGTTGCACTAATCACTACATTTTCATCACTACAAACAGTAGGAGCCTTCCAGTCTACAGCTGTTCCTGTATTACCATTTGGAAAAGCTGTAGCTGTTGCCCTGCCCGTGTCATCAGACCACGTAACTGTTACCGAATCACTGACAGTGCTACAATCGTTCGGATCCCCCGGACTATTGCAATCTACATCACTTGCCGTAGCGGTAAGCTGGATTGTATCACCACTGTTAACATTCGTAGCTTTACACATAATAGGCAAAATTAAAAGGAACACGAGAAAAAGGTAAATATAAAAAAGTACTATGTTTGTGAGCAATTTTATATTGTTCATGCTGATAACCTCCTAATCACAATAAAAAACTATTATCAATTCGGCCAGCCTGGATGTTTTCCGGGAGGGCCTGGTTTCTGTTTCTCGTACTGGCTATTACTAATGATATCCCTGAACAGGACATAATTCCCAGCCATCTCCCGGCATACCAACTGAGCAAGGACATACTTCACCATCACTTCTTATCCAAGTTACACTCGCACTCCCAAGATATTCGTATTCTGTCTTTCTTATACACCAATATCCTTCGCAACCCTCACCATCTCCATCCACACCTTTAGCGTCATTACATGAAGCATGTTTTGTCGCAAGAAAGCGCATATTGTCCAAAGATTTTTTACGTTGGAATAAATTTTGACCCCCTTCCCAAACACATATTCCAACATTTGTTGAATTGTAATAGTATTTGTAGCAACATTCTCCACTATTACAGGTTATTTTTAGGGTATTCCCACACCAATCAGTCCACTTATCCTCATGATCAAACAGGCAATACCCATCCCACCAACGAGGACAACTTGCTGGAGCCAAAGTATCCCAATACCCTTGTATCAGTTGTGGTATAACATGTACTGTAGTGCTGTCTGAAACAGCGTAATCATCGTATCCTGCTTTTGGCATTGGTAAATCATCTGCCGTTGCGGTAATCTCTACATCCCACTCACTACAAATTTTAGGAGCTACCCATTTTACAGGCCATCCTGAATTGCCCTCTGGAAAAGCTGAAGCTGTTGACCTGCCCGAGTTATCAGTCCACGTAACTGTTACCCACTGATAGAAAGTGCTACAATCGTTCGGATCCCCCGGACTATTGCAATCGTAATCACTTGCCTCAGCGGTACACTCGATTGATTTGCCACTGGTAACATCTATTGCTTTACACGTAACAGGCAAACTTAAAAGGAACACGAGAAAAAGACAAATATGAACTAATCTTTTTGTAACATTCATGTTTGTTCTCCTTTATATATATGGTCAAGGCTAAGTAATACTAAACGAAATAGGATGATCGCCATCATCACAAGAATCTTAACAACCACCACTATAGCTACCTGTACAGTTTACGAGTCTTCCTTAAGGAATTATTGCGCTGGTGTAATATCTTCAAGATCTACCCAATCGAACGTCACTTCACCAAAACCTTTATTCATAAACCTTAGCCATACCATTAGGCTTGTGACGTTTGCTGGCAAAGTGAAATCTGCCAAGCTTTCTATAAACTTGCCTTCTGTTGTCATTTTTCCTGCATACCGGCCGATCTTACCAGCATCCAAGCCTCCACTTCCATCTTCCTATTTTGTAGAGGTTCCCGTTGTAAACATCTCTGCTCTATGATTATATCTATCCCAGTTAAGAATAACTGCTATATCATCGTATCCCCCGGGAGGATTGATCCATTGAAGCGATATTTCTCCTATCTTTTCATTATCAAAAGGGATTTTTTTATTGGTTTTTCCGGCTCGGAATATTAATGACAAGATTCGAAGGCCTGTGAGAAAACCTTGACATGGTACTAAAGACAACAGTAATCGTTTCAGGCTGTACATTCAGTTCCGAATAAGTAAGGCCGATATTGATACGACCAGTGCTCCGCCTTTTAAGTTTCTCCATATCGACCTTTGGCTGTAAGATATATTCCGTCGCTTTGACGGCCGGATCGAAATCAGCAGTCAGGCTATTACTTGTAGCCATAAAGTTGGTTACCGAAAAAGGCTTGCCATCGACACTTTTAATTTTAATGGGAGGGCAACCGGCGTTTTCATCTTTGAGATGAAGCTTCATAATCTTTGGCTCATAAGTCACATGAAGGACCGTTTCGGCTTGTATTGTCAGTATTAATCGTGAATTATCTTTATCGTTAGTATTGACATACAAGCGTTTCTCCATCTTATTGGGCACGCTGCTGGAGGTATAGCGCACCTTCAAAGTGCCGGTTTCACCTGGAGCAAGCTCATCTTTATCCAGTTGAGCTACTGCGCCGCAGCATTTTTCGACCTCAGTGATTTTCAAAGGGGCATCGCCGGTATTAGCGAACTTGAACTCACCGTTAAGCTTTTCTCTCGGCCCAACCTTACCGAAGTCATAAACCATACTCTCGAATTCGATTTTAGGCCCTGCCACCTTCGATTCAGCCGCGGTAGTAGGTTCTTCGGCCATATTGGCCTGTTGCTGACAGCCTGCAAGAATAATGAATATGCAGCTAAAAACATTAATAATCAAGTATTTATACCTCATTATTTTCCAATCTCCACATGAAATCATGATTTAACTACAGGATGTTCCATTAAACAGATTTTAATAAGAGCAAAATGGATTAGACGTATTAATCTTGTCCGCTATAAACGCTTAACTACAGATTCTGCTGTCTCGTGAGGTGTGGTAATAATAGAGACAAAAGTAGCATTTCTATTCGCTGTATCAAGTAAAATAAGTTCACCACCTGATGCCTCGCCTATAAATGTGATATCGCAGGTTATCCAACCTGTCTCCAACAAAGATTCATTCTCCGCTAATAATTGAATGTTAAATATGTTCACAACCAAGATTATTACTATCAACTGAACAACTTTGTTAAATTGCATCATCTCCATTATATTCCTAAGATTTATTCATATTAACAAGTGTGAACTCTTGAAGAATCTCTTCTCTTTGAATCTGTTGAGGTGTTTTTATGTCTTCACTCATAGTTATATCCTCGAGTTTAATACCTGAAAAGCCTATTTTCCCATCAGGACTTTCACAATTGAATCTGACCCATACAGTTATAGTGTCAGTATCTCCCGGCAAA
>Ga0180438_10005221_pt1 | contig 18185 bp, 14 predicted proteins | sample SS_ome_12_FD_132455 | JGI IMG/M metagenome (GOLD analysis project Ga0180438, IMG submission 132455) | Hypersaline lake sediment archaeal communities from the Salton Sea, California, USA - SS_3_D_2 metaG | ecosystem: Environmental > Aquatic > Non-marine Saline and Alkaline > Hypersaline >...
CGGACCTGTTGAAGCAGAGGGTAAGATGGCAGAGGGGAGGGGTAAGGAATTACTGGAAATACAGGTTTACCATAAACCCGAAATACGGGGATTTCGGACTATTCCTCGTTCCTATGCATTTCGCTACGCTTGCCGCTTTCTTCATCATGTTCGGCCTTATGATTTATACGTTTTTCTTCGCACCATACTACACGCGCTATGTCTTCATAGAAAGCCTTGGCATCGGCTTTGACACCCTGTTCGTACCTACAATATTTACGGTCATCTCGGCAATAGTATGGCTGTATTTTGTGATATCGAGCTTCAAAGACGAACATGTCAAGCTGAGATACATCCTTGTGTTCTTCTTTTTCTACTGGTACCTGATGCTTGGTTATAACCTTTTAATGGTTTACAAAGAGATACGAAGAGAGAAATTTCACTGGTGATTCGATTGGCTGAAAGAAGAATATCGCTGGCATTGTATGTTATTGCATTCATAGTCGCTGCAGCAGTTTTCTCGATAGGAGTATTCGTGGGTAAAACAATAGATGATGCTGTCGTAAATGACATATCCGGGGATGTTTCCTCGCTTTCACAGAGGCTTACGACAACCCAGCTTTTCTGGCTTCTGGAGGAGGACAATCCGGATTTCTGCTCTGTTTATGTTTCAGAACTTCAGGAAGTAGACGAGCAGAGGGAGTATCTCGGCCAGCTGCTTACCGTGCTTGAGGAGAAAAAACAAATTTATGCTCCTGAAACAAAGAAAGAATATTTCCTTTTGGAGGCGCAGTCCTATCTCATGGCAAAGAAACTGAGCGGTTTGTGCATGGATGGCGAGGATGTCCTTGTTCTCTACTTCTATTCGAATGAAAACTGCGAGCTTTGCACCGAGCAGGGAACGGCAATACTCATGGCAAGGGATGAATCGGAAAACAGTGAAATAAGGATATATTCCTTTGACGGTGACCTGGGCAGTCCGGTGGTGGATGCGTTCAAGGCGCAATATAATATCACTGAATACCCGTCAGTAGTCATCAATGAAAATGTTCATTCCGGTTTTATCTCTAAAGAAGAGCTCTTAGAGGAATTCTCAAAATGATAATTGAAATATCCGTTGTCCCGAAATCAGGCAGGTTCAGGATAGCCGTAAATGAAGAGAAGATAAAGGTTTATCTCAAAAGCCCGCCTGAAGAGAACAAGGCAAATCTTGAGATTGTAAAAGAGTTTGAAAAGCTGTTCGGAAAACCTGTAAGAATAATAAGCGGGATAAAATCAAAAAAGAAAAAAATAGAGCTTCCTGTCACGGAAGAAGCATGGAATGATTTCCTTTCGGGAATTTAGATTTTCTCTATTGTTCCGTTTCTTCCTGAGGAAATCTTAAGTTCATCCTGGAAATCTGAAACCCAGCCGTTCGTTATCCTGACCTGGTCTCCCTGCTTGTATTTGGTTGCGTCTTCATTCCAGAGTGCGAGTTTTATCTCTCCGCTGTCATCCTTCAACGTACCGTTTGCTACAATTAGCTCCTTGCCGAATTTTGTCTTTATGTTCTTCGGTTCCTCGAGCTCGCTAATTTCTCCTTCTACTGACCCTTCGAAGGGGCCTTTTTTCAAATCTGCTATTTTCATTCAAATCACTTCTATTTGCCATTTGTGGGTTAATTAGCCTAGGTGGGTTTTTTATACCTTTGCCATTATAACGATGAAATCAGTTTATGCAAGATTAGTTGTAAAAAGGCAGAATAAAGGTGAACCCCATGCAGTCTGAAAAAACAAAAACAACAGAGATAGATAGGAGTCAGGTGAAGCAGTATATGAGCAAAATCCCGTCATTGCAGGACAGGGAAAAACTCCAGTCTTCTGCCAGGGAAAAGGAGAGAGCATTTGGCATGTTCAAAACGCCACCATGCCGCCCATAGTCTGATTTTTAAACTGGAAATGAGATAATATAACCGCAATGAAACCAGTGGAATTGATAAAGGAACGGTTCGGCGAGCTGACCCAGATACAGGAGAAGGCGATACCCAAGATAGCCGAAGGCATGAATGTGCTCATTCTTGCACCCACCGGCTATGGCAAGACGGAAGCGGCCCTGCTGCCCGTTCTTGACGGAATTAAAAGCACGCAGGGCATAGCAGCCCTTTACATAACCCCTCTCAGAAGCCTTAACAGGGACCTTCTGCGAAGATTCCATTACTGGTGCGACAAACTTGATGTAACACGGGATGTAAGGCATGGGGATACGACCCAGGCGCAGAGAACAAAACAGAGGAAAAATCCGCCACAGATAATGCTTACCACTATAGAATCATTGCAGGCTCTTCTTCTTGCTCCGATAATGAGGCGGCATCTGAAGAATGTGAAATATATCATTGTCGACGAGATACATGATGTCCTGGACAATAAAAGAGGCGCTCAGCTTTCCCTCGGCCTTGAGAGGCTGGGCGGGATAGCCGAGTTCAAAAGGATAGGCATAAGCGCCACCGTTGCAAACCCGGTGGAAGCAGGAAAGCTCTTGTTCGGAAGCAGGATGTATGAGGTAGTGGAGGCAGGAAAAAAAAGAAAAATGGACATAAGCATCGAATATCTAGCCGACAGGGACAAGAGGCTTAACAGGATAAAGGAGCTGGCTGAAAAGAACAGGTCGCTTTTGTTCGTCAATACGAGAAGCACTGCCGAAGAGATAGGCGGCTGGCTGAAAAAAGAGGGTGCTCCGGTAGAAGTTCATCACGGCTCCCTTTCCAAGGATGTCAGGATAGCGGCGGAAGACGGCTTCAAGTCAGGAAAGATAAAATCGCTCATCTGCACTTCTTCACTCGAGCTTGGAATCGATGTAGGGGATGCGGAATTGGTTGTCCAGTACAATTCACCACACCAGGTTTTCAGGCTTATTCAGCGTGTAGGCCGTTCAGGACATAGTATTACCGGAATTCCAAGAGGCATATTATTCCCCATAGATTACGACGATGCGCTTGAATCCGAAGTCATAATCTCCCTTCTGGAGAGCGGGTGGATGGAGAAAAAAACCATAGAAAAAGGGGCATTGGACGTTATAGCCCACCAGGTAGTCGGCATAGTGCTTGAAAATTACGGTCTTCACGTAGATGAAGTCCATGACATACTTGCAAAGTCAGGTGCTTACGGTATAAGCTCCGAACAACTCAAAAAGGTGGCATTGCAGTTACATGCAGAGGGCATCCTGTTCTTCAATGACGATGGAAAACTAAAGCCCAGAAGAAGGGCAAGAGAGTATTATTTCTCCTATCTCAGCACCATTCCGAAAACGAAAAGATTCCTGCTCATGGATTCATCCACAAACAGGAGGATAGCATCGCTCGACGAGGATTTCGTAGGAAATCTCGGGGTCGGTGATGAATTCATGTCGAAGGGCCAGGTATGGGAGGTTCTTGACATTACGGATGATGAGGTTCTCGCATCGCCGGGTTCGGGCATAGATATAACGATACCCTCGTGGGTTGGGGAAGAGATACCGGTCGAAACAGAAGTTGCACAGGGAGTGGGCGTCCTCCGGAGAATGAAAAAGAAAGGCGGGGCGGTTATTCCTGACGAGAAAACCATAGTCATAGAAGTAGTCAATGACCTGGTATTCATGCATTCGTGCTTTGGCAGGAGGGTGAATGAGACTTTCGGAAAGATTTTCGCATACAAAATTTCCCAGCTTATAGGGGAAAGCGTTCGTGCGGTCGTAGACCCTTACAGGGTAATGATAAAGCTTCCTTTTCCTGTTTCTGCAGACAGGATTCTTGAGGTTTTCATGAATGTCAGGGATGTAAAAAAAGAAGTTGAGGACAGCCTCCGGAATTCAACCCTCATCAGATTCAAGTTCACGCACGTTGCAAGAATGTTCGGTCTTGTTTCGGAAGATTCGATAGTCAATCAGAGGTTCATAGATGCTTTGAAGTATTCTGTAGTTTATGAAGAAACAATGAGGTCTGTGATGTTCAGGTATTATGACGTCTCGGGCGTCGAGGGACTGTTAAGGAAAATAAGGAAGGGTGATGTGAAGGTTGTTCTGGATAAGAGGAAGACGCCTGGGTTTTTTGCAAATATCGGGATAAGCAGACTTAGCTCAAGGGAAGCAGTGGGCATCTTCGAACCGAGGGAGAAGATGATTAATGCGCTGAAGGAAAAAACACTGTCAAAAACGCTTGAACTTGTATGCCTGAACTGCGGAGCGACGAGGTATGTTTATCTGGCAACGGCTACCGACGATATCCCATGCCCAAGATGTGAGGAGAAGGCATTGGCCATAAAGTATAAGACCAAAAAAGACAGGGAGCTCTCCGGAGCGCTTCTGAGAAACTACGGGAAGCGTGCGCTGATAGCCATGTCCGTTTACGGGATAGGACCTGCTACAGCCGAGAGAATATTGTCAAAACTGCATAAGGACGAAGAATCTTTCTATCTGGATATAATAAATGCCCAGAAGACATTTGTAAAGACAAAAAAGTATTGGAAAGCGTAAAATTGCGTAAAAAGTAATGTTTTAAATCATTATCAGAGCAAACAGGTTTGGAGGATACCCATGAACGTATATGAAAAAATATTCGTAGGCATCGCCTTGATTTTGATTATTGCTGCGGTTGTTGTTATGGTCATTCCGGTCACAGGGCAGCAGGATGAAGAAATAGACGAAACGACCCTGGAAGGGCTCAGGATAATCAATACCTCAGTAAATATGGGGAAGGATGCCGGGAATTATACCTATTCATTTGCAGAAAAATCAAACGGATATACCGAAACATACGTGCTTGTCAGGAATGGAAATGAGCAGTATGTTGAAACAGACGATATTCTTTCAGTCAAAAAGGTCTATTTCATGGAAAACGATACCGTACTCTGCATCGATTACATGGAGGTAAGCAGATGCTCGTCCACCAACTCCGGCACTGATAGCCGGCTTAAACAGTATTACACTTATCTTAAATCCAAGTTTTTTGATGATTCGGGCATAGCAAATGAAAACAGGATGATAAATGAGCTTTTTAACGGAGGGTACATCAAGATAAACAGCGTTTCAGATGAAGAGATAAACGGGCATTCCTGCAGGATGGTGAATTATGTTATCGACTACAGGGATATGAGCCTCACAGAAGCAGGAAAATACGGCATATCGCCAAGCTCGCCGAAATACTTCGAATGGCAGCTATGTGCGGATGATGAAAAGGTATACTATAAATATTTCACTTATACTTACGGCGGAAAGCTCAATGAATGGGAGTTTACCCTTTATGAATTCACGGACGCATCAGATATAGAAGCTCCTGAAACACTCGAAGAAGGCGCTTACAGCATCCTTGTAGAGCAGATGGAGAAAAAAGGGGAACTGACTTCCTGCCTGAACCAGAAGGCAGGGGATGAAAGAGACCGCTGCATTGCAAAGATAGCACTTGATATTTACAGTGAAGAGTTATGCGGGATTACAGGAGATAGAAGAGACAGGTGTTTAATCAGCCTGATGCCTTTCCTGCTGGACGAAGCCATATGTGAAAAAATAATCGACGCGTCATTCAAAGACGACTGTTATATCGAAATGGCAGGAGGAAAAAAAGACAGCAGTTATTGTGAAAACATAGTAAATGAATCGAAAACGGACCTCTGCACCGATGTTTCACGTGAAGATTACGGCATGGACTATGAACCGGAATCGAATGAAACGATGGTTAATGAAACAATGACAAATGTAACTGTTGACATAAATGAAACAGAAGATACTGATTCCATAATAGAGGACATATTCGAGCAGATAGAAAATAGTACAGAGGAGAATTGATGAAAGTAGCTGTATTGACAGACACGTACCATCCGCAGAAAAACGGTGTGGTGGTATTTCTTGAAGACATGCTTACAGAGCTCCCAAAATATGCTGAAGTATTCATTGTGGCACCCGGAGAGAACAAGTCAAGGACGATAGTGCAGGAATTTAAGGGCGTAAGAACATACTGGGGGCCGGCGCATCCTTTCCCTTTGTATGAGGGGTACAAGATATCCAAGCTGAAACGCAGGAAAATCACCGAGATAATCAAAAAGGAAAAGCCTGATATAATACATCTTCACGCACCAGTTGTTCTTGGCATGAAGGGGCTTGTAGTCGCAAAGAAGCTGGGTATACCTGTTGTTGCAACACACCATACGCATCTTCCTGATTATATACATCATCTTTCGAAAGGCCTGCTGAAAGGAAGGGTGGCGGCCATAGCAAAACTTCCCGCCCAGAAATTCATAAAAGTCCTTTATTCCAAGGCGGATGTTGTAACAGCGCCTACAGAGGCATTGAAAATAGAACTTGAAAGTTACGGAATAACTAATGCCGAATGGGTTCCCAATGGAATATCATTTACAAAATTCGGAAACAGCAAAAAAGACATAAGAAAAATATACAGGATACCCAAGACCGCACCAGTAGTATTATTCATCGGAAGAATAAGTTTTGAGAAAAAAATAGATGTGGTGCTCAGCGCATTCCAGCATGTATTGAAAAAGAATCCTAATGCGTATCTGGTTATAGGGGGAACAGGGCCTTATCTGGAAGACCATAAGAGAATTGCAAGGGCATTGGGCCTGAAAAACGTCATATTCACCGGATTCGTCCCGGATGAACTGCTTCCGCTTCTTTACAGCACTGCTGATATTTTTGTTTCTGCATCGGATACTGAAACGTTCGGGCTTACATTTGTTGAAGCCATGCATTTCGGCCTTCCATTGGTCGGGGTAAACAAATTCGGTGCGGCGGACGTCGTCACAAAGGATGTAGGATTCTTAGTAGAACCAGGGAATTCAAAAAAAATCGCATCCAAAATAAACCTGCTTCTTAAAAATAAAAAACTCAGGAGAACATTGGGTGATGCCGGGAAAAAGGAAGCTGAAAAATACGAAATAAAAAAAGTTACAAAAACATTCGTGGATTTGTACAAGAGACTGATTAAATCCTGAAATTTTTCTCATTATCATTAAGAGCCTTTATGCCGGGCAGTTCTTTTCCGCACAGGTATTCGATAAGCGCTTTCCCCGCAAGGCTGATATAGCTGAATCCGCTTTTATCGATGTTGAGTTTTTTTATTGCGGTTATCGTATGCCCTCCGCCCAAAAGAGAATAACCTTTTGCTTCCGAGATTGCATCAAGCACTGTCTTTGTTCCTTTTGAGAATTCATCGATTTCATAAACTCCCATCGGACCGTTCATGACAACCGCGCTTGATTCAAGTATTATTTTTCTGTAATTTTCCGCGGTCTTTTCACCGATGTCGAATATCTGCCCTTTTTCTATCCTATCGGTATCCGATTCAATTCTTTCATCATCAATTTTCAGGCCAACATCAACAGGCAGTTCTATCTTGTCTTTGTATTTATCAAGTATTTCTTTTGCATCGTCAAGATACTGGCCAAGTTCAGCTTCATTGAAGTATTCCTCTGAATCACCTATCGATTTTCCTTCTGCCTTCAGCAAAAGGATTGATAGTGCTCCCCCGACCAGGAATTTCTTTGCCCTTCCGTCAGAAAGCCATCCGTTCATTATGCTGAAAGAATCCTTTACTTTTGACCCCCCAAGGATAAAGGTAACGTCAGTTACATCCTTCACCGATTCGATCGCTTTTATCTCATCGGCAAGAACATCACCGTAAAATGAAGGCATTTTATCTGAAAACCCTACAACGCTTGAATGGGCCCTGTGTGCAACACTCAATGCATCCAGAACGTAATAGTCAACTAACGGTGAAAGTACATCTATTATCGAACCGTTTTTCGTAGACTCGCATGCAAGCACCCTCACATTCTCAAGCAGAAGTATGTCCCCGTCTTTCATATTTTCTATCGCATTTTTTGCTTTCTCGCCAAGAATGTCATTGACATATTTCACAGGCATTCCGATGTATTCCTCAAGCAGCTTAGCATGCTGTTCAAGGTTCAGGAAATCTTCATTGCCTTCTCTTCCCTGGTGCGCAAGAATTATTGCCATTGCGCCTTTTTCGGAAATTTTTTTAATCGTCTGTGAGTGCGCCTCTATCCTTTCACCGGGAATTATCTTCCCGTTTTCAACAGCGCAGTTGAAATCCACTCTTACAAGTATCTTTTTTCCTTTGATGTCATAGTCAAGAATCCTTCTCATTCTTTCCCCACCTTTTTCTTTTTCCATGCATCCTTTGAGGGGCAGGCCGGGTCTATGCACATGCTGAATGGTTTTCTTCCCGCCCGTATCACGAGCACTACCGGACTGTTGCACGTATTGCAAAGCTGGTCGGTTGTTTTTACCAGTGCACCCGTAGGAAGAGGGTAGGCATTTCTGCAGTTTGGATAACCGCTGCATCCTATAAACTGTTTTCCTCCTTTCATCCTGATTATTCTCAGGTTATTTCCGCATTTTGCGCATTTTCCGACCATGCTTTCTTTTCTTTCAGTCTCCTTTAGCGCGTCAGCAATCTCAGCACCTATTTTTTTCTCGTTCTTCTTCCATTTGTCAAGCACCTGCACAAGGAATTCTTTTCCCTCTTTGATTACTTCTTCCTTTCCAAGCTTTCCTTCCTGTATTTTTTCCATATCGATTTCTATTTTTCTTGTAAGTTCCTCGTCAAGAATTTCAGGGGCATATTTCTTCAGAACATCCCTTACCTTTAAACCGAAGTCGGTCACTTCTATGGGTGCACCACCGGCATAGCCTCTTTTCAACAGAGTATCTACTATCGTTGAGCGTGTTGCTTTTGTTCCAAGATGCCTTTTTTCCAGCTCGGAAATTATTGACGCCTGGGTATAGCGTCTTGGCGGCTTCGTTTCCTTTTTTGTTTTCTTTTTGTTTTTAAGCTCAACCTGTTCATCTTTCGAGAACTTTGGGAGCTCGGCTTCTTTCAGTTTTACATAAGGCTCGTAAAATTCCATCCAACCTTTTTCCACGGTTCTGCTTCCGCTTGCCGTATACTGCTCTCCGTTGCTGTCAACAAGAATTCCGACATGCTCCCTTTTTGCTTCCGGGGCAAATGCAGCCAAAAACCTTTTCACAATAAGGTCGTATATTTTATTTTTTTGCCCGTCCAGTTTTTTTGGAACAAGTCCGGTTGGATGAATGGCCGGATGTGCGGGGTCGTCCTTTTTACCCTGCCTTATGCTGAACCACTTGTTATCCATTATTTTCGAAGCAAGTTTTTCGTATTCTTTTATTGCCTTTAATTTTGAAAGGATGGACGCTACGTTTATGGAAGGAGGAATTTTCTGCGATGATGTTCTGGGATATGTTATAAGGGAATCTTCATAGAGCATCTGGGCTATTTCCAGCGTTCTTGTAGGGGGTATCTTGAAAAGCCTGTGCGCCTCAACCTGCAAGCTTGTCAGGTCAAAGCACGGAGGAGAATAAACCGGCGATTCGCTTTTATCCACTGAAACGACCGTGCCTGTTCTTCCTGTTTTTTCAAAAGCGGCACTTGCCTGCTCTTCATCAGGAAAACGGTCTTTCTTATGGGTGAATGGAACATCCTTTATGTCTGCAGTTACAACCCAATAAGGCTCGGGAACAAATGCCCTTATCTCAACTTCCAGGTTCGATAAAAGGTCTAAAGCAGGACCCTGAACCCTTCCTATGCTCAGTACCCTATAGGAAGATGCGGCTTTCAAAGACTGCATAAGCGCACGGCTGAGGTTTATACCATAATACCAGTCAAGGATATGCCTTGCCTCCCCTGCAAATGCATTATTATAGTCAAAGTCGCCCTTTTTTTCATATGCTTCGAGAAGTTCCCCTGAGGTGAGCGCTGAAAACTTCATCCTTCTTCCTTCTTTTATCTTGGTCGCAAACCTGAAAACATTATAGGCTATCGTAGAGCCTTCAATATCGTAGTCGCAGGCAGAAACAAAGGTATCTGCCTTCTTGCCCAGCTTTTGGATAAGCTGGAGATAAGGTTTCGTGAATGCCGCTGATTTTGAAGTAGCATAGGAAGGAACCCATTCTATGTCGAAAACAGGATAATTCCAGCTCTTTTTCTTTTCCGCAAGAGTATATATGTGCCCAACCGCAGGCGCTATTACAATTTTTTTTCCTGCCCTCTCAACTTCATAGTAGGATACTTTTCCCGCAGAAAGGCGTTTTACATCATCTCCGATAGCCGCGGCTATTTTTTGTGCAACCTTGGGTTTCTCTGCAACAACTAATTCCATAGTATTTAACTCCTTATTAAGCCTGAAAAGCCTACTGGCAGGTATGTGTTATCTGATTGCATGCCTCTCCTGCAACACAGTCTTCATCAACATTGCAATAGCCGACCTTTGCCTCGCACCTGTGCTGTACGCATGTCTGCCATGAACCGCAATCCGAAGTGGAATCGCAGTGGTCTTTCCTAAATTCGCATCTGTGGGATTTTTCTCCGCAGAATTCCCACCAGTTGCAGTCATTATCATCAGCGCAATAACCCTGCCTTGCAATGCACCTGTTTATTTCAAGGTCGCATGTCGCCCAGTCATCGCAATCATTATCATTTATGCAGTACTCCTCTTTAGCAGCGCACCAGTGTGTTTTGATGTCGCATGTCTGCCAGGTTTCGCAGTCGCCGTCAACATTGCATCTCCCGTCAAGAGTCTTGCACCTTCCTGTTTCAACTATGCATGTTTCCCAGCCGTCGCAGTCGCTGTCGGATATGCAATAACCCGGCCTTGGAGAGCATACATGCCTTTCCGGGTCGCAGTATTCCACATTTGAATCGCATTGATTATCCTCATCGCAGTATCCCGGGGCCGCAACACAGTTGTATTCGGCATTGCAAACCTGCCATGAATCGCAGTCATTGTTGAACCTGCACCTGCCTTCCTTGAAAACGCAGATATGGTCTGAACTGCACTGCATAAGCTCATCGCCGCATTCGCTGTCAAGATTGCAGTATCCCGGCGCTATCTGGCAGAAACCGCTGGTGGTATTGCAAAACTGGTAGCCCTTACAGTCGCTGTCCTTTTCACAGGCAGACGAACCTTCCACACAACCATATAACAGAAGTGCCGGAAGCATAACCAAGACAAATAGTATTGCTCTCATAAGGGTCTTGTTTAATGGGATATGTTTTTAACCATTTTTACGATTTTTCTCAGGTCATTGCCGCTGTAATCGGCAGATGTTTTCTTAGGATTCTCTGCATATTTACCTCTGAAAACCCGGAAAGTTTTCATCCCGACTTTTTTTGCAGGCAGGATATCCTTGTCCTCCCTGTCCCCGACCATAAGGCATTCTTCAGGTTTTGCCTTGACCTCTTTGATGATTTTCCTGTAAAAATCAGCTTTGTCCTTTGAAACCTTAAGGCTTTCAGATACGAAAACGCCATCGAAAAATATCGCTATGCCCATACGTATCAGCTTATCCCACTGCTTTACTGCAAGGCCATCCGAAGCAACGAAAATTTTAGCTCCTTTCTCCCTGAGGCTGAGTATAACATACGGAACCTCCGGATATGGCAGTATGGAAGCCTTTGTATCGTGATATGCTGCTACGGCTGCGGCAACATATCTTCTGGGAGTTTTTACTTTCAGTTTTTTAAGAAGCAAATCGAAATGGTTGGGAAAGTTGGAGCCTTTTTCATCTATTATTTTAGCAAGAAGTTTATTGAGTTTTTCTTCATCATGCTCAAGCCCGAGCCTTATCATTGCACGTATGGCGTTTTTTCTTGCAAGATTCGAAAATTCAGTGGATGGAAACAGGCAATCGTCAATATCGAAAAAAATATAAGAAATCATAAAAGAAAAAAGAAGGTTTTGGTTTTTAAGGCTATTACTTTTGTCCAGTCTTTCCTGCAACTGCTGTCGGAGGCGGTACGAATGTAGCTTTTGCTCCTCCACCTTTTCTTACACAGCCTTCCTGGTCTATTCCCTGTTCTGTTCCAACAAGAATAGTTGCAGTCTGCACGTCAGCAACAACAGGCTTGCCGTAATTGTCTGTTGCAACATTTCCTTCGTCATCTACTTCGTAAACAATAACCCTTACTGTTGCCCACTGGTCGTCATCACAGTGGCCGTTTCCAAGAAGACCATTATATTGTAATTTCGCTTCAAGGTATTCCGGTGTCTTGAAAAGGTTAACAAGCGCCCCTCCGAAACAGGAATTAATGCAGAACTCCATAACTTCGTCCTTGCTTTCTTTTTCCTTAGGCTTCTTTTCTTCCTCGCTTTCTTCACCGTTCTGCTTTTTCTCTTTGGATTTCGGATTCTTCTCTACGCATGCTGCTTCGCAAATAGCTTGAATTGAATTAAGATCATAACATACCGCTATTGGTATTTGAGTAACGTCCGAGGTTCCCATTTCCGCAACACCGACATCACAGCCCATTTCAGCAAGCTGTTCTTTTCCAGAAGGTTCACCTTTCTTTGCAGGCGCTTCTTCTTTCTTTTTGTTAACAAATGTTATGAATGTTAAGTCCACCGTTCCCTGATCTCCTGCATTTTTTGCTTTTTCAGCATCAAGTTCTAGATTGACTTCTCCCTGCGGATAGTCAATTATAGGAGTAATTTTTGCTTTAGTGTCACGCATGTTGTTTTTAATCATGTGAGCAAGCAAGGCATCCCTTTCTGAAAGATCAGTCACGCTTTCCAAGTCGACTTCCTTTTCAACAACAACTGTTGGATCTTTCTTTGGTGCGTCCTCAACTTTGTTTCCGCCACATGCTGCAGCTCCTGCTGCAAGCGCACCGCTAAGAAGTACAATTGCTGCTTTAGCAGGTGCTTTTGGCCTTTGATTGGCCACCTTGTTAACATTTTTATTTTTTCTTTCAACGCCGAATCTCAACTTCATTTTATCACCATTAATGTTAATATATATTGTGTATGGTTATGTTTATAAATGTTTACATACCCCCAAATATTTCCTCCAGATCAGAGGTAGCGCTCTTCTTGGGCTCAACATCCTCATCCTTAAGAGGCTTCTCTATAGTCTTTCCTCCATTGGTTACCTTTACTTCAGGTTCTTCCTTTGGAACTTCAGCAGTTTCAGCAGGCTTTGGCTGTGTTTCCACAAGAGGCTCATCAGGCTTTGCCGGCTGTTCCGCAGGTGTTTTATCTTCCACAGGTGCTTTTACGTCCTTTGGCTGTTCTATCATGCTGGCATCTCTGTCAATAGATATTTCTGACATGAAGATTTCAACTGTTTCTCCAAGGGTTTCGTCCTCTGCCTCTTCAGCAGGTTTCTGCTCCACCTGTTCCTGCTTTTCTTTCTCAGGCTTCTGCTGCATCGCAAGATTATCCATCATCAGCTTATATGTAATAGCTGCTGTTCCTGCCACAAGCCCTGCCACACCAGTAGTGATACCTGCGATAATACCGGTCCACTTAAGTTTTCTAATTGTTTTGTGGTCCAATTTATGGCTAAGAGGCCTGTCATTCACCTGTCTGCTCTTTGCGCGGTTTTTCATGACCGGCGGTTCCCTAAACAATTTCTTGATATCCTTTGTCTTATAACCAACAGCTTTGAGTTTTCTTCTTATTTCGTCTTCCTTCTTTCCTTTGTTGGATTCTTTTTCATTTTCAAGGTTTTGTATTATGTAGGTTTTTGCACCGTCATATACAGCTGTTAAAATATAAGTCTTATCAGTAAGCTCGTGCTTGTACATCAATATATTAACCATTTCCTTGATTTTTTTATCCTGCTCTATCAGTTTGGAAACTGGTATTGCATGCGGAACTACAAGAACATCCGTTATTTCCTCATCTGCTTGTGCCTCAGGACTGAGCAATGATATTCTTTCATCTCCGGGTCTTTTTCGACCGTGTCCATTTGCTGAAGCCAATGCATTGCCTCTAAAGTCGGCTCCGATAGCAGGCGGTACTGACGATGGTCTTGATGGCGAATGTGACGGCGCCGAAGGTCTTTTTCTGAGGACCGGCGGTCTTTTGGGTGGTTTGGGTGGTGTTGCCGGCGCATCAAATTCTATTTCGATGGATTCTCCGGTACTGACACCAGAACCTTCTTTTTCTGGTTTTTCTTCGGTTTCTTCATCCATTAAAATATCAGATATATTGCTTCTCTGGCTCACTTCAGGATGCGGCTTCATTCCCTCTTTTTCTGCTTCTTCTGATGCCTTATCCATTGCAGCTTTCAAACCACTTGGTGTGAAGCTTAATCTTGTAGGATCAAAAGCATCCGAAGTATGTATCTTTTTACTATCTTTCTTTTCTTCTTCGGATTTTTCTTCGTCTGTCTTCTCCTCTTTTTCTTCCTTTTTCTTGGAAGGAGCTGGAGGCGGCTGTACTTTTTCTTCTTTCTTTTCTTCTGCTTTGCCCTCTTTCTCTTCGCTCTTCGGAGCTGCCATCTCTTCGATATCAGGAGCTTCAAGCTCTTCCGTAGGCTCTCTCTTGTCTGTTTTCTTTATAACAGGAAGTGCCTTAAGGTCAACTTTTGATTCTCCTACTGCCCTGTCTTCAACAATATCCCCCGGTCTTACGGGAATCTGGCTTATTCTTGAGCTTCTGTCAATACCTTCATCATCAAGTACGATAAGGGCTGCATCCGCTTCAAGCTGCTCAAATCCTTTGTGAACAAGTTTTTTGCTTATCTGCTCTTTACTCATTTTATGATTCTGGATAAGTTCTGCAGCATAACGCTTTACTCCCTCTTCAATAATCGAATCGCTTACTCCAGGCATTCTTTCTTTCACATGGGTTAATTTCGAACCTTTTACAAGAAGTATTTCTTTAATCTCATCTGCCTGCCTGTTTATTTCAAGTATTGCTTCTTCTCCTTTTATTGCCCTAACGCTCTGTGTAACACCCGGAGGCTCTGCGGGCTGGCTCATGTCTTCAGGTCTTGGAAGGCCGCCGACATCTTTCGGAAGTTTCTCAGGTGCATCAAGTTTTGGAGCTTTTACCTGCCTGGTTTTTCCTGGAGGTTCTGCTTCCTGAGCCATATCATCAATGGTTTTCAGTGAAATTTTCTCTAGGGGCTGTAATACTGGCTTTCCGTCTTTAATTTCAGGAGCAGGCATAACGGTTGTAGGCCTTTCATCTCCAGGTGGTGCTATTTCTTCAATTTCAGAAGGAACATCCTGCGGAGTTTCAACTGCTGTTTCTCTTTCTGCTGAAGATGCTACATTAGGTCTGAACATTTTTCCTGTGCTCAGTCTTCCAGATACATCTCCGTCTCCTTTTCCTTCAACAAGTATTTTGCCGGCAGGTTTGATTACTTCATCAATATTAAGTCCCGAATCATCCAGTGCTCCGGGCGCTTGTGAATCTCCGATTTTTTTACCTCCGGACATCATGGTCATCATTGTAGTGTAAGCCTTGTCTGATGTTTTTTCATCCCTAAGATTAGCAATATAGCTTCTGGCTACTTCTTCCGAACATTGGGCTTTTTCTGCAAATGCCTTTATGACGTCACTTATGGATGCATCTTCAGAAACCTTAAGCATATCCTTAATTGCCCTGTACTGCTGGGTAGCGGATATATGCTCGGTTTTTATTTCTCTCGCCTTTAACTCATTTTCCTGCGGAGCTTTATAGAGAAGTTTCAGTTTGTCTTCATCCCCTCCGACAAAGGATTTCAGCTTTGTCTTGACAACAGAGCTGGGGGGTTTTCTCTCAGCGAATTTGATGGATTCAAGATAATCTACTACTGCCTGTGCCTCTTTTCCCGAAAGCTTTGCAGCATTTTCTATAATTGCATCAATATTCATAGTCCTCTTCTTTTTTTGTTTTACGGTCATTATTCATCACCTGAAGTATTACCAAATATTTCATTTATTTCCTCTCTGAGAGAATCAGCCATCTCCTTAGGGGAATCCACAAATTCAGCTATATCAGCAATTCTTGTCATAATTACAGCAACAGTTTTTTTAACAGCATGTTTTATCATATTTTCAACCTCTGCTTTTGTAACAGTTACCGTACCTGGAGCACTCCTTGCTTCTGCAGGAACTTCAGCACTTTCTTTTGCAGGTTGAGGTGCCATCGAAGTTCTCAAAGTGTGAACGTCACTGTCGACTTCTTTTAGCCTGTCTGCAGCACCGTTTGCCTGGGTATTTGCACCATCTGCCTTTGCTTCTGCATCAACAGCAAGAGCATACGCATCATCTGCTTTTCTTACTGCCTCGTCAACAGAGTCTCTCATGGTAATATAGCCTTCCCTTACTTCCCTGACATCTCCCAGTCTTGCGAAGTCTTCTGACTCTTCTTTTGAAACAAAATAACTCTTTACTTCTTCGAGTACGAAAGTGTTGTTGGTTTCAAGTGCTTCGGCAATCATCTGGTTTATTTCAGTTTTACCAAGTTTTTTGTTAACTTCGGATTTAAGTGCTGTAAGATTAGAATCGATTTCTCCTATTCTTGTTGCATTCTCTTCTCCTTTGGTCCTGGCGCCTCCAAGACCGTTTGATATGCCTGAAAGCTTTTCCCTGAGCTGCTCGACATCCTGTTTTTCTTTATCGCCAAGTTCTGTTAATTTTTTCTCGATGTCTTTGTGTCTTCCTTCAAGGCCGCTCTGTTTTCTGCTGAGGCCTGCATGGGCTGTTCTAAGGCTGGTTATCTCCTTTTCATTATCGCCTGTCTTTTTATCAAGTCTTTGAATGTCTTCCTGTCTCAACTGTTCTACGCGAGCATCAACGAATTTCAATACAGCTTCAGCAAGTGTTCCTCCCGTTTGAACTGCCTTTTGTCTTGATTCCTCAACAGCCTTCAAAGCTGCAGAGTCTTTATTCTGAGTTGCATTTTTTTGTGCGTTCATTTTTATCCCACCTTTGTGTGTAGATATATATTAATGTGATAAGTATTTATAAATGTTTCGATTTGGCTAAATGCGGTTTTAAAACAAGATTCACGTCAAGAGCTGAAGTCCATCGTACGCAATCTGCCCTGTTTCAGCTCATACACCGGAACAAAACCAGGCGTGGGAACGTGGCCCTGCTTTACCTGGAATTCCGTCCTGGCCTGGAAAGTGCCTGAATTAATCAGAACAACACCGCGGTACTGCGCATAGCTGTTCTTATGGACATGACCGCAGTGGACCACATCCGGAATCTCTTCCAGAACAAGATAATCTACATTTTCCGGAACAATCGGATTTTCTCCGTAAATAGGAGAGAGATGCCTCCTTTTCAGGTATTCTATCATGACTTTTTCCGGATGCATATATGACATTCCAGGAATATTTGCAACAAAAGAGTCTATTGATGTTCCATGGTATACGAGGTGCTTCAGGCCCTCGATATTAACGAAGGAGGGACTTCCCACGCGGATAACATCGGATTTGACGAACTCTTCGGGAAGAGCAGGCATGGGGTCACCGCGCCTTACGGCGTCATGGTTTCCGGGACAGACTATCACCTGGATGTAATCCGGCAGTTCGGAAACAAAATTATCGAACAGTTCGTACTGTTTATAGATATCCTTGACAACAAGCTCCCGTTCCTGACCGGGATAAATGCCTATTCCGTCAACAACATCGCCCGCAACAACAAGATATTTTATCTTGCTGGCAATTTTTCTTGAAGCTTCATCCCCTTCTCCATGAAGCCATTTTACCATCCTGTCAAGTGAACCCTTAAGGAAATTATTGCTTCCGAAATGAGTATCGGAGATATATGCGACTGCCAGGTCGTTTTCGGCAACTTTTTTGGTGTTCGTAACGGGGATATCCGGCCATTCCACATCCTCACCGATGATATAAGGCTCGAGAACTTTTCCCGTAATCGCAACAACGTCATCAAGAGCTATGCCTGCAGCTTTTTTTTGCGATTCTCCTGAAAAAACAACCTTAAAATTATCTGTCAAATCCTCGATTTCATAAAAAAGATTGCCTTTCTTCGTCTTCCTTTTTGAGCTGACCATTGCGATTACTCGGACTTTCTCGCCTTTATGTTTTTTTGCATCGGAAATAGGAACCGTGGGAGCCTGTCTTACAACGCCCCTAAGGAGTTTGGACATTCTCTCATATCTGTTTCTGAAATAATTAACAAAATTGGTAACATCGCCTTTGGTTCTTGATTTTCCGGTGACGTCCAGCTGGTGAAGCACTTTTATATCTGCAGAAAAATCCTTTGCCTCCGGTATAAAATCCGTTTTCCTGAATTCAACCTCCGGCGGAGCGAGTTTCTCCAGAAGAGTTTCGACATCTTCTTTTGTTATGAAAAGCTTGTTCAGGGAAAGGAGCTTGACGATGAGTTCTTCATTCTCTTTTATCAGCTCCTCCGCATCTATTGAAACCCTTATCCCCCTGTCTGCCAGCCTGTTCATGGTCTC
>Ga0180438_10005222_pt1 | contig 18182 bp, 17 predicted proteins | sample SS_ome_12_FD_132455 | JGI IMG/M metagenome (GOLD analysis project Ga0180438, IMG submission 132455) | Hypersaline lake sediment archaeal communities from the Salton Sea, California, USA - SS_3_D_2 metaG | ecosystem: Environmental > Aquatic > Non-marine Saline and Alkaline > Hypersaline >...
CTAGCAGCCATCATAGGACGAAGGGTCTCCTCCTATCCAAGAAACAGGATGTCAACATCTGCGAGATCTCTGCCGATGACCTCCATAGCTTGAGCGTCGCCCCGGAAATTTTGCGGAGGACTTCCATCCAAGATAAATGTGTCTAGAACGCTTTGAATTAGGTTGCAAGACTCTTGATTTTAATGAGTTTGAAGTGAATTTCTATAGAAGGTTGTTTTTCATGATGTCATCCAGGAAAGATACAAAAATCTGAATGTTTTATTGCGTCAATATTGAAATCACGCTTTTTTTTGTAAATATTTTAGGTCTTTGCTTTCAAAATATTTTTTTGTTTTATTTATCCTTATTCTTTAAATTCAGCAAAATTTGAAGTTGTTTTTTGAGCCATGATGCCTTTGCCTGGTTGACTGCAATTCCATAGTCGACAGAAAGAAGACCTTGATCAAGATATTCTAATATATCCCCCCTATTTCTACTATCCTCTAGACCTTGCTTAACATTCAGCAGAGCGGCGATCTTTGTTTCTACTTCATCGAGAAAGCTCTCTAACTGCAACTTAAGGTTCTCTCCTCCTTCTGAGCAGAAAAATAGTTTAAGCAAGAATGGAACTCGTATGTCTTCATTTGGAGCTTTCGCGCTCAACCAGTCCTCAAGAGCTTTTTCTCCTCCAGCTGTGATCGAATATACATATTTTGCCCGAGTGCCCACGGTTATTTTCTCTTTCCTGACCAACCTCCTTTGTTCGAGTTTTTTTAGGCAGGGGTAGATTTGTCCAAAACTGTATTTCCAAAAATGGGAAATTGTCTCGTTAGATAGGTGTTTGATGTCGTATCCGGTCTTAGGTCCCATTTTGAGAAACCCTAAGATAGGATAAAGGAGGTTTTCATTCATCAGTTTTTACCTGCGTACAGAGGGTGTTGATTTAACAACTCACCAACCGTTGTAAACGTCTATCCTACCATTTTTTTCGATATCCTTGCAGTGGTTTTTCTTGGCGAGATTTTACTAAGAAAAGACAAAAATCTGTTTTTACGCCCGTGAATTGCCGAAATTTTACCCGCAAATAGGGCATCGAGAGCTGATTGCGCCACCTCTTTCGGATTCACCCGAGTATGTGTTCCATAAAATTTATGATCATCTGAAATCTGGGCGGATGCAAAGAAATTAGTTTCTGTATGCCCAGGAGAGAAGCAGGTGACTTGGACTTGATAATCTTCCAGTTCCATCGCGATTGATTCAGAAAAATTCAGCACATAGGCTTTCGAAGCCGCGTAGGCACTGATGTATGGAACTGGCTGGTAGGCAGCTAGGGAGGCGATGTTGAGGATTTTTCCTTTTTTTCTTCTTGTCATCGCTTTTCCATAGATGGCGCACAACTCAGTTAACGTTCTCGTATTCAAATTAAGCATTTGTTCCAAGCTTTCGAAGTCTAATTCTGTGATACAGCCGTACATTCCGGCTCCGGCGTTGTTGATTAACACTCCAATCTCGATTGCTTTACTCTGGGTAAATTCCCACAAACGTTGGGAGCTTTCTTTTAAAGAGAGATCAATAGGCAAGATATCGATCTTTCCTTCTAGGCGCAATGTTTGAATTTCTTTTTTTGCTTTTTCCAGTCTGCTGAAGTTTCTAGAAGTAAGAACGAGGTTGTACCCCTGGGAAAATAGCTTTTTTGCCATTTCCTTCCCGATTCCTCCTGAGCTTCCTGTGATGAGTGCTGTTTCGTGTTCCATTTTTTTACTCCTTTTTCAGGTTTTTTCTTTCCTCAACTTATATCATGAGTGATATATATCAAGCAAGATATAAATTTTTTAAGCAAAATTAGGTGGGGAGGTGTCTCATCAATTGCGGTAATTCACCCTAATTGATACACTCGGCTCTTTTCCCCGAGGAACAGTTTTGGCAAAGAAGAAAGAATCCCTAAAAGAAACCGTAAAAAAGACGGTCCGTAAACCGAGAAAAAAGAAGGTCGCTGCCCCTGAGGTTGGCCCGCAGGAGCTCTACATTGTTCCCCTGGTCCGGCGTCCCTTTTTTCCGGGCATGGCCGCTCCTCTCGTCATCGAGCCAGGCGCCTACTACGATATGCTCAAGCAGGTGGCTAGTACCGATCATAAGACGATGGGTCTCTTCCTAACCAAGAAAGAGGATGTCAACATCTACGAGATCTCGACTGATGACCTCCATAGCGTGGGAGTCGCTGCGAAGATTTTGCGGATCATCCCGATGGAGCAGGGAGGCGCCCAGGTCATCCTGAATATGGAAGAGCGGGTCGAGATCAAGAAAGAGGCTAAAGGGGAGTTCTTGAAGGCGAAGGTGGCCTACAAAACAGATCCGCCGGCAAGGAAGCAGACCAAGGAGCTTAAAGCTTATTCGGTCAGCATCATCACGACGATCAAAGATCTTCTTAAGCTCAACCCTCTTTTCAAAGAGGAGCTTCAGGTCTTTTTGGGCCACTCGGACTTTACCGAGCCCGGGAAGTTGGCTGACTTTGCGGTGGCACTCACGACAGCAACCAGAGAAGAATTGCAAGGAGTGCTTGAGGCGTATAGTCTGACCGATCGGATCGGGAAAGCCCTTGTCCTTTTGAAAAAGGAGCTAGATCTTAGCAAACTCCAAAACAGCATCAACCAAAAGATCGAAGCATCGGTCTCCAAGACTCAGCGGGAGTTTTTCCTGAGAGAACAGCTCAAGACGATCAAGAAGGAGCTAGGCCTTGAGAAGGATGACAAGGTGCTCGATCTCGATAAGTTTGAGGAGCGGCTGCAAGAAAGGGTCGTCCCCGATGATGTGATGGAGGTGATCGAGGAGGAGATGAACAAGCTGAGCGTTCTGGAGGTCCAGTCTTCAGAGTATGCGGTTTGCCGCAACTATCTCGACTGGCTGACCATTTTCCCATGGGGAATCATGAGTGGGGGGATCGGCAGCGACAAGGAGCACAGTCTCAAGCATGCCGAGAAGATTCTGAAAGATGATCATTATGGGCTCGAGGACATCAAAGAGCGGATTTTGGAGTTCATCGCGGTTGGTAAACTCTCTGGTGGCGTCAAGGGGAGTATCATTTGTCTAATCGGCCCGCCTGGAGTGGGAAAAACAAGCATTGGGCGGAGCATCGCCCGTGCCCTCGACCGGCAGTTCTACCGGTTCTCAGTCGGCGGGATGCGTGATGAGGCGGAGATCAAGGGACACCGGCGTACCTATATTGGAGCGATGCCCGGGAAGATGGTCCAAGCGATGAAGTCGACAGGGGTGATGAACCCGGTGATCATGCTCGACGAGGTGGACAAGATGGGGATGAGCTTCCAAGGCGATCCTGCATCGGCTCTTCTCGAAGTGCTCGACCCGGAACAGAACAAAGATTTCCTCGACCACTACCTTGATGTGCGGGTCGATCTCTCGAATGTCCTCTTTGTTTTGACGGCGAACGTGATCGATAGCATTCCTGAACCGCTTAGGGACCGGATGGAAATTTTGCGCCTCTCCGGATACATCATGGAAGAGAAGGTGGAGATCGCCAAGAAATTCCTCATTCCTCGCAACCGAGACGACATGGGGCTCAAAGCTTCCCAGATCAGTTTCACCTCGGGAGTGCTTAAGAAGATCATCAATGGCTATGCGAGGGAAGCGGGCGTCCGGAACCTCGAGAAGCAGATGAAAAAGATCATGCGTAAAGCAGCAATCAAAATCGTCCAGAACGACGAAAAGAAGGGACGAAAGAAGAAGCTCGAGCCGTTTAAAATTACTGAGAAAGAGCTCGAAAAGTATCTCGGCAAGCCGAAGTTTACGAGTGACCGGTTCTATAAGCAGACGCCGATCGGGGTAGCGATGGGGCTCGCATGGACGGCAATGGGTGGAGCGACTCTTTATGTCGAGGCGATTTCATTCCATTCAGAAAAAACTGAGATGGGACTTACCGGGCAGGTAGGCGATGTGATGAAAGAGTCCGCCCAGATCGCTTGGAACTATGTCCATAGCGTTTTGAGTGAATACGCTCCTCACCTCAACTTTTTTGAGGGAAAAAAGGTCCACTTGCACATCCCAGAAGGGGCAACTCCGAAAGATGGCCCTTCTGCAGGAATCACAATGGCTACAGCGCTCTTATCCCTCCTTTTGGAAAAGCCGATCCGTCCCGATTTGGGAATGACGGGTGAGCTTACCCTGACTGGCAAAGTCTTGCCGATTGGAGGGGTGAAGGAAAAGGTGATCGCAGCGCGCCGCTCTAAGTTGAAGACCTTGGTTTTCCCGAAGGAGAACCAAAGAGACTTTGAAGAATTGCCCGCATATATTAGAAAGGGGTTTACGGTCCACTTTTTCGAGTATTATGAGGAGGTCTTTGTTGTCGCATTTGGGAAAAAACGCTAGCAGCTTTCAAGAAGCGATGAAGGAGAAGGTGGTCTCCCCCGAAGGGGTGAGCCAGCTTTCCGATCGCCTGCGCGCGGAGGGAAAAACGGTGGCCACCCTGAATGGGAGCTTCGATCTTCTCCACCCGGGTCATTTTGAAATGATCTACCAAGCTTCCCAAGTGGCTGACTGTCTCATTCTCCTGCTCAATACCGACCGATCGATCCAGGCTTATAAAAGTGAAGACCGCCCCATCAATCCCCTCGAAGTGCGCCTTCAACAGGTCGCCGCGCTTGAAATGGTTGACTATGTGAGCTGGTTCGACGAGACTGATCCAAGAGAGGTCCTAGGAAGGATATGCCCCGATGTCCACGTGAACGGGGGAGACTATGGAGAGGATTGTCTCGAAGCTGAGGTGGTCCGAGCAGGTGGGGGAAAGATCCACATTGTCGAGCTTGTCCCCGGCTACTCCTCGACCAACATGATTAACAAAATTCAGGCGTTATGCGTTTAATAGGAACAGTCGATACCGAGAAGCAAGCCTTCACCTTCTATTCAGTACTCCTTAAGGAGGGGATCCACGCTACCTATGAGCCTTTCCAAGATCCCGAAGAGAAAAAAGAGCGCCTTCGGATCTGGATCTACGAAGAGGATGAGGTAGATCACGCGATTGAAATGCTCGAAAAATACATGGCCAATCCAGATAGCCCAGAGTATAGCGACATCCAGATGCCAGCAGCTCCTCCAGAGCCTCCCAATCTAACCATGGATCAGCAACAAGAAGGGGAGCAGAAAAAGGAAGAGCAGATTGCTCGTCCTTGGCAGAAAAGAGCAGCACCATCCCCACCAAAAAAGAAACGTTCCTATCCGATCACCTATGGACTGATCCTCCTCTGTGTTTTTCTCTATATCCTCAATGGGATGCAGCAAGTGAAGATGCTTAAAGCTGATGGGAGGCTGGGGCTCCAGCTGGGCCTTACCCCTATTCAGCAAACGCTGATGTTTGACTATCCTGCGGCTAAGAAAAAAGTGGATTCTCTTTTGGAGAAATACTCGATCGAGTCAGCCAAGCAGCTCGATGCCCTCCCAAAAGACCAGTGGAACCAGTTCCAGCAGGCAATCGATATGCCCACTTGGAAAGGGGGGCTGCCCTATCTGATCAGCTGGATCAAGAAAATCCCCCCGCCCGCCTCAGGGCCACTCTTTGAAGAGATCCGAGAAGGGGAAGTGTGGAGGCTCTTCACTCCTTGCCTGCTCCATGGAGGACTCCTCCATATCCTGTTCAATATGGCATGGGCATGGATCCTCCTCCGCCCAGTCGAAGAACGCCTATCGTTCATTAAACTGATCCTCCTCGTCCTCATCATCGGGATTGTTGCCAACGTCGCCCAGTATTTTGTCAGTGGCCCCATGTTCCTAGGATTTTCAGGGGTAATTTGTGGTCTTGTTGGCTTCATCTGGGTGAGGCAAAAGGTAGCTCCATGGGAAGGGTACCCGATCCAGAAGTCCACCTTCATTTTCGTCCTCGTCTTCATCGGGGCGATGTTCGCCCTTGAGCTTTTCACTCTCGGGATGGCGATCTTCTCTTCCCAAGAGATCTCCGTGAATATTGCCAATACCGCTCACATCATCGGGGGGCTCACCGGAGCCCTCTTAGGAAGGGTCCCGTTCTTTGCTCGGAGCAATCATGAGCGTCCGTGATCTGACCATCCTCGGATGTTCCTCTCAGCAACCAACCAGGAGAAGAAACCACGGCGCCTATCTTCTTCGATGGAACGAAGAGGGGCTCCTCTTTGATCCGGGCGAAGGAACTCAGCGCCAGTTCATCTTTGCCGATATTGCTCCCCCTTGTGTTACCCGAATTTTCGTCAGTCACTTCCATGGAGACCACTGCCTGGGTCTTGGCTCGATGCTCATGCGGCTCAACCTCGACGGGGTGACCCATCCGATCCATTGCTACTATCCCGCTTCGGGCAAGAAGTACTTTGATCGCCTCCGGTATGGGACGATCTACCATGAAAATATCCAAGTGGTCGAACATCCCGTCTCGGAAGAAGGGATTGTCCACGATGATGGGAAATTCCAGATCGAGGCCTACTTCCTCGAGCACGGGGTAGAAAACGTAGGGTGGCGAGTGAAAGAGCCCGATCGGCTTAAGTTTGATAAGGAAAAGATGACCAAGCTCGGTCTAAAGGGACCCATCGTAAAACAGCTTCAGCAAGAGGGAAAAATTATCCTAGACGGGAAGACGATCACCCTTGACGAGGTGAGTTGGATCCGCAAAGGAGACATCTTTGCTGCGGTGATCGACACTACCTTCTGTCCTAATGTGATCAAAGTGGCGCAAGATGCCAAGCTTCTCCTTTGTGAGAGTACCTACCTTGAAGAGCACGCTCATTTGGCAAAGAAGCACCGCCATCTGACCGCCAAGCAGGCGGCGCGCATTGCGAAAGAGGGGGGCGTGGATCATCTGGTGCTTACCCATTTCTCTGCTCGCTATCAGAATCTCGCTCCTTTCGAGCAAGAGGCGCGAGAGATCTTCCCGCATACCGATGCCGCGGATGATCTAAAGCGGTTTGCGTTTCCATTATAGTCTAAGTCTGAAAGAGATCGTCGCGGATGATCTCCATTTCCTCAATGAGCCGCATCGTGGGGACGGGGAAATGGGTGAAGCTAAGAAGAATGTTGCGCAAATCTGAAGAGATCGCCTCTTCTGGATTGAACGACTTGGCCGCTTCGATGAGGCTCACATCTTTTTGAGCTCCAGGGATCGAAAGGGGTTGGGTGAGGATATTTTGGAGGATCTCTCCCGAGTCTTTGAGGTTCTCTTTTAACATTCTAGATCAGCCGCCTTTTGTGAAATACTATCGATATCGATGAGCTCTTTTGAGAGGGCTTCTAGTGTTGCTATCTCATCGGTTTTGTGGGGGTTTTCCAAGATACCGCGAAACCTCGCGATCACCTTTTCAAGATTCCCATCGAGTTCGTTGGCTATTTGCTCATCCTCTCCTTGCGGAGATGGCTGCTTGTTGAGTGCACACATACGGCATTTCCTCCCATCCGTATCGTACAAATCAAGGAATTCTTCTGTCAATAAGGAATCTTCAAAGAATAGATGTTTCGATCTCCTGATGAGTTGCAGGGGAAATCAAACCGAGACCAGAAATGGTTAGGGCCTTCTAGTTCTTTATCTACTTCGAGGACCAATTTTTTGGCATGATGACCTTTTCCCCAGTTGATAATCTGGTGAACAATGGCTTTTCCGATTCCGGTTCTTCTCTTTGACGGGATGACATAGAATTCAGCAATATGGAGAGAGTTCCCCTGAAGGTAGACGTTTGAAAGGCCAACAGGCTCTTCGTTTTGGAAGTAGAGGAAAAGACCTCTCCCCCCTTCTTCGATCCGTTTCTTGAGCTCTGTCTCATAGTCTGTAACTAGACTGGGCCAGCACTCGGCAAAGTAATCGTTTGCCATCTCGAGGTAGAGGGGCCACTGTGCAGAGTCTGGAAAAACTTGGAGCGGTCTGATTTCTAGACCCATAGAAACCTTACGTTCGAGAGGCGAGGTAGTCGTCGAGAGAACCTTCAAAGGTTCGGATTCCCTCTTTCTCGAGGGAGATGATCTTCTTGGCTCCGTGGTCGATGAGGTCTCGGTCATGCGAGGCAAAGAGGACGGTTCCTTTGAAATCTTCGAGGGCCCAGGCAAGCGCTGACACCGCCTCGAGGTCGAGGTGGTTGTTTGGCTCATCGAGGATGAGGACGTTATGGTTGCAGAGCATAAGACCTCCGATGATCAGGCGGGCTGTCTCTCCTCCGGAGAGATGGGAGACTTGCTTGAAGGCATCATCGCCAGCAAAGAGCATTTTTCCAAGGATCCCTCGGACCTCTTGGTCGTAAACACCTGGGCGTCTTTCTTTGAGCCAGTCGAAAATGGTGGTCTTGCTGCTTTTATCGATCATATCGGCATGATTTTGAGGGAAGTACCCTACACTGACCTGGTGGCCTACGTCGATGACTCCGTCATCTTGCTCGAGGACGCCAGCTAGCATTTTGAGGAGGGTAGTTTTTCCCCGTCCATTGTTCCCGATGATGGCAATCTTTTCTCCACGGACGATGTCGAAGGAGAAGTTGTCGATCACGTGAAGGTCTTCGTATGATTTATTCACCCCTTCAAGGCGGAAGACCATCTGGCCAGAGGCTTTTTCGGGGGGATAGAAACGAACGTAGGGGCGCTGAATATTCGATTTTTTTAGATCGGTGGGTTGGAGCCGCTCGATTTCTCGCATTCTGGACTGGACCTGGGAAGCTCGTGTTCCCGCACCAAACTTGGAGACAAACTCTCGGAGTTGGGCGATTTTTTTCTCTTTCCCTTTGTTCTCATGCTCAGCACGCTCGCGCACAGCGGATTTAGCGACAACCATGCTGTCATAGTTGCCTGGGTAGAGGATGATCGTCTCGTAATCGATGTCGGCGATGTCGGTGGCGACGGTATTGAGGAAGTGGCGGTCGTGGCTGACTACGATGAGCGTTCCACTGTACTCGTGGAGGAAATTTTCAAGCCAAGTGATCGACTCAAGGTCGAGGTGGTTCGTCGGTTCATCGAGGATCAGAGCCGGAGGGTCACCAAAAAGCGCCTGGCAGAGCATGACGCGGAACTGGATGTCGGTAGGGATTTGCCCCATCGGGACATCCCAATATTCGATGGGAATTCCCATCCCTTCAAGGATGACTTCGGCATCAGAGTCAGCGGTATAGCCTTCTTCTTCTCCGACAACTTCTTCGAGCTCGCCAAGACGGATACCTACTTCGTCGGTCATTTCCACTTCGTAGAGGCGCTCCCGTTCTTCAAGGGCGTCCCAAAGGCGCTGGTTCCCCATGATCACCGTATCGGTCACCTTGCTCTCGGCAAAATCTTCAATATTCTGTTTGAGGAAGCCTACCTTGCGTGGAAGGCTCACCGAGCCAGAGCTAGGCTCTTCTTGCCCCATGATGATTTTGAGTAGAGTCGACTTTCCGGCGCCGTTCGGGCCGGTTAGGCCGTAGCGGTGTCCCTCGTTGAAGGTGGTGGTCACATCTTCAAAAAGAAGACGCGTTCCCATTTTTTTTGATACAGAATTAAGAGTAATCATATAATCAAAGTAAGGATAACACATAATGGGGGCAAATGACAAGGCCATTTAGCAAGGCAAAGGGAGAGTTTCTCTCCCATTTCGAGAAGGTGAAAAATGCCTCGGTCCATACGGTGCGCAACTATGGGAACGATTTGGGGGCGTTTGAGCAGTTCCTTGTGCAAGAAAAAATTGAACTTGAGAGCTTGAGAGACATTGACAAGCACCTCGTTCGTCGCTTTTTGGCCCATCTCAACCTCCAAAACGTGGCAAAACGGACCCTTTTGCGCCGCCTGGCCTGTCTCCGCTCTTTTTTCAAATATCTCAAACGAGAGAAAATGGTCTCCCATAACCCGATGGAGGAGATTGATACCCCCAAACTGGAAAAAACCCTTCCAAAATCTCTCTCCTACTCTCAGGTGGAGCGGCTTTTAGCTCAGCCGGATGTACATACCTACCTCGGCTTCCGGGATCGATGCATCATGGAGCTCCTCTATAGCTCGGGCCTTCGGATCAGCGAGCTCGCTGGGCTCAATCGGAAAGATGTGGAGCTTTCAGCGTGCCGCCTTAAGGTGAGAGGGAAGGGGAAAAAGGAGCGGGTGGTTCCCATCACTGGCTCGGCTGCCAAGTGGCTCCAGGAGCTCTTAGACCACAAAGACCGAGGGGTAGATGGGAAAACGCACAAAGCCGAGCAGGATAAAGAGGCGGTGTTCCTTAGTAAGTGGGGGAAGCGGATCACCGTCCGCTCGCTAGATCGGAACTTTGCCAAGTATCTCAAAGTGGCCGGGATCTCTTCTGCAGTGACCCCCCATACGATTCGGCATACGATCGCCACTCATTGGCTGGAGAATGGGATGGATCTCAAGACGATCCAGCTCCTTCTGGGGCATAACTCCCTCTCGACGACGACAATTTACACGCACGTTTCGTCGAAGCTGAAACGGGATGTTTATGATGCGTATCATCCTTTAGCGCAGAAAAAGGGTTAGAGCATTAGCTCGTAGCAATTTTCAGCTGAAAAAAGTTTATAGTTTCCGATTTTCTGGGATTTATCCCCTCCGTAGATGACTGCCCCATCTTCAGCTCGCTGGGGTGTCTGTTTATGGAAGTAGCTTAGTCCCTCGGAAAAAGAGGATGAAAATGTTTTGCTGCTTTTGATTTCAATTGGAGTGAGTCTACTTCCTCTTTGATAGAGTAGGTCGACCTCTTTTCCTGTAACATCCCGATAAAAATAAAGGCGGGAATCGAGAGCCTGATTATAGCGCGTTTTCATGAGCTCAAGAATCACCCAATTTTCAAATAGGTTCCCATATAGCGCATCTTTCTTTAATTGATCTACCGAATCGATACCTAGAAGATGGCAGGCAAGGCCTGTGTCTGCAAAATAGAGTTTAGGAGATTTGATTAGTCGCTTGCCAAAATTTTCAAAATAGGGCTCTAATCTAAATAAAACGTAGGTCGCTTCTAAAACCGCAATCCACTCTTTTATTGTAACTGCTGAAATTCCCACGTCTGTGGCTAAGCTGGCATAGTTGATAAGCTGACCCACTCGTCTTGCAATCAGTTTGATAAATCGTTCGAACTGCATGATGTCTTTAACTTGAAGCAACTGGGGAACGTCTTTCTCCACGTAAGTTTGAAAATAGCTGCTATAAGCATTGGTGATTGGCAAATCTTCAGCATAAATTTTGGGGTACCCACCCTTAAGGATAATCGCATCAAGAGGGTCCTTGATTTTAGCTTCACGGATTTCTTGAATGCTAAGCGGAAGAAGCTTTAGAAGGGAGGTGCGCCCCGCTAGCGACTGTGATACTGCCGAGTGGAGTTCTGCTTGATGACTTCCAGTTAAAATAAACATTCCTTTTTGGTTAGATTCGTCGACCTGAACTTGGATATAGGAAAGAAGGTGTGGGGTTCTTTGGACTTCATCAAAAATCGCCCCGTCAGGATAAGCCATCATGAAGCTTTTAGGGTCTTCTGTTGCCAAAGCTCTATTTTCGGCATCTTCCAAATTGACATAGGGTTTATGGGGAAATGCAGCCCTTACAAGAGTCGTTTTCCCTGATTGGCGAGGTCCCATGACAGTCACAACGGGATATTTCTTTGCAAGTTCTTGTATATGAGTAGTTAAAGATCTTTTGAACATTTTGTCACCTTAGATAATCTGAAGTATAACTTTAGATTATCTAAAGTTCAAGCCGAAAGCTATGATGCTCTGGCAACTTGGATTTTGGAAAGGAGAGATAAAAAAAAGGGGGAGGGCGATAAGCCGGATTCTGTCGTGGGCAATCATTCCTCTAGAGCGAGTGTCACCACTTGCCTCGAGCGGCTCATGCTCTTTCCAGCGTGGGAAACGCTGTGGTGGAAAAAGCTCCTTGCTTCAGATGGGGTTTACATCGCCTTTGCCTCTCGGCAAAGGGGGCAGCTCTTAAAACTACCATTTTCAGCCTGTTGCCCGTGAGGGCACGGAGTATTTTCTGTTGCACTTTCCGTAGCCTTGCGGCCCCCAGCCTTTCGCTGGCATCCTTCCCTGCGAAGTCCAGACTTTCCTCTCCTGCAAATGCAGCAGCGATTGCCTACCCTCCCACTAAGCTGTCTTATGTACTGGCGACTCGGCGACGTCGACGCTTGGTTGAAACGACTGTCCCTTCAAGCTCTTCCGCTTCTTGCCAGTAGTGAATGCGCGAGCAGTGTTCGCAGAAGACGATGTTTTCTCCTTTGCGGACGATGTTCTCATGCTGGGCGGTCAGGGCGATGTGGCACCCACTACAGGTTCGATTCTCGATAGGAACGATGACTCGGTCCTTCTTGTTGCGCAAAAGTCGCTCGTAAATGTGAAGTGTATCGGCGTCAGCGTTCACGGCCATGGCATCACGAGTTTCTTTAAGCTGAGATCCCTCTTCGTTGATGAGAGAAATTCCTGACTGGATCTCTTTTTCAAGAGCGAGGCTGCTTGCTTCTGAAGTTTGGAGGCTATCTCGGATTTTTTCGAGGAGCTCTTGCTCCATATTTTTCTGATCAACGAGATCGGAGACTTTTTGCTCGATAGCGATCCGCTCACGCTCAGCACCGGTCATCTCTTGTGTAAGGGCGTTGAACTCTTCGATTTTTTTGATCTGCCCCTGTCGTTCTTCAAGGCCTTTGAGCTTCTCAGCTACTTCGGAGATTTTTTGCTCGAGGGCAGCAATCTCTTTGGTGAGCTTTTCTACCTCAACCTCTTTCTCTTTGAGCTGGTCGTGGAGGTCTTTGCGCAAATCTTCAATTTGCTTCAGCTCCTTCTTACGCTCCCGCCTGATCCTCACGAGACGGAGCATCTTCATGTCGAGATCTTGGATTTCAATTAACGGCTTGAGATTTTCTTTCATAGGGTAACCAAAAAATTCCTAGTTAATCACCATAGGTTACCTGGGTATGGATTATTTCTCAAGGAGAAAGGAGGGGCAATAGAAAAGATTTTACTTCAATTCTTCATAGGGGAAAAATAGAAAAATGGAAATAAAGGCCTACCAATGTCCCGAGAGGGGAGCAGCCCTCAGTTCATGCGTCTATGAGACTAAGGCTCTTCGCCCTGATGAAATTTATCTTCGGATCACCCACTGCGGAATCTGCCACTCCGATATCCATCTGATCGACAATGACTGGGAATTTTCCAACTATCCCCTCGTCCCCGGGCACGAGATTGTGGGGATCGTGGAGGAAAAGGGGGCTCTTGTCGATTCCTGCGAGATAGGAGACCGGGTGGGAATCGGCTGGCAAGAGTCGAGCTGCATGGCCTGCGAGTGGTGCCTTAAGGGGGAGGAGAACCTGTGCGCCTCCCAGGAGGCGACCTGTGTCGATCGGTTCGGCTTTGTCGACTTGAGCGATCCGGACGCGCTAGAGAAGTGCAAAAACTCTTTTGATTTTCTTCTCTACAGCTTGGTTACAGGGCTTGACTTAACGCCCTATCTAGCTACTCTGCGTCCCAAGGGGAAGGTCTGTTTTTCCGGGTGGGCTTTTTTGCTTGCAGATTTAGCCTGAAAAATGAGGTAATGGAGGAAACCTTTGAAGCGCAAGGAGGCCCACCTTCATCACTCAAACCATGACTTATCTAGAAAAATATTTGCAGCAAGTTGCTAAAGAAGATCAAACCCCAAGTGCAATCGCTTATCTCGCGTCACTCGATCAGATCGAGTTGTCATATCCCGAGGTGTCGCGGAGCATTATTCAAGAACTGAGGGATCAGCGAAGCACGCTGAAGATGATCGCCTCAGAAAACTATTCATCGCTCGCCGTTCAGCTTACGATGGGAAATCTCCTCACCGATAAATATGCCGAGGGGTATAGCCACCACCGTTTTTATGCAGGGTGTGGCAATGTCGACACAGTTGAAGATCTGGCGGTGAATGAGCTGAAGTCGATGTTCGGCTGTGATCACGCCTACGTGCAGCCCCACTGCGGCGCTGATGCCAACATGGTGGCGATCTGGGCCTTTCTCGTCGAGCGGGTCGAGAACAAGGAGATCCAGCGGCTTGGCAAAAAGACGGTTGAGGAACTCACTGCAGAAGAGTATGAAGAGGTCCGCAAGCTGCTGATGAGTCAAAAAATGATGGGACTAGGGCTTGGCTCTGGTGGCCACTTGACCCATGGCTTTAGACGAAATATTTCGAGCAAGATCATGCAGTCGGTCGCCTATGAGGTGGATCCAAAGACGGGAGTGCTCGACTATGCCGCCCTTCAGGAGCAGGTGAAACGGGAAAAACCCGACCTTCTCATGGTGGGTTACTCGGCTTATCCTAGGCTGATCAACTTTGCGAAGATGCGTGAGATTGCAGACAGTGTAGGCGCAGTGATGATGTCGGACATGGCCCACTTCTCCGGTCTTGTCGCGGGTAAGGTGCTCACAGGGGACTATGACCCGATTCCTTTCTCCCAGCTGGTCACTTCAACGACCCATAAAACGCTGCGGGGGCCTCGCGGCGGCTTGGTCATGTGCCAAAAAGAGTACAAGCCAGCAGTCGATCGGGGTTGTCCTTTGGTTCTTGGAGGACCACTGCCCCATGTGATGGCGGCAAAAGCGGTTGCCTTTAAGGAGGCAAATACTCCTGAGTTCTGCCAATATGCCCACCAGATCGTGGACAACGCAAACGCTCTCGCAGAGCAGTTGATGGCCAAGGGGAGCAGACTCCTTACGAACGGGACCGATAACCATCTTCTCGTGATGGATGTGATGGACTCATTCGGGATCACTGGACGGCAGGCCGAAACGGCCCTTGCCGAGGCGGGGATCACAGTCAACCGGAACTCGATTCCGCTTGATCCAAACGGGGCTTGGTACACGTCGGGCGTCCGGATCGGAACTCCAGCACTGACGAGCCGGGGACTTGGAACCGAGCAGATGAAGGAGATCGGGACGATCATCCATGATCTCTTGAAGGGATCTAGAGCTGCCTATTCTGAGAAGCTTAAAGGGAAGGGGCGCGCCAAGGTGGATATCGATCCGCAGGTGCTCGAGCGATCTAGAATACAAGTGAAAGATATCCTTGATGATTTCCCGCTCTACCCAGAACTGGTAGTTGATTAATTTTCCCCCCATGGGAATAATGAGGAAGAATAACCGGAGTAAGACATGGCACAAGAAACCGAACAGAAACTACACAACTCAGTCCAAGAGAAAATTGATCAGTCGCTCCTCGAGTCGCGCCGGATCTTTTTCTCCGATGCTGTAGATGAAAAGTCGACACGCGATGCGATCCGTAAGCTCTGGTATCTAGAGAAGGCAGATCCAGGCAAGCCGATCCTTTTCGTCATCAACTCCCCAGGTGGAGCAGTCGACTGTGGCTTTGCAATTTGGGATCAGGTGCAGATGATCACCTCTCCTGTCACCACGCTGGTGACGGGGCTCGCTGCTTCGATGGGCTCGGTTCTTAGTCTTTGTGCGGCAGAAGGCCGCCGTTTCGCGACCAAGCATGCTCGGATCATGATCCACCAGCCTCGCATCATGGGAGTGATCCAGGGGCAGGCAACTGATCTCGAGATCCAAGCCAAAGAAATCTTGAAAACTCGCGCTTTGATCGTTGATGTCTATGTCAACGCGACGGGAAAAGATCGGGCAACGATCGAGCGGGCGATCGATCGAGATACTTGGATGTCTGCGGAAGAGGCCCTTGAATATGGCCTGCTCGACAAGGTTGTCGGGTCCTATGCCGACATCACATAGCTTTAGTAAATATCACGGAGCAGGAAACGACTTCCTGCTTTTTCTAGACTTTGAAGAAAATTTTCCTATCTCTGAGGTGGCACGCCTGTGCGACCGCCACCTCGGCATAGGTGCCGACGGTCTTATCCTGGCGCGCGACTCGAAAGAGGGCGATTTCCAGATGGTTTTCTTCAACGCAGACGGGAGTTCGGCCGATTTATGCGGCAACGGGATCCGCTGTTTTGCCCACTTTTTGGCCGATCAGGGCTTCGGGCAAGAAAGATATCTCATCGAAATCGGTGGAAGGGTCTTGACCGTTATTCGAAATGAGCTCACAATTTCTACCTATTTGCCTCTTCCAAAGGTGCTCCACTGGCAGGTTCCGCTCGAAAATTCTACCCTCTTTGTGGTGGATGCGGGAGTGCCCCATGCGGTGGTCTTTGCACAAGAAGGGGAAGATGTGGTATCCAAAGGCGGGAGGCTGCGCCACCACCCTCTCTTCCACCCACACGGGGTCAACGTCAATTTTGTTTGGGAAATTGGCGAAGATGCCTTCGGGATCCGGACCTATGAGCGGGGTGTTGAAAAGGAGACGCTCGCCTGTGGAAGCGGAGCCAGTGCCGCCGCCTTTGTGGCCCATGAGCTGGGATGCTCTGGGGAAGTGGTGACTCTCCTCCCGAAGTCGGGAGAGGAGATCCAGGTGCGAGTGGGAAAAGAAATGAAAGTGACCGGCCCTTCAACGAAGGTTTTTGATGGGGAGGTGTCGCTGAAGACCCAATAGGGAATATGCGGAATTTTTCGAGAAAAGATACGGCTGATGCAAAGAAGCTTCTTGAGGAAAAGGGGGTGCTTTCCGTCCTGTTTTCTGAGGGGACCTATCAGATCGAGGTGCTCGAATCGAAAAAGCCGAAGAAAACCCTCTGGCCTTTCTTGCAGGTAAGTGACACGGGCGAGGTGATCGATGCCTTCTGCACCTGCGAGGCTGCGGAGCGGAAAGGATCATGTGTCCACCTTGTCGCTGCCTATTTGAGCATCATGAATGGAGAGCCTCTCCATGTCCGCTTCCGCGAGAGTCTCTGGCATGAGATCGGTCTCATCTGTCTCGAGCGGCACGGGGATAAGCCCGAAGCCCTCAAAAAAGTAAAGGGTCGGCTCGAAGGATATTCTCCGGAAGGGAAGCGAGTGTTTTCCCTGTCAGCTACCAAACCCAAAGCGGAAAAAAAGGTAAAGGAGCTCCTCTTCGATCGCCCTGTTGAAACGGAAGAGACCTCTCTGAAATTTTCTAACCTCCCCTCTGAAGAGCTAGCCCTTTGGAGAGATGGACGACCTTCCGAAAAATTTCGATTCGAGCTCAGCTTCTGGTCCGATCTTGCCAAGTGGTGGTTTCTGATGCAGAAGGAAGGGGAAGCCTACCAGATCTCATTTTCTGAAGAGATGCCCCCTGAGTTGCTTACCTTTTCGTTCCCTGGTCTCGAGGTAGAATGTCTACTCGAGTGGCCCCGGATCATTCCCTCTTTGAAGGGGGTCGATTCGCCCCTTCCAGTACACACTCATCCAATGGGAGAGCTCGAGAACGTTGTCTTTCTCCCTGAGAAGGGGAGCTTTGCTCTCGAGTTTGCAGAAGAAGGAGGAGCTCCGCTTCCCGATGTCGGGGAAGAGGTGGGGGAGTGGCTCCTGGTTCCAGGCAAAGGTTTTTTCCCTAGAGAAGTAGATCCTCTCCTTACCCAAAAAGTGATCAATCCAGATCAGGTAAGCCATTTTTTGGAGCGTCACCTGAAGCTGGTTCAACAGCTTCTCAAGGGCGTTAAAATCCACCCTACTCCCGCCTCACTCCAATACTCTCTCTCTTTTGACGCGGAGCACAATTTGCAGATCAAGGCCTATCTCTTTGAAAAAGGAGACCTGGCAAAGAAGGGAACCTACTACTATGGAAAGTGGGTCTATCTTCCAGAAAAAGGCTTTTTCCCACTTGAAAATCAACTCTTCGAGTCGGCAGAGGTAGCCATTCCCAAAGAAGAGATCTCCGACTTCATCGATCGGCACAGGGTATGGCTTCAAGGGTTTGATGGGTTTCAGCCCCATGTTTCCGGTGTAGAGTCTCACCTAGGCTTTGCGTTTGATCCCAAAGGGGATCTCGCTTTCTTCATCCGCATTGAGTTCACCGAAGAGAAAGAAAACATCATCGATCTGGGAGACTGGATCTTTGCGAAGGGGAAAGGATTCTATGCAAAGATCACCTCCCGCCCAGGTGCCTTTGTCAAAGCGGGGACTAAGGTCAAGGCAGGCGAAATCTCCAACTTTATCCATGAACACCGAGACGAGCTTGAGCCGATTCCGGGATTCTTTTCCCCCACCTGTCCTCTCGAAAAGTCGGGACTCGATATTGGGTTCAACGAGATGGGACGGATCAAAGTGACCCCTGAGTTTTTCTTCTCTGAAGGGACCTCAGCGGACGAGGTGAAGATCTTTGGTGACTATACCTTTGTGGAAGGAGCCGGGTTTGCATTGATCCCTCATGCCTCCCGCCTTCCCGAGAGCTACAAAAAAGAAAAAGTGGTCGAC
>Ga0180438_10005224_pt1 | contig 18178 bp, 26 predicted proteins | sample SS_ome_12_FD_132455 | JGI IMG/M metagenome (GOLD analysis project Ga0180438, IMG submission 132455) | Hypersaline lake sediment archaeal communities from the Salton Sea, California, USA - SS_3_D_2 metaG | ecosystem: Environmental > Aquatic > Non-marine Saline and Alkaline > Hypersaline >...
ACACGAAGCACTACCAGTTCTCTACCGTTTTCACTTGCCATTCTTGCTCAATCCTCCTCAATGACACGGACCAGACAAACCGGTCACCAGTACGTTCTCTTGGTTCTTCACGTTGAAGTTCCACTGACCATTAGCTTCTAGCCGCATCAAACATCTGACGTTGTAGACGACCTTTATGCTACCATCTACTCCAGGAACCATCGCTCCGATCCGGTTCTGCGTGGACAGGCTACCTAGATCGCCGCCCAGGGCTGGACAAGGCCATATCCAGACGGTGTTCAGCAACACGTTCTGACCGTAGTTGAGCATGGAAGATGGTAGCAACTCCCCATCCTCACCCTTACGTTCGAGCGTAAAGAGACAGCGTCGATACTTGAGGGTTTGGTCGATTACCTTACCCACACCCACACCTGACTTCTTACACTCGATACCGACGTCTCCCAGTCTCCAGCCCTTCCTCAGTAGAGCTTTTTTGGGTCGAAGCACGAAGTCGATTCTGGGGGCTGTCTTCCCTTTCTTCATTTGCGCCGGAGGTTGCGTCCAAAACCCCCGTACTTCCTCGTAGACGTGAAAGATGTCAAGTTCTTCCAGCCTTTCCTTCAGAGATGCAACAGATCCTTCAGGTCCCAACTCGTTTTTCCACGGCCCAGGTGTATAGACCTTCGGATGAGAACTTCTGTAAGGATTGTTAGGATCAGGCGCAGGCTCAGGCTCCAAGGAAGCAGCCCACCAGGGCGGCTCCCAAACATAAGGCTCTGCGGCCTCCGGAAACTCATCATCGTCTTCGATGAACTCGCTACTCACTCTTCGTCTTTCTCTTTTAACCCAGCCTTCTCAAGCCGGTCGTTTGGCACCAGCACCCAAGCACGAACCCAGGTGCCGTCGTCACCTACGCTGAGATGGTGTTCACCTTCAAGGCTGTCCACCTCAACCAAATGCAAGTTAGTGCAGATGTCGCAAATGACTTCCGTCGCCAACTCTTGCATCTTGTTGAGGAGTTCCCTTTCAGGATCTTCAATCTCCTCGAACCTGTTTACCTGCTCTTCGCCATCCTTGACTTCGCCCATGAAGCTGTCTAACGACCTCGTCCATATCCGTTCGTTGTAGTCCCGATAGACTACAACTCCGTCACCATTAGCATCCGTAGCTCGGAACAGAGCCCGGTAGGCTCCACCTTTGAAGTGCCGGTACAAGCCCGGCCTAAACTCCCTCGGCATCGTTCTCCTCCAAGAGTTCTTTGATGTAGTCGGGGTTAGCGATTCCGACTACGAACTCCACTGTACCGACGTAGTACTGATCATCTTCGCCAAGGAAGACGCACTCGCCTACGATGTCCCATGAGCAGCTCTTCTCAAGGGCACGCGCAGCCGCCCCGATGATGTCGCTCATGTTCTCGGTGTCACTAGGGAACCGATCATCCCGTCGAATCCACTTCTTTACCTTGAACGGATCGGCGTGTCCAGGGTCCATGCGAGCCTCTCTGTCCAGCACCTCTTTCGCTCTGAGGTAGGTCTCCCGCAGAGGATAAGCCGCTTCCACGTCTCGGACGAACTCTTTGAGTACTTCTAACGCTGTCGTCATGCGTACTCCTTCTCGTATTGATCTGGCCAGTACGCTTCGAGCGTCTGGGCCACGTCTTCGTTGAACTGCTCTGCCCAAAGCAGGCAGAACAACTCACCGCCAGGTGGCAGCATGTCTAACTCACCGCCGCCAGGATCTGGAACACAGTCGACGCCGTCCGACAACCAGTGATCCTCACCAGTTTCGGTGTCCTCGACACGGAAGCCACTCATCTGCTCGTGCACGACGAACCGACCAGGCTTGGGAAGGTAGTCGTCGAACGTAACGAGAAGCTCCTTTCCAATGTCGAGAGCCTCACCAGCCATCTCAGCTTGCTCCCCGGTAAGATTCCGGCCGGCGCTTAAAGACGTGGCCACTTCGCAGAACCTACGGGCGCTATTCTTAGCTGCGTAGGCTACTTGCATCACTTGCCACAACAACGAACCTTTGATTTCGTCAGTCACTTGTCACCTGTTGGATGTTGGCCCGAAGGATGCCCATGGCATCGTCGTGTGTGACGTTCGAGCTAGGGTTCTCTACGTACCGGGTCTTCTCAACCCTGGCCACGCAGTCACCGGAAAACTTCCCGATGAAGACAGCACGCTCTTCCAGCTTCTTTCCGTTCGGACCCACCGTGAGACCCAACGCCTGTTCCGAAATCGCGATCACAACCAGTCTGTTACTCATCTAATCCCTCCAAGATCCAGTTATTCGTAAGCCATTCCTGTTCGGCTTCGATTGCTTTGCTCCGTCTCCAGAACGGACCCAACGTGGGACCGTCGAAGATACGGGCACGCCAACGACAGGGCCAGAACCTAGTGAACATGGCCATCCGACTGTCGTCGTCTACTCGTTTACGAATGAGATGGAAGACCCACCTCAACAGAAGATTGGTGGGCTCTACGTGAGAAGCCCGACGACGGGAGTCCGCGCCGTAGACGTGGACGTCCCGTTCGTCGTGCAACTTTCTCACAGCGCCACCAGGATAGAACCTGATGATCTGCGTCATTCGTACTCAGTCCTACGCTTTGGTCTTCAGCTTGCCAATCCCGCGGCGGCGAGCCTTCTTCGTGATCGGCATGTCCTCGACTAGGTTTTCGACCTCGTCTGCCCACTTGGCCAACGATGCGGCCCCTTGGGTGCGGAAGAACTTCGACTGACGAACCTCGTTCGTGATCTGCTTGGCGTTACTGCCGGCAGACATCAAAAGATCCCTAGCCTTCTGCACGATATCGTCCAACGGCTTGCCCATATCGCCGAGCATGTCGCGGAGCTTCTCGAATCGGGTCAGCTCGCCGAGCAGACGTTCAAACGTCGACTCGTACACCTTACCGGCCTGCTGCGATTCGTACGGGTTCAGCTCCGCGTACTCATCCTCGGTCATCGTGAACCATTCGGTGACCTTCTTCTGGCCGTCTTTGTATTCGACCTCGACTACCAAGCTCCCTTCCGGGATGTCGTGGTCATCCTTGTGGAACTTCATGCCCCTGACGACGCCGTCTTTCAGCTTACGCAACGGGTGCTTGGGCCGTGGGTTCAACTTCGTCTTGTGGGACATCTGCTCCGATGCCGTCTCGAAAATCGTCATCAGCGTGTTTGCGAAGTCAGCTACACCCAACTCCACCGTGTCGACGAGGCGCTGCTCAGCGCTTTCACGCATCCTGGCCGCAGCACTGGGGCATGCCTCCTCGAAATCCAGAGACACTCCCACCTGTCCGTAGTCAGGGCCGCTCACGCCGACGATAAACTTGTCAGGGAAAGCGTCCTCGCTGAACCGTTTCTTCAGCTTCTTCTTGCTATTGTCCTTGATCTTCTCGATGTTAGCGTTCGCGTCCTGGACGGCTTCCAACAAGTTCGGGACCAACACGTCGGTGACGTACTCGTCGAACTTGTCGACGTCGCCGGCCATGATAATCCGTTCGCCAGGCTTCTTACGCAGCAAGCGCTTCTTGCCACCAATCTCAGCTTCTCCTTCGTCGGCTTCCTGGACTTGCGTCATGGGGAGCTTGGCGCTCGGCATCGAGACCGAGTCGCGATAAGACGTGAGAGCGGTCTTGGCTGCGTTCATAGCTTTGATGTAGGGGTCGTCCTTCGCGAACAACCTCAGATCCACGCTGAGCTGATCGAGATCGGCTTCGTCGTCGTCCTCTTTCAGCATCGACGCTTTCTCTGCACTCGTGGCCTTCCGGTTCACTCCGAACCAGGAGACTTCCAGCGTAACCGAGTAGCACTCTTCCTTCAGGAACTGTGCGGCGGCTTCCAAGTCAACCTCCGGGGTTGCCTGTTCCGGGTGTTCTGCTTCGGCTTCTTTCTTACCCTTTTTGGGTTTCTTCGCTTCAGCCACTGTCATTCATGTACTCCAAAAAGAGAGACACCCGGACGCGAAGGTCCAGGTGTCTCAGGCTGCGGGTCAGTCAGCACATGGCTAACTCTTCGATTTGCGTGACACCTTGCGGTGCGCTCTCTTCCTGGGGATCGTAGCGTCGGGGATCTTCACTCCCTCCTTGCTATACATCGTCCCACTCTCAGCGTCCAACACACGACCGTCTGCCCATTCCATGAGGCGAGTCAGCGTCTCTCGCGACGTGTTCATGGTTGGGACTACGAACTTCGCTGCCTCCACGAGCGAGCAGCCGATCTCGTCGGCCAGGTCGCAACAGGTAGCAATCTCCGCTCCGGTCCAAATCTTGTCGTCCGGCATCTCATCCGGCCGCTCAATGCGATTTGCCTTCATGTGCATGTCCCAGATGGCAACACGCTGTTCCGGTGTAGGCAAACCGATGAAGAAGATGGCCGAGAACCTTCCAGCCCGTAAGAACTCGGGCGGCAGATCCGAGATGTCGTTAGCGGTAGCCACGACGAAGGCTTCGGACCTGTGATCGTTCATCCACTTCAAGAACGCACCGAACTGCCGGCGAGACACGCCGCTGTCGTTCTCTCCCTTAGCGCCGGCGAAGGCTTTCTCGACTTCATCAATGAACAGGATGTTCGGGGCCATTGCATCAGCGACATCCAGGCCCTCACGAGTCAGCTCTTCGGTTTGTCCGACCAGACCGCCCATCATTTTGCCGATGTCCATGGACAAGGTGGGGCGATCCACTTCCAGGCCGAGGCTCTTGGCAAACGCCGACTTACCTCCACCAGGAATACCAACCAACAGCACGCCACGCGGCGGCAACTTACCTGGTCTTCGCTTCTTGTTCGGATCGAGAAGCCCCAGGCAGAACTTCTTCAATCCTTCTAGGCCGACTAAGCCCGGCACGTAAATCGTTTCGCCGGACTCCTCGTCGTCCGTGTCGAACCCGTCGAACCGGCCTTGCCACTCCGTATCCAGATCGAGCAGACCTCGACTGTTGATAGTCTGGGCTTTCAACCTGTTGACCACGGAAGCACGGATTTCGTCATGGTGCATCAGCGACAGAGACGCTACGCCCTCCACTTGGGATCTCGTCAGGCCACCTGCCGCCTTGGCCAGCTCAGTCAGGTTAGGCGGAACCTCGAAGCCAGACTCGACAACCAAGCCTTCGAGCACTTCCTTGCGTTCCTTCAGATCGGGCAGCTCATGGTCGATCACCCAGAACTGCTCCTGGAGTTCAACCGGAAGCTCGACGCCTGGGAAGCTGAGGATCACCAGATGACACCTGTTACTCTTACCCAAGGTCAGAGCGTAGTGTATCTGCATCAACACGTCCTTCTGTGTCGAGCAGTTGTTGGTGATCTCCCGATGGCCATTCCGCAGAACCAAGATCACGTTGCGACTGTCCTGCTCCAACGGCTTCTGCTCCCGCTCGCGATCCTCTCGCTCACTGGCAATGTGTGTCAGCATCTTGAGCGCGGCGATAGCCGACTGCTTTTGCTCCTGGATCTGCTGACCGCCTTTATTCTTGGCCTTCTCGTCATCAACGACGTCGGCCTTATTGAGACCCTTGATGCAGTCCCAAACCTGAAGCTCCCAATCAGGAGCGTAATCCTCTGAGGCGAGCCCCACCAACGTGAGCATCGCCTCTTCCGGTTCGTGGGTTCTTACCCAGATGCCAGGCTGCCCAGACTGGATAGCCTCGGCCAACCTATCGGCCAGTTTCAGTTCGGTCATCCACCTGCCTTCACGGATTGTTGGTTCGTGACGGGTGCCGTCACATTCTCCTCTTCAGTCTCCTTCACGTCCTGCTCGCCGCCGAAAGCGTCAGTGTACGGGCGGGTTGCGTCGTGACAGGTGCTGCCGGAGTAACCAGTAGGCTCGATCGTAACGAACCCTCCCTTGTGGAACGTCATCTTTATGGACAAGTTCCTGCTCCTTCTAGTTTCTTGCTTTGACACACCGAGCACCGCCCACCGATGTAGGTCAGGTGCGGTGTGTCCTTTCGACACGCCTGGCAGAACTGATAGTAGAAACCATGTCTGCTGCCTGGCGGGCTTGCTGGCATGCGAGAAGTGCGTGCCTTCTGAACTCTATCAAACGCCTCGCGCTGCTCTTGATAAGCAAACATTCAGCTACCGATCCGAGCGACCGTGTCGACCTGGGCAGTGTAGGTCCCGTCCTTGTGCTTCTCGAACGCGATCGTGTCGCCCTGCATTTCGGCCTCGGCCTTGGCCTGCTCCATCCGGTAAGCCTGGTAGAGATCGCCAAAGCTGATCTCGGTCGACTCGCCGGTTTGAGGATTATTGCCCATGTGCCGTTGCCCAATACCTTCCATGTTGAGGACGCCGTTGCCGTTGGCATACCAGTCTGTCATCAACACGTACTCTTCGCCGTCCTGGTCCGGGACCGCCCGAATGACCTTACCGTTTGCGTCGCGCTCGACGCGAACCGGGACGACACCGATCTCGTAAGGGCCACCTGAAGAGTTGCGGGCACGCCCGCCAAACTTCTTCTTCATGGCCTCGTCGGTGACACGGATAACGTGATGGGCACCTTCACCCACCATGGCCTCGGTCCAGCCGTCAGGCAACGGCCAGTCGCCGACGAGTTTTCCGCCGTGGTCGTCTTTCCAGGTCCTGTAATGCGATTCGCCCTGGATCAACTCGCAGTCCGGGCAGAAGTTCTCCACCGCGTGGAGCAGGTGGACCAACTGGTCTTTGGGGATGAAGATCATCCCGCTTACTGCTGTGATGTGACTCATAGCTCTCCTACATGTCTTCGGGATCGTCTTCCCAGTCTTCGTCGTTGCCGGCTGGCGTTGTTACGTCGGTCGGCTGCTTCCTCTCCAGGTCAACCACCTGGGTCCGTGTGCGGCACTGTGCGAAAGCCTCGTCCTCGATGACGTGGATTCGGTACGTCTCTTCCAGCTCACCGTACTCGGCGAGCCACTCTTTGGCTTGATTGATGATCAGCTCGCAGTCCCGATTGAACTGCTTTTCTTGGGTTGTCTCGGAAGCCGGGTCGACTTTAATGTCAATCCGCTTGATGTCTTCCCACAAACGACCTTCGCCAGTCATACGGTCTGACTTGGCCTCGCGGGATTCCTTCAAACCACCAGGAACGTGTGGCTTCTTCTTCGTGCGAACCGTCCTGGTCGATTTCACACGCTGTTGGATCAATGCGTACATGTACTTCCCTCAAAACGATTCAAAAAGTGGATTTTGGAACGCGACTAATACCATCCCTCGTCGTCATCGTCGTCGTCCCAGTCGTCCTCTTCGTCGTCTTCGTCCTCGTAATCGTCGTCGTCCCAGTCGTCCTCGTCGTCGTCCCAATCATCATCGTCGGGATCGTCGAGGCCGCTGGCACACACGACTGCCTCGCCGGTCGGGTCAAAAATCTGATCCAACTCGGCTTCTGCTGCAAGTAGCTCACGATCGTTATCGACCGTCATAGCAGTTCTCCTCCACCAGATAACGCGGATGACTCCTCTGGCAGCATACCAGACACTTTCTGGATCTGCTGGAGTACACCCTGCTTCTCTCCTTCGTCCAACGGAAGGATCTGAAGCTGGAAAGCCAACTGACGCAGATTGTCAGTCACCATCTGCTTCAGCTCATCCGTCTTCCCTCGTTGCGTCTCCCATACTGCGTCAAACATGGCAGGGTCGTCACCGAACGACTCGTCAATCTCTTGACCGGCCGTGCCGGATAGACCTAGCCTCAACAAGTCAGGCGGATCGGAAATCCCGTCCACCCTCAACACCTGACTGATGTACCCTCGGATCTCCTGAGAGAACTCAGTGTCCTCAGCGTCATCGTCGGGGTCCCAAATGATACTTGCCTCAGTTACTCCCCACAGGATCTCACCAGGATCGGCCGGATCGAACTCGTCCGGTTGGAAGTCGTCACCACTGAGGATGTTACAAATCTCGATGAACCTAACGACGTCACGCCAAAAGAAGTTGGTCGTGACCAGCGTGATCGCCGCCATGATCTTATCGAGCGACTCTTTGGGCAGCCGGATTCCAAAGTCCTCCTCCAACTGCATCTTGAACGTCTTGGGCGACCAACCATCTCGATCCGGGCCTGGTAGAATCTCAGGCCCATAGATGTCAGCCACCATCAAGAACAAGATCGAGGCGAACGTGTTGTCATCCAGCAGGAGCGCCTTCCTCACTGCTTTCGGGGCTACCTTGGTCTGCCCACTGCCGTAGAGTCTTAGGGTCTCCTCGGCGCTCCGCTTCTCCATCTGGCGGATCAGGTATCTCTGGGTCATCACCGGCCTCCTTGTTTCCTCGGCGCTTCCGAAGAATGTCGAGGCGATAGAGCATCGAGAAGTACAATGCCGTCACGTTACAGATTACGTGCGTGATAGCAAACTTCGGAAGCTCGTCGACCACCTCGTGTTCTTCGACGTCAAGAATGTTTCTCTTACCGGTACATGATACCCAACGACCGTCACACACCGCTAGGGTAAGCGTGGGTTGCTCGTCGTCCTTGAGTGCGGGCTGTATCGTCTGCGCCCACTCGCGTAGGTACGGGTCAAAATGCTTGATGATCGAGGCGACCTGCGAATCACTAAGCATACCAAGATGTGTCAACCAGTCAGCGATCGCCAACTGGAGCTGCATGAGCATACTCACAGGCTCGTGCAGATCATACGCCTCAGCCAGGTCCGCCCGGATGAAGCGTTTGACTGCGTTAGCGTCCATCACCCGTAGGCAATGAGACCACTCGGCCAGGGTAGGCTCTTTCAGATCAGTTTCCGACATACGGGAACCACGGTCCTGTATCGAGCCACTTGCATACGAGGGTGCTGCGGCGGCAGTGCTTCACCGGATTTCTCGTCGCGCACCTCGTCCAGAGCGTATCCCTCGCTGTTGATGGGGTACGGTTCCGGAACCATGCCGTTGATTCGGGGGTCGGGGCAGCCTTTCGAGGCCGCATAGCCAGTTGCCAGGTTTCGAGCCTCGGTCGATTTCAGCTCTTCGATAGCTGTCGCAAAGTGGCTTGTGATGTCACTTTCGATGATGATCTGACCGCTAGACATGTCCTGGGCGAACTTACTAGCTGCTTCTACGACTTGAAGCATCGGGCTTCTCCTTCGGGTTAGAATACGTGTGTTACGTGTACGCGCACGATTGTACTCTAACCGGCCCAATGGCTAAAGGGAAGGGACGAATCCACATTCCACGACCCACCAAAAAATAAGAACGAAGGCCAAGAACGAAGGAGCCGACGCCGCCCTTTCCCAGGGAACGCCAACTTACCTTGTCCTTGACCTTGTTCTTACGACAGCTACCACATCACTCGTGTTTGTCCAGAGCCTCTTGGAGTATTGACAGCCTCGCCCAGAGTCTGTCCACCTCGTCTTGGAGACGCTTTTTGTTCGCCCTCGTCCCTTCAATAAAGCATGAGGTGCAGACGTACGCGAAACAAACCATCTCCGGGTCAGGATGCGGTAGCTGGTGGGCATCCTCCGCTCTCAACTCTGCATGGCAGTGATTGCAACTGTCCATGTTACCTCCTTACCGCGGACGTACCTCACCAATCCCGACCCGTCCGAGTCGCATCGAGAGCATCCAGGTACGCTCACACTCGCTATCGACCTGTTGGAACTCACTCTGAATGACCGCAACGTGCTCAGGAAACTCGCGGGAAGCGATCTCAAGGATCTCATGCCTGTTCCCACGAGCGTTAGGATATTGCTCCGTTATTAACTCAATCGCTACGTCGGCGTCACACATGTCAACCTCCTTGCTTGACAGATTGCATAGACTCGCTAGTCTCCGCCTTGTTCTCCGTCCTCGTACGGAAGTTCGGTACGAGAGCGAGCAGCCGATTGACCAGCCGACGTCCACCACGATAGATCCAATACACCCTGACAGCGACCATCGTGCCAGCGCTGCCAACCACGGCCACTGTAAGCGTCAGAGGCTCGGCGAACTGGTAGATCGACGTCATGATGACGTACGCACCCAAGAACACCGGGCTCCAGTAGACGCAAGCCAGCACGCCCATCGTGATCGTGGCGATGCTCCAAATGATCTTGCCCGGTTTGGAGTTCAGGCTACGGATAAACGGCCCGACCTTACTCATCACCAGGTCGAAACCGCCACCGAACTCGGCGATGTGCTTGCGAAACCTGGCGAGGCAGAAACCCCACACGGCGGCGAGGAAGGTCCGGATCATTCCGGGACCCTTCTTGGTCGCCTTCTCGTCCTTGACCTCGACGGCCTTCAGGTTCGCGCCGCAGTGGATGCAGAAGTTGTCGTCGGCCTCGACTTCGTTACCACACGCCGAGCACTTCATGGCGTCCAGCTCTACGGCGGTCTGCCCAGTGGTTTGTTCAGTAGCCGCAGCAGCGATGGTAGCCAAGCGGCGGGTTCGGTTACGACGGTCGGTTCGGTTCTTCTTCGTCATTGGTCTTGTCCTTTGCCCTTTGGGCGGTTTGGAAACGTAAAAACATAGGTGGTGGTGAGCTAAGCATGCTCACCAAGTATCTTGCCGCGTTTTTGGCGGTTATTTAGCGCCACTCAAGAGTGACTTTCAACGCGGCACGGGCTTCCGGATGCGGAGTCGCCAAGTTTGGAGACTCAACGATGCCCTCGACGCGGGCAGCCCGGTGAGAAGCACACCCGACAAGGGTGCACAAGAGAAAAACGATGATCATCCATGACCTCATTGTTTAGCCCCCCTTGGCTAAATCAGACTTTGCTTGACGTAATACGACTGCCAGGGACCTAGCTGCCCTTGACGAAGGCATGCTCCTCGGTCGGATCGGGCTGACCCTGTGCGCTCACCGTGATCCCCCCGTGGACTGCTGTAGCCTCCAAATAGGCTCCAGCGCCGCGGTGGATCAACTTCTTCATGTGGAGCAAGTGCTGCTCTTCGGCCTCCTCGATCGTCTTTGCGTTGTAGATCGGATAAGACCGGGGCATCACTTCCACTACGAACGTGTCGCCCCACACGCCGAGATTCATCGGCTCGAACATGGCAAACGAGAACTTCGGCTTGGACTCCTTGATCACCACTAGGGCGATCAGATTCGGGACCAGGTATTCCTGAACGTGGTCCTCGAACAACACAACCTTGCCGGCGTCGCCACCATCGCCCATGATCCTGCCGATGATCTTCCCTTGACGGCCCCTTTCAAGCCTCACCCATTCCAGGTCCGACATGCGGTCTTGCACCGTGACCTGCATTTGGAACTCCACTCCTCCGTGCAACCACTTGTCCTCCGGGTAGCACATCACCTCTCTCTTAACGCTCATAGCCTTGTCCTTTCTATCGGCTACTCAGCCGATTCGCCTTGAGCCCATTCGTCGGACTCCAAGAACTTCGCGATTTCTCTCTCCAGCTCGTCGGCGTACATGTCGTGATTCCCGACGCCATTGACAACCGAGCCGAAGTAACCATCACTGTTGACCTTCACGCACGCAACCAGCCGGCAATCCTTCCGCAGGATGACGGCCCCGTTCTTGCCTCCAGGCCAATAACGAACACAGTCCGGCTTATCAGGAACACGGTTCTCCAGCTCGCCAGACCCAAGCTGAAGTCCTAAACGATCAACCAAGTCGCCGAGCTTGTCGCAGTACTCGGCGTACCCTCTCGCGCTCTCCGCACGTTTGTGCATGAAGTTGCTCATCCTTTACGCTCCGTAACGATCTAGGGTTTTGTTGATGCGTTCCAGTCGGCGGATCTTTCTGAGTGCGGCTTCCATGACGTACTCAGGAACACCGCTATGACACGCAACGAAGTGTTCGACGTTTTTCAGATCGTAGTCGCCGTCTTCCCACTCTTCGACCAGGTCGTTGACACAGTCAGCGTCTTCAGCAAACTTACGCAAAGACTCTATGTCCGCATCACAAAAATGGGTCCGAGTAAACGTGACGGGATGCTCCATTCCAGTTCTTACCCAGCGCGACACCATCTCCTCGCGTGTGTAGCACGTAACATCTTCAGTCCCGATTTCCACTTCGTCATCCACACATCTGATCGTTCTCGACTTCGGTCTACTGAACAGACGGACGTAAAGAATGATGAGCCCGAACAGAACGAAGCATCCGATCGAGAAAATAGCCAGCGCACCGGCCAACGGCGAGTTAGTGGTTGCGGCGGTAATACCCAAAAAGCCCAACACGAAAGCAACAGCAGTGAACTTCTTCATAACGAGTCTCCTTGGTCTTGGTCTTATGGTCCTATTGGTAACGATCGGGAGGGGTGCAGGACCTAACATCTCCTCCAAGTATCCTGCCAGGATTTGGGGAGATATTTAGCTGTCAGCGCACGAAAAAAGGCCCGGTGACGGGCCTTTCAAAAAGCACTTTTGAACTCTCAGAACGTGTGGTTCACGATCTTCTTACCGTTCTTGTAAGAGACGCGAGCCTTCTTCGTGTTCAACAGCTTTTTCAGGAGTCTCTTTCGGTCGTCGGCCATGCCACCGATCGTTTGCTTGGCCTGTTGGAGCTTCTTGACCCTGGCGTCGTTGGCTTTCTTTGCAGCGCCACAGCACGCACTGGTCTTGGTTGAAGACATCCCCTTGAGGGCCTTCAGAAATGGGAAGTGCTTCAGGAAGTTAGGTTGGTTGGCTAGGCTGATCAACACACCTTCTTCAAGGACGACCAGCTTCTTAACCGCTGGGGCAGGCTTCACGGCCATCATGCACTCTCCGACACGGATTCAGATACAGACTCAGATTCTGTGCTCTCGTCTCCCGGCTCGTCCGGGCACCACGCTTCCTCGACCTGTTCGAGTTGCGTCAGTTTACCCATCGCCTCGACGAGAATACAGACCTCTCGCTTGACCACTTCCCAGACACGCATGGCCTGGGCTTCCGACATGAAGTCTACCTCGAAGTAGTTCAGCCGGTAGTAGGGCCAGGACTTGTTCGGATCTGGTTCGCCGGCTGGGATGGTTGCATACTGAGACGGCCCAATCACAGCCTGGAACTCATCGGTGCAAGCGCTGTTCGAGTAGGGATTAACGACACCCTTCTTGTAGATGAAGATGTAGGGGTCAATGTCTTCCCCCTCCACTTCAACCACTTCGACACGCATGCGGTACGCCGACAAGTACGTGAAGTTGACCCTCGCCGCCTCGTAGCGTACCAACCTGATCCTTCGCGTTGTCATCCGTGACTCTCCTAGATAGTGAGTCTGCGTATTCTGCCATCGCCACCCTTATGATACATGATGACGTGCTCGGGTCGATACCCAAGTTTGGCAGTGATGTAGTCTACAAACGTGACGATTGCGTCCGGGTTCGTCGAAGCAAAGACCCGCAGGTACGAGGCAAAACTTCCAGCGAAACCAGCCATGACCGTTTTGATCGTCCCACAACCGCGGCACGATCTCCTTTCGTTCTTCAAGACCTTCGCAACCACCAGGTGATGTGCCCTCTCCCCTTCGTCCTTCAGTCCGAGGAACTCAGGGTTGCACTCCCAGAACCTGGGGTCACAAACGATCTGATAGAGTACGTTGTGATCCAGGACTAAACGGCTACCAGCTCTGGTTTTGCCCACGGGAACTTCTCCTCGAACCCTCGCCTGCCACCCTGTTCCTTGGTCGGCGTGAATACAAACACCTTACCCTTGTTGAACATCTTCATCTTGAAGCCGGCCTGATGCACCTGCTCACCGATGGTGATATCCCCTCCGTTATGGTTCAACCGCCTATCCGGGATGTCGCCGGCACGGATTGCATCAGTGCCGAGCGCCCAGAACCAACCTACACAGAAGTCTAGCAGGCTACCGTTGGGAGCACGACGTTCTCCACCTCTGACTCGGAAGTGTGCTCCGTTGTACCAGGGTGCATCGGTGAACCATCTCTCCGGCCTGTGTCCTTTCTTGGCATATATGTTCAGGTCGTGGAACATCTTGATGCCGTACATTCTAACACCTTGACGGTGATTAGACACGATCGTATCGCCCAAGTACTTCGGCCATCGCGGATCTACGACCGTAGTGTCATCGTCAAACCAGAGGACGTAGTTGGTCCTGATCGGATGCGTCTCGTCCCAGAACATGTCGCGCATCACAGGATACTTCATACGGTTGTCGCCGTGGATGTAGGTCTTGGTGCACGGCAACTGCTCGACGTACCTGACTGTCTCCTCACAGGCAGAGTTGGTAGCGACACGCAGGTCCACTCTGTTTGCCGGCAGACTGGTCAGGATCGAGTCCAGGCATTTCTTGGCCAGGTCTGCGTGGTCACCGTAACACAACACGCAGACCGTGAACTTACCGCCGATCACCGGATTGTCCAGCACCGGATAGTCGACGGCACGAGATGGGTTAGGACGCACTGACGAGTATTCCTTCGGCGGAGCCTGCTGGTGGGGTCGTTGTACCTTGGTAATGCGAGGCTCGCGCACAACCTTCACCTCGCCTCCTCCCAGATCGGTGGGCTTGTCAGACTTCGTTACGGGAGGTTCTGTCTGAAGCTCGACGGTGGGAATCCTGATTGTAGGAGGAGGCGCAGCAGCGGCAGGAGGCACCATGATCGTACTTGGCTTCTGAGTCTGCTCTGGAGCGGGAGTAGCGACAGGCGCTGCTGGTACGTCTACTGCCGGGTACTTACCCTTCGGTGCTGCGATCGGTGGCAGGATGCCTTCTTCGTAGTGTTCCATGATAGCCTCAACAACGTGGTCGACAGTGATCATGTCCATACACTTCGCCACGGACTGGTTTGGACCTCTTACCGGCTCCTTGCAGAGATTCTTCTTGCCCTTCTGGAGGTCGCTCGGCTCCACGGGAACCGTTCGCTTCTTCCAGCATCCTTGAACGTCACAACAATACAACTGGCCCAACGTGTGGAGGAACTTGTGAGGGACCTTGACCGGTTTAGCTTTCTCACCGAACGTCCCGAACCCATTACCGTACCACTCGAACCACGGTTCTTCCCTACCACCGGAGAGCACCACGCATGGTTTGTCGAACGCCGCAGCGATGTGCATGGCCCCAGTGACAGGACAAATGACTCCTTCTGAGTGCATCACAATGTTGAAGAAGTCACGCACGTTGTCAGTTTGACCCACCATGTTCAAGACGTTGTCCATCGGTGGATGATAGTGTTTATCGTGAGTAGCCCCACACTGCACGAAGCTGAGCCCATATCCTTTCAGTCTGTTGACAACCTCCTGGTATCGCTCGGCGTGCCAGTGCTTGTTGGTGATGTCCATCTTGCCGCCGCTGACGATGACCCAGTAGCGGCCTTGGATGATCCTTCGCTTCTCCTCTTGGGTCAGCCATAACTCCGGCCTCGGATCTGTGACAGGCACATGGATGCCGGTCTTTCGCTCGAAGTCGTAGTGATACCAGGCCAGGATGTGTTTCAGCTCTCTCTTCTTACCATACCTGGCACGGCCGTTCCACAAGATCCCGTCGCGCCACGACACCTCGACCTGGGACGGCCGCGGGATCGTTGTCGATGGGAACTTGCATACGTAGGGATTGTTCCACCAGATCGGCGTCCAGTTCGTCTCGACTTGAATATCGTACGTGTTCGGGTACGCACGATGAATGTCTCGAACCAGCGCCGTCATCAATACGGTGTCACCAAGAGCCCAACGATGCTTGAGGATTAACTTATGCTTCTGCCTTCGTTTCATACGATTGTGACCAGAATCTGCGGTTCTGTTCCATCTGAGCCTCGGTAAACGTCGGGAACCTTCGATCCCCGTATCCCTTCCTCAAACCTGTCAGACGCACATACACCACTACCGACTCCTCAGGCATGCTGGCGAGCTTGACCACGAGATTATCGCCTCTGACCTCAGCGCCGATAGCAACCGGGTGTTTGGATATTGCACTAATGGCAATCAGTGTACCAGGCTCGACGACATCCAAGAACAACGGATCGAGAGGCACGGCGGCTACTGTCGACCACATGGTTACCTTGACGACGTCTTCAAACCTGGCCTCGGGCGACTCCATGCAGTACAGACCGCGGTATGTCCCACCTGCGGGAACGATCGCGTACTTGTCGCCGTCAGCTCCTGGAGGGCCTTGCGGACCAGTTGCACCGTCTGATCCATCCGCACCAGCCGGACCCTGAGGACCATCAGCACCAGCCGGACCCTGGGCACCGTCAGCGCCGGCTGGACCTTGGGGACCTATATCCCCTGCTGGACCTTGGGGACCTATATCTCCGGCTGGACCTTGAGGACCAGTAGCACCTTGTGGGCCATCAGCACCGTCAGCACCGTCAGTACCAGCCGGACCCATCGGTCCCATCGGACCTATTGGCCCTATCGGACCTATTGGCCCCATCGGACCTTGAGGACCCATCGGACCCGCCTCACCAGCAGGACCTTGAGGACCATCTAATCCGTCCTCTCCGGCCGGTCCTTGGGGACCTGTTGGACCTTGAGCACCGTCTTCGCCGGCCGGTCCTTGAGGACCAGTTGGACCTTGCCCACCGTCAGCACCAGCCGGCCCTTGAGGACCTTGCCTGCCAGTTTCCCCGGCCGGGCCTTGAGGACCTTCTGCACCGTCTGCACCTTGGGCACCATCAACGCCGTCAGCACCAGCCGGACCTTGAGGACCTACCGGACCCTCAGGACCCTCCGGACCTTGCGGACCTTCCGGACCTTCCGGACCTTGAGGACCGTCAATACCAGCCGGACCTTGCGGACCCTCAGGACCCTCAGGACCTTGAGGCCCTTGTGCACCGTCTATGCCGTCTACTCCATCGGCACCTTTCGGACCCTGCGGACCTTGCGGACCCTCCGGACCCTCCGGACCTTGCGGACCCTCCGGACCTTGCGGACCCTCCGGACCCTGCGGACCTGCCGGACCTTGTGGGCCTTGTACTCCTTCACCCTGCGCACCTGGCGGGCCTTGTGGTCCTTGCCCACCGGCACCCTGTGGCCCTGCCGGTCCTTGCGGGCCTTGAGCGCCTTGAGGACCATCACAACCGTCAGGTATTCCAAAGCTGAAGTTCAGTACGTTGTTACAACCACCACCTTGAGATCCAACACTGACAGCAGCGAACGATCCACCCTGACAACCTGTTGATACAGACGTCGCCGTTCCCACAAAGGTCGGCATCGGGAATGTGATGTCCAGGTCGAAGTCGTAGTCGCATGCTCCTGTCTTGTTGACGGTGAACGTCGCAGAGCCTGGGCAACTTCCTACGCGAGTGGTTGTGGTTCCATTGCTGAGCTGTGGAGTCGGAAAGTCTACGTCGAAGTCAAAATCGTAGTCACAGATCCCAACCTTGTTCACTGACAACGTGAACTGCCTGGAGCTGCAATGCACCAACCCGCCAGACTTCGTCAACGTACTACCACCGCCCACCGTGATCTGCGGGCACGGGAAGTCTATGTCGAAGTCGAAGTCGTAATCACAGTCACCACTCTTCGAGACGTACAGCGTGAGCTTGCGAGAACCGTAAGTAACAACACCGCCAGGCTTCGTGTCGCTCGCCCCTCCGTTGATCGTGAGCTGAGGACACGGGAAGTCTATGTCGAAGTCAAAGTCGTAGTCACAGTCGCCGCTCTTCGATACGGTCAACTCAAACTGCCTGGCCGCGTAGGTTACAACGCTGCCGGCCTTCGTCTTTGAAGTTGAACCTCCTACTGTGATCTGCGGACATGGGAAGTCGATGTCGAAATCGAAGTCGTAGTCACAGTCGCCGCTCTTGGTTACTGAAAGCTCGAACTTCCTGGCTGCGTAGGTTACGACGCTGCCGGTCTTCGTCTTCGTGGTCGAGCCACCCACCGTAATCTGTGGACATGGAAAGTCGATGTCGAAATCGAAGTCGTAATCGCAATCACCGTTCTTGGCTACCGTGAGCGTGAACTTGCGTGCCCCGTAGGTAACGACATTCCCAGGTTTGGTATCGGTGGTCGAGCTGTTGATCGTAATCTGTGGACATGGAAAGTCGATGTCGAAATCGAAGTCGTAATCGCAATCACCGTTCTTGGCTACCGTGTGCGTAAACTTCCGCGCTCCGTAGGTTACTACGTTGCCTTGCTTGGTATCGGTGGTCGAGCTGTTGATCGTGATCTGTGGACACGGGAAGTCTATGTCGAAGTCGAAGTCGTAGTCACAGTCGTTGTTCTTGGCTACCGTGAGCGTAAACTTCCGCGCTCCGTAGGTTACTACGTTGCCTTGCTTGGTGTCAGTGGTGGATCTGTTGATCGTGATCTGTGGACACGGGAAGTCTATGTCGAAGTCGAAGTCATAGTCGCAGTCACCCTGCTTAGCTACCGTGAGCGTAAACCCACGTGCAGCGTAGGTGACCACACCGCC
>Ga0180438_10005225_pt1 | contig 18175 bp, 12 predicted proteins | sample SS_ome_12_FD_132455 | JGI IMG/M metagenome (GOLD analysis project Ga0180438, IMG submission 132455) | Hypersaline lake sediment archaeal communities from the Salton Sea, California, USA - SS_3_D_2 metaG | ecosystem: Environmental > Aquatic > Non-marine Saline and Alkaline > Hypersaline >...
CGATGTGACCCGAGGCCCAGCCGGCGTAGCAAGGGATGACCTGACGTCGTTCGCGCAAGATCCGCTCCACCAGATTATAATAGTGTATCCGAAAGGCCTGGGTGAAGCGAGCCAGACCTTTGAAGCGCTGGCCCCGCAAATTCTCGATGAGAAAATCGGCGGCTTGGGCATATTCTTCTGGAGTGGGGGTGATCGTGCCTCCCATCCCCATGGTATCCAGTTCGACCCGTTCCTCGGCAATCTCGGTGATGTAAGAGTCGGGCTCGAGGGCCTGTAAACCCTGGTAAATGGTTGGGATGTCGGCTACGTTGAAGCGAGAGATGACGGTATGGATGCTCAAGGTCAGGTTGGGATGAGCGAGGGCCCTCAAGGTGCGATAGGTCCTCATGGCCCGCTCCCAGGTGCCGGGGACGTTTCGTATCTCGTCGTGCTGGGAGCCCAGACCGTCCAGGGAGAGGTTGATGCCCACCTGTGCCGCTGGTACAGCTCTCAAAATGGCCTCCACCTGCTCAGGGATGGCATTGTAGAGCAAGCCGTTGGTGGGGATGGTGATGACCTTGGGCCGGCAGTGCTGGTGGGCGAGGCCGATCAACTCTACGATGTCCCGGCGCAGAAAAGGCTCGCCGCCGCTGAAAGTCAGGTAATAGGGCGTCCTTCCGATTTTGGCCAAGACTTTGTCCCACTCTTCCAGCGCAAGTTCGTCGGCCTCTTTCTTCCAGACGTTGCAGGTGAGGCAACGGGAGTTGCAGCGATAGCAGACACTGATGACCAGACTGAAGGGCAACTGTCTGGGCCAGCCGAAGCGGCGGAAAGCGATTTGTTTGGGAATCTGGGGGACGATTTCAAGCATAAGCTAGAGCCCCCAAATATATGGGTATGGGGGAGATGGATCAACCCAACCAAAGGGTGCGATGAGCAGGTTGTGGATCGCTGCCATTTCGAAAAGACATAAGGAAAAGAACAGCCTCCGTTCTCGGGGCTCTTCAATGGTCAGAGCGAAGAGAGGGATGGTCGGAATGTACCAGAACTGCGCCCAGGTGATAGATTTCAGAAAGACAATGACAAGGGCCAGGCCCAGATATTCAAAGACCCGGCTGTCCTTCAACAGGTTCAGGACGTGGCCCTTCGACAGGCCGTTGTGGTGAGCCTGTCGAACCATTGGGACGTGGCCCTTCGACAAGCCGTCGTGGTGAGCCTGTCGAACCATCAGGACACGGCGGACAGCGAAAACCAGACACAAGATGAGCATGGCGTAAGTAAGCAGGGCGTTGGCTGCTACCAGCCAGAAAGGTGTGCCGCACAGGTTTTCGGCGTTAAAGATATTCCAGGTGTACGAGTTACAATTAGTGGGCATATAGCCTGGGGTAAAGATGCGGAAGATGTACTCGCTCCGCAGGGTGAAAAGTATGCTGGGGAGGAAACCGACGATAAAGAAGAGGCTCTCTCTCCAGCCGATCTTCTTTCGGAGGAAGTAGGGCAGGAGAAAGCCAGGGGTGTACTTGGTCTGGATGGCCAGGGCCAGGTTGAGATAGGCCCACGGCACTGTTGCGCCGAATTGAGGGCGGCGGGACAGGAGGTAGAGGGCTATCAGGCCGAAAAGGACCAGCAACGGTTCGTATTGCCCCTCGCGGGAGAACCACCACAGGCTGGCCGGGCTGATGTAATAAAGCAACGCCAGCAGGCGGTCGTCGCTGATCTTCCAGATGAGAAAAGCGTTCAGGCCTTCTATGGCCGTCAAGACCAATTTGCCAAAGACCAACGCCGGCCAGATTTTGGAGACGAGGGCGAAGAACAGGATGGTCAGGGCCGGGTAGATAAAGTGCATGGTCGGCCAATGCTGGGCGTACGGAGTGCCGACGAAATGCTTCGTGGGATAGTTGTAGATGGTCAGGCCGTATTTCCAGAATTCCTTGCCAAAACCGATGTAGCGCAGCAGATCGCTGCTGGTGATCGGGGGTTGCAGGCAGAGATAGAGGCGGTAAATGGTGGTTGCCACAAAGAGCCAGACCAGGGAGTCTTCCAGGAGCGCCCAGACCTGGTCCAGCCAGCCGCCGTTCTCTGTCCTTGGGGTTGAGGGGCAAAGCGTATCGAAACCCTTCTCCATAGCAATGGCCGTCATTTCGGCTCCTGTCGCTTTGGCTCAGTCTGCTCGCCCAGAACCTCCCGGCGGTACCAGGCCACAAAGTGCTTCATACCCTCTTCAAATGGGGTCTGGGGATCGTAGCCCAGCAGGCGGCGGGCCTTGGAGATGTCGGCCCAGGTGCGCGGCACGTCACCAGGTTGCATAGGCAGTTGCACGATGTGCGCTTTCTTGCCCGCTAGCTCCTCCACCAGGGCGACAAAGTCGCGCAGGACCACCGTCTGAGAGTTGCCCAGGTTGATGATCTCGTAGCCGAGGTCGGCGTCTAGAGCCGCTACGACACCGGAGACGATGTCGTCAATGTAGGTGTAGTCGCGGGAGGTGGTGCCATCGCCGAACATTGTTAGCTCTGCCCCTTCCAAGACCCACCGGGTGAACAGATAGGGAGCCATGTCGGGCCGGCCTTTGGGGCCGTAGACGGTGAAAAAGCGCAGGCAGGTAACGTTGAGGCCATACAGGTGATGATAGGTATGGCACAGCATTTCCCCGGCTGCTTTGGTGGCGGCGTAGGGGGAGATAGGGCGGGCGATAGGGTCGTCCTCGCTAAAGGGCACCTTCTCTTGTCCGCCGTAGACTGACGAGGACGAGGCGAACAGGAAATGGGTCACCCGATGGCGGCGGGCGGCCTCCAGCATGTTGAGAGTGCCCTTGACGTTGACCTCTTCGTACAGCAGGGGGCGTTGGATGGAAGGCCGTACCCCGGCCATGGCTGCGATGTGGATGACCTTGTCCGGCTTTTCCTGGGTCAAGACCTCTTCCAACCGCTCCCTGTCGCGGATGTCACCTTCGTATAGTGAGTAGCCTATATCATCCAGAAACTCGGCCACGTTTTTGCGCTTGCGTTCAGGACTGTAGTAGTCGTTGAAATTGTCGAGGCAGACGACCTGGTCGCCCCGACTCAGCAAGGCGGCCGTAGTGTGACTGCCGATAAAGCCCGCCCCGCCAGTGATCAGTACTTTCAATGGCTTGCTCCCTCGGTCAATTCTAGGGCTGTCCTCGCAATCGCTTGTACAACGCCTTGAACCCCTCAATGTCAAAATCGGGTGACTTGCAGTAATCTATAATCTGTCGTTCGGCCTGTTCCACCCAGGCCGCAGCATTGACGACATAGCGGGCGACTTGGTGGGGGATCACCAGCACGCCGTGCTGATCGGCGTGGATGAGGTCGCCGGGGTGCACTGTCAATTCGCCCACTTTCACTGGTTGGCCGAAATCAACCAGGTGCACGTAGGCGTGGGAGACGCTGACGTGGGCGGCGAAGAAGTGGAAGCCTAGCTCGCGCACCTCGTCCAGGTCACGCACGCTGCCGTCTGTGACCGTTCCAACGCAACCAAGGGCCCGGTAGATGTTGCTTTGCACCTCGCCCCAATAACTCCCTACGGCGGGCGGATCGTCCAGGTCGTGGATGACCATCACGCGAGGGGCCGGGATGGACAGGACGTTGTCCCATTGCTCAAAACGGGAGACGTGCAAGCCGGGCGGCGCAGGCTCCCTGGCGGCGATGGTGGCGGTGCAAGCGTAACCTACCATGACGCCCATCTCGGGGAAAATGCAGCGGATGCTGGCATCCATGAACCCCTCGCTGCGTGGGCGGATTTTAAAGATCTCGATGGCATTAGAGATGGTGGGAGTATTGAGCTGCCGCAGGGCGTCCAATTCCTGTGGAGGCAAAGGCTCTATCATTGTTGCTTATCCCCCAGCATGTACCGATGATGGGCCCACACCGCCTTGATCCACCAGGGCAGTGGCGCACGGTCGAGGACGGCATAGCGCATCACCTGAGCGTGTAACTCTGGCCTCTTGCCCAGGTAGTAATCCATCGTGCTCCACTGCCAACTGTCGCCGCTGAATTTTTCGTCCAACCGCTTTGATTTGATCCCCAGCCGTTGTAAGACCTCAGCGGCAGGCATGACCGTATCCGGCCAGGGGGGCACGTCCAGCACGCCCTCTTCGACAATCCTGAGGCCTTCTTCTCGCAGGACACCCTTGATCCGTCCCATGTCCACCCAGCGTTCGTCAACGGTTTTGAAGAAATCGCGATCAATGAGGACCTTGCGCAACAGGTAGCCTACCTGCAGGCGGTTGGGCATGGCCACAAAGACCAGTTTCCTGGAAGTGCGCACCAGCTCTTGCAGCAGGGCCTCGGCGTCAGGGAGATACCACAGCCCGGCCCATTCCCAGGCCAGGTCGAAAGACCCGTCGGGGAAGGGCAGGCGGCCCATGTCCTCGTGGTGGACAAAGGTCGCCGACAGGCCCAGTTCTCCCCAGATGCGAGCCACACCCTCCAGCCGCTCGGCATGGCTGTCCACCAGGGTCACCGCGCAACCCTGCTGGGCCAGCCGGACGCTGTTGATGCCCGAGACCCCGGCCATGCCGTAGAGGGGCGCTTCCAGGACGGTTTTCACGTCATGCCGGGCCAAGAGTTTGTCCAGATACTCGTTGAGCACAAACCGCTCATAGACCACTCCCAGGCCCTCGTTATAGTCGGTCAGATATCGCTTCCAGACGGGTTCGTTCAAAATTTTCTCCCTGTCGCGTCATTTCCCCTTGAACTGGGGCTGACGCTTTTCCAGAAAGGCGCTGGTGCCTTCAAGGCGGTCTTCGGTGGCACAAACCAGGCCGAAGAGGGTCACCTCGTGAGTGCAGCCGTCCTCCAGTCCCATTTCCATCCCCATGGCGATGGCTTGCTTGGCCAGAGCGATGGCGATGGGGGGCTTGGCGGCCAGCTTGGCCGCCAGGGCCCTGGACTCGTCCATTAACTGTTCCGGTGGCACCACCCTCTCCACCAGGCCGATGCGCAGGGCCTCTTGAGCGCTGATGTGGTCGCCGGTCATGATAAGGTATTTGGCCATGCCAGGCCCTACCAGGCGGAGCATGCGTTGGGTGCCGCCAGTGCCGGGGATCATGCCCACGTTGATCTCTGGCTGGCCCAGGCGGGCCGTCTCGGCGGCGATGCGGATGTCGCAGGCCAGGGCCAGCTCGCAGCCGCCGCCCAAGGCGTAGCCGTTGAGGGCAGCGATGACCGGCTTGGACAGTTTGGCCAACTTGAAGAGGAAGCGATGTCGCCGGCCAATGAACTCGGCGGCCTCGGTGGCTGATGACAGGGCGTGCAGTTCTTTGATGTCGGCTCCAGCGGCGAAGGCTTTCTCCCCCGCCCCGGTGATAATGATGGCCCTCACGCCCTCGTCGGTTCCCAGCTCGTCAATGGCCGCGTCCAGCTCGTCTACCGTAGCCTGGCTCAGGGCGTTGAGGACCTGGGGACGGTTGAGGGTGATGATGGCGATGCGATCTTGACGTTCAACGAGGATGTTTTGGTAGGTCATGGTTCTCTCCTGATTTCGCTTTGAGGTGTTGCTGCGGATTCTCTTCGTGATGGTTTGACTTGTTTGGGAGAGCGTGCTATACTGAACATCATGGTTGCTGTGCGTCGAAAGGCTCACTCTACTCAAGGCTACGTACAGAGTGCTTACCCCGTCAAAAGCTTGAGCAAAGGGGGGACGTTGGAATGGAAAAAGAGATAAGGGTACTCTATTATAAACCCAGTGACGAACTGAACATCCTGCTGGGAGAAGCCAGAGATTCTGTCCTCCAGGAGATCGCCGATGAGATATACGTTCGTTTGGATCCCCAGACGAACGAAGTGTTAGGCTTCACTGTGCTCAACTTTGAGGAGCGCACCGAAGGCGAAGGGCAGATTATCCCTATCATGGGCTATTTCACGTTGCCTGTAGAGTCTCCCGCCTGAGGGCAAGGTGTTGCCTGGAAGCAATCTGTTTAACCTGCCCGCTCAACTCCCCTTGTCCATTACTCCCCAAGGTGCAACGCACTTCTGAAGTACGTCGCACTTCGTTACCGTGGCCTGACTCAACGTAGCAATTGCGCAATCACAGATAGATTCGTCCAACAACTCAAGTTTTTAGAACTTTTTTGGTGAGCCGTATTCGACATAACGAGCCAAAACATCGTTCCTTCGGACTCACTGGATGGAATTCTCAGGTTGATAGTCGCTAATTCTTTCACCAATGAACATAATAAGGCAAGAGCACCCTCTAACTTGACCATAATGAACTCCAGTAAGCGATTTTGGCCCTACAGAGAGTTTCAAAAATCTGACTTTGGACGATTTGTGCTCTGAGTGCGCAATCGCTACGTCAAGGCATTGAGGGCTTGCGGTTCCGTTGCTACCCCGCAGCTGCACCGTCTCGTCACCTGACCCCGAGGCCAAGGTGCCTCTGTCTGGCGAGAAGGCCGTGTATACGCTGGGTCTGTGGTGCCCCTTCTTTTACCAGGCTGGCAACCAGCTTTCATCATTGCCGGGAGTGTGGGTAACCTGTTGCACCTCTCCCGTGCTGGTAAGGCGATACACCTCTCGCCTCCCGTCACGGTTCGAGGTGAATAGGACGGTGCCACCAGAAGCCGGGACTGGCGACCAACTCTCACCACTGCCAGGAGTGGAGGTCACCCGTGCTATCTCCCCCGTCCCGGTGAGGCGATATATCTCTCGCTTACCGTCACGGTTCGAGGTGAATAAGACAGTGCCACCCGAAGCCGGGACTGGCGACCAACTCTCACCACTGTCAGGAGTGTGGGTAACCTGTTGCACCTCTCCCGTGCTGGTGAGGCGATATATCTCTCGCTTGCCGTCACGGTCCGAGGTGAATAGGACGGTGTCACCTAGCACCGGTCTCGACGAGATGAAAGCAATCGCGATGGTTGCCAGTACCACCAGCGCTCCAGTCGCCCAGGCCCAGCCCGGTACCCTCCGCCACTCTCTGGCCTTCAGGAACCCTACTACCTCGGCATAGAGAGCCGTCAATTTCTCCTGTCGCCTCTTCTTCTGCTCTAGTCCTGTTACCTTCCTCCTCGCTGTGGCTGCCACCTTATTGGGATCGGGGTAGTGGGGGGCAACGGCCTGCACTTCGGCCCACTTGTCTAGGGCTTCCTGCCACTCTCTGGCCTCTAGGAATGCTACCGCCTCGGCATACAGAGCCACCAGTTGCTTCTGTTGCCTCTTCTCCTCCGCTAGCCTCTCCAGTTCGCTCTTCGCTGTGGCTGCGACCCCTTGAGGATCAGGGTAGTGAGGGTCAATGGCCTGCACTTCGGCCCACTTGTCTAGGGCTTCCTGCCACTCTCTGGCCTCTAGGAATGCTACCGCCTCGGCATACAGAGCCGCCAGTTGCTCCTGTTGCCTCTTCTCCTCCGCTAGCCTCTCCAGTTCGCTCTTTGCTGTGGCTGCGACCTCTTGAGGATCAGGATAGCGGGGGTCAACGGCCTGCATTTCGGCCCACTTGTCCAGGGCCTTCTGCCACTCTTTGGCCTCTAGGAATGCTACCGCCTCGGCATATAGAACCGCCAGTTTCTCCTGCTGTGGTTTCCTCTCCTCCGCTTTGACCTCTTCCAACGCTTTTTCCAAAGCCTCCACCATCTGTCCCACGCTCTGGAAGCGGTCGGCCGGATCTTTGGCCAACGCCTTCAAAATCACCCGCTCCACTGGCTCAGGAATGGCAGGATTGAATTCTGTGGGCCGGGGCAACGGCGCAGTGATGTGCTTGATGACTACAGCCATGGGAGCTTCAGCCTCGTAGGGCACCCGCCCGGTCAGCATTTCAAAGAGCATCACTCCCAAACTGTACACATCGCTGCGGGCGTCTACGGTAATGCCCTTCCCTTGTTCTGGCGACATATAAGCCGGAGTGCCCACTCCCACCCCGGTCTCGGTCAACTGCACGCTGGCCTCCATCATCTTGGCCAACCCAAAATCGGCCAGCAAAGCCCAGCCTTCAGCATCCATCAGCACGTTGCTGGGCTTCACGTCGCGGTGGACCACTTTCTGGCGGTGAGCGTAGTCCAGGGCCTTTCCCACCTGAGAGATGATCTCTAGCACGGTTTGCAGATCCAGCGGTTCTCCCAGCCTCTCCTTGAGGGTACCTGCCTCCACGTACTTCATCACGATGTAATTCAAGTCTCCCTCCTGCCCAAAGTCGTACACCGGCAGGATGTTAGGATGGTTCAGTTTGGCGAGGTCCCTGGCTTCTCCTTCAAAGCGAGCTGCGAAAGTAGGATCGTGGGCCATATAGATGGGCAGCACCTTGACCGCCACGTAGCGGTCCAGCGACGGTTGATAGGCTTTGTAGACGGTGGACATCCCACCCCGCCCGATCCGCTCCAGCAACTGGTAGTGGCCCAGTGTCTGCCCGGTCAAAGCCCCTTCCACTCCGAGGGTAACCTTCACCTCCCCCAGCAGATCGGCGATGGCTCTCACCAACTGCAAGGGCAGATACCGCTCCTGGGGTTTCTTAGCTAGGCACTTCCCTATCAGCTCTTCAACCTCTTGGGAAACCTCGGGGTTCAACTGCTGAGCTGAGGGGATGGGGTCTCGCTGGTGTTTCAGCACGATGGAGGCCGCACGGCATTGTTGCGTCGCCTCGTCAGCATCATAGGGCACTTGACCGGTCACCATCTCGAAAAGAATCACGCCCAGGGAGTAGACGTCGGCGCGGACGTCGGCTGTTTCCTCCTCAGCCAGTTCCGGGGCCAGGCAGTGGGGCATGCCCACGATACCGGTGGAAGAGAGGCGGCTGAGGTCAGCCCCAGCAGCTACCCCAAAGTCCGTCACCTTCACCGCTTCACCTGAGGTGACCACCACGTTGGCTGGGCGGAGGTCGCAGTGGACGATGCCCACGGTGCTGGCGTCGGCTAGACATTGGGCTGTCTGTCGGGCGATGCCCAGCGCACGCTCCACCTCCAGGGGGCCTTCGTCTCTCAACACTTGGTCCAAGGTGCGGCCGGGGACGTACTCCAGGGCGATGAAGGTCAGTCCCTCCTCTTCGCCGTAATCGAGAAGCCGGACAGCGTAAGGGGAGTCGAGCTTCTCCAGCAGCTTGGCCTCTCGCCGGAAGCGACGCAGGAACTCCCCTTCCTGTGCCAGGTCGGGATGGATGACCTTGAGGGTCACCACTTCATTAGTGATCAAGTTCATGGCCAGGTAGACGGTGGACACCGTACCCGAGCCGATTTCCCGCAGGATGTTGTATTTACTCTTGATGACTTTGCCGATCATGGTTCCCCCTCTCAGTACAGAAGAACTCTAGGAAATGCCCACGTGATCGTAGCGCAATTGCTCTTCATGGTGCCCAGCTAGGATGCTCCTCATTCTCCGCACTGTTGGTAAGATTCATTGGGTTGCTGCCATCAGAATTCATCACATAGATCTCCCTGTTACCATCCCTCTCGCTAGTGAAGACGATCTTGCTGCCGTCGGGAGACCAGCGGGGCTCCCAATCATTGGCTGGATGATCTGTCAGCCTTGTCTGGCCTGAGCCGTCAGCATTGATGACGAAAATGTCGCCGTTTTTCGCGTAAGCGATCCGAGTGCCGTCAGGTGACCACGCGGGACCCACTCCCCGGCCAACAGACGGATCGAGTACAAGTTCGGACCCTCCCGGTACGGGTCGCTTCACTAAGCCCTGATCACTGGGGTAAGCCAACCAACCACCGTCGGGCGACCAATCTACCTCATTCAACCCCCCACCTATATATTCTGGAATACCACCTGGTATCTTGACAATATAGGCTCCTCCCCCTCCTGCCTTGTAAAAAATCTGTTTTGAATCAGGTGCCCAGGTGATATGGAAAGTGCATTCTCCGATTGCAATCTGCTGTAAACCGCTTCCATTGGCGTCCATCATCCAAGGCCCATCTTTTCTCATGAATGTTATCTTGTTCCCATCGGGAGACAGAACTGTCCTCCCCATAGGCCCCCAATCGGAGCAGCCAGCAGTAAAACCACCAAGATCCCCCTCGTAGACTCTTCTCTTGTTGTTTCCGTCAGCGCCCATCATATAGATTCCGTCTTTCATGACATAGGCAATCTTTCCCATTAAGTGCGGTGTAGGCATCGGAGTGGGGGTATCAGTCGGTGGCGCGGGTGTTGGTGTGTACGTCGTCGGCGGCAACGGTGTCCGTGTCGGCGTGACGGGCGTCGGCGTGTTGGTCGGCGGCAGTGGTGTTGGCGTCGGTGGGACGGGCGTATCCGTAGGCAGCGGAGTGGCGGTGGGTTCGGGCGTATAAGTTGGATACAGGGTATAAGTCGGATACAGTGTAGCTGTTGGTACGGGCGTATAGGTTGGCTGGACTACGATCTCAGTCGGCGGTGGGGTAGCCGAAGGGCCACAGCCACTGAGCATAACAATGCACGTGCTGGCTAAGAACAGGAAGGTTATTTTAGACATGGCAATGCTCCTCCTTTGTCCGCTGTACTCTCTTTCACGCCCAAGACACTACCCCATTCTTCCCATCCACCGTGATGCACTGGCCGCTGCGCAACTGGCGCGTGGCGTGGCGCACGCCGGTGACGGCGGGGATGCCGTATTCCCGAGAGACGATGGCCCCGTGGGAGAGCATCCCTCCGGTCTCCAGCACCACTCCGCCAGCGGTGACAAAGAGCGGCGTCCAACCAGGGTCGGCGTTGACAGCCACCAGGATCTCGCCTGGCTCCAAGAGGTGCGATTGTGCCAGGTCCGATATCACCCGTGCCGGCGCGGTGACGTGACCAGGGCTGACCCCCAGACCGTGCAACTGGGTGCTGCCTGGGAGGATGTCGAACGCCTCAAAGCCCATCCCGCCGCGCACAAAGGTGGGCGGCAATCCCTGGCTATAGCTGGCGTATTCCTCCTTGCGCATAGCTATCCATTCTGCTACCAGGGCCTTGTCTACCCCCAGACGGATCACCTGGACAATTTCGTCGAGGCGGAGGAAAAAGACGTCTTCGGCTGTGGAGATCAGCTCCCGCTCACGGAAGCGCTGGCCGATTTCCAGAAAGACCCGTCGCCAGCGTAAAAAGATCATGTCCAGATAGAAACGCTGGTTCTCGCGAAAGGTCGTATAGTGGTGGGTGTAATCCAGCAGTATCCTGAAAAGAGTCCGTTTAAGGCCGGAGAGCATGGCCAAAACCTGGTGCGTGGCCTCTTCCCGTTGGTGGGCCTGGCGCGCTTCCATCGCCTGGAGGTTGAAGCCTCGGCTGGCTGTGACATAGCCCTTCAGCAAGCTGATCACCAGGCCAGGATTGTCCTCCCATCTCGGGGAAGAGACATCGCGGGTGACCGCGCGATGGCCATAGGCGGCCAGGAAGTGAGAGATGCGCAGCATGAAGCGTTGCCCCTCAGCGCTGCGGGACAACTGGCCAAAGACCGCCTCTGGCTCTGCCTGGCGAAAGATGGCGGCTACGGTGGGTGAGGTCAAGGCTGCCTGGGCCAGCTCCCACAACATGCGGTTGGCCTCGGCGGTCTTGTTGTCCGGCAGGCTGGTCAGCAATCTGGCTAGCAGGGTGCCGTCGTCATCGCACCACCGTTGGAGAGCGTAGCGCAAGAGGTGATACAGGCTCATGTTGTGCAAGACCAATCCCCAGCGGATCAATTGCAAATAGGTCTGCCCTAACTGTTGGGTCTGACCGAAGTAGTCCAGCAGTTCCTCGTTGGAGGCCTGGCCCAGGTCCAACTTGTCGAGCTCTTCCAGCCGGGTCAGCAACTGGGGGATGTACCTCTCCAAGCGCCGGTAGTTGCGAAAGATCAGGCCATCGCGGCCCAGCAGGTACAGGCGCAACTCGCCGACCAGGCGGCGCATCCGTCGGAATGGAGCCCGGCGTGCTTCCTTTGCTTCCTCTGGTGGGAGTACGCTCAACAAGGTGTCGCTGCGCAGAGCTTGGGGCACGTGCTCAAAGATGTCCCGCAAGATGCTGGCGTTGAAATAGATGTGGCCCCGATAGAGCTTGAAAAGGGGCCGCTCACCGATGTCGCTGAGCCCCATCACTTGCAGGACCCCGGCTATCGCGTTCACGCTCAGCATCCGGTTGAAAATGGAGTAGAAAAGCGGCGAGACCAGGTCGGACCAGTATTCGTCGCCCCACACTCGGCTCCACAGGGTAGCGTCCTGATCCTCCACCGGTTCGGGCTCGGCGGTGGGGATGGTCTCCAGGGGGAGGGTGTATGGCATCGCCTCTGGCTCCGCCTGCAAGCGGATCACTTCCAACACGCGCTCTACGTCAACCTCGGTGTCCACGCAGCCGTCCCTGCTGAGGGGGACGATCACCGCGGCCGGCATCTCCCAATCCGGTTCCTGCCCCATCTTGGCCACGGCCTCCAGCCCCATCTCCAGCTCTTTGTAGCAGGCCACGGCCACGATGCCCCGTGGCTTCCGCTGGGCAAGGAACTCTAATACCATTGTGCCGCCGGGAGCCACACACACCCCGCCGTACCCCATTTCCAGAGCTCCCTGCTGCAGGCGGTTGATGGCGCAATGGGGCGAGCACCCCTTGCAGGCCAATCCGTGTTTCGTGTTGTCTGCCTGGCAGCGTTGGCTGTCACGCAAACAGTGGGGTATCAGAAGCATCCGCTCTGAGGGTGGCACTGCTGCCAACTGTTCGTGCGCTTCTGGCTTCATGTACGCCGCCAGGCGTTTGTTTTGCGGTGAGGTGTCTGCCATAAAGTTTCTCCAATGACCCTTGCGAAGGTTCAGAACCTTCGCAAGGGTTTAGGGAGTAGAGCCTTCAGGCGGGAAAAACCGGCTGAAGCCTCGACTCCAGATTGTTTTACAAAGACCTCTGGGTGGTCAAAGGTCCAGAACCTTCGCAGGGGTTTAGGGAGTAGAGCCTTTAGGCGGGAAAAACCGGCTAAAGCCTCGACTCCAGATTGTTTTACAAAGACCTCTGAGGTTTCCAAAGACCTCGGAGGTCTGAACGCTTACGCCGGGACACGTTCTTTGTCAGCCTCCCCAAACTTGACCACTAACATATCCTCTTCATGCCTGGCTCCCAGCACATCCAAGGGCATCAGAGCGCGGGGCAAGATGATGTTGCGTTTCCTGTTGCCGATGTGGACGATGAGTTCTTCGGCGGAGCGGGTCAATTGGATGTCCTCTTTCCCCACAAAGGGCAGGGGGATGTTGAGAAGGTAAAGGTCATCTTTTTTCTCTATGGTGTGAGTTTGGCCCGTGAAAAAGACCTCGGCCGGGTCTCGCTCCCCGTAGATGCTCTCGGCCATGCGCCTGAGCATGTCCAGCCCCACCACCTCCTGGTCGAAAAGGGGCACCTTGAGGATAAGCAGGGGGGAGAAAGCCTCTTCGATCATCTGGCTGTACTTTTTGTGGATTTCCTTCCAGGAGGTAAAGTAGCTGTCCTGCACCTGGCTGGGCATCAGGCGGTTGGAGATGACGGCGTCGGTGACGTAACCATAGAGGTTGAGATAGGTGAAGGCACGTTGCGCTTCTTTGATGACCATTTTCTCCGGGTTGAGCACCAGCCGCACCGACGACTTGTGGGGATCGGTCAGCAGGGTTTTCATACGGTCCAGTTCCAGGATCAGTTCCTCCACGGCGTCAAAAAGCTCATCGTCGGGTATGGGAAGGTCTATCACGGCGCGCAGAACAGGCCGGGTCAATTGGATCGTTTTCTTCTCAATAGGAAAGATTTTCTCCAGGTACCAGCGGGCTATCTCGGGCATGGCCAGCAGTTGCAGGGTCGCTCCTGTGGGAGCACAGTCCACGATAATGACCTCATAGTCCCAGTCGTCGTGCAAGTGCACAATCTGCAAGAGGCTGGCGACCTCTTCCATGCCGGGGAAGACGGTCATCTCTTCGGCGATGATGTCGTCCAGCCCCCGCCATTCCAGCACCGTAGCCATGTAACGTTGCACGTTGCCCCAGTATTTCTCCATCTGGTACAGCACGTCAATCTCCTGGCCCCACAGCTTGTCGCCAATGGGGGTCGGCTCCGGGCCCAGGGGCAGGTCAAAAGAATCGGCCAGGCTGTGGGCGGCGTCGGTGCTGACTACGATGGTTTTGTGTCCCAAATCGGCGCAACGCGTGGCCGTGGCCGCGGCCACACTGGTCTTGCCCACGCCGCCTTTGCCGGTGTAAAGGATGATCCTGCTCAACGCTTCTCTCGCTCCTTGAAAACACGGTAATCAATCTCTGGGAAAGGGTTGTCCAGCTCGGCGATGGTGGACAGGAAGCGCCTGTCTTCCTCGCGTACCACGCCTGCGTCGGCTATGGCGGCCAGATGGTTGAAGCGGGCCTGGTGTTGCTGGAAGCGGCCGCTGGCGTACTCCCTGGCCTGGCCGGTGCTGACCAGGAAGGGCCAGTCACTGGCTTCCAGGAGCAAAAGCTCCCTGGCGGCCTGGTTGAGGACGCCCAGCATCTCCCCTTCGGCCTGGGGATATCGCTCCACCAACTGCTCCATGCGCCGCTCGGCGTGATGGATGAGGGGCCACATCCATTCCGTCTGGGGGTTGAGCCAGGTCCAATGGCCGCCGCCCTCTCCCCAGGAACTCTCCGGCAGAGAGATGACCTCTTGCGGGGGATCGGCTTCCAGATAGTCGCCGGCCGTAGTCAATTCTACGTCTGGATTGACGCTCAACTGGCGTAGCACCTCCTTCAGCCAGGCCACGCCTTCGAACCACCAATGGCCAAAGAGTTCGGTGTCATAGGCGGAGAGGATGATGCCCCTTTGTCCGCTCTGGGCGTGATAGCCCAGCAGACGCTCCGCCACCAGGTTCACAAAGTGGTCGGCGTGCTCCCGTACTTGATTGAAGGCGTGGTGGGGGTCGTAGAATTCTTTGCTGCCCAGGTCCACATCGGCCCCGCTGATGCGCCAGTATTGCAAACCCGAGTGGTCGTCTTTGCGGTGGAATTCGCGGTAGAGGAAATCACCAGGGTAGCCGTGGGCCGCTGACCACACCTGGAGGCCGGTGGCCTCGTCGCGGCCGTAGACGGCCACCTCGGCGGCGCGCACGTAATAGGGCCGGAAGGTCGTCCCTCTCTCTGCTTCGGGTCGCTCGTCGGTCCTCACCACCACCTTGCGTTTGGGCAGGCCTCCGTAGGGGCCGACCACGTCGCCAGCTACCTTGCCTACCATGTGCCCCCCTTCGATGACGTGGGTGTCGGTGAAAAAGTAATCCAACTCCCACTGGGCCAGGAACTCTTCAAGGCCCGGCTTGTAGCGCCCGTCGTCGTGCCGGTAAGGGGGGCGATAGCCGCACTCGGGCAGCCAGATGCCCCGCGGCGCGCGCCCGAAGTGGCGGCGATAAGTTCCCACGCCGGCCGCCAGTTGGCCGTGGATGGTGGAATCCCGCTCCATGAGGGGCAGGTAGCCGTGGGTGGCGGCGCTGGTGAGGATGTCCAGATTGCCCTCGTCTTGCAGGCGGCCGAAGGCACCCACCAGGTCTCTGCTGAAGCGTCCCTGAAAGGCTTGCAGAATCCCTCGATACCAATCCTGGTAGAAGCGGGCCAGGTAGAGGAGATGGCTGTGGTCTGCTTCCTCGTGGCGCTCGATGTCGGCCTCGATCAAGGTCAGCTTTTCCTGGAGATAGAGCTCGAAATGGGCCAGCACGTCGCTGTCGGCCAGTTGCTCCAGCAGGATGGGTGTCAGGCCGATGGTCAACCTGGGTTCGTATCCGTCGTTCTTCAGGTCGTAGAGGGCATTGAGCAGAGGGATATAGGTTTCGGCCACAGCTTCGTGGACCATTTCCTCTCCGTGGGGCCAGCGGCCCGCTTTGCGTACGTAGGGTAGATGGCTGTGTAGGACAAAGGTGAAAGCGCCTTTTTTCACCATAAGAACCTCCCCGATCCTGATTATTTGCTGGGGCTCATTATACCACCTATTGCTTTCCTTGCCAACCAGAGGTGGACTGACTTGACAGGACAGCGAGTTAATGTTATCCTATTGACGAATCAGAAAGTGTCCAGGAGGAGAACTGATGAAAGACAGAACACGCTTTGCTATTGCCCTCTTTGCTATTTGTCTGCTGGGTTTTGCTTTGCTGGCCTGCGAGTTCAGCATCGGAGGAGGAGAACCCAGCGTCGAGGCGGCGGTGATGGCCGGGAGCCTCGACGCCAATTACGAGCCCGTGGAGACGACCAATGTCTTTGGCCCCACGGACATCTTCTATTGTTCGGTGGAGGTCGCCGATTTGGAGAAGGATTCGGAGGTCACGGCCAGGTGGTTCCTGGGCAGCGAGTCTTTGGGCGAGTACACTTACGCTGCCGAGGCCGGGGGCTCTGGTTACGTTGGCTTCAACCTTTCGCCTGCCGGGACGTGGCCGGCAGGGAACTATCGGGTGGACATCTATTTGAACGGCGAATTGGCCCGGAGTGTGACCTTTTTGGTGACGGGGGCTGAGGCCCCCCCTGCTACGCCCACGATGCCCGTGGTGGAAGCGCCGACGCCGACTGAGCCAGCGCCTGCTACGGAGGCGCCAACCCCGTCAGGGATTGATCTGGGAGCCCTGGTCGGTGGCGAGGGGCCATCCTTCAGCGACCTCTTCTTCGCCGCCGGGGTGACCGACGCTGACGAGCCCGTTGACGTGGACACTGAATTTTCGGATGAGACGACTATTGTCTATGCTTTCGCCAGCTACGAAGGGATGTCCGATGGGGCACCGTGCGAATCGGTCTGGTATCTGGACGGTGAGGAGGCGGTGCGAAATGCTTTCGACTGGGAGTTGGGCGAGAGCGGTGCGACCTGGATAGCTAACATTACTAAGGACAGTGGGTTGAACCCTGGCAGTTACGACTGGGAGTTATACGTGGAGGGAGATCTGGCTGTAGCGGGCGGCTTTGTCGTGGAAAAGACGGCCGCTCCCCCTCCTCCTCCCCAACCGCCTACGACGGCTGTGCTGCAAGGTACGATCGCTTTTGCCAGATGGGACCCGCCAACCAAAAGGTATCAGATATGGACCATGAACGCCGACGGCAGCAATCAGAAGATAATCTCTGACTTTGCCAGCGAGCCGTCCTTTTCGCCTGACGGCAAGCGCATAACCTTCTACGCCTGGGAAGGCACAGAGGGGGGCAACGGCCTCTGGATTATGAACGCCGACGGCTCCGGTCGTGAGGTAAAGCGCAACGACGCCAACGTGCGCTTCCCCCGTTGGTCTCCGGATAACAAGTACATTGCCTATTGGGGTCCTCCCAAAGTAAGCGTCTACAACCTGGTAGATACCAGTGATCGCGGTGTCATGGACGGTGAGCACCCGGCCTGGTCGCCGGATGGCCAACGCATAGTCATGAAAAGCTGTGCCACAGGCGGGGGCGGGTGCGGTTTGTATACCGTCGGTGTGGACGGCAGTGGCAAGACGCCCCTGACGGATAACGCCGAAGATGGAATCCCGGCCTGGGCTCCCAATGGGCGCAAGATCGCTTTCATCTGCAAACCGGTGGGAGACACCTTTGACATCTGTATCGTCAACGCCGACGGGTCAGGTCGCCAGAATGTGACCCAAAATAACCCTGGCCACGACGTCAACCCGGCCTGGCTGACCGACAGCAGCGGCATCGTGTTCTATTCCGTCCGGGATGGTCAGTGGGGCATCTATGTGATGAACGTTGACGGCAGTGGGGTGCGAAAGGTCATAGACGCTGATGCGGGTCCTGACTGGGGTCGGGGTCAGATTTCGGTTGTCCGCTAGGCTGGATGGATGATCATAGGGCTGAGGGAGGCTGGGGAGTTGTTCTGGTCTCCCTTTTCCATTTTGGCCACCTTCCCGAAAGCTAAATGGAAGCTTTCGGGAAGGTAGTCTGAGCAGGGAGGTACGTCAATGGCCATGGATAGCGAGCTGACTGTGGAAGAGGAACGCCAACACCTGGAAAAGCTTCTGAACCAGCACAAACGCAACCTCTACCGCCTGGAGGAGGTGAAGGCGCTGAGGGGTCTGGATACGCCCGTCTCTGTCCTCAATGAGCTGGACTATGAGCGCCAGGAGTTGGCCCGGGTTCAGGCCATGCTGCGCGACCTGGAGACGACGCCTGGCCCGCTGGCCCGGCTGGCGGGCCAGGTGCGGTCCCTGCTGGAAGCCATGGGCTACCGGGTGACGGCCGAGAGACCAGCCGGGCCCGCCAGGCGGTTACTGGTTTGCGAGGTGCCGGCGGCCGGCCTGGGAATGTTCCAGCGGGTGCTGCTTCTGTGTGTGGACGGCGAGATCGGGGCCGGGCTGGTGGAACAGATGGAGGGCGGGCTGCCAGACGAGAACGCCGCCCAGGCCATCC
>Ga0180438_10005226_pt1 | contig 18171 bp, 16 predicted proteins | sample SS_ome_12_FD_132455 | JGI IMG/M metagenome (GOLD analysis project Ga0180438, IMG submission 132455) | Hypersaline lake sediment archaeal communities from the Salton Sea, California, USA - SS_3_D_2 metaG | ecosystem: Environmental > Aquatic > Non-marine Saline and Alkaline > Hypersaline >...
ATCACTACATCGGCTTTGTCGCAGCCCCCTCGCGGTATACACATACAGCTACGAGAGCTGCTTCCTTGCCGCTGCAGCGATCTCGACCCGTGAATAATCCAGGAACCTGAATTATTCATAAAAATTGCCGATCCTATTATTCAATAGGACAGGCAATATTTAAAACCAAATCAAACACAAGATAGACAATTTTTACCCTACGGGCGGGCCGATATCACTACATCGGCTTTGTCGCAGCCCCCTCGCGGTATACACATACAGCTACGTGAGCTGCTTCCTTGCCGCTACAGCGATCTCGACCCGTGAATAATCCAGGCCCTTGATTATTTTTCATTTATTTGCGTGGAGATCACACTCGTAGGTTTGAGTTTTCGAAAAAAGGGAAGATAACTGATCAGCATTAAAAGGATCAGGTGAATATCCACATACAGGAACAGCCTGATGATGTCTTGCGGTGTTGAATAGGCCGGTCCAAGCGCAACTAAGAGCATCACGATCAGTGTGATCAAAACGATCGGGATCAGCAGGAATATCCGGATATGAAAAATGGAGACAACGGGTTTGGATGAATCCAGAGTCACAGCCATGAAAAGCAGGTAGGCCAAACTGAGCCCGATCGTGATCATGTGGGCGTTGCTGAAATCGCTGTTAAATGGATTGGCATAGTGCCAGAAAACATCGAGAAATAGGTAGCTGCCGCTCACGGGACTGGGGCTACGCATTTGATAGGCCAGCAGACCGATCAGGGAGCAACTTACCGGGATATACAGGAGAAGCAGGAAGAGGACATGTTTATGTGTTTTGGGATTTTTCTTGATGCCGGTTACCCTCATTTTCGCCCTCCGATAGAGATACGATTGCCCTTGAAGAAAAATTCATCGAGATATCATTTCTTTTTGCTGAACATGCTGCTTCTGCGGTTGCAGAATATTTCTCGGCCAGGCGAATCGCAATTTTATGACTCCCTGTCATAAAAACGGCGAAAAACGAAAATTGCCTAACTGTGGGTTATAATCGGGAAACCCTGTAAATGATGGCTTCCCGGAAGCCGGTGGCGATCCTGAAATAGCCTGCCAAAGCTCGATCCGTCGCCTCCTCTCCTGAATCCAGCAGAAGCGGCCTGTCTTTTAAGGAGTGGATTTTCTGTTTGGCGGCTGCCTCGATGATATTGTCCTTTCCGATTTTCTTTTTCATGGGTTTCTTCTCGATCAAATCCTGCCAAGCAAAGATCTCACGAATTCTTTGAGTTCCGGGCTATTGTAAATAGTATGAACCCCGATGGAAAGGCCGCCGATGGCATACACGCCGATAGCAACGCCTCCGACTGCGACATAGCCGAAAGCCAGGCCGCCAGCTCCTCCGAGTAGACCGATGGCCATGCCTGCGAACGTGACGAGACCAAGTCCGATCCCAGCGATGGAAATGACTCCCAAAGCAAAGCCTCCCAAGGCGATGACCCCTATGGCTACGTTTCCGATGGCGATGAATCCTTTTGCGGGTTTGAGCCCTCCTCCGGCAGCGGGCCCGAACACGATATGCACCAATGGCATCCCGAAGATGGTCAGCGGGGATTTGTATTCATAGCCGAAAGAGACGGTGTAACTGCGGTCTGACTTATGGATGTCGGATCGGTTAACGGGATATCCGCAGTGGGGGCAAGCCATAGCTTTATCGCTGATGGATCTGTGGCATTCCGGACAATGGATCAAAGTCATCGGTCTTCCTCAAAATCCGTTTGCGATATTTTCCCTGACATTTTTTAATAATCCCTTCATCCCGGATTCTACTTCATCCCCTAATCGAGGTCAAATATCCTGTATTATTCGGAAAGTAACGGAATGGAATAGAAAGGAGTGGAATGGAAAAGAAGGGGAGGTCCGAGGGAATTAGGGGGTCAGGTATTCCGTCACGAAATTACAGGAGTCCTGACCCCTGAAAAGGCCGCGGAGTGGCGGCTATCCCTGATCCCTCTGGAGGAGTTCGGGTCTACCCTAGCGAATTCGTATTCGGTTCGCGAATTCGGTACCTGTCCCCGAATTATTCCCGATCGTGATCGTCGAGTCTGAAGTTGCATGTGACGGTAAAAATGATCCCCCTGGGTTCCCCATGGATGAGCATCGGTTCGTAAACCCACTGTTCGACCGCATCGATGGCGGCCTGGTCCAGCTCGGGTATGGAGCGCAGGATCTTCGTTTTCACGACCCGGCCGTAAACGTCTGTCGTGGCCTCCAGGATGACAACTCCTTCGATCCCGGCCTCTTTTGCCTCATCGGGATAAACGGGCTCGACCTTTTTGATCAGCTTCGGGGGTTTTATATCGCCCATAGCGCGGAAAGGAGGCTTTTTCCCCTCTTCGGTCACCCCGCCCTCGAAGGATTTGGCCATCTTCTCTTTTAAAGAAAACCGGCACGTGACGGTGAAAGTCACGCCATAGGGTTTGCCGTCGATGATCATCGGCTCGTAAACCCACTGTTTGACAGCATCCACCGCTGCCTGATCCAGTTCCGGTACGGACTTCAGGACCTTCACGTTTTGTACACGTCCGAAATTATCCGTCGTGCCTTCCAGCGTGACGGTCCCTTCGATGTCCGCTTCCTTGGCTTCATCCGGATAAACGGGCTCGACCTTTCTGATCAGCTTCGAAGGGATGACTTCCCGGCCCTTTTTGTCCTTTTCCTGTGTACCCGGGTTTGCCAGCTCAGGATTTTCCCCGCCTGTGGTCACAGCCGCGACTTCCGGTTCCGCCGTCGCAAAGATCAACCGGGAGCCGGTGATGGCGATAAGCAGCATAAAGGCCGTCACGACCATCACGGTGATGGTCGATTTCTTGAGATTGGTGTCCATGATCCTCTCCTTGGATAAAATGTGTTTGACCCGATCTTTCAGAGGGATGTGGGGAGACGCCAGCCCGACGGAAACCGACAGCCGCTTCCACAGCGTCGTCTTTTCCGCCAGCTCGATCAAACACTCCGCGTATTCTTTCGAGTCGTTCTGGAGAAGGACATGATTATCGGAAATCTCTTCTCTCGCTCTGGAATGATAAGTGCTCAGAACATAGGCAAGAGGGTTCCACCAGTTCAGCGCCGTGACCAGTCTTTGGAGGACCCCGGTCGCGAGATCTCTGTGATGGATGTGCGAAAGCTCATGGAGCAGGATCCCCTGAATTTGACTGTCCTGCCATTTATCCAAACTGTGATCCGGAATGAGGATAGCCGGTTTGAATATGCCTGCAGCCATCGGGTAGGGCACCCTCGGCGATACGAACACCCGCACATCGAACCCTCTTCCGAACATCTTTTCGACAGAACTCAATATGGCAAGAATTCGGGGAGTGCGGATTTCGACCATTCCTCTCTTCAGGTTATGGATGGCGAGCGCTCCCAGTGCCAGCCGGCAAAGCATGAATAAAAAGCCGATTCCCCATATCAATCCGAAGACATCGATGAACTTGACGATAACTGTGCCCGTCCTGTGCTGCCGGGAATAGCCGGCACTCCCGCTGTTGCCCATGTCCACCTGAACTTCGCTCAGGTCGTAAGAGACGGTCATTGATGGAGAGGGCGTTTTATCGATTGTCAGGGGAAGCGCGGTCCGCAGGGGCATGTATCCCAGCTCGTTCAGCGAGGTAGAGAAAAAGGGGAGCAGGACCAGGGCCAGCATGGTTACGAGGCTGATCCCGCTTCTCAAGGGAGCGGCTTTATGCCTGATCGAATAGAGGATCAGCACTCCGATCCCCAGGATCATAAGAGCCTGAAAGGCCGCATTCAAAACCCATTCGGCCAAATCGATATTGTCGATTATGCTCATGGACGATCCCTTCACATATTTTTGAGAAGCTCCCGGAGCTCGCGGATCTCTTCGGGCTTGACGTCAGCATCTTCGATCAGGCATTTGACCAGTTCTGTCCGCGACCCGCCGAAGACCCTAATTTTGATGTCTTCGAGGATCTCCTTTCTCGTTTTTTGCTTTTCGACGACAGCCGAATAGACAAACGTTCTTCCCTCTTCGGTATGCTTCAGCCAGCCGTATTCTTCGAGCCGGTTCATCTGGACCTGGACGGTTGTCCGCCGGACCCGGTTCTTCCTTTTCGCATTGACTGCGGCGACCACGTCGCTGATAGTCACCTGGCCTTTTTCCCAGACGATTTTCATGATCTCGAGGTTGGCCGGGGAAATTTTGCGAACCCTTTTTTTCGCTGCCATCCTTTCTCCTTTCTGGTACGACATCTGTCGTTCATAGTATAAACGACAATTGTCGTCCTGTCAAGCACATTTTTCTTTCGTTTCTTTTTTTTTGCGTGACTTAACTCTAAATCAAAAGCCATCAGCCATCCTTGAAAGTCATGCTTACATTAAAAAGAGAGAACGTCCTTTTTTGACATACCGGCTGTCCCATGGTATAAGCCTTAAATATATTTGGAGCCGATGATCATGAAAAAAGACAAAGGAAAAATGTCCCGGAAAGAATTTCTCAAAACGTCCTCAGCCGCTGTCCTGGGACTCGGGATCTTAGGCCTGGGGGGCAAGATGAGCCGGGCCGAAGAAAGCTCTAAGACCTCTGCCAAAATGGTCAAGCTCGGAAACACGGGGATCGATGTCTCTGTGATCGGATTCGGGGCATCCCGGACCATGGAGCCTTCTCTCGTGAATGCCGCTTTGGATGCCGGATTCAATTTTTTGGACACGGGGCGGTCCTACTCCCGCGGGCAGAATGAAGTCATGGTGGGAGAGGTCGTAGCGGCGCGCAGGAAAGATGTCGTGATCCAATCCAAGCTTCGCGTGAGCATGCAGGAGCAAGAGAATGGGTCTTATTCTCTCGAAGATGTCAAGAAGGCCATCGCCGGTATGACAGCTTCGCTGGAAGCAAGCCTCAAAGCTCTGCGGACGGATTATATCGACATCATGCTGATCCACGGGGCATCCGATCCCAGGGTTATCCATCATGAGGCTGTCATGGGATTTTTCGAGAAGACCAAGGCACAGGGCAAAATCCGGGCGCATGGATTCTCTACACACACCAATCAAATCGAACTGATGAAAGCCGCCAACCAGAAAAGATTTTATGAGGTGATCATGGTCACCTACAATCACAAAGGGTCCTATATCCACATGAACTCGGGCAGCTACAGCGAGTGGGATCAGCCGGCCCTGGAAATCGAGATGGACAAGGCCAAAAAGCGGAGTGCCGGCATGATCGCGATGAAAACCTGCTCTGCCGGCCCTTATGCTCCCGATGATACGGCAGGGCCATCCTTCGAACATGCGCTTCGCTGGATCCTTGCCCAGGACAAGGTCCACACCATGGCGGTTGCCATGGGGAATTTCGAACAGATCGAAGAAAATATGAAGGCCATGGATTGACGCACTCTTTTTTTGTGTGATATAAACAGGCGGATTCCGTGAAAGACTTTTATCAACGCCACATCGTCCTGTTCAATATCATTTTCCTGCTGGCTTTTTTATACCTGTTCCTTTTCAGCCTCGAGCTCATGGGTACCTCTCTCAGGATGTTCGGCAAGGGTTTGGCCGAAACCCTGATCGCCACGACGACAAATCCGCTGGTAGGGCTGTTTATCGGGATCCTTGCGACATCCGTCATCCAGTCTTCTTCCTCCACGACTTCCATCGTCGTGGGGCTTGTCGCCGGCGGCGCCTTGAACGTGGCCAACGCGATCCCCATCATCATGGGAGCCAATATCGGCACGTCGGTGACCAATCTGCTCGTGTCTTTGACGCAGATCAAACGCGACCTGGAATTCCGGAGAGCCCTGTCCGCGGCCATCGTGCATGATTTTTTCAATATTCTTGCTGTCATCGTTCTTTTCCCCCTTCAGTATTTCACGAATTTTCTCGGGCTCATCGCCACATTCATGGGAGAAGAATTCCAGCACATCGGCGGCTTGAAGTTTTTGAGCCCGGTCAAGGCTTTGACCCAGCCTCCCGTGAATATCTTGAAAGAATGGATCGGCGATTATCCATGGATTCTCTTTGTGCTATCCCTCATTTTCCTGCTTCTGGCCTTAACCCGAATGGTGAAGTCGCTGAAGATCCTGGTGGTCAAAAAAGCCGAGGTCTGGTTCGACCGGTACCTGTTCAAAACCGCCTGGAGGGCCTTTCTTGTGGGGTTGATACTGACAGCCATGGTCCAGAGCAGTTCGATCACGACATCGCTGGCCGTCCCGATGGCGGGGGCGGGAGTGTTGACCCTGATGCAGATTTTCCCTTATACTTTAGGAGCCAATGTGGGAACGACGGTCACGGCCATCCTGGCCGCTCTCGTGACAGGAAATCTGGCGGCAATTATCGTGGCATTTTCCCATTTGTTGTTCAATATGTCAGGAATATTGGTCTGGTGGCCGTTCAAGATCGTGCCGATTTCCCTGGCTGAGAAATTTGCGAAGATCGCTATGCGGAAGAAGATCATTCCTATTCTATATATTATCGTCGTTTTTTTTCTCATTCCGATATCGTTGATTGCCATTCTCAGGTGAGGAGAGATTTGTATGTTTAGACAATGGATAGCGATCTTCAAAAAGGATTCCCTGATGGATCGCGCGTATCAAAGGTCTTTCAAAATGCTGGATATCACTCAGACTATGTTCATGAAAGCCAAGGCGTCCCTGCGGCAGAGGGAAGACTGCGAGGTCGACCTCCGTGTTAAGGAGACGGACAAAGAAGTCAACAGCTTTGAAAGGGAGGTCCGGCGCATGGTCTTTAACCACCTGGCCGTTGCAGGAACCATAAATTTACCATCGGGATTCACCTTGATCAGCATCATCATCGATATCGAGCGGATCGGCGATTATGCCAAGAACATGGTGGAGCTGGCCCTCGACCATCCGGGGAAGCTGCATGGGGGAGCGTTAGAAGGAGAAATCTCCCGGATCGAAGAAGCCCTGGAAGGCAATTTCTCCCAGACAAAAAAGTGTTTCGAGGAAGGGAAGGGAGATACTGCCCTCGAGCTTTTGAAAAAATATGCATGGGTGAATAACCTCTGTGATCAGATCGTGGAGGACATAGTCAAGGAAAAGGATAAAACTATCGGGCCGGGAGACGCCGCGGCCCTCGCCCTTTACACCCGCTGGCTCAAGCGGATCAATTCCCACCTGCGCAACATCACGACCAGTGTTGTCAATCCCTTCGACCGGATCGGGTTCGAGCCCAAAAATATGTGATCATTGTTTCCGGACCCACTCTCCGTCTTCGTTCTGTATCCACCAGCCAGCGCGGCTGTTTTCGATCCAGCGCTTGGCGAATATTTTCTGGATGCGCGGGATCTGGTTCGCTTCGATTCCCAGGGCTGAAGCAACTTCCGCATACAGGCTTTCCCGGTCGCTGTTGACTTCTTTGGTCAGACGTCTCAAGTCGGCTTTGTCTTTCAAGGAGAGATTGTCCTCGTTCCGGATCTGGATAAATCCGTCGTTGGTTTCTCCGATACGCCCTTGATCGAAGAAGGGAAGGAGCAGGGGTTCTTTTTCCCTGAGGGATTCTTTCAAGGCGCGTATCTTCGGCGAGGACACCGTTTCTTCCTGCTGGGCGTAGGCGGCAGGAACGAGCGAGAAGGAAGATAAAACCATATCCTCTTCTTGCTTTTTTTTCCCTTCGTCCTCGGCTTTTCTCACTTCATCCACGATCTCTTCTGCTGTTTTCTGTACCGCTGCCTCCGGAAAATAGATATTTATGGTCACACAGGCAAAGGTCCAGACATATAAAGAGACGATGATCGTTAAAACTGGGGAAAATTTTCGCATGGCAACCTCCCTATCGATGCCGATTTCTCTCATGGCCTTAGTATAGCAAAATCGCCCCTGTGCCGTCATGGGGCTTGTTGCGATTGACCGATTCTTTTGATGCGGTTCAACATATCTTTGAATTGAATCTGATTTCGGGTCTGCTTGTTCACCACATTGATGGCGAACAAACCCGATCCCTTCACGAGGTATTCGATCCCTTTTTTCCTGATCGTTCCCTGAAGAGAGAATATGTCGTTTTTCAGGGAACAGGTTATGCCGATCTTGTTGTAGCGGAATTCTTTGACGAACTTTGTCCAGCCGCTCTGGGGAGAAAAGGGTGTTTTTTCGCCTGTGCCGAGGATGGCCAGATCGTTTGTGGCTTTCAGGCTGAATCTCTGAGGAACGCCTTTTTTCTTTATCGACTCGATAAGGATGTCGAAACGCTCGGGCTGCCCGTAGGATAAGGCAAGGCCTTTGATTTCCCCATTCATGATCCCTGTAACACGGCCGAACGGAATGGAATCCGTGATTTTTTCCAGGTCTAAATCCAATAGTTTCACATCGCAGGCAATCGTTCGATTTTTGGAGAACGGCTGATCGACCTGGATGTTCTCGATGGCGATATTTCCGCCGAAAGCGTTGGCTTCGCCCTTGCCCTGGGTTGAAATGCGGTCCGGGGAGATCTCGACGAGGGGAAGATCCATGGACAGTTTTCCCTGCGGATGGAAATCCTGGGACGCAAGCGGGAGTTTCGACAGGTCTGCATCCTTTAAGGAAAATGAGGTCCGGGCCTTGAAAACCAAAGGACCTGATCCGTACTCGATAGAGGTCTCTCCCACATCGGCCTTGAGGCCGAATATGTCCACCTCGAAAGGCCGGGCCATAAAACCGTTTTTTTTGCTCGATATTTCGATCTTCATCGGGGACAGATTCAAAGAAGGGGAGCGGATATTTCGGAAAGCCAGGTAGCCTTTTTGCGGAGACACGGCCTTATCTTTTGCGTTCAGGGCGCTTTTTTCATAATGAATGGGGATAGATGCCTCGATCCCCTGCACGGCAAGATTGCCGTCTGCATCGCGCCATGATGCATCCCTGACTTTGAGATGTCCTGCGAGGGAGAATGCATTTTCATCGAATCTTGCATGGATTTGCGCGTCTGCTTGCCCTTCCAGTTTAGATCGAGTTTGACCGGGGATTCTTCCATGGTTGATAAAAGCATAAAGGGAAGAGAGTTTGAGTGCCGAGGCCTCGATCCGAAGATCCGCGGAGCGAGGTTCGTTCAAATCGAGGTGTCCTCCGGCCTCAATTGTCCCGAAATCCGGGATGGCCATCTTAGCCGCGACATCCGACAGTTCTTTTCGGAGACGATGAAATCGGCCGCTGATCGTACCCTGAATAGGCATTTCACTCCATTCGATATAAAAATCTCTCCAGAGCGATTCCCCCTGGGAAAGTTCCATTTTGGCTACAAATGCGATCTCTTCGATATTTTGATCGAAAGATCCCTTAAAAGTCAGTTTTGGCCGGAGAGATTCTCCGGCAACCGTAAAGGAGGGATCGTGGAATCGGACATCGAATGCCTCCAATCCGGCAGATACCTCCCAGACCTTCTGCTTTGCTCGAAAGGAATTGCTGGCCTCGATTTGGATATTCAGCCATCCATCCGGTTCCCAATCATTGACCGCTTGTGGAATGGCGAAGGAGAAAAAATCTCTTAGGGTCTGGAAGCCGATCTGGGAGCTTTTTGCGGAAACGGAAAATGACATCGAATTGCGAGGGCCGAGGCCTGCTTGCGCTTCGACCTCGAACGGCGGAAAAGGTTGAAGCTCGATATTCGCCTTAGAAATCCGAATCTGTTTATTTTTAATCCCTATGAGTCCCTGCCCCGAAAGGCTGGGGGATTCGATTTCAAATTTCCTGTTCGAAATGTCCAAGCTCAAGGTCGATGCACTGGTTTTCAAGCCGGGGATACGGATCTGCGATCCTTTGCTGTCATAAACGAAGGGAACATCCATATTGACTCCGGATGCCTCTAGAGCTTTTCCGGCAAAAGAGCTATTAGCGACATTTAGGCGGCCGGAAATATCCTGGTCGCTCGGGAAGTCTTCGATCTTGAAACTTCCTGATATCTGGCTTTTGAGTCGATAATCCGGAGTGCGATATGCGATACGGGAAGGATTCAACACCGCAAGACCGCTGATGTTAGCTTTTTGCACGGGATGTGCGGGGGCAAATTGCGCTTCTCCCTCGAAAAAAGCGCTGCCGTCCAGCTCCAGCCCATCGAGTTGTTTGGGCAATCTGTCTTCAGCAAGGGATAAGAATCGACCCAGGTCATGAATCTGGAAGCTTGGGCGGGAATGAAGAGTAAATTCGTCCCGGGAGATAATATCGAGGGAGCCGGTGAGGCTCATAAAAGAGGGGATTTCGATCTCCAGAGAGGGAAAGAGGAACTCTTTCTTATCGCTGTGGAATTCTCCTGCAAATTTCAGACGGATCTCATCGAAATATTCTTTTTGCGAAGCGAAGGAGAAACGATTGGAATCGAAAATGAACCGGCCTTCCATTGCGGGTATTTCTCCGAGGAACACAGTCCCTGATCCTTGAATGCTATTCTGGAACCTGTTTGTCTGGGGCCGGCCGGTCCCCTCGACGTTCCCGCAGTGAAAGGAATAGGCAAAGGTATCCGGAAATTTGGATGCCGCAAAGGTGATATCTGTTCCTTGAAGGATCAGCTTTTGTGCGGGGAAGTTGAGTTCGAAGGAAGATTTTTTTAGGCTTATCCTCCGGACATAAGTCATTCCTGAAGATAGATAACGGAGCATGTCCTCGATCACGATCTTTTTTTTCGATTCTTTGATATCGGATCTGAGCCGGAGGCCCTCGGCCTCGATCGTTGTGAAATAGGGTTTCTTTTTTTTCCGGATGCGATGGAAATTGCCTTTGAGGACAAGCTTATCGACAAAGACATCCACTTCCGTCTCGTCTAATTTCGTGGTGAATGCGATGGCGTTGGCCTCGATCCTCAAGGGAAAAAGCTTATAATCCAAATCGCCGATGGTGACGGGGATCCCTGTCCTCTTTTCGATCTGCTTTATAACGATACCTTTGACCAGCGGTTTCCGGTAGAAAAAAAGCGAAGCAAGGATGGCGACGATCAACAGTAAAAACAGCAGAGTGCTTCCCAGGATGATAAGGATTTTTTTTAGCTTTTTTCTCTTCTTTTTCATCTCATGGGATTCTCAGGCGATTTTTTTATGAAAGGCCGTATAACTTGCTTATACCAGAACAAAAGTGATCCGGTCAAATGTTGGATAAAAACGGGCGGATCGCTTCGGGGTTGATTCTCCGAGCGTTTTTGCAGAGAATACAAGGAAGGGCAAAATGAAGATGAATCCAAAAAGAATCCTGAGTTTTGGGGGGATGTTCGTTTTGATGGTTTTCTTGAATGGGGCCGTCAAGCTTAGGTTTTACACCGATGTTTATGCCTGGTATCCCGACGGCACGATAAAAAGGATCTCTCCGGGAGACGGGATCTATTTCCAGCCCTGCATCCATCCGGAGGGAACACATGTGGTGTATTACGGGAATTCCTCGGGCCCGCCCCGCGTTTGGGTCGCTGACCTGCGGACCGGTGAAGCGGCAGCCATAACGCCCCCGGACTCGAATGCCCGGCACCCTGTTTTCGATTGGGATGGGGAACGGATTGCCTTCTCATCCGACCATGTGTTCGACCAAAAGCACGAAACAGTGGAAGAGATGACCCCTTCGGGGGACTCTCCCCCGGGCAGTCATTTTAACATCTTTGTCATGGATGTGGATGGCAAAAATGTCAGGCAGGTCACAAAAGGCCCGTTCCAGGACGAACGCCCGTGCTTCAGTCCTGACGGAAAAGAGATCGCCTTCGTGTCCAACCGTTTGGGCAGAAAAAACGGGCTGTGGAGAAAGTCTGTGGATGGTACCGGGGGAGGGCCATGGCCGTTGCTTCGAAGGGGCTGGGGGTACAGGCCCTGGTATTCTGCAGACGGCCAATGGATTTTCTTTTATACCGGCATCGGCCAAAGGCACCGGATCTGCAAAGTTCCGCTAAAAGGAGGCGAGATCATTCCCATGCCCAACGATAACTTAGAGCTGAGTCATGGGCCTTTTGCCGACCCGGGCGGGAAGTCTATTCTGGTCCACGGTATCAAAGAAGGGGAGTTCCACGGCATTTGGGAGATTCCGCTCGATGGCGGCCTGCCCAGGGCTTTGATGCCTTCGGGATTTGAAAAAATCCATCACGGGCATGCCACCCGTGCGAAAAATGGCGTCATCACGTTCGATGCTCTCAGGTTCGAGAAATAAGGAGTCCCGATGCAGACAAAAACCGGCCAAGTGGTTATAGGATTATCGATAGGCTTGTATCTGGCAGCATTTGTTTGCTTGTCCTATGGGCTGCAGCAAACAGCAAGCACGGTGGAGCCTACGCGCACGGTGGATAAGTCCTTCCGCTATGTGATCAAAAATCCGGCTTATCCCGAAGGGAAAGGCCCCGTGGTCCTTATCGATGAGGCCCACAATAATTTTCACACCGCTGCAGGGACCTATCTCCCGTTCGCTGAATTGTTGCGACAGGACGGGTATGTTGTCCAACAGGCAAAGGAAAAAATAACGGAGAAGCTCCTCTCTTCGGGAGCGATCTATGTGATCGCAGATGCTCAACCTCCTTTCAAGGCCGAGGATCCCCCGACCTTCGGCAGGGAGGAGATCGAGGCCCTGAACACGTGGGTGAAAAATGGGGGGGCTTTGTTCGTGATCACGGACCACATGCCCGACCCTGGAGCCATAGAATACCTGGCCCGTTCTTTCGTGATCGAAGTCACTAACGGGTATGTCATGCACGGGCCGCCGCCGGGCCGGCCAGGGCCGATGATTTTCCAGAAAAAAGACGGATCTCTGGCAGACCATTCCCTCACAGAAGGACAAGGGCCGGAGGAACAGGTGCAGCGCGTGGCCACGTTTGCCGGCTCGGCCTTTCGGAGCGAGGAGAAGGCCTTCCAGCCCCTCCTTATTTTAGGCGAAGGATTCCGGTCCTGGATGCCCACGGAGTACAACAAGTTTCCTCCCGGAACGCCGAGCATCGATGTGGCGGGGTGGTATCAAGGGGGAGTGATGACATACGGCAAAGGACGGATCGCGTTCTTCGCCGAGGCGGCCATGTTCACCGCCCAGGTTTTTGCCGACGGGCGCGTGAAGGCCGGGATGAATCATCCCCTCGGCCGGGACAATGCCCGCCTGCTTTGCAATATCCTCCACTGGTTATCCGGTCTGCTCGAAGGATAGTCAGCCGGATTATTTGTTTTCCAGGGCGGACTGGAGGAGGTCTTCCAATGCGGTATTTTCCTGGCTGAAGACATGCTTTTTCCAGCCCGGATAGACTTTGTCGAGGATCATCGCCTGTGCGGCTCCGCTGAGGTAGAATCGCAGGTCTCCTTCCAGGCCTCCCAGTTTTTTGATGCGATAGGAAAAATCGGCTTGAAGGCGGTTCCGCACGACCCGGTAGGCTTTCGACCCGGCGGCCTCCTGCCCGGCTGAAGCCAGAACGGCGAACTGCATCTCGACGTATTTGGCTGAGCCCTCCAGCCATTCGAGTTCGCGCTCGAAGATGACAAGATCTTCGGCGAGCGATGCTTTGGACCGGCGTTCGGCCCGGACATCCAAAAACCGCCCGATCATTTCGAGCCTTTTTGCCCCATCCTGTTCCCTCAGAGCCGATACAAGCCAATTCCCTTCTGCGTCCCATAAGCTGTTGAAGGCCTCGTCTTCGAAGGGATAGAGTTTTTCGAGGGCATACATCTTCTGTGCGCGCTGGAACCGGTCTCGATCCTGGAGCGCCTGAAAAGCATGGAACGCTTCATGGAGCAAGGCGACGGCATGATAGGCCGGAGTAACCTCCATGGTTTTTAACATGACCGGCGTCAGCTTCTCCGGGGGGATATTTTCCCGGAGCTGTTCTCTCATCGAGCGGTTCATGCTGCCGAGCGTGTCCAGGCTTGCGGCCCAGAGTTCTCCCACGAGGACGGCAAAGGCCTGAAATCCGGTTCCATCCCGGCGGTAGTAAATCTTTTCTTGAAACGAATCGTTGTCGACCGGTATCCAGGTAGGGGGAGGGCTGGGATGGCCGATGAGGAAGGCATCTCCTTCGTTGTACAGGATCAGCGGGATTTCGGCCTCGCTGAATCCGGGCCAGATCGAAGGGCCGAACGATTTTTTTAACCGAAGGGTCTCGATCAATTGGGCCTTGTCTTCCTCACTCAATACGATCGGGTCCTCGCCTTTTCTGGATTGCAGGTCCTGTCCGTAATTCCCCTTGGATGCCTGGAAGCCGGCCGTGTTTCCAAGGAATGCCACAAGACAGATCGATATCCATTTGCGGGATCGCACGTGCATCGTTCGGTTTCCTCTCCACATTAAAACATCCTGCGGCGTTGAAAGCAATCTGTCTGGATGATATGATAAAAAGACAAGATTCTTGCCGAAGAAAAAAATGCAGAGGGAAAGAGCATGAAAGAAAAAAAAGGTTCTGCCCAGGAAGCCCTCAAAAGAGTCGGTACCAAAATCATCGATGATGTCTTTTCCGATGAGATCTCCATTTTCAAACCCAGATTCGAGGTGGACCATGAGGCGTATCTCGAGAGACTGTGGGAGGCCAATCCGGAGATCCACGCGGTTCTCGTAGGGGCGCCGGACTTGGAATCCGCAAGGGATGGGATGTATTCCTATCTGGAAAAAGCGGAACGGAAGATCTTCGATGTGGATAACGACCTTCATATCCTGGAAAAAGCCACGGTTCGTGAAGGGATCCGGGTGTTCAAAAGCATTATCGGACCAGTCAATGAATACCGCACCGGTGTCTCCGCGCTGGAGATCCTTTGGAGTCTGGCCCGGAACGAGCGGGAAAAATTGACCACAGAAGTGTCCGTAGGTTTTCTTATGGAATTCATCAACCTATTTCGCAGCGTCATCGGAAAATCCAACATCTACCTCGAGAATAACGAGGTCAAAAAACACATCCCCGACTTTTTGAAAATGGAAGGCATCGAAGCCTCACGGGCGAGAAGCGGTATCCTGGACGATCTCGGGTCCACCGTGAAAAAGTATTTCAAGAAATTCCCTTCGGGCCTGGAGGAAGAAGTCGTGACCTGGAGAAAAGAGAACAGGGCGAAAATTTTGCGCTACTTCGGGGGGAGCAAGCAGGATTGGAACGATTACCGGTGGCACCTGAAAAATGTGATCAGCGATTCGAAACCGCTGTTGGATCTGATCGAACTGACAAACGATCAAAAGGCGTCCATCGAGAAAGCCAAACAAAACAAAATTCCGTTCGGGATCACACCTTATTATCTCAGCCTGATGGATTCGAATATTTCCATCGGATATGACCATGCTGTTCGGGCCCAGGTGATCCCTCCCAAGGAATACGTGGACACCATGTCGCAGCACAAGGCAGACCGGGACATCCTGTTCGACTTTATGGGCGAACACGACACCTCACCGGTCGATCTGATAACGCGTCGCTATCCGTTTATCGCGATCTTGAAACCCTTCAACACGTGCTCCCAGATCTGCATCTACTGCCAGAGAAACTGGGAGATCGAACGGGTTCTGGATCCCAAGGCCCTTGCCTCGAAGGAAAAGATCGAAGAGGCGCTCGCTTGGCTGGATGAGCACAAGAGCATCGGCGATGTCCTCGTCACCGGCGGAGACCCTATCGTGATGAAGGACAGCCAGATCGAGGGGATACTGGATGTGCTGGCGCGGAAGAAGCACATCTACAGGATCCGTCTGGGAACGCGGACTCCGGTGGTGCTGCCGATGCGCTGGACCGATGACCTGCTCAGGCTCGTTGCCAGGTATCACAATCCCCCAGAGAGGGAGATCGCCGTGGTCACCCATTTCGAACATTCCTACGAGATCACTCCGGATTCGCTCAAAACCATCCAGGATATCCGGAAACTGGGAATCAGCGTCTACAACCAGGTCGTTTACACCATCGAGAACTCCCGGCGGTTCGAGATGGCCAAGTTGAGGTGGGACCTGAAGTCGATCGGGGTCGATCCTTACTACACGTTCAATATGAAGGGGAAGGAGGAGACCAAACGGTTCATGGTGCCGATCGCGAGGATTTTGCAGGAGCGCAAGGAGGAGGCGCGTTTGCTGCCGGGATTGGACAGGACCGATGAACCGGTCTTCAACGTTCCCAAGCTGGGGAAGAACCATCTGCGGGCCTGGCAGGACCACCGCCTGGTCATGATTCTGCCGAACGGGTCCCGCGTTTATGAATTCCATCCCTGGGAAAAAAACATCACGCCCATTCCCCCCTATAATTACATCGATGTGCCGATCTATGAGTACCTGGAGGAACTGGCGGTGCGGGGGGAAAATATCCGGGATTACCGGACGATCTGGTATTATTACTGAGTTCTGCACCCCTCGCAATGACGCGCATAATTGACTATAATAGCGGAGATGACGGATGAACAGATCGTCCAACTGCTGAGAGAGGGGCAGGCGGGGGCTGCCGACGCGCTGTATGAGAGGCATGCCAAAAGCCTTTATGTGTACCTGTCCCATGTGTTGAACGTTTCGAATCCCGAGGATGCGGTTCACGATATTTTCATCCGAGTGATAGAAAAGGCCCATCAATTCAATCCCAAAAAGGCCTCGTTTCGGACCTGGCTGTTCCGGATCGCCCACAATCATGCGGTCAACATTTTCAGGCGGGAAAATCTCGTCAAGTTTCAGTCTTTCGAGCACAATGTCGGCCGTGAGGACGGGGGAAAGGGACTGTCCCTGGGGGACACCCTGGCAGATGAAACGCAAAACATGGATAAATCTGTTCTGGCATTGGCGGTCAAGGAGTGCATCGGCAGGCTCAAAAAAGATATCGAAAGACAGGCCCTTGTGATGTATTATGTCCTGGGGAAAAATTACGAAGAGATGAGCGGTGTTTTCCGCAAATCCATCAGCGCTGTGCGGAAGTATGTCGTCTCGGCCGGCGAGAAGGTCAAGGACTGCCTCGAAGCCAAGGGAATCGGGGCGTTGGGGTGAGTGAGGATGCAAAAATCGGTCCTTTAAACGTATATAGGACTGGAAGCGAGCGATAAGATGGACAAGAAAAAATTCGACGAGATCATGGACCGATGGGTGGCCCATGAGATGGAGTCTGTCCATGAGATCGAACCGAGACCGGAGGTCTATCGAAAGCTCGAGGAGAAAAAGAAAAAGCCTAGATTTACGCTATTCACCTGGCCCGTTCGCCTGGCAGCGGCCGGGATAGCGGCTGCCCTCATTATCCTGGTTATCGTCATGGAACCGCCGAAGGAGGCGGGCCCGTTCGTAGGGTTGCGGAAGGGGACGGCTGCTGAGCTTGCTGAAGAGGAAAAGGGAAGAGACAAGATGCAGGTTCTCGGTGAGGTTGATAAAAAAGAAGAGGGACGCCCAGAAAGGGCAGGAAAGGATAAAGAAGCCGAAGAGGAAGATGAAGCCTCGGAAGGAAAGCTGGAGGAAGAGCCGAAAAAGACCTTGCGAGAGGAACCGACGGTCGTGGCAATGACCGCCGTGGTGGATAAGAAGGCTGAGAAATCGGGCAAGGAAACTTTAACGCAGCCCGAGGAATCTGCTGTCAAACCCAGGAAGGAGGCGGAGCCGGAGGCGGGAAAAAAAGATGTGGCAAACGAAGTGAAAAGGAGCCGGATAGCGGCTGCCGCACCCGCTGCCCCAGCCGTAAAAGAACAGATCGTTCAGGAGCGTATCGAGTTTCAATATCAACCCAAGGGATCGGAATCCATCGAGGGGCTGGATGTCTACTCTCCACAGGATGAGGTTAGTTCCCTCTTATCCGAGGATAATTATCGTTTGCTTTTCCAGTTCCCGCAGGAACGCTATGTCTATGTGTTCCAGGTCGGAACGGATACTCGGATCGTCCGGCTCTTCCCGAACACGGAATTCCATCCCGAACAGAATCCCCTTCAAGCCGGAAAAACGATCATTGTTCCCATGCCGCCTAACTGGTTTTATGTGGAGGAGGACTCGTGGGGGGAGGTGCTGATTTATGTGGTCACCTCTGCCGTTCCTCTCGAGGACTGGGATGAGATCTATGCAAAATATTTCCGGTCCGCAGGGGGAAGAGAGAAAGAAAAATTGGCTGCCGGCCTGCTGGATAAATTTGAGCAAAACAGGCAGCAACAGGAAAGTCGGATCTCTGTGAAAGTGTTCCGGTTCAATATTCATTAATTTCGTGACGGAATACCTATCCCCCTAATTCAAAATATTCAGATGGTTCTCTTCCATTTTGTGTGGGTTTTTTACCAATGGATAATGACGGGTCCTGTCACGGCTTCCTCCCCCGGCCGTCCTCGCTCCACCCATCCCCCAGTGGGCACCCTTCCGCTGCGGGCGGG
>Ga0180438_10005227_pt1 | contig 18166 bp, 12 predicted proteins | sample SS_ome_12_FD_132455 | JGI IMG/M metagenome (GOLD analysis project Ga0180438, IMG submission 132455) | Hypersaline lake sediment archaeal communities from the Salton Sea, California, USA - SS_3_D_2 metaG | ecosystem: Environmental > Aquatic > Non-marine Saline and Alkaline > Hypersaline >...
ACTCCGCTTCAAAGATCGTGCCCCCAAACTCGCCACCTTCCGTGACAATCTTGCCTCCTTCGTAGCCAAACTCCAAGTCCGAGTGCTGAGCGCTCGACGTCTCACATACGCCAAGCAACAGCAGATAAATAAACAGTACCTCAGTTGCTCTTCTCATAGTTGCCTGCTTAGCCTGCTCCATCAATTTGACAAGGAAAATTATCGGCACTTCAGCGCCCACGACACATCGACCTGCGGCCGACCAGGAACAGCCCGAAGACGGCCATCGCCGCCAGCGTCCAGGTTGCCGGCTCCGGAACGACTGTGCCCCCGACGACCACCAGGTCGAATGGCACCAACGGAGCACCGAGTCCCGTGCTAACCGTGTTCTCGGTGAGGAAGGCCGACAAAGCGGTCAGGTCCATGCCGAGCGGGAAGACAAAGCCGATGCTGGCCGGGAGTCCGGGTGTGCTGAGGGCCGCTTCGGCCAACTCCGTTGTCAGGCTGGTCGTCACCCCACCGAGGATCGGTGTGTGGCCACCGGCCAGGAATCCACCGGCACTCTTTAGCGAGTAACCGATCAGTCCCGCGGCACCATCCAGATCGAAAACGACTTCACCCGTCCCGGCGTCGTAGATCAGATCAGGAATGGCCGGATCACCCGCTTCCGCCGGCGCCCCGAGGCCAACTTCATCCGAGGGAGGCCCGGTGAACGCACCGAACATGGTCAGAATGTCGGAAACGTCAACATCGCCATCGTGCGGATCGTCGCCGGCGGTGGCTCCGCTCGCCCGATGCACGTCCCCTTCCGCGCGAGTCTTGCCGAAGGAACCCGGCCCGGTGAAATTGCTGAAGCCTGTCAAGATGTCGCCGGCGATATCGACGTAACCGTCGCAGTTGGCGTCACCGATGACACAAGGGCTCAGGGCCGCGTCAAAGTCAAGGACCGCCTGGTCGAACAGCGACGAGCTCAGACCGAAATTGAAGGCAATGAAGAACGGATCGGAATCGGCGATTCCGGCTGCATCGCTCGAAAGCGACAGTTTGAGGCCATACGCTCCCGCGGCGGGGACACCCCCTGGCGGTTCCAGCCGAAAGTCGAGGTGACTATGGAAATCGCCACCACCATCGGCCGATCCGATTCGATTGGCGGCTGGAGAAAAGCTACCGAGTTGCTCGCCGCTGCTGCCATCGACAATCGTGTCGGGCACCGAGCCACCGACATTCCCGATGCGGATCTGAGTTCCTGGCGCGGGTGTCTCCAAAGCCATGGTTAACTCGTCCCAGAAGAACAGATCGTCGAGCACGTTGTAGACGATTTCATCGCCGGCCCCGATACCGGCTCCAATATCTGTCTCCGAGGCAAAGCCTGGCTGAATGGTGAACTGGGAGTCGAATCCTCCTGTAGGAAAACTGGTGCGAAAAACCATTCCATCCGGAGAAAGATCCGGAACAATTTGGCCAGCGGTGTAACGGAAGTCGACATCGGAATGCTGTGCCTGTGCCGTTTCGATCCCCACCCCAATTAGGGCCACAACGACCGAACAGATCGCTAGCAATTGTCTTGTGAAAAACATCGTGATTCTCTCCTGTAGATTTGAGTAATGTTCCTGCTGGAAAAACTTTCGCTCGGCGAACTCGATTTCGCTCGAACGTGATGTGTAATCCTTCATAGCCCTAGTCAACCAGAGTTTCGCGTTCCCGCCCGTCACGACTACCAATCGCCCACCAAATCTTGCGATCGATTTCGTCGTTGACAAAATGGACGCTGCCACCCGCCATTAGCAGATTGACTCCACCGCGATGGTTGCTGCTGGGCGTGATTAACCGGTCACCCGTCTCGTCGCCGCCAAAGTGACAATTGATCGTGTTCGGCGTCTTCACATGCATGTAGGTCGGACCCGTTCGGCTCCAGCCAGATATCCAGGACCTGCCGATGTAGGCGGATTCACCCGGATCGCTATGGGTTTCGCTTTCATCGCAGCGATCCGCCATTTGCGAAAGCGTTCGCTCCGAATCGGTAATGTGAAACGACTGAATCCGAATGTCCGATTCGCGTATCTCGGATATCGTGTTGCCTTGTTGAATGAGCCGTTCACTGACGGCCGCCGTATTGGACTCGCCGTCGCGAATCAATCGGCTGCGGACGCCGCGTTTCGCCATCCAAGGAATATTCGCCCGCGGGTGGACCAAAGCGATCACGCCGTTGTGTTGGGCGGGTGTCTTCCGCTCGCCAGAATAGCCCGTCGCGTTGGATGGCCATCCCGCGTTGCCAACGTAGCTGTCGGATGCCGGATCGGCGGTACCCATCACCGCCGCGTTGGAGCCGGCGGCGTCGTCCGAGGGGCAACGGAGCAGCGGAATGTCGCGTGCCGCCGCTAGCGCGTTAACGTGATCCTCACCAATGGATCCGTCACTTGCTGACTCGTCGCAATTGTCGGCCATCGATTCGCTGAAATCGATGGAGCCGTAAAGTTCCTCCTGTCCCAGCGACGGCAGAAGATAGGCCAGCCAACTGTAATAGCCTCCTTCACAGTCCCCTTCTTCTGATTCGCTTCCCCCCACTTCGTTCTTCGGGAACCCCCCCCGAGTTGTCCGATGGTTTTGCAGCGCGATGCCGATCTGCCGGAGGTTGTTCTGGCAGCTGGTCTGACGGGCTTCTTCCATCACGCTATTGACGACGGGAAAGATCATCGCCAGGAGTATGCCGATGATCAGGATCACGATCATCAGTTCGATGAGCGTGAAACCCAGCCTGGAGCGCGCACCTCGAATCGCTGTCTTCATTTCGGAGTGGCCTGCAAGGATTCCCGGACGAGGCGGCTGGCTCACCCGCTGCTCAAATAAGAACCCACCAGGAAGTCGATACTCTATGCAGATGCGTTTCATATGTATTTCCGGTTAGTGCGTTTTTCACTTTGTATTACAGATGCAATTCATTGTCAACTAGTGTTCCTAGTCCATTAGCTGTAATTTTTCAGACCGTGACATGGATGACATAAGTCACTTATATGATTGGCTTTAAGGTCTTCCATCAGCCCCCAGAACAGCACGTCCCTTGCGCGATGTACTCGACTCGGGTCTAGCTGTTCCGCTCATGAAAAAGCGGCCGCGGGTCGGCCCCAGGCGGATTACGAGCTGTAACAAGGACAGCCCACAAAAACACTTGACATATCAACTATCCACCGATATAGATTATGGACGTACCACGAACCAAACGAGTGCAGCCATGACACCGAGTCGGTTACAGAAAGAACTCAAGAAGCAAGGAGCTTTTCAATCCCTCGAACAGGAGGCGATGCTGAACATCCTTCGCACCAACGATCAATTCCAGAATCGCTTCGGCCGACTGTTTCGCGAGTACAAGGTGACTGCCTCGCAATACAACATCCTCCGCATCCTGCGAGGGGAGGAGAAACCATTGCCGTGCCTGGAGGTCGCCGATCGCATGATCCAGGTCGTTCCCGCCATTACTGGCTTGATCGATCGGCTTGAGAAGATGGGCATGGTGACGCGCGATCGCTGTGATAAGGATCGTCGCGTCGTCTACATCCAGATCACCGACAAGGGGCTTAAGCTCTTAGAGAAACTCGACAAGCCGGTGATCGATCTACACAGCCAATTGATGGGCCACCTGACTCGCACCGAATTGAAAGACCTGATTCGCAACTTGGAAAAAGCTCGGGCATCGCTCGCCGAGCCGAAGGCAGCGGGCTGAGAAGCTCCTTCATCTTAGCCATTTTGTTTACGCATAAATAAATTACACGTCGACATACAGAACGGAGTCGCCAGATGAGCTTCCAAGGAAAGACGGTCATCAACGCACGAGAATTTGCCAGGCGATTCTCTGGCTGTTGTGTGACGAAGCCCACTTCGTCACCGGGCATGCCTTAACCGTCGATGGTGGATGGGGTGCCTAGGAGTCACTCCCGTTCGATTCCTGACTCGGCGGAATAAAGGATGGATCATGATCCAAATTCGCAAAGCGCGCGATCGAGGCCACGCCAACCACGGCTGGCTGGACACCTATCACACTTTTTCGTTCGGGACCTACCGCGATCCGCAGCAGATGGGTTTTCGATCGCTACGGGTAATGAACGAGGACTTTGTTTCGCCGGGGCAGGGGTTTGGCACCCACCCGCACCACGACATGGAGATCGTCACCTATGTCTTAGAGGGAGCCTTGGAACATAAGGACTCGATGGGTAACGGCGAGGTGTTGCGACCGGGTGAATTCCAACGCATGACGGCAGGCACCGGCATCACGCATAGCGAGTTCAATCCCTCGCAGACAGAGCCGGTCCACCTGTATCAGATTTGGATCTTCCCCCAAGAACAGGGGCTGGAGCCGAGCTACGAGCAGAAACTGTTTCCCGAAGAAGATCGCCACAACCGGCTGCGGCTGGTTGCTTCTCCTGGCGGCCAGGAAGGATCGCTGCAGATCCATCAGGATGCTCGTGTCTACCTTGCCAGCTTGGACGAGGGACGAGAAGTGACTCACACTCTCGCGCCTGGCAGGCACGCTTGGCTACAGGTCCTACGTGGCGAAGTCAGCCTGCACGGCCAGACTCTCGAAACGAGCGACGGCGCGCCCATCAGTGAAGAGAGCGGATTGGAGATCGTTGCTAATCAACCCGCGGAAGTCATGCTATTCGACTTGTCCTGACCCGAACCGATCGATCGGCTGGTCCACATTCACCCCATCAACGGAGAGTAAACATGCCCACCGCCATCCAAGGCATTATCTGCCTCGTCGCACGCGTCTTGCTCGCTCTCATCTTCTTAATGAGCGCCGTTGGCAACAAGATCCCGAAATTCTCGCACGTTGTCGGAGTGATGGAAGGGCAAGGCGTGCCGGCTCCCAAAATCATGCTCGCCGGCGCGATTGCCTTTCTGTTGATCGGCAGCCTCTCCATCATCGTCGGATTCCGGGCTCGCCTTGGCGCCACCTTGCTACTAATTTTTCTCGCCTTGGCGACCTACTTTTTCCACGACTTCTGGACGTGGCCACCAGAGGCTATGTGGGTGCTCAGCACCAATTCCGAGATCAAACTGCCGGTCGCTCAAATCGAGATGATCAGCTTTATGAAGAATCTGGCTCTGATGGGTGCGATGCTGTTCATTATCGCCAACGGAGCCGGTCCGATGAGCCTCGATGCCAAGCGGGCCGCCAAAGAGTCCCCGTAAGCGCAAACAACATTCGCCCCGTTTCAACAGACTCAAGGAGACGCCTAAGTATGGATACCTTCGACGCGATCTACCAACGTCGGGCCGTCAAGCATTACGACCCGGAACATGAGATGACGGATGATGAGATTCGCAAGCTAATGGAAGCGGCGATTCAAGCGCCGACCTCTTTCAACATTCAGAATTGGCGATTCGTGCTGGTCCGTGACAAGGAGCTACGCGAGCAGATCCTCGAGGCCGCCAACGATCAATCCCACGTCACCGACGCCTCGCTCTTGATCGTGATGACCGCCGATGTGAAAGCCTGGGCCAAGGCCCCCGAACGGTACTGGCGGGAAGTTCCTCCCGCCGTTGCCGAGATGCTGGTCAATTGGATGGGGCCGTTCTACGAAGGCAAGGAACAACTACAACGCGACGAGGCCATGCGATCGTGCGGCTTAGCCGGCCAGACGATCATGTTGGCGGCCAAAGCGATGGGTTACGACTCCTGCCCGATGATCGGATTTGACGCCGACAAAGTGGCGGAGCTGATCAACCTTCCAGAGGATCACGTCGTCAGCTTCATGATTGCCGTCGGCAAGGCGATCAAACCAGCGTGGCCAAAACCGGGCCAACTCGCGCTGGAGGATGTCATTGTCCACGATCGGTTTGAATAGGTTTCACAACACGATTGACGGAGGAAAGCATGGCCACCCCAAGAGTCGCGGGTAACAAACCGGTGCAGATCGAATTGGAAGCGGGCGAGCATTACTGGTGCGCATGCGGACACTCCCAATCGCAGCCCTTCTGCGACGGCTCGCATCGGGGCACCGGAATCGAGCCACTGGCCTTTAGCGTGGAAGAATCGCAGGAGAGTTATCTCTGTCTTTGCAAGCACACCAAGAACCCGCCCTACTGCGACGGCAGTCACAATCAACTCGGCGCGGAGCAAGTCGACGCGCCGGCGACCGTTGCCGAAGATCAAATGCCGCAGCCACAAGACACTGCCGAAGAGCCGACCCTGGAATGGATTCATGCCCTGGCTCGTGACGGCCTGAAAAAGACCGGACACCATGGCCCCATGGCGGCCATGGGCGTGCCCAAGACGTCGCTACCCCAGTGGGATGACATTCAGATTCTCACCGCACAACTGGCAACCAAACCGCTGCTGGAAGAAGCGGCGGTCGGGACGGAGCTGGTCATTGGCCCCCAGGCTAACAAACCATTGCACCTGAACATTCCGATCTTTGTTTCCGACATGAGTTTCGGCGCGCTTTCCGAAGAAGCCAAGATCGCTCTGGCCCGAGGTGCGGAATTAGCCGAGACTGGAATCTGTTCTGGCGAAGGCGGGATGCTTCCCGAAGAACAGGCGGAAAACCGTCGTTATCTCTACGAATTGGCATCCGCCAAATTCGGATTCTCGGACGAGTTGTTAACGTTGGTTCAAGCGTTTCACTTCAAGGCAGGGCAGGGGGCCAAGACGGGAACGGGCGGCCACCTGCCGGGAAACAAAGTTAAAGGAAAAATTGCCCAGGTCCGGCAACTGCCCGAAGGTGAGTCCGCCATCTCCCCTCCGACCTTCTGTGAGTTCACCACGGCGGATGAGTATCGGCAGTTCGCCGACCACGTTCGTGAGGTATCCGGAGGTATCCCCATCGGCTTCAAAATGTCCGCGCAGCATATCGAGAGAGACATCGAGTTCGCACTCGAAGCTAGTGCCGACTACATCATTCTTGATGGGCGCGGTGGCGCAACAGGCGCAGCCCCGTTGATCTTTCGAGACAATATTTCCGTGCCGACGATCCCGGCCATCGCGAGGGCAAGACGTCATCTCGACAAACTGGAACGTGCCGACGTCACGCTCATCGCCACGGGCTCCATCCGCACTCCCTCCGACTTTATCAAGGCCATGTGCCTTGGCGCGGACGGCGTCGCGGTCGCCAATTCGGCAATGCAGGCCATCGGCTGTGTGGCAGCCCGCATCTGTAATACCAACAACTGTCCCGCTGGCGTGGCCACGCAGCAGGAACACCTCAGAGCGAAGCTCAACATCGACAAGTCGGCGGAGCAGTTGGCACGCTTCCTGCAAGCGTCGGTCAATCTGATGCAGGTGATGGCCCGCGCCTGTGGTCACACTCATCTCAACGAGTTCAACGTCGAGGACATCACCAGCTGGAAGAAAGAAATGGCGGAGCTGGCCGGCATTCCGTATGCCGGCGTGTCGGCACCCTAGGCGGCTGCAGCCGAACCCCGGAACTCACGACAGGCAACGTTGGTGAACAACCAACCGCTGAGCAGCGTGCCGGACCACGCAATCACGCCTGCTTCCGGGCGACGAAGAACTGATAGCCATACGTCTCGCCGAAGCGGCGGCGCATGGCTATCTCTCGCTCGGTCATGGCGACGATCTCCAACGCCTGGTGATCCCCTGCGTACTTCTCTTGGAGCGCGGGCAGCTTGGCCTCCAGGGGCGAGTAGTAATCATCCCACCAGGCCGAATCCGGCAAGGTAAAATCGTCGACCAGGTCATAATCTTTTTCGGAGAAGACTTGGCGGACGCCGGGGATGTCGTCCATGGCCGGATATTCCTGCTCGAAGAAACGAGCGACCTCGTCCGGAGGATCAGGAGTTAACCACACCAGTTCTGTGATGGCCAAGTAGGCACGGGGACGCAGAAGACTTCGCCAAGTCGAAAGGGCGTTTTGAATTCCCACGATGTACGCGGCGCCTTCACTCCAGACTAGATCAAACTGCCCGTCTGAGAAACTCATGTCCGCCATGTCTTCGTTGGCGACGATGATCCTGGAAGAGAGGGGGGACGCCTGCGACTTGCGCCGCAGCTCCTCCAGATACTCCTCACAGTTATCGACGGCGGTGATCGTTCCATCACAAACGTTCGCCAAGGCCATCGTTTGCGCGCCCGGTCCACAACCGACATCAAGCACGCTCGGATGGCTCGGCAACTCGGCGCAGAGTGCGAAGGCCTGTTCGGTACTTTGGCGGTCGCCGGGGCCTTGCCGCGGCAGACCGCTTTGCACGTCGTAGAAGATATTCATCAGTCGAGGGTCATCCGTCACCGTCGCAACTCCTACTTGATCTGGGGCATCTTCCTTGTCGCCTCCGCTATCCCGCGGGGAGCGTCTCGCTGACAACGACACGCCAACAGCGAAAAGGTTCGCCCCATCGTAGCAAGTGTCCGTCTGATGTGCTTATGTTCCGCGAGCAGAGGCGGATTGTGCATGCCGACTGATTCGAGCAGATGCATGTGCATCATTAGGAAAGCCGGTCTCGGATACCGGTGGTCAACCGCCCCTTCTTGCAGCACTGGCAGCCCTGGGTGGTATCGACGCTCTTCCTACTTTCTCCCCTGAATCACTCCGAAAAAACCCTGGCCCCAAAGTGATTCTAGCCCCGCAGACCTCCGGCCGGGTGCCATCTAGAATGGAGCGTATGAATCTTCCCGCCCCCACCTCGAGTCTGGCCATTGCCTGTATGTTATTCGCGCTGCTCGGCGCCGATGAGGCCAGGGCCGATTGGCCGACGTATCTCCACGACAGCCAACGCACTGGGCACACCGGTGAACAGCTTGGCTTGCCATTGAACTTGCAGTGGGTCCACCAGTCACGCCACGCACCGCGGCCGGCCTGGCCCCCTTCGGCCAAGCGCAACCACTGGGGCAATCAACTCCTCTCCCAGAGAGTCACCTTCGATCGATGCCATCACGTCGTGGCGACAGGTGGCCGAATCTTCTTTGGTACCTCCGCGGACGACAAGGTGGTTTGTCTCGACCAGAAGACCGGTCAACAACTTTGGCAGTTCTTTGCCGAAGGGCCTGTCCGGCTCGCTCCCACATTGCATGACAACAAGGTCTACTTCGGTTCCGATGACGGCTTCGTCTACTGTCTGGGGGCAGAGCAGGGGAGACTGCTCTGGAAGAATCGCCTCGCCCCGCAGGAACGTCGCATCGCCGGCAATGAACGAATCATCTCCGCCTGGCCCGTTCGTTCGGGCGTGATGGCCTTCAACAATCACGTGCGCTGTGCGGCCGGGCTGTTTCCTCGTCATGGCACCTGGCAGTTCGCGCTCGATGCCGCGTCGGGCCAGGAGCTGGCCCAAGGCAAGATCGACATCTCTCCGCAAGGATATATGAAACGTCGCGGCGACCGTATGTATCTGGACAGCGGTCGCTCCGGCATGATGTTTCTGACGCAGCTTCGTGAGAAGACCGTTTCGCCAATTCAATTGCGAGCGCAGGACGACAGCACGGCGCCCACTCCTTCATCGATCATCGGTGCCGGCGAGCTTCGCCTTCTCGGTAGCGACGGCCAGGTGACGGCCCTCGACCAACAGACCGCCGAGGAACGCTGGACGCACGCGGTCGATGGAGTGGTCCACTCTCTCGCGGTCTCCGACGGAGCACTGCTGGTGAGTACCGACCAGGGCAAAATCTACTGTTTCTCCAATGCCCCGGCTGGGCAGGATCCACCGCTTATTCAGACCGCCACTGTAGCGCCTGATGAAAATGTGGCGCCCCATGTCAACGGTGAAACGGAACATGCCTCCTTTCGCACCGCTGCCAGGCGGATACTTGCCGAGACCGACGTCACCGAGGGCTACTGTTTGATACTCGGATCCGGCACGGGACGTTTGGCCTACGAGCTGGCTCAGCAGAGTCAGCTGAACATCATCGGCATCGAGTCGGACGAGCGGCTGGTAGATCAGTCGCGAAATCTGCTCGATCGGGCGGGTGTCTACGGCACGCGGGTAACGATCCATCATGGCCAACTCGACAAGCTGCCTTATGCGGACTATCTCTTCAATCTGGTCACCAGCGAACGTCTGTTAACCGACGATCGCCTACCCGGTACGACCTCCGAGCTAACCCGCGTGCTGCGTCCCGGTGGCGGAACGGCCTATCTTGTCAGAAGCGCCAACAATGCAGCCAATAAGAAGAATGTCCTTTCGACGTGGCTCCCAGATGGCCAAGCTTGGCGAATTCGTGACCAAGCAGCGGGCCCATCGGCCACGTATCGTCGGCAACCGCTTTCGGGCACCGGTGAATGGACCCATCTCTATGCCGATCCAGCCAATTCGACTTGCAGCGGCGACACCCGAGTCGGCAACCAGCTGCGGCTGCAATGGTTCGGTCGGCCAGGTCCGCGGAAGATGGTCGACCGCCACTTTCGCGCCATGTCCCCCCTCTACAAGAATGGACAACTGATTGTTCCGGGTGACGATCACCTCTTCGCTGTCGACGCCTACAACGGCTGGCCGCAGTGGGAGCTGGCCATCCCGGGATTCCGACGGATCGGCATCGGCCGCGACGCGGGCAACATGGCACTCACCGATGATCGTCTCTACGCAGTCACCGGAGAGAAGTGTCTTGTCCTCGACGTCGCCAGCGGAAAACGACAGGCTGCGTTCTCCGTACCCCTAGCGACCGACGCGAAACCGCGCCACTGGGGTTATCTCGCCACATCGGGCGAACATCTCTTTGGCTCGGCCACTAAGCCGGGCGCTTCGCGCAGGGAGCTGACCCGAAAAGCGATCCACGAGGTCTATCAAGACTCGTTTCCACTGGTCACCAGCGACTACTTGTTCTGTCTCGAGCGACAGAGCGGAAAGCTCCGCTGGCAATACGATGACAACAGCGGCGCCATTATCAACCCGTCGATCGCCATCGGCGGCGGCCGGGTGTTCTTTGTCGAGAGCGGCAATCCCGCTACTCTGGAGGTTCCCTCCGGGCGGAGTCCACTCAAGTCGCTGACGGGGCAAGGGGCCTTTCTTGTCGCGCTCCATCAAGAGAATGGAAAGCCGGTGTGGCGGCAGCCCATCGATCTCAGCAAGTTCGATCACGACGTCTATCTCAGCATCGCGGGCGATCGTCTCATCCTGGCGGGTTCGGGCAACGTCGGCGAGGGCGAAGAGGCGCGACTAACCCGCTATCTATATACCTTTCATACCGCGACTGGAACGCCCGCCTGGCGTCATGTCCGCCCCACGCCATTCGCTGTGAATGCATTTCATGGCGAGCAGAACGTCCGACCTGTCATCGTCGGCGATCGCGTCTTCTTTCAGCCCGTCGCCTACGAACTAGCCAGCGGTCGGCAGGTGCCCGAGTGGGAAATGATCGCCAAGCGCAAAGGCTGCGGCATGATGACCGCCTCCAACTCGGCATTCTATTTTCGACATCAGCAGTGCCATGTGCTCGACCTCAAGAGCCTCGAACAGAGTGAGGTGACGCACGTCACCCGGCCAGGTTGCTGGATCAACATGCTCCCGGTGGGCGGATTACTCTTGATTCCCGAAGCCAGCTCCGGATGTTCCTGTGGCCATTCGGTGCAATGCTCCCTGGGATTCGCGCCGGTCAATCGGCCGGCTCCTTGAGATCCACCCGCCGTCCGGACACCTCGGGCTCTCAGAGTGAACGGCCCACCGCAGCCAACGCATTCTCCTTGGCCAGCTGAGAGACTAAGACACAATGGGCTTGGGTGATTGCCACTTGGCGTCGATCGCGGCCAAGATCACTTGGGTGACGTGTTCGGTCAATCGCGGCAAGGTGTAGCGTCGATACTCGCTCGGTGCAATCAGCATCTGATCGACACACCGCCCGACCTTATAGTGCAAGCACTGGCCGACAACGCTGAGCGCCATCAGGTGTCGGTCGATGCTCGGCGTATCGGGAGGCAACAATTCTGTCAGAATCGCATCGAGTTGAGCGAAACGAGGTTTGATAAACGAACAGACAATCTCTTCGGTGGCAATCGACGGCTGAATCATTTCACGCATCACTAACAAGCGGTGCGACACCGTCTCCCGCTCATCGGAGAGCGCCATTTCCAGCAACCCCGCCACAAAGGCCCGCAGCAGCTCGCGAGGCGACGAATCGGCCGGCGGCGCCTCCTGCACATGCTTGGTCACGGCATGAGCACTCTTCACCGCGGCCACATACAGCCCTTGCTTATCATCGAAGTGATACTTCACGGCGTTCAGATTGACGCCAGCGCGCGCACAGATATCACGTAACGTCGCCTTTTCGAGGCCACATTCAGCGAATTCGACGATCGCTGCTTCCAGCAGCCGGTGACGGGTTTCTTGCGATCCGGAAAGCTTGATGACCCAGCCCCCCCTAGGATAACGATTGACGGGAATTCGAAACACTTGTATGATTTATTTATACACACGTATGAATTTCGTGTCTAGAGCAAGGCCGGCTCGTCCACTCGAATTTGGATCCGCTCGCCAGGAGCCCGTCCTCGCGATCGTCATTCTCCGCCGCGGGCCACTGTGCGTTGGCGGAACGTGTCGTCTGCCGATTGAGAGAATTGATAAATCAACATGATCACCCGCTTAATCATTCGTGTTCTGTTGCCGATCGTGCTCTTGGCGGTCGGCCTAACGACGCTGGTCATCGTCGGCCAACAGCCGACACCCGAAAAGCGCGACGACACCGACCAAGACACGCGACTCCCGGTGGAAACGAAGCCGGTCACCACTCACGTCGGCGGGCTCGACATCCGCGCCGATGGCCTTGTCGTCCCGTATCGCGAAATCACCCTGGCGGCCGAAGTCTCTGGAACGGTCGTATTCAAGTCCGCCTTGGCCAACGAAGGGACCTACGTCACCGCGGGCAAAGAACTGCTCCGCATCGATCCGCGAAGTTATGAGTTGGAAATCCGCCGACTCGAAGGGGAGTTGACCCAAGCCAAGACGAGCCTGAAGGAATTGGCCGTCGAGATTCAGAATGCGGAAGACTTGATTCCGCTCGCCGAGCGGGAACTGGCCATTCAAAATGATCAGCAGGAACGCTTCCTGTCGTTGCGTCCCGAGGGAGTCATTAGTCAGGAACAGTTGGAAGATGCCGAACGAGGCTCCATCGCCGCCCGCAATGCCTTACTACAGGCCAAGCAACAACGCGACTCGCTGGTGACTCGCAAAGCGAGCCTCGAGGCGGCTATCGAGGTTGGCAAGGTTGAATTGGAAAAAGCCCAACTCGATCTCCATCGGGCGACCATCAAGGCGCCGGTAAGTGGGGTGATCATTCGCCACGACGTCGAGAAGAACAGCTACGTTGCCAAGGGAGCCCCACTACTATCCATCGAAGACACCGAGAAGGTCGAGGTCCGCTGCAATCTGCGAATGGACGAGATGCGCTGGATTTGGGCCCAGCCAGCGGCCGAGAAATCGCCTGGCGAAGTCGATTTCCTGCAGGCCAGCGGCGAAGAGACCGACGCCACTGAACTCGCACTTGCCACCCGTGCAAGCGACGATGAGGATCAAGATCGAACTAATAACCACTCCTTTCCCCTCACCGACGTGACCGTGCGGTATGCCCTGGGAGGCCGAACCTATACCTGGTCGGGGGTGCTCGATCGTTACGACGGTTTGGGTTTGGACGAGAAGACACGCATGATTCCCTGTCGCATTCTCGTCGACAAACCGAATCAGGTATTGGTTGACGGCGAGACCATCTCACTGAAGGGGCCACGATCTCTGGTTCGCGGGATGTACGTCAACATCACGATTCACGCCAAGCCTGAGGCGGAACTGCTGCAGGTTCCCCCGGAAGCGATTCAGCCCGGCAAGATCGTCTGGCGGGTCCGCGACGACAAGCTGGAACGCGTCGAATTGCAAATCGCCCAGAGTCGCGGTGAGGCAGTTATCGTCGATGCCAGGAACTGCGATTTGCGCGAGGGCGATCAGCTCGTGACCTCGCCGCTGCGCACGGCCTTCACCGGCCTGGAGGTACGAGTGGAGACGGGACCATGAGAGGGGTCATCCGCTGGGCCATCGATAACTCGCCTGCGATGAACACGCTCATGGTCGGCGTGTTGATCGTCGGGGTGTGGTCGCTGCTCAATCTGCGACGAGAAGTCTTCCCCGAATTCGATCTGGAAATCATTCTCGTTACGGTGCCCTATCCGGGCGCCAGTCCGGAAGAGGTGGAAGACGGAATTTGCCAGAAGATTGAGGAGGCTGTCCGCTCCATCGATGGCATTAAGAAACAGACGACCGTGGCTAAAGAAGGCTCCGGGTCGATGATCATGGAACTCAAGACCGGCATCGATCCCAAGAAGGTGCTGGCCGAGGTTCGTAGCGAAATCGACCGCATTCCCAGCTTTCCCTTGCTGGCGGAAGACCCCGAAGTCAAACAGCTCACCATTCGGGATGCCGTGATCCAGGTCGGCGTTTTGGGCCCCGAGGTCGCCGATCCGGAAAGCGAGCGACAGCTGCGCGATCAGGCTGAGAAGATCCGTGACGACCTGATCAATTTGGAGAACGTCTCGCAGGCGCTGATCACCGGTGCCAAGGAATATCAAATCGACGTCGAGATTCCCGAGGCGACCCTGCGCCAGTATGGCCTATCGCTCAAAGCTGTGGCCGACATTCTCCGCCGCGAGAACCTGGAACTCCCTGGCGGAACGATTCGCACCGACGCACAGGAGGTGCTGGTCAAGGGCGACAACAAACAGATCACCGGCGAAGAGATCGCCCGCCTGCCGCTAATCACGTTACCGAGCGGCGCCAAGTTGACGGTTGGCGACATCGGTCAGGTTCGCGACGCCTTTCGAGATACGACCTCCAAGACGCGCATCGACGGGCGTCCCGCCGTCGCGATTTCTGTGAACGCCTCCTCCAGTGAAGATCTGCTCGCCACGACCGCCGACGTTCGTTCATATTGCGATGAGGCGACCCTGCCATCGGGATTTGAACTGGTCACCTGGGGCGATCGCTCGGTCGATGTCGCCGACCGCATGAATCTTCTCATGAAGAACGGTCTGCAGGGGTTGCTGCTCGTGTTGGTCGTGTTGGCGATCTTCTTGAACCTGCGAGTCGCCTGCTGGGTCGCTCTCGGGATTCCCATCTCTATTCTCGGTGCCTGCGCCGTTCTCTGGTTCACCGGAGAGACGCTCAACATGCTGACGATGTTCGCATTCTTGATGGCGCTCGGCATTGTCGTCGACGACGCGATCGTCATCGGCGAAAACATCTTTTCCCATCGCCTGATGGGTAAGTCCGCACTGCAAGCCGCTGTCGACGGAACCACCGAAGTCCTTCCCTCGGTCGCTACAAGCGTGACCACAACGGTCATCGCCTTTATGCCCTTGATGTATGTCTCCGGGGTGATGGGCAAGTTTATCGCCTGCCTTCCCTTGGCGATGATCGCCATGCTGATCATCTCGCTGCTGGAAAGCATGTTCATCTTGCCCTGCCATCTGGGCCACGAACGCCACGAGAGTGAGGAGCCGGACACCCGACCGTGGTTTGCCCGGACGATGAGCTTGCTTCGCGACGGGCTGGCCTATCCCTTTCGCGTCACGGAACGCTTTACGAGCAAGGTCAACCGCTGGGCGAACCATGGCCTCGATACGCTGGCCGATCGTATCTATATCCCCAGCTTGCGCTTCGCGATCACCAATCCCACGGTCATGATTGCCGGCGCCGCGGCAATCTTGTTGGTCGCCGTGTCGCTGGTCAGCGGCGGACATGTTCCTTTTACGATCATGCCGAAGCTGGACAGCAACAATATCGAAGCGGTTCTGACCTATCCCGATGGGATTCCCGCCAAGATCACCGACCGTGGCGTCGCTATCCTGGAACAGGCAATCCGACATCTCGACGAGCGGTACGAACAGGAAGGCCGGGGGCGAGTCTTGCGACTGACTCGACAGAGCGTCGGTTACGCGCAGGCGTCCAACGGTCCAGGACAAACGACCGAAACCTCGGGCAGCCACGTCGGTGGATTGTCGGTCGAACTGCTCGACACCACGATGAGAAACGTTAAGAGCGACCAGATTATTTTGGACTGGCGCGAGCTGGCGCAGGAGTTATCCGGCGGGTTTCCCGGTGCCGAAGGCATCTCCTTCAAGACCGCCTTTGGTGGCCCCGGCGGCATCCCGATTGAATTCAAGCTGCTGGCGCCCAGCGAACACTTCGAGGAACTGGAGAAGGCGGTCGAGGATGTCAAAGCAAAGCTAGCGACCTATCCTGGCGTGTTTGATATCGATGACGATTCCCGGCCAGGAAAATGGGAATTCAAGCTACGCGTCAAGGATGACGCCGTGGCCATGGGCGTGCCGCTAGGTGACATCGCTGAGACGGTGCGTGCTTCCTACTACGGAGAGGAAGTCATGCGACTGCAACGCGGTCGCCACGAAGTCAAGCTGATGGTGCGCTATCCGAGTGAAGATCGCCGTTCGCTGGCGGACTTCGATCAAATTCGTATTCGTGGTGTCGACGGCGCCGAACGCCCCCTCACGGAACTTGCCTCGATCGATCTCTACCGAGGACTCTCGGAGATCAACCGCGTCAATCAACTCCGCAGCATCACGGTCTCTGCCGATGTGGATGAGAGTCGAGCCAATGCCGATCAGATCGTAAAGGATCTACGAGAGGGAGGCGAGGACTCGGAGTCGGCCGAAGACGCGGGCATCGCCGCCATCTTGAAGAAATATCCTCACGTCAAGGTTCGCTGGGAAGGCCAACAAGAACAGACACAAGAATCGATGATCAGCTTGGGGGTCGGACTCGGCATGGCGGTTGTCGGCATGTTCGTCGTGTTGACGCTCGAGTTTCGCTCCTATTTTCAACCTCTATTGGTCTTGGCCATCATTCCCTTTGGAGCCATTGGCGCCATTGCGGGACACTATTTCCGCGGTATGCCGCTTTCGCTGTTCAGCATGTTCGGACTGGTGGCGCTGACGGGTGTCGTGGTCAACGATTCGATCGTTCTGATCGATTTTATCAATCACAAACTGCGCGAAGGCCTCCCGCTGGCCGAGGCGCTGCTCGAGGCGGGACGGCGACGCTTGCGACCGGTGTTGCTCACTTCGATGACCACCGTGGCCGGCCTGCTCCCATTGCTCCTGGAGACCTCCTTTCAGGCGCAAATCCTGATTCCGATGGCGACCAGCCTGGCCTTTGGATTGATCCTGGCCACGGGCCTGATTCTGGTTCTCGTTCCGACCTTCTATTCAGTGTACGGACGGCTGTGCGGATACACCGTGGAACCGCTGGCCGACGCCAAGCATCAGGCAGGCGAAGACAACCTGGAATCAAACGAAGACTCGCCCGACCTGATAACCTTGCCGGTCGAGAACGCCAGCTAGCGACCCTCGATCTCCGACCGATTCGTCGGATAGCAGGCTCGTTAGTCTCCTAACAGCAAATTGTTTCCATCGACCAGCCGGGTTTCACCTTCGACGAGATGCAATCGGATCGGGTCGAAGCCGGAGTATTCCGCGATGCGGCCGGCCAGCATCTCCGAATGAGAGACCACCCACATCTGCGAGTTCTTCGAAGCGCGGGTAATCAGATGCGCCAAGGGGTCGATGACATCCGGGTGCAGACTGGTCTCCGGTTCGTTCAGCGCGATCAGACTCGGTGGGCGTGGACTGAGCAGCGCTGCCACGAGATAAAGATATCGCAGGGTACCATCGGAGAATTCTCGCGATTCCAGCGGTCGACGCATGCCTGGCATGCGAAGTTGCACGGTCATGCGACACTGCCCGTCGCTATCGATTTGCAAGCCGGCTCCCGGAATGGCCCGCTCTACCGCTTCGTAGACGGCGTCGGCATCGCCGATCTCCAAGATCGTTTGCAGAGCCGCCGCCAGATCACTGCCATCGTGACTCAACACCGGCGTTTGCACGCCCACCATGGCACCCCGCGCCGCCGCCGCGGCGTCGGTGCGAAAGTGATGATAGAATCGCCAGTCGTTCATCTCCATCCGCAGGGCTGTCAGATCCGGATAGAGATGCGGCTCACGAATCTGCGAGATCGTCGCTTCCGAGGTCGACATCATCAAGGGATATTTCACCCGACGACCCTCTTGGTCGCGGACCGTGGCGGTCGGCCCTTTGCGATCCAATAGTCCGACCCGACGATTGTTGTCACTGGTGAACCAGACGCGCTCTTCCTTAATCTCCGGATCTAAGGCAAACGCCGAACTAGAAGGATGGGGCAGTCCGCAACTCAGCTCGTAAGAAAACTCTTCCAGCGCCACGCCCAGCGTCATGCG
>Ga0180438_10005229_pt1 | contig 18163 bp, 9 predicted proteins | sample SS_ome_12_FD_132455 | JGI IMG/M metagenome (GOLD analysis project Ga0180438, IMG submission 132455) | Hypersaline lake sediment archaeal communities from the Salton Sea, California, USA - SS_3_D_2 metaG | ecosystem: Environmental > Aquatic > Non-marine Saline and Alkaline > Hypersaline >...
GACTGTTAAAGGAGCAAATAATATTATTGCATTAAGGTGCTGTCTTTTCAGCAATCGATGGGAGGATTATTGGGAATATCGGGCGATTAGATGAGGGCTATCATAAAATTGTCTCACACCCCTTTTCTTTTTTCTTCTTGACATTAAAATCCAGATATGTTAAAAAATTAGCAGTATTTTTAATTTTGCGGAGTAAAACAAAAATTCGGAGGTGCTATGATGAAAAACCATTTGAAAAGAGTTCCTTTGGGAACTTTCATTATTCTGACAGTTTTGTATTTTATTCTCAGTGGATTTGTTTCTGCGGAAACCCACGAGCAGCCTTATATGGAAGTGGCGTTGAAACACCTGGAAAAAGCGTTAAGCAGCAGAATGGGAAAATTGGTTCACCTGAATGACGCTAAAAAGAACCTGGAATTGTCGGCATGGGACAAGGGAGGACACCGGCTAAAGGCAATCGAACTGATCGATGAAGCAAAGAAAGCAGTCCGTAAAAGAGATATTAACAGGGCTAATACACTGATCGAAGAAGCGATAGAGCACGTGAAGGTCGGTGTTGGATTTTCCGATGAGCATACCGATGAACCCCCGGAAGTGGACCTGGAAACCAATCAGCCTTATATGGAGATTGCCTTAAAGCATCTTGAGCAGGCCCTTGTCGCGGATACTGTCAGCGGAAAGGTTTCAAACCTGGAGAGGGCGAAAACAAACCTTAAATTAGGAATATGGGATAAACGGGGAAATCGGGTCAAGGCGTTGAAGAAGGTTGATCAAGCAATAATATTGGCCAACAAGAATAAAATGAATAAAGCCAACACCCTTATCCAGGAAGCCATTGAACTGGTAAAAAAAGGAATTGAAAAGGGGACTAAAATAAAATAATCAAAAACTGCTATAACTTCTACTTCACGACAAGCTCTTTTATTTGCAGTGGTTTCGGAACCCTTTTTTTAATGAAGATTTTTATGAAAATTAAAAATTGTCGCGGTGAAAAGGGGGGTCGGTGCGTATAAGTGTAGAAGTATTTTAAAGCTCGGTCGGCATATATTTGATTTTCGCTGCGGATCAAATTGATCGAGCGAAACCAACGTAAGCCAGACCTTTGAAAAAATTTGGCAGGAGGCTAGAACACTGCTAAATCTGCTGAAAATCATTTTTTTTTTGAAATTGTCTAAAATTCATTATATACTATAAATATGAGGAATAGAAAAATGAAACATAAATATAAAGTGACTGATTATTCAACGAATATGGTGGAAGACTATTTTTTCCTAATCCGAAACTTATCCGTTGTAGATAAAATTGAATTAATTGCCAGGATTTCCAATTCCATTCTCGAAAGTAAGAAACAAGAAAAGGAAGAACAAACAAAAGAGGAAATATTAACAGAGACTTATGGCTGTTTTGAGTCGAATAAATCAGCCGACGAAATCATCGATGAAATTTACAGATCAAGGCATTTCAAAGAAAAAAACCATCAACAAGGAATGTAAAGCATTTTGAGAGATTATCCTCAATAAAGATAGAAAATTGGGCTGAAAGCAAATAGCCTTTATGCATTTTTTAGTCCTTATCCTTTACATATAAAATATGATGCCTTGCCCAAGGGGTAGAGGGGTACTTGCATAAATACATCGTTATGCATTAAAATGATATTATGAAAAAATATAAATTAAAAAAACGAATCGATACCACTGAAAAACATTATGCAATAAATTATAAAGATGAACTGAATCCGCAGCAATTTGAAGCAGTGGCCTATATAGAAGGCCCCCAACTGGTGATTGCAGGTGCCGGTTCCGGTAAAACACGAACCTTGGTATTCCGTGTCGCCTTTCTGGTGGAGAATAACATCAACCCCCAATCGATTCTATTATTAACCTTTACCCGCAAAGCGGCCCAGGAAATGATGCGGCGGGCAGCCACCATACTGGATGAACGGTGCAAGAAGGTCTCTGGCGGTACGTTCCACTCCTTTGCCAATTTTATCCTGAGAAAATATGCGCTCCATATTAACATGCATCCCAATTACACCATTGTTGACCGCAGCGATGCCGAAGATATTATCAATGTGATCCGTACCCAAATGGAATTAAATAAAAGAGAGAGACGCTTTCCCAGGAAAAGCACCCTCATGAATATCATCTCCAAAGCTACCAATAAATGCATTTCCATCGACGATATCGTATTCAAAGAGTACCCCAATTTCAAAGATGATCTCGAAGATATCAAAAATGTGGCTGTGCATTACCAGGAATTTAAAAAACAAAAACAGGTGATGGATTATGACGATTTACTGGTCCATTTAAAAAAGCTGTTGGAAACCAACGAAGAAATCAGAAAAAAAATTTCCAATACCTATAAATACATCATGGTGGATGAGTACCAGGATACCAACAAACTGCAAGCTGAAATTTCCGTACTCCTGGCCTCGGAGCACAAAAACATCCTGGTGGTAGGAGATGATTCGCAAAGTATTTACTCCTTCCGCGGTGCCAATTTCAGGAACATCATGGATTTTCCCAACTACTTTCCCGATGTTAAAATCACCACATTGGAGCAAAATTATCGCAGCACCCGCCCCATCCTGGAATTGACCAATGCCATTATCGAACAGGCAAAGGAAAAATATTCCAAAGTCCTCTTTTCAAAAATCGAAGGCAAAGAAAAGCCCATATATATTGATACATTGGATGAGCAGGAGCAGGCAGCCTTTGTTTCCCAGAGGGTATTGGAATTGCGGGAGGAAGACGTGCCTCTCAACCGGATTGCCGTATTGTTCCGGGCCAGTTGGCATGCCAATGAGCTGGAAGTGGAGTTAAGGAGCAGTAATATCCCTTATGTAAAATACGGTGGGCTGAAATTTGCAGAAGCGGCCCATGTGAAAGACGCATTGTCCTATATGCGGGTGCTTCACAATGTTTTCGACGAGATCGCGTGGCTGCGGCTCTTGCTGTTAATCGAAGGGATCGGCCCTGCCTCTGCCAACAAAATTATCGCCAAAATCATCCAGAGCGGCGGCGATGTGAGAGAATTGATCTCGTCAGATTTTGAAAAAAAGAAATTTTACGAGGAGCTGCGAGAACTCTACAAAGTGCTCTCCAGGCAAATGGGCTCCCGCAAAAATCCGGCTGCAAAGCTGGAAGCCGTTATCAACTATTATGCCCCCCTCTTTGAATTGAAGTATGATGATTATAAACGCAGGAGAGAGGACCTGGAATCGTTGTTACGAATCTCTGAGCGCTATTCTACCATGGAACAGATGTTGACAGATATGGCCCTGGAACCCCCACAAAGTTCTCAAATCGGTGTGGAACCCTCGGATAAAGAAGACGAGAAACTGGTGCTCTCCACCATCCATTCAGCCAAAGGCCTGGAATGGCATTCCGTGTTTGTCCTTCACCTGGTGGACGGTTATTTCCCGGCTGTTCAATCGGTGGGAAATGAAGAGGACCTGGAAGAGGAGCGGCGCTTGTTTTACGTGGCTGCCACCCGCGCCCAGAAAAATCTCTATCTCATCACACCGGAACTGGAATCCAGGTCCTGGTATTCTTTTGACTCGACTGGAATCGTTTTTTCTCAACCCTCTCGATTTATCCTCGAGATACCTGATTTTGAGGAATTGACTGAAACCTGGGCCATGGACTTTGACGAAGAGGAGACATTTTAATTGATAGGGGGCTTTTTTTTAAAAAAATTTTGACAAAAGTAACTTTTTTCTGTTATTATATAATTCCAAATAAAAAGGAGGGTTGATGAGTGCTTCAATAAAATCTAAATTAAAAATTTTAATCGTGATTGGTTTAGGCGTTTCCGTTCTCTTCCAGGCGAGCTATGCCAGCGCAATGAAGAAGGCAAACATCGTCTTGAAGGCAATGGAAGATGAATTGGCACGTTCGATGGAGGTGCTGGGAAAAAAAGGGACACCGCCCCCTTATTATATCAGTTATCGAATTACCGATGGCTATAGGGTCAGCATAACCGCTTCTTACGGATCACTGAGAAACAGCATCGAAAATCGATCGCGGTTGCTTGATGTTGATGTGCGGGTTGGCAGTCACAGCCTGGATAATACACATACCATAAGGGGTGATCGCTTCGGTTATATCTCAAGGTATTTCTCAATACCGGTAAAAATCAGCGTGGAAGACGATCCCGATTCCATCAGGGGCGCTATCTGGCTGGAGACAGATAAAAAATACAAAGCTGCTGCCGAGAGGCTGATCCAGGTTAAAGCCAACAAAAAGATTTCAGTTAAAGAAGAAGATCAATCGGATGATTTCTCAAAAGAAAAAGTTCAGAAATACGCCGACGAGCAAGCAACTGTTTCACCTGAAATTGCAGCCTGGGAAGAAAAATTAAAGGATTATTCGGTTATTTTTAACAGTTACCCGGATATCTACAGCGCTACAGTTTCGCTCAGGGCAGAAGCCGAGAATAAGTATTTTGTCAATAGTGAAGCGACCTCACTCCAGCATGGACGTACCAATTGGCGGTTAACGATGTATGCCAGGACAAAGGCAGATGATGGGATGGATCTTTACAAGGGTAGATATTTCGATTCCCGGACCCTTGAGAATTTGCCGGATGATAAGACAATAAGAGCGGCTGCCCATCAATTGGCAAAGGATGTGCTGGCCTTGAAAAAAGCGCCGTTAATGGAACCCTTTACCGGTCCTGCCATCTTATCCGGTCGGGCCTCGGGAGTATTTTTCCATGAAATTTTCGGCCATCGCATTGAAGGCCACCGCCAAAAGGATGAAGAAGAAGGGCAAACCTTTACCAAAAAAATCAATCAACAAATTCTACCCGAGTTTATCTCTGTTTATGATGATCCCACAATAAAAAAATATGGAGAAAAGGATTTGAACGGATATTATCTCTATGATGACGAAGGGGTGAAAGCCGAACGGGTGGTGGTGGTCCAAAAAGGTATTTTGAAAAACTTCCTGATGTCCCGTTCTCCCATTGAAGGATTTCCCCGCTCCAATGGGCACGGTCGGGCCCAGGCAGGACGCATGCCTGTCAGCCGCCAGGGCAATCTTATTGTGGAGTCGACCAAGACCGTTCCCTATGAAAAACTTCGAAAGATGTTGATCGATGAGTGCAAAGCGCAGGGGAAACCCTATGGACTTCTTTTCGATGATATTGCCGGAGGTTTTACCTCTACCCGACGCCTCGGAGTTCAAGTCTTTAATGTCACTCCCATTACTGTTTTTCGCGTTTATGTTGACGGACGACCCGATGAACTGGTAAGGGGGGTCAACCTCATCGGAACCCCATTGACCTCTTTTAGTAAAATAATCGCCTGCGGTGATAAACATGAAGTTTTCAACGGTTACTGCGGCGCAGAATCCGGCAGCGTACCCGTATCCGGTGTCTCCCCACCTGTACTGACCGCTCAAATTGAGGTGGAGAAAAAATATAAAGCGTCAGATAAACCCCCGGTACTCCCACCGCCGGAAAGGAGGATAAAATGAAAAAAAATCATTCAATCCATACGATTCAATGGTCACTCGTACTTTTTATAATGGGATGTTTATTTATTTGCGCTCCATTGATGTTGATGAGTGGAGAAAATAAGGATGTTATTATCGATGCCATGACAGATGAACTGACCCGTTCCATGAAATCCCTTCAAATCGAGAAAATGGAAAAACCTTATTTCCTGGAATATACCATACTGGACAATTGGCAACTGGGCATTGAAGCCGATTTTGGTTCTCTTACCAAATCCGGGAAGCAGCAGAGTCGTCGGCTGAAGGTAGGGCTCCGGGTCGGCAGTTATCAACTGGATAACACCGGATTCTTTGACAGAAGAACCCTGTTCTCATCCATCAGGGGCAGAAGTCGAAATATTGTTGTTGAGAATGATTATAATGCCATCCGGCATGATATATGGTTAGAAACCGATACGGTTTACAAGGAGGCGTTGGAGCAGTTGGCCTCTAAAAATGCATTTATCAAGAACCAGGCCCAAACCGAGGAAATCCCGGATTTTTCCAAAGAAAAGAGTGTCCAATTAATAGCACCCCGCAAAACCCTGAAGGTTGACCGGGAAAAATGGGAAAAGATTGTTAAAGATCTCTCCTCCATTTTTCGCAAATTCCCGGCCATTCATGAATCCGGTGTGGAGTTCCAGGTAAAGGTCAATCATAAGTATTATGTTAATAGTGAAGGAACTGTTTTTCGCCAACCGGAAACATTGGTCTCCCTGGTGGCGCATGCGGCCACACAGGCGGAAGACGGGATGAAGTTGAAACATTATATTCCCTTTTATGCCCCCACTATTGATGCTTTTCCCAAGGAAAATCAATTGGCCGCTGGGGTTCAGGAAATGGCAGAAGAATTAACCGCATTGGCATCTGCACCGGTGATAGAGAAATATATCGGACCTGTTCTCTTTACCCGGCAGGCGTCTGCAGAACTCTTTACCCAGATCCTGGCCCCCCATCTTTCTGGTCAGCGGCCACCTTTGAGCGAAGAACCTCGAATGGCTCAAATGATACCTTCCAGCAAACTGGTCCAGCGGTTAAACCGCAAAGTTTTACCGCGGGAGATTTCAATCACCGATGATCCCACCCGCACTGTTTTTGAAAAAGAATCCCTTATCGGCTCTTATCAAATCGATGACCAGGGGATCACTGCCAGGCCGGTGAAACTGGTTGAAGCAGGTGTTTTGCAAACCCTGTTGATGTCCCGCCGGCCCAGGAAAGAGATCGCAAACTCAAACGGACACGCAAGAGCCAGCAGTAGGGGAAACCCCGATGTTCAAATCGGAAACCTTTTTATTACTGCTGATGAGGGAAAAACCTACGAGCAATTGAAAAAAGAGCTCATGGATTTGTGTGAGGACCAGCAATTACCCTTCGGGTTGATAATAAAAACCGTTGATAATCCTATGATTACAGGTGTTGATTTCTCCATAACCTCTCTTATGATGCGATCGAGTCAAACCACACCGCAAATGACATCACCCGTGATAATGTACAGGGTCTATGTCAAAGATGGACGGGAAGAACTGGTTAGAGGAATTTCCGTTAGTGAATTAACGGTGAGGAATATGAAGGATATTGCTGCGGTAGGGAACGACTACTATGTCCACCACTATTTACTGACCGACGGTGGAGGTATGAGTTCGTATTATAGTTACATGGCTGCCATGAGGGGTGAAGGAAGTATGGGGATTCCCGCTTCGATCATTGCGCCTTCCGTACTTTTTGAGGAGCTTGAATTCAAAAAGAGTGCGGAAACCCGAAAAAATCCCCCATTACTATCGCATCCGTTTTTTCCCAAATAAATTTTTTAAAGAGCTTGTCATTTGAAAATAGTGGATTTTCTAAGGGCAATGGTCTACAATTACCCAGATGAAGAAATAAGGAGCACATGCAATGGTATTTGAACATTTAGGTGACGCATCGAGTTCAAAGGAATTTGTTGGAAGAAAGGAAATCCTGGACGAGATATACAAAAGCATTAACAAAAGAGCACCGGCAATAGTGGTTAAAGGAGCTGGAGGAGCTGGTAAAACCGCCCTCCTTCAACGGGTGGCTGCTCATCTCAGCAAGAAACAGTTTTCCTTTATTGTTATCGAAGGCGAGACCCACCCGGAACTGATCCTGAAAAAAATCTCCCTGAAAGCACAAAAAAAAGGCATGGATGGAGCAGAAAATATCGATGTAACGTTCAGGGGGGACCTAAGGCAAAAAATTCTCTGGTTCGTGGAACATTACATGGGAAAAGAAAAAATCATGCTGGTGTTTGAGGATTTTGAAGCCAACCTCAATGTGGAAGGAAAGTTCAAGAATGAACGGTTAAAAGAGTTTTTAATGTATTTAAGAGATTTCTTAAAAGAGAAGGATGCGCTTATGTTCTTTACCACAGAAACCGATATCCCCGGTTTTGATTCCATACCTATACCGGAATTTACAGGGGAGGAATTCAAAAAAGTGCTCTCCCTTGGAAAAGCATTGAAGCGTTTGAATCAAAAGTCAAGTGAAAAACTCATGTTTGATATGGGGACCAATCCACGGGCCATCCGACTGCTGGACCATATTGCCTTTTTAGAGTTCGGGGAGACGACATTTGATTGGGATACCTTGAAAAAAAGAATTCCCAACCTGGCAGAGCGCATCCTTTACAAAAAGAGCGAGGAAGCGGATTTCACTCCCCTGTTACTGGAAAAGCTCCTGGAAACGCTTACAGAGTCCCAGCAGCAGCTGCTCAAAGGACTTTCCATTCAAAGGGGAGCCGTAGGAAAAGAGGCCCTGGAAACCCTCCAATTGAAAATCACCAACATCAACAGGGATCGTAAAGTACTGGTGGATTTATCATTGATGGAATACTCAGAGAAAAAAGATTTATACCAGGTTCATCCGTTGACTGCCCGTTTTATGTTTGGAAAGATGAGCGAAGAGGAGCGGAAACAACTGCACCTCCAGGCAGCAAGGTATTTTGAGAGTCTCCGGGGTGACGATGATAAGATTGAAAGAGATGTAAAAAATGAAATTGAGATTCGCAGACACTATTTAGAAGCTGAGGAGTGGAACAAAGTAGCACATATGTCCATTGAATTGGATCAATATTTAACGGCGAATGGGTACCCCCAATTGGCATTTGATCTATTGAGTGAGATTGAAAACAAGGAATACACCCGGGACAATCAAATTCGCATTTACCAGCGCCTGGGGGTTTTTTATACCCTCTTTGGAAAATTCGATGAAGTGATTGCCCAGAATGAAAAATTGGTAAAAATCTATGAAAAAATAGAAGATCGGAAAGGAATGGCCCACAGTCTGAGGCAGATGGCCATGGCATACGAAAAGAAACGAAAATACGATGAGGCATTAAAGGAATATGATAAATCCCGGGAGATTTTCGAGAAAATGGGCGAATGTTCTGCCGCTGGATTTAACCTGCTGGAGATGGGAAAGATTCATCAAAAACGGGGGAAATATGATGAGGCATTGAAGCATTATCAAAAGGCGTTAAGCCTTTCAAAATCCAGTAATGACCCAAAAGGTATTTCTGAAAGTTTGTTTCAAACCGGGCGTGTCTATGAAGAACGCGGAGAGTTTGACAAAGCCTTAAAATATTATCAACAATCCCAGAAGGTGAAAGAGAAGATCGGGCATGAGAGGGAGATTGCATCCGGATTGCACCAAATTGGAAATATCTATTTCTTAAAAGGTGAGTTTGATACCGCTTTAACGCATTATCAACAGTCGCTGGTTTTAAATGAGAAGACCAATGATCTCAAAGGCGCAGGCTACAGCCTGGGGCAGTTGGGAATGATCTATCAGCGGAAAGGTCAAATAGATAAGGCATTAAAACAATATAAAAAATCACTGGGCATTTTTGAGAAACTGGACGATCAACGGGGCCTTTCTGCTGGCCTGCATCAACTGGGGCGCATCTATCAGGACCAGGGAAAGTTAGATAAAGCATTGAAATACTACAAGAAATCGCTGGAAATCCGGGAGAAAACCGCAGACATGCCGGGCATGGCCCTGGGTTACGGTCAACTGGGCATATTGTATTTTGAGAGAGAGGAGTATGAAGAGGCGCTGCGATCCTCAGTAAAGGCATTTGTGATTTTTTCAAAGATGAATGCTCCCGGCCTGCAGTTGGCCAGGAAAAATATACTCAAGGTGCGTGATAAGCTCCCAAAAGAGAAATTCGAGGAAATATTAAAAGAGTTCAATATCCAATTCGAACAACCAGAGTAATGTGTGTAAAATTTTAGAGGTTAGATATAATTAATAGTGAACAATAGGAGTACATGATGTTTGGCTTAAGCCCTTTTATAGTGGTTTTAATTATCAGTATCGTAGTTATTTTGTATTTTACCTAAAAGCATGGTTATTGGAAGGAAATGTATAAAATGGTTGAAAAATTTAACTTTATTGAAAGTGAGACCGTGGAGCTTAAAAGCTCTCTTTCAGAATGGCAGGAAATTATAGAAACCATATCGGCCTTTTCGAATACAAAGGGCGGAACTGTTTATGTCGGCATAAACCCGAAAGGAAAAGCCACTGGTGTCGATATCGGTAAGCGGACATTAGAAAACCTTGCAAATGATATCAAACAATATACCGATCCAATGGTCTTCCCTACAATTGAAGTCCTAAAAATCAATGAAAGAGATGTTATCATTATAAGGGTGAGCGAATACCCCACAAAGCCGGTGTGGGCAAAAGATAAAGTTTTTTTGCGGGTCGGTCGCTCCAACCAGAGAGCATCTGCAGAAAAAATTCGGCAGTTCATTTATAAAAGCAAGACTTTTAAGTGGGATCATCAAGTACAACAAAAACTTAAGTTGTCTGAAATAGATACAGCCCGTGTAAAAGTCTTTTTAAAAAAAGTAGAAGAGGAAAGGAATACAACATTTGAAGGCTCCAGATCCGTCGAGAAAATTTTGGAAAAATTAAACCTGTTGAAGGATGACGGTTTAACTAATGCGTCACTATTGCTCTTTGGGAAAAATCCACAAAAACATTTTATCCAATCCGAAATAAGATGTGCGAGGTTTAACGGAACCGAACCCATCAATTTTGCTGATATGCAGGTGATTAACGGAACAATAGTAGAACAAGTTCCCGCTGTACTGAATTTTATTCGTCGCCACATCAATGTGGCTGCGCAAATTACAGGTGAACCGGAGAGAAAAGAGATATGGGAATATCCAAAAGAAGCTCTACGGGAAGCTGTAGTAAATGCTGTGTGTCATAGAACTTATGAGGATACTGGTAATGTACAGGTACGGATATTTGATGATCGCCTGGAGGTATGGAACCCGGGTTTACTCCCAGAAAACATGACAGTCGAAATGCTCAGGAAGGCTCACCGCTCCAAACCACGAAACGAACTCATTGCAAGGTGCTTTTACCTGATAAAATATATAGAGCAATGGGGGACCGGAACGAACCGTATGATTAAATTATGTAAGGAGGCGAGATTACCGGGACTGGAATTCTTGGAATTATCCGATTGTTTTATCGTGATATTCATGCGGAAGCTGAAAATGCGAAAGACTAAAAAAACCAGATCTAAAACAGAAATGAAATTGACTGATATCCAAAAAAAAATTATCCAATATCTGGAAGAAAAGGGGGAGGTCAGTACTCATGAACTTGTTATGCATTTAGGATTGAGTCGACGGTCGATTCAGAGGAATATTAAACAGCTTAGTGGAATTGTCAAATGGACTGGTGGTTCTGCCAGTGACCCCAGGGGCAGATATACATTGGCAAAAAAACACTGATGTCGCAGTAAGATGCCTTATATTGCTAGATAATTCCATGCTATTCTATATAAAATTTTAAAGAAGGCGTCGCGGTAATGTCGCAGTAAAACGCCTGATATTACTTGATAATTTACGATAATGTCCAAAAGATAGTAGGGCTTGATGTCGCAGTAAAATGCCCTATATTGCTAGATAATTCCATGAAATTTCCCATAAATTTTAAGAGAAGTGTCGCAGTAGTGTCGCAGTAAAATGACCGATACAGAAGGATAATTTCCTTTTTTAAATGCGTTTAATGGTTGATTTTCAAAATATCTGCTATCCAATATATTGTGGAAAAGCGATTCGCTTGAAAAGATTGAGAGCATATCGATCGGTCATTCCAGCAATAAAATCAATGATGCGCCGTTCAACTGTGTCTTCTTCAGGATAAGGATTTATGAATGTTTCCGGGTCTTTTTTTACATGGTGGTATATGGTGGTTAAAATGAGTTTTATTCTTTCGATTTCCTCTTCGGATTCTTTGACAAAATAGACCCTTTCATACAAAAAATCTCTCAGATGGGAAAGTTCGTCATAAATATGATCGGAAATGGCGATGTATTCCAGGTTCTTTTTCAAACTTTGATGAATCACGTCCAGTACAATGGTATCGATCCGTTTGGCAAAGGTTTTTCCAAATAGTGTTTGAGTGGTTTCAGGGATATCCTCTCCCGTAATTAATCCTGCCCGGATGGCATCATCGATGTCGTGGTTGACATAGGCGATAATGTCGGATATTCGTACGATTTGCCCTTCCAATGTTTTGGGAAGAAGATTTTTTTCTTCCGGGATAATAGCCCCTTTGCCTTTGGAGTGCGTCGCAATACCGTTCCTGACCTCATGGGTGAGATTTAGCCCTTTTCCATCGTATTCCAGTTTATCCACCACCCGTAAACTTTGTTCATAGTGTTTAAAGCCGTCAAACAATTCATTTAAAATCCGTTCTCCTGTATGGCCGAACGGAGTATGACCCAGATCATGGCCCATGGCAATGGCTTCGGTCAGGTCTTCATTTAAATTCAGAGCCTTTGCAATGGTTCTGGCAATCTGGCTAACTTCCAGGGTATGGGTTAAGCGGGTTCTGAAATGGTCACCGCCAGGAGAGATAAAGACCTGTGTCTTATGTTTTAAACGGCGGAAGGATTTGCAGTGCAGGATGCGGTCCCGGTCTCTCTGGAACTCGGTTCGTACCGGTGATTTTTTTTCTTCACGCCGTCGTTTGCTATTGGCACTCCTTGCAGCCCTGGGATGCAGGCGTTCCTCATTTTTTTCCAGTTCTTTTAATATATCCATTATATAATTAATTACAACATCTCCTCCTTTTTGTCAAACGGCATTCAAAAATTTGATCAATCGTTTAAGAACTTTATTATTACACTGATCGAAATCGACCAATGAAAAAAATTGTAATACAAAAAATCTTAGAATAAACTAAAAAGATAAAAAAAACATGTATTGCTACTCTGCGAAGTGGCTCTGCTACGTAGCACGAGTCAAATGTTGACTTAAAAATCTCTTTCAATTAGAATTCTATCATATGAAAAACAAAAAGACTTTAAAACCAGTTTTTGCTACCTGGAAAAGAAAAAAAATATTAGCATAAGGAGGTTTTTTTAAAAATTTAAATGATTAGACGAAAAAAATGGGTGAAGGAAAAAACAATTTTCCTACCAGTAAAATTGCCTGATAGGATTGTTACGGCGCGATCGGCGAGCAAATGCTGCCGGCAACTTTTTTTATGAGCAGGAGTCAAAAATGTATACTGAGAAGTTTAAGATGGGTAGGTTATGTTATGTATTATGTTGTGTTTTCGTACTTTTCGTGTCCGTGGTATGTGTAGCTCCTCTTCAGGCAGCCCCGGCTGAAAAGGAAGATAAAACATTTTCTCCCTATTTTTGGGTGAAAAGCGACGATCCGGAAATAGACAGGCTGCCGTTAAAGTCTACCGATGTGAATGTTAGTGTCTCGGGTGTTGTTGCCGATGTTACCGTAACCCAGGTCTATAACAATGAAGGAACCCGGCCCATCGAGGCCGTCTATGTCTTCCCCGCGTCGATAAAAGCTGCCGTGTACGGGATGAAGATGCAAATAGATGAGAGAATCATTGTGGCGGAAGTGAAAGAGCGGGAAGAGGCCCAGAAAACCTACGAACAGGCAAAAGAAGCAGGTCAGAGCGCTTCCCTGTTGGAGCAGAAAAGACCGAACGTGTTCCAGATGAATGTGGCTAATATCCTGCCGGAAGATGTGGTCAAAATAGAGCTTAAATATACGGAACTCCTGGTGCCTACCGATGCGGTGTACCAATTTATCTATCCCACGGTGGTGGGGCCGCGGTATGTGGGAGGGGAGAAAGAAACCGGCCCGCCGGATACCTGGACCGCCACTCCCTTCCTTCATGAAGGGGAACCTCCTACAAGTACCTTTCACATCGTCGTTAACCTTCACGCCGGACTCCCGCTCCATGATGTCTCCTGCACCAGCCACAAGGTTAATATCAATTTTATAGGAAAAACCGACGCTGTGATTGACCTTGATTCAGCCGAAAAACACGGTGGCAATAGAGATTATATACTCCGGTACCGGCTTGCGGGGGACAGAATCGAAACCGGGATACTTCTTTACGAGGGTGAAAGGGAGAATTTTTTCCTGCTGATGATGCAGCCGCCGAAGCGAATCAAGCCGTCGTATATTCTGCCCCGCGATTATATGTTTATTGTCGATGTATCCGGGTCTATGAATGGGTTTCCTATGGAAATATCCAAACAATTGCTCAGCGATCTGATTGGAAAACTCAGCCCCGTGGATCGGTTTAACGTTTTGCTGTTTGCTGGGGGGTCAACCGTGATGTCGCCTGAATCCGTCCCGGCCACACCGGAAAATATCGAAGGTGCGATAAAGACTATAAACAGCCGGCAGGGAAGCGGGAGTACCAACTTGCTGCCCGCACTTGAAAAAGCGTTTTTAATGCCCGGTGCCGGGGGGTACTCAAGAAATATTATCATCGCAACCGACGGCTATGTTCACGTTGAATTGGAAGCCTTTGATTTGATTCGCCGTAAACTCGGCGAAGCCAACGTGTTTACCTTCGGTATCGGAACCAGTGTTAACCGCTACCTCATCGAAGGACTGGCCAGGGTAGGGCAGGGGGAGCCTTTTGTTGCCACAGGGCTGGAACAGGCAGAGGAAAAAGCAGAAGAATTCAGGAAGGTGGTGGAGTCACCGGTACTCACCGGCATAATCGTCGATTACAACGGGTTTGACGCCTATGATATCGAGCCCCTTTCCATACCGGATGTTATGGCGGAGAGACCGGTATTAATATTTGGTAAATACAGGGGTAAACCCACGGGAACGATCCGTTTGTTGGGCAGAGCCGGGGGAATGACGTATGAACATGTTTTCGATACAGACCGTATCAAACCGTCCCCCGACCATTCGGCCTTGCGCTACTTATGGGCACGGAACCGGATAGCGCTGCTGGTTGATTATATCCTTTTTAAAGCAGATGATCAGCGGAAAGAGGAAGTGACTTCCCTGGGATTGACTTATAACCTTTTAACTCCCTTTACCTCGTTTGTTGCCGTTGACTACCAACAGCGCCTGGTGGACGGCAAGACGGTTACCGTGAAACAACCCCTGCCCCTCCCGGCAGGAGTTTCCGATTACTCTATTGACGGCTTATCAATGACAGGAAGGATTCCATTTAGGGGGGCGGTTCACTCTACCAGTGTCCACGCCAGTGCATCCACCGCTATGATACATCCTGACATTGTAACGGTCTTGCCGCTATCCAGGAATGCTTACGGAACTCTTAAGTTGGATGCCGGTATTTCAACCAATATCGATGCGGCAGCCGAAATTTTTTCGGCGCTCGGGTCCTTTAAGGTCACAAGTCGCGGTTTGGCCGGTTGGAATAACAATACCTGGTTCCTGGATGATATCGATATTACCGATCCCGCTGAACCGGGCACCCCGGCCGCTCATTTTGATATGGATAGTTTAGATGAGATCGATGTCGATGTGGGAGGTGGGGATATATCCAACCAGACCGGGGCGGTCAAAGTAAATTATATTACCAGAGGGGGGGGGAACAGACATCACTTCGATGTCAGGTACTTCCTGGCCGACGATGCCTTCGCAGCCAAAAGAAACGAAAATAGCACAGAACAATGGGGTATGAGGAATGCCAATAAGATCGATGAAATCTCCGATTATGGAGTCACCGCAGGAGGTCCTATCAGACTGGACGTCTGCTGGTATTGGTTTTCAATTGCATCTGTCAGGTCGAAGTCCTACCCACGGGCAGATGTCGATACATTATCTCCTGTTACCCTTCGAACGTATGATTTTAAATTGGACTGGAGAACCGCTCTTAACAACCACCTTAAACTCTCCCTGCATGCCGAAAATTATAAAGGGCGGGCCGACAATGTCCGGCCAGAGTCTCCCATGGGCTTTTTGCGTGAGAATCTCCATTCATTTGGTAATCCTATTTTCAGGATCCATGATGATTACATCGTAAACGATAATCTTATAGTAAAGTTGAAGTATGCTTATATTTCCTCCGGGTTCCGGGCTCTCCCTGTGGTTGACCCGGATTACGAGTATATGATCCGGCTTGATGAAGCAACCGGTGTTATGGATACCTCCTATGGCCGTTATTACAAGAACAGGAAGAAACATAGTTTTTCTGCACAAATAATCTATTTCAACGATGGTTTTTTGGGTTTTGATCACGAAGTCAATCTTTTTGGGGAGTACGGGGTGAGCCGGACCAACGATGAGCAGAGAACGCCGGGTCCCGCATTTGCACCGTCCGAAGCGTTTATGACTTACAATTGGGCCACGTCTCAATTTAATGTAGACGGGCTGCCGGGAGATGATGTGCCGGTGGGTTGGGAAAAACTCTCCATCGGGAGGCATTCGAAAGATATAAGGGCACGCCTCAAAAAGATCTCCCTCGGATTCCAGGATACAGTCAGTAAAGACCGTTTGACCCTGGAACTGGGGCTGAGGTATGACCGTTATTTACCCTCTTTGGACGCATTTTCCGCGGCTGCCCTGACGGATGAAGAAAAGGAACTTCCCCGGTACAGCGATTGTTTTGATAAGGAAGTTCTTGATTTGATCGGACAATGGATACCGCCAATGGATGTACCGGCCCATAACGGAAAAGGGTATGCGGTTTCTATTTTTTCTCCCCGCCTGGGTGTGATCTGGGATATAAACGGTAACGGTAAAAACATGGTAAAGCTGAGTGCGGGGTTGTATGGTGATGTCCAGGGCACCGGTAACGCCGGGTATCTATTGCCCTATGGTGTGGAATCGGGATTGCAGTTCTGGTTGCAAAGGGACACCCCGGGTAAATATACCTTAAATGACCTGTACTGGACCGATTATGCCACGGGAACACCGGTCCCTCTTTTCACCGGTACCACCGGCACCTGGCAGGAGAGACTCAACCCGGCGCTAAGTTGGGACCAATTACTGGGTTACAATGCCGGGCCTTCCCTGTCGGCCATGTTTTACGGTTTCACGCCGGGCACAGGTACGCCGCTGCCCAGCCGGTATGAAATTGACAAAAATGCCTGGACCTCGAAACGGTTCGATGCCGTGCTTTCTTTTGAGAGGGAGATTGAGGATCGCATCTATGCAGGAATCACGCTTTATTATGCCAGGCACTATCATTTTGCCTGGGAGTGTGACTGGTTTAAAAATGGTGACGGTGCCGTTATAAACGCTCCCCGGTACTATGAAGCGGCCGGGACCGTTCCCGGTTCTATTGACGGTATTCCACAGTACAATCCCGGCGATGCCGAAGGCAGGGAGTGGTATGTGTTGAAACCCACGTACCGGTGCAATCCCGATGGTTACAAAAAAATTGAGCGGTGGCCGGACTACTACAGGGAATACAAAGCCATTGATCTCATGCTTACAAAGCGATTTTCCAATAAATGGAAAATGGATGGAACTGTCACTTTCAAGGATACCAGACAACATTTTGGTGAGGCAGGGTTTTTGAACCGCACAAACCTGTGGGCTGTGGACGGAAAACCGTACGCCTCGATGCTCAACAGTGCTTCCAGCCGTTGGGTGGTCAGGCTTTCCGGTTATTATGTCCTTCCCCTGGATATCAGGGTGGCTGCTTTGTTTTATGCCCGGGAAGGCAATATGTTTTTGGAATCCTTCTCCATCAAAGATGAACGGCCAACAACCGGCCCGGTCCGGAGCGGGGATATACTAATGTACCAGGTAGGGAAAAAGCGCCTGCCTGCTTATTACCAGTTAGATTTGCGTTTGGAAAAAAGATTTAAACTCTCCGACAAAGTAAAACTTGATCTTATGGTCGATTGTTTTAATGTCTTTAACAACCTGCAAAGAATTACCAGGAATAACCGCAATCACGGTGCGTTGGTGATCAAACCGGACGGAAGTTATTCATGGGAGCCCAACACCAACCCATGGACCAATGGGGAAGTAACCCGGGTATCGAATCCCAGGATTTTCCGGTTGGGAGCCAGGCTTAGCTTTTGATGCGCCCTTCGGGCCTTGTCATTGGTCACCGACTCCTGGAAATTGTTTTCACCCTTTGCAGGAATAATATTTATTTCATATATAACTTCTTCAATGCCTTGTGAATATTGAACTTCAAATTTTAACTTTCCTAAATAATCAGTTTGAATAATTGTGGGTTTATCTTTAAACGATAGGGGGAAAAAATTCAGTATGCGTAATAGACGGCTTTTACCCTAGCCCATCTTTACCATTTTGAGCTAAAAAAAGGTCAAAAAAGGTGATTTTGGGCTATTTTGGAAACGAAGAGCCGCATCAATAAAGAGTTCTGTTTTCAGAGAAAGCGCGTAGTCCTCCATATTA
>Ga0180438_10005232_pt1 | contig 18162 bp, 30 predicted proteins | sample SS_ome_12_FD_132455 | JGI IMG/M metagenome (GOLD analysis project Ga0180438, IMG submission 132455) | Hypersaline lake sediment archaeal communities from the Salton Sea, California, USA - SS_3_D_2 metaG | ecosystem: Environmental > Aquatic > Non-marine Saline and Alkaline > Hypersaline >...
ATGCCATTAAAGAAATAACTTTAAGGACTAGGCATTTATTAACCTGTTAAAATTGTCTATGAAATAACTGTAATGACTAGGCATTTATTAACCTGTTAAAATTGTCTATAAAAATAAGAATTTTAATAAAAAAATTAAACTCTTATTTCTTCAAAAGTGTTTAAATTAAATATTGCTATTTGTTTAAACTGTTTGGCTATTAATAAAGCATCTTTTTTATTTTGGATATTTAAACCTAAATCCAAATAAAAACAATTATCATCTTTATTAAACCAGCCACCAATAACCAAACTTTTTTTAAGTTGTGGAAAAGCTAAACTTATAAAATCTATTCTATCCAAAAGTAAGTTTAAGTTTTTTGTTTTTTCTATATGTGTAAAACTCACAATAAAACCTTTTTTAACTTCTTTTAAATTATCATAAAATAAAGAAAACCCTTCTTTATTATTATCAATAAATCTTAAAAGTTTTTGTTTTTTGATATTCATTTATTTAACTCCTATAATTTAATTATAATTATATGCCAATAATGAAATAACTTTACTAGGCATTTAGAATTAAAAAAATAAGGTATTGGGTTTTAACCCAACACCCTTTAAAATCAATTTTAAGCCATTATAAACAACTTTTATTTATTTTAGGTTAATAACTTTTAAATATCTCTTTGGATATCTAAAACGGCTTTTTAAGACATATTCAGAACGAATATTTTTTAAGACTACTTCACCCCATTTATTTAAACCATATTCTTTTATGGTTATTTGTTGGGGGTATTCTTCTTTTTTTGGTTTATCCTCTTGTAACACTTCACTTATTTTTATTTTGTCATTACAAGACAAAATATTTTTAAGTTTATTTAAATTGCTTATTTGCTGTTTTCTATTTTCGCAACTCATAAAACTTAAAAGTTTATTAAATGTTACACCACCATAAAAAAGAAAATCGTTTAAAGCGTCGTTAATATTTGCTTTTTGCTGTTTTGCATTTCTCCCATTAATAGAAGAATTTAAAACAACTTTTAAAGCGTTTTCACTATCTATAAAAGTTTTTTTCTCTTGTGTTGTGTCTGTCATTTTTTTTTAACTCCTTAAATTTAGTTAATAAAAAAAGCCAAAAATAGTTTATAAATATTTCTTTAATATTTTGTAACTTATTAGTAGTTAAAATATTAAGATATAAATGCCTAGCCATATAGATTTAACAAAAAATAACCCCTCATTTTAAACCCATAGTTTATTTATCACTATTAAGTAGTAACAATTATTAACACCTTAAAATATCGTCGTCACTATTCAGTAGTAAAAAGTTATTCGGTTTATGGATTATTCAATTATATACTATAGTATATATATTATAGTATACGTATATATGTAAAATTTTCGTGGAGGGTGAGGGGTAGGTTAACCCTAGGGTGGGGTACCCTAAGGGTCATCACAACAATCTTTATAAACTCTATAATATTTAATTTATCATAACCTGAAAGGAGGTTAAGAGGCTAAAAAATCTATAATGATTTGAAGACTATTAATGTCTATTATAGCCTAATAAAAAGAAACAATGAAATTTAATTCAACAAATGAGGCACCTGATTTTGATCGTCCTAAAATTGAAGAAGGGATCTATACTGGAACTTTAGAAGAGGTTCAAGAATTTGAATCTGATTATGGTAAAGGTTTAAGATTTATTTATTCTATTGAAGGAAAGGATGTGAAATTAACTCATCTATGTTCTATTCCACCAAAAGTACACCCAGAAACAAAAATGGGTAGATTGTTTATTGCACATGGTGTTGATCTAGGTAGCGGAGAAGTTACTGTAGAGCAAATCATAGGGACAAAAGCAAAAGTAATGGTAGAAGATGTAACTAAAAAAGATAGAGATGGTAATCCAACAACTTTTTCAGGGATATCAAAAGTAAAAAAGATTGAGTAATATCAACCTTTATAAATAATTTATTCTTTATTTTATATTATTTATTAAATTTATGGAAAGTAAAATGTTTAAAGTTACAAAAAGAATATCAAAAGAATTTACAGAAGACGAAGAATTAGAACGTATATTCTCAAACTTAAAAAGATTACATACGATTTCTATGTATCCTCATAACACTGTTAATGAAGGAATGGTTCTGGGTAATTTAAATGCTGGATTATGTGGAATTGATAAGAGTGGACGTGAAAAAGTTTTCTTTGAAACTAATTATAGTCAAGAACAATATCCAAGAGTATCAGCATTAGGAATAGAAGAATGTAGAAGAAGAAATTATTGTGTTGTATCTAAAGCTATTGGAGAATTGATACCAGGTGGTAAAATTAAATTTAAAGAATTAATGCCATTAGAAGATTTTATGTTATATTCTTTTTCAGGTGGCTCTTATTGGCTTGATAAAAAAAAGTGGGCATTTACAGAGGATGATTGGGAGGCCCCTGAAGATTGGATGTCTAAACATATCATAAAAATAAATCAAAATTGGTCTACTTTGAATAGTGTTGATATATGTCATAAGATTTTAAATATTATAAAGAAAAAGGTTATGCTAAACAAATTAGCCGGAAAACAAAATAATGATGTAACTTTTATAGGAGGTGTTACATGGTAAAAGAAAAATTGGTTCAATTTAGTGAAAATAAAACCTTTAAAAAAATTAGACGAAAAGTTATAGTTTTTCGTAGTTTTATGTCTAGATCATATGCATGGATACAATCTCCTGGATTTGTTATGATCTTAGTTGGAGTTTTATATCCATACATAAAACCTTATATTGATATTAATATTTGGGTGTTAGCAATTATAATATTTATAGCAATGATGATCATTGGTTTTCTAGAACGTTATCTTGGTTTTTTCACTGAAGAGGCTAGATATAATCTTGAAAGAAATACTTTAATGTTAGGCAAATTAAATGATTTAAATAAAAAAGTAGATGAATTAAATAAAAGGTTAGGTGATGGCAAAAAAGAAATTAACAAAGAAACAGATTAAAATAAATAAACAAGAGCGTCATAAAAAAACAAAAACATATCATAAAAAACAAGAAAGACTTAAACTTAAAAAACTTGACACTGAATGGGCTAAAGCTGTAAAAAACAAATATAATAATAAATGTGCATTATGTGGTAATGAAAAATTATTGAATGCGCATCATATTATTCCAAGAGAAATTAAAGAAACAAGACATATGATTGAGAATGGAGTCGCATTATGTCCAAAACATCACAAATTTGATAAAACGTATTCTGCCCATAGAAATCCATTATGGTTTATAATACAATTGGAAAAGGTATGTCCAGACGATCTAAGAAAGTTAATGGAGATAGCAAACCGCCTATGAGAAGATTTATAAACATTAGTAGTTTTTATTGACTATGGTTACATTAATTAAAGATAGTGATACAGAAAAGTTAGTTCCAGCTTGTTCTATACAAATCCCTAAAACAGATAGGGCTAGGTTGAATAAGATAAAAGGTGAAAACGACCTTAAGACATTTAGCGATGCTCTTAAGTTATTACTCAAAGAATACGAAGAGAAAAAATAAATAGTGTGTGACCCTTGGAGAATAAAAGAAGATGATAGAGTGGTTACTGTTAGCGGTGTTGATTGTATTATCCATAGTTGACGTAATATGGAAACGTTTTCCATCTGGGTTTTTAACAGGATTACTTTTCTTAGTAGCTATAGTTGCTTACGTTATACAAGGTGAAACAGCTTTAGCTCTTGGTTTATTTTCATTTATAATTGGTTGGATGTTTCTAGAATTTGGCGTTCCTATTAATGGAGTGGCAGATTTAAAAGTTATTACAATGATTGGATTTTTATTATTAGATTTAAGATTTTTCTTTTTATTTATATCAATGGTTATGGTTATTGGATTTATATATCAAATTATTATTATGAAAATGTTTAGTCTTAAAGAAGATCAAGATGTTGCATTTATACCAGTAATAACTTTATGTTATATTACAGTATTAATTTTAGGGGGAGTTATATGAAAGTTTATTCTTTTGTATGGGAATTTATTAAAGTATTTTTTATTCCAATATTATTGATAATATCATTTATTAGTTTAATGTATATAACAGAAATGGAGAGTATAATAATTCATGAAGATATTCATTCTAAAATATATGAAGCTTATGGCGTACCATCTAATGTTTCAATAGATTATTATAGTATGAGTGGTAAAACAATAATTAGTAGTAAAGATTATCAAGAAAAATGTGCTGGAACTCCTTGTCAAACATTACAAGAACAAAATGAAATAGTATCATATAATGCTTCTATGTTAGCCACAATGCTATATGGGTCAGTTCTAATATTATTAACAATAAGTATAATTATTTATATGCAGTTTAAAGAACTTAATAATATAAACTATGAAATATTAAAAGTTTTAACTGAGGTAAAAAATGGGTAAAGGACATGTTTCAAATTATCAAGAAACTTTAAGAAGAAAAGAAGAAAGAAAGGCTGAAAAAAAGGCGCGTAAAGCAAGACAAGAAAAAATATTACAAAAGTTTGAGAATAGTATGGGTGCTCAGGAATTGAGAGATTTACAAGGTATGGGATGGGAAGAAAAAGCTAAGTTTGTTCTTGCAAGCTCTTGGATATTAAATAAATGGTATGAAAAACTTGGGTTATTAATATTTTTATTCCTTGGATGTTGGAAAATATTAAATTTATTTGGACTATTTTAATGGAAGAAGAAGATTTAACAAGGTGTTGTTTTGGGACAAAAGAGTTTTCTAAAACATCTCCAATATGTAAACGCTGTAGATTTAGAGAAGATTGTATGAAAAAATTTAAAGAAAAATGGGTGTGGTATGAAGGAGATTGATCTAGTAAAAGTTAAGTGGCTTGATGCTCAAACAGGATTTGCACAAGCTATTCCTATTTCAGAGTTTCTAGAAGACTTTAAACCGTTATACAATTATTCGGTTGGTCAATTATTGTGTAATGATAAAGAAAAAATAATTCTTGGTTTTTTGATCATGGACGATTCAGATGAAGATTCTTTAGTAAAGCACTGGCAATTAATTCCAAAAGGAATGGTGAAAGAAATAACTAAATTGAAGGAGACAAGATGATGGGATGGTTTGGTTTTGGTAAAAGTAAAGAAGAAGATGATGTAGAAGAATACGTTAGGATATGTCAAGGATGCGGGAAAAAAGAAGAAGAAGCTTTAGAAAATGATGAACCTAAATTTAAAAAATTAAAACAACAAACATCTGATGGATTATATGAATTTTTATTTTGCAAGAAATGTTATCGTATGATGAAAAAAGGTAAATTGCCACCGCTAATTGCACAAATGCAGAGTCAAAAAAGGAGGAGATAATTTATAACAAGAAGAGTTATAAATAAAAGAAATCTTATAATTATTATGAATATAAATAAAAGTGGTGAATTGCAATGCCTGAATTAGATCAACTTAATATTTTTTCTGCTGCTAATAGCGGAGCAACGCAATCAATGTTTGCGAAAGTGCTTGTTGCTTTTGGTATTGGTATTGTTGTTGTTGGTTTAATTGGTTGGTTTATTTATTTAATTATTAAAAGAAAAAGATATTATATTACAATAGAATTATATAAATTAGTAGATGGACAAAATAAACTTGTTGCTAAATTTAAAGCTTGTGAATATGCTATTGGTCGTGCAGGAGATAAGTTATGGCATGTTGCTAAAGTTGGAAAATATATTCCACCAGGAACTTTACAATCTGGTCCAAATATTTATAAATATTTTCAAAGATCTGATGGTGAATGGATAAATTTCTGTATTGGTGATATAGATGCTCAAATGAAAAGAGCTGGTGTAAGGTATATTGATAATGATATGAGGGCACAACGTATTGCAATCTCAAAAAGTCTTGAAGCTGAACTTAAAGAACAAGGTTTCTGGGATAAATATGGTGCTACAATAACTTTTATATTAGAGATTTTAATTTTTGCTGTCGCTTGTGTAATAATATTTTATCAATTCAGTGAAGTTGTAGGGAAGATGGATCAAGTGATGGGAAACATGAATAAAGTAGTAATAAATATAAATAGCTTTTATAGCAATTTAACTAATGGTGCAAATCAGCCGTTATATGTACCTCCGTTATAACATAAACAATGAAAAAAGATAAATCAACTAAAAGAAAGAAAGGAATAAAACAAATATTTTTTAAAATAAAGTATGGAATATTTAAAAAGAAAATGAGTATAGAAGAATTTAAAATAGCTGAAGAATATCTGTCATCACAAATTGATATATATACAATGGAAAAAGATTTATTATTGCGAGGTTTAAGCTATTCTGATTGTCAAAGAGTTATTGATGCTTATGAACATTTAAGATGGTTGACAAATTTTCCTGAGATTAAACCTATTACTGAAGAAAAATTAAAAGGAGGTATACTTGATGGCATCAGAAGAAGTGAGTAAATTACTTACGCATCTTCAAAAACTTAAAGACACTAAGATGGGCGAAGGTAGTGAAGAGGAAACAGAAGCTGAAAAACTTAAAAGAGAATTAGAAGAAGGTGTTGCTGAAAAAGAAGCAGCTGCTATTGAAACTGCGGCTTTAGCTGAAACAAAAGAAGCATTAACACCAACTTCGGTTGCTGAACTTCCACCTGAAAAGGTTGAAGAACCAAAACCTGTTGAACAACCTGTTGCAGCTGTTACAGAGTCTGTTGAAAAACCTGTTACAGAACAACAAACTATTGAACCAAAAGAAGAAGTACAACAATTGACACAAGAACAAAAACAAGAAATTGTACAAAGGCAAGTTCTTGCAGAAGTTGAAGCACTTAATAATGACGGTGTTTTTAGACATGCTTTATTAGATAAATTAAACAGTATTGAAAATCATTTACATGTATTAGCGATATCAGCTGTTAAATTGTCTAATTTAGAAATAAACGAAGATGGTAAAGAAAAAAACAACATCAATAAAGTCAACTAAAAAATCTAAAGAGTTTGAGGAAAAAAAAGAAATCCTTGAATTACAAGATAAGCTTGATATAGCGCATCATGAGCGTAAAATGAAAGAACTTGAATATGCTCGTGCTAGTGATAAAATCAAACATGATCTTGAAATGGAAAGACAGCGTATTCGCTCTGCTGAAATACAAAGAACTATAGCTAGAAAAGAACAATCTAGACAACATTATAGGAATTAAACAATGGAAAAAAACTCTTATGAAAAAAGTATTATTGATAGTAATTACTGTTTTATTTTAGGAACTAGAGCAGAATTAATTAAAACTGCTCCTGTTATGAGAGAATTGAATTATAGAAAAATCCCTTATTATTTTATTTCTACAGGACAACATGATTTAGAAACAGTGTGTAATACCTTTATGGTAAAATGTCCTGACGTTGTATTATCTCCACCACCAGAAAAAAGTTCAAAATTTAATTCTAATAAAAAGAAAGCACTATGGTGGAATTTCACTATGTATTTTAAAATACAAAGAGCTATGAAGAAATTAAAAAATGTTAAATATGTTTTATATCATGGAGATACAATGACTACGTGTACAACTTCTATTGCTTTATCTTGGCTTTTTTATCCTTTAAGAAAATGGAAAAATGTACACCTTGAAGCCGGACTTAGAAGCTTTGATTGGAAAGAACCATTTCCAGAGGAAATATCACGCGTTATTGCTGATAGGTTTAGCGATATATTATTTGTACCATCAAATTTATCAATGAAACATTTGAAACGCTATAGAAAAGATAAATATAAAGTTGGGAATACTATTATTGACTCTGCCACTTATGCTATGGATATTGTAAATCATAAAGGAGTAAAAATGAAACCGGTTGGAGAATATATGCTTGTAACAATACATAGACATGAAAATATTAAAAGCAAAGAAAGAATGACAAATATTGTTGATGTATTAAAGAATGTAAAACAATTAACTTATTTCATGGTTCATTCAAACACAAGAAAAAAATTAGAAGAGTTTAATTTATGGCATCATCTTGTTGATAATGAAAACGTAATATTATGTGAACCAGTTGAATATAGTAATTTTTTATATTTTATTGCAAGTGGACGATGTAAAGCTGTTATATGTGACGGTGGAAGTATGCAAGAAGAATGTTTGCTTTTTAAGGTTCCATGTATAATATTAAGAAAGAAAACTGAAAGACAAGAGGGATGCGAAACTGGTTGGCAGTATTTAACTGAAGTAGATCCTATTCATATAGAAAATGCTATTGATTATTATTGGAGTGAGAAACATTTAAAAGAACATCCAAATCCTATCAATCCATATGGAAAAGTTGGAGTTAGCAAAAAAATAATAGATATACTAGAAAAGTAATAAAGTTTATAAATAATAAAATGAACATATTATAATGACAAAAAAGATTGAACTACATTTTCCATTAAAAGTATCTGATAGTAGTTATTATAAGAATTTAATTGATTACCCTCCAGAGGGATTTGAATATGTTTCCACTGCTAAAAGTGGATTAATAGGGAATACATTTAAAAGAGGTACTTTTAGATTTGTCAAGTCGGCTATAAGAAGAATATTTTCTTCTTTTTCTGTTTCAGTACCACTTTATGCAAAGCAAACTAAGTTTTCTCCTGAATTTATTCATCATTTTGCGCATTGTATTCCTAAGAAGTCTAATGGCATAAACTTCTTCTTGGATATAGAGGGCGCATGGCAACTTGGAATTGGTGAGCTTACGCCCTCATCCAAGAAAAAAATATCTAAAATATTGTCTCAAGATAATTGTAAAGCAATTCTTCCTTGGACATTTTTTTCTAGAGATGGGTTTGTGAAAGAATTTCCAGAACTTGAACATAAAGTTGAAGTTATAAGGCCGGCAGTTCCTTTAATGCAAACTACTAAAAGAGTTATTGATGATGAAAATTTTATGATGTTATTTGTTGCCAGAGATTTTGAGTTAAAAAATGGTGAATATGCTGCTGAATTAATGGACTCTTTTATAAAAAATTATAAAGGAAATGTTAAAATTCAAGGAGTAGTTGTAGGGACAGTTTCAAATAAAATAAAAAATAAATATCCAAATTTGCATTATTTTGATTTAATGCCGAAGGAACAATTATATAAGTATTATAAAATGGCAGATGTTTTTGTTTATCCATCTCCTGTTGACACTTTTGGATTTAGTATAATTGAAGCTATGAGTTTTGGGACTCCAACTATTGCAATGAAAACTTTTGGAACAAAATCTGTTCATGAAATTATTGTTAATGGTTTCAATGGAATGTATTTTTCAGAAGAAGATTATACTGAAGGATTTGTTAGAACTATTACTAGTTTAATTGAAGATAGAGAAATATGGGGATTAATGAGTGATAATTGTTTATCTACAATATTATATGGTCCATATTCAATAAAACATAGAAATAAAATGTTAGAAGGTGTATTAGAAAAATGTATGAAAAAATAAAAGATTTTGTTTATAATTTTGAAAGAAAATATTGGTATGTTTTCCTTATTATATTAGCTATTGTTATAATTATTTCAATAAATATACGTCTAAGTCCTGTCCCAAATTTAATTGATTCTACTACTGGAAGATATTTACCATCTGCGCTTGATCCGTTTTATTTTTTAAGAGTATCTGAACATATTTTGGATGGAGGAATTTTAAATGAAACTGATAATATGAGATATCTTGGCGCATCAAAATATTCAACTGAATTGATATCGTATGCTAATGTTTATTTATATAAGACAGTTTCATTATTTACGACAATAGATTTTAGATATTTTAATATAATTTCACCTGTAATATATTTTGCACTTGCAATGATTATATTTTATTTTTTTATGGTTAGATTGTTGAATAGTAGATATGGAGCAATTATTGCTACTACATGTTTATCATTTTCATCATTATTTTTACAAAGAACGGCCGCCGGGTTTTCAGATCATGAAGCGATAGGTGTATTATTTTTCTTTATATCTTTATATTTATTATCTGAATTTTTTTATTCAGGAAAAGATAAAAATATAATATTTAGTGCTATAAAGAGATATTTATTATTTCCATTATCAGTTGTATTGACTCTTTATAGTTGGGGAGGAATAGTTAGAATTATGTTTATAATTTATCCTATATTCTTTTTTCTTATTAATTTAAAATATATTCTATTAAGATTACAAGGATTAGGAGATGATCTTGAGTATGATTACATATTTTTGCAAGATTTTATGATGACTTTTATTGCAATGAATATAATAGTATGGTTTTTTGGTTTATTTGGTGCTTTTCCTTATAGTGGTTTTTTAAATAGTTACATATTATCACAAATGGGTGTCGGTATACAATTTATGATAGTGTATTGTATTATAACTTTTATAACATATAGTATTTATAAAATATATCCAAAAATATTTAATAAAGATAAATTACCAATGATTACTTTTATAGTGACAGTTGTTGTTGGTTTAATTGGGTCTATTGTTACAGGAAAATTGGTTGCAATTATAAATTTCATTCAGTCTCCTTTATTAAAAAGTAGAATCGGACAAACTGTAGCAGAAAATCAAGCGATTACAATTTTTTCAATGAAAGATCAAGTTGGTATTTACTTTTTTTTAATGTTTATCATAGCAGCTATTATGATATTATATCCGTTTGTAAGCGCAATCATTAAAAAATATAATACAAAGAAAAATGATGTAGCATTTATTGAGAGAAAGAATTTCTTTTTATTGACATTATTAATAGTTACGTTATATGCTTTAAATTCATCTTTAAGAATGATGTTTGTTAATACGATATTGTTATCAATATTTACTGGAGTTGTTGTATCTAGATCATTTAATGCTTTTTATAAATGTAAAGATAATATGGCTAGAATGTTGGCTGTTTCAATATTAATTTTAATTTTATTAACATCAATTTTTAACATATATTCTTTTGCTATTATATCATCATTACAATCCAAAACAATTGGCCCCTCAGCTAATGCTGATTGGCAAAAAGCTATGAAATGGGTAAGAGAAAATACTACAGAAGATTCATTATTCATACACTGGTGGGATTATGGTTATTGGATTCAAACTTTAGGAGAACGTCCAACTGTTACTGATGGTGGACACGTTACAACATATTGGGATCATTTAATAGGAAGATATCTATTAACTACTCCAAATCCTGAATCGGCATATCAAATGTTTAACACGTATGGTGCAGATTATTTTTTAGTTGATCCATCAGATGTTGGAAAATATAGTGCTTATAGTAGCATTGGTGATAATGAACCTGATACTGATGATAGAACATCATATATTGGACAATTTTTTAAAAATAATGCAGCTACACAGGAAACAAATAATAGTACAATTTTAATATACGGTGGACAAATGTTATTTGATGAGGATTATGTTGTGAATGGTTATTTATTACCTGAATATAAATCTGCTATAGTGCAACTACAAGTAAAAATTAATAATAATGGAACATTTGAAGATATTATAGGCGTAGCAGTTGATCAAAGTGGAATTCCTGTGTATATAAAATATCGTTATATATATCTAAATGGACAAGTGTATGACTTTGGTGAAGGTTATGAAGGTATGGTGAGATTTGTTATGTCTTATGATGGAGCTAATACTGATACGCTTGGAGGAGCATTAGTGTTAACTCCAAGTGTACGTAAAAGCTTTTTTGCTAGAACATATCTTACTGGAGAACTTGAATCGGATTATATGGAGATTGCATATCAAGGGCAAACTTATACTGGATTAGATAGATTTTTATTTGTTCAAAATAGATTAATAGGTCCAATAGTAATTTATAAAATTAAAGATAATCCTTATGGTACAAATCCTGGTTTTTTAGAATTAAAAGGTAAATATTCTGCTTTTGATGAGTTATATTATAAATGATAAGAAGATTTATAAACATTGTAAGGTTTATCATTTAAACGAGGCTAAAAATGAATATAACTGATACACAATTATTAATTGATTTTTTAAATAAAAGTAATGGAATACCTTTACATGTTATTCAAACTACTACTTCTAACTGGTCTCAATATGTAATATCTATTATAGTTAGTTTGATAAGTATGGCTTTAATATTTATGATTTTAGGGCAACCGTTAATACAAAAGACAAAAGAATATATTATAAAAAGAAAATTTAATAAAATTTATAAAAAAAGTGATAAACACTATTTAATAATAAAACATGGTTCTCCTAAAGGATTATTTGATAGTACTAATACAATGATAGATAGAAATAATCATATACAAATAGCCAAAAAAATACAGGATTTTAATGGAGAAGATTTTGATCTTTATCTTCATACGCCTGGAGGAGAAATATTTGCTACACAGGCTATAAGCAGATTATTACAAAATTATCCAGGTAAAATTAGAGCCGTTATTCCTTTATATGCTATGTCTGGTGGCACATATTTAACTTTGAGTTGTGATGAAATTTATATGGCTAACACTTCTTGTCTAGGTCCTATAGATCCACAAATAGGAAACTTCTTTAAATATGGGTCTGCCAAAGCTTGGGATAAAATAGTTAAAATGAAAGGAAAAAAGGCAGAAGATAGTTCAATTAGTTTTGATCATATTGGTAAACAATATACAAAAACTATCGCAACTCAGCTTGAATCTTTATTAAAAGATAAGGTGGAAGATGAGAAGAAACGTAAAGAGTTAATTAAACTTTTTACTGAAGGTAATATTGAACACGGTTATCCTATTACAAAAGAAGATTTACGTAAACTTGGCTTAGACGTAAAAGATATGTTTCCTGGGATGATTGTGGCAGGAAAATTATTAATAAATACTAGAACTACTGGAATATATGGTAAATAAAAATTTTATAACATTAGCAAGAAATATCATTGATAGATTTAATAAAAAATTAAACTTAATTGACAATTCTGATGAAATATTAATGCAACAAGAATCAGTGTTTTTAATTGATGAGAGGTTTTTATATGATAAAAGAAATTATTGAAGAAGGTTATATGCCACATAAAAGTTCAGGTAAATTTTCTGTGTCAGGAGTATCTGGATGTAGACGTGAAAAATATTTTGCATTATGGAAACAGTACAAGAAAACATGGACAGCTAAAGATTTCAGAGTCTTTGATTTAGGAGATTATGTTCATAGAAAATGTGTGTCAGAGCTTATATGTAATGCTGCATCTCATGGATTTGAAGTTGTTGCAGCTGAAGTAAATCTTCCAGAGCATCAATATTTAAGTGGAAGAGTAGACTGTATTTTATCAAAAATAAAGAATGGTGAAAAAACAGTTGTAGATTTTAAATCTTGTAGTAGATGGACTATAAATAAAGTTAAAGAAGGAATTGTATCACAAGGATATAAAGATCAAGTCAATTTATATATGCATTTATTAGGAATTCATAAAGGATATTTATTATTTGTATGTAAAGATAATTCTGAGGTTGAAGAGTTTGAGGTAGAATATGATGAACAAAGAGCTTTAGAAGTTATCAATGAAATTACAGATTTTTTTGAAAATTATGTGTATAAAGGAGTTATGCCTCCAAAATGTGATGGTGGAGATTTTGGTTGTGAAATGTGTGATGATAAGTTAGAAGATTTTGATATAATGGATGCACAATTAAATATTCAAAAACAATTAAATAATGGAGGATCATATAAAGATTTGTATAATGGTTAAAGGAACAATTTTTTCGTTTGTTGTTGCTGCAATTTTTTTCTTATGCTATATTTTAACATTTAATCCTGTTTATGCTGTTCTTTCTATATTTATGGCGTTATTTGGCGGCGTATTAGTATTATTAAATATGAAAGAAAAAGCTGATGAAAATGTTGAATATGAAGAAGATGAAGATTTATTTGCTAGCGATGAAGAAGAACAAGAATTAAATATGCCAATAGCAGCAGTAGCTTAAGATGAATATACTTTTTATATTAAAAAGGTGGGACGGCGGAGTTGGAAACGTCGTGAAAGGTTATGAAAAATATCTAAATAGGCTTGGCCATAAAGTTTATACATTATCATGTGAAGATGATCTAGATGCTTATACTTTACGTAATAGTATAAGAAAAATAAGAAAAGCTGTTAAAAAAAGAAAATATGATCGTATAATTACAAATGATTGGTCATTGGCTATTCCGTTAATGTTTCCATTTCCTATAAAATTTAAATCTCACTATTGTATTTTTCATGGAGAACAATCTGGTTTTTATAGTTGGATACAAAGATATGTGGCTTTTATAATGACAACATTTAATAAATTGTTAGTAGTTGGCCCTAAATTAGCAAGAAAATTCCCTAGAGCAAAACGTGTTGATAATGGTGTTGATTTAGAGATTTTTAAGCCATTAGATAATATTAAACGTGATGCAGATCATATTGGTTTTGCAAATTGGAAAACTGATTTTTATAATTATGATAAAATTGTTGACGCTGTCGGAAAAGTTGATAGAAAATTGATAGTGGCTGAGGGGCTGAATAGAAAAACTATGGCAAATTTTTACAATTCATTAAATCATTTTATATCATTACCTGATAATGCTGGTTATAACTTAGTATGGGCTGAAGCTTTAGCTTGCGGTGTTCCAAAAATTATTGGAAATAATGAAGGTATTGGAGAAGAATTACCAATTTATCATATAGAAGGAGAAATTACTGAAGAAAAAATAGTAGAAGCTATAAATAAAGCTAAATTTATAAATAGTGATGAACGTAATAAAATTTTAAATAAGATAGACATTAATAGAGCTATAAAAGAATTAATAGAGGCTTTAAATATAAATGATGGTAAAGAAAATTAAAAAGAAGATAAAGAAAGTTAAGAAAAAGACAAAAAAAAATGTTTCAAAAAAGGCAAAAATAAAGAAAATAAAGAAAAAAACTAGTAAAAAAGTAAAAAAGAAGGTTGTAAAGAAATCTAGAGAAAAATTAAATATTAAATGTGCATATTGTGGTAAAAAGATTATGTATAAAGATGCAAGCGTTTCATATTATGATCCAGTGACTAAAGAAAAAAAGATTTATCATTTTAAGTGTCAATTTTATGCCATATAAGTAGATTTATAAATATTAGTATCTTAATAAAATAAAGATGGTGAGTTTAGATTATAGCCAAATTCAAGAACTTAAGAAACAAGGATATAGCGAATCTCAGATTCAAGAAGCAGTTGCTATGTATGAACAAGAAGAATTAGATAGAATGTCTAAAACATCTTCTACAACACAAGGTATGAGTACTATGAGTCCATCTAATTTTGCTACTCCTCCTGTTGATGATTTAGCAAGATGGCAGTTAGAATTAAATGATATTCTTGATCGTGCTGAACATATGCTTAGTGGTGATGTTATTAAACATGAAAATAATAACATTTTTTGGATACGTAATCCTGAACCTGATGATAATCCGTTAAACGCTAAAGGAGTTAGACTTTTAATGAAAATCTTAGCAAATTATGTTAATCGTAATACAATTTTATCTGATTATACTAATAAAGAGATAAAAATGAAGGTTCATTTATTTTCTCAAGAAGTAAATGATTTAGTTTTTATGAAATATGATGAAATTGGTATGGATAATGAGAATAAGAGAAAAGAATACCCAATGATTGTAATGATGTTAAAAGATATTGTTCACAATGCATATTCTAGAGCAAAATTAGGCGGAGAACGTGAATCGTTAAGAAAAGCAATGAATATTACAGGAACATATCAGGGTGATCCTAATGCTATTCCACAACAAGCTCAAAAAAGATCATTCTTTGGTTTGGGTAGATAATTTTTATATATTACATATACACAATAATTAAATTTGTGCAAACTTTTATATACTTAATATACTGTATATTTGTAATAAAAAAGGTGCTTTTTAATGAATATTAGATATTTTTGTTTGCATACTGAAAGGTTTAATATAACTGGAGGTATTATTAATGCGAAAAAGTAATGTTCCAATGATGGTTGATCCTGAATTTGAGAGCATGGTTAAAGGAATACAGGTCAAGATTAGAATGCGTAATGGACAAAATATTTCATTACGTGAGATAACAAAAAGAATATCAAAATTGCCAGAACTTACTAATGTTGAAGAAAAACTTCTTGATGAAAAGTTTACAGTAAATGGTAATTTTATTAAATTTGATAAAAGGAATAAACGATAATGGATAAAAGAGGTGGTTTTAAAATGAATAAGAAAGGTGGGTTCACTGATTTATTTATATTTATGATCACTAGTTTTGTTCTTGTTGTTATGCTTGGAATAATAATATTTACAGCTACTACAATTTATACAAATGTAAAAGATAAGACTTCTGATTTATCACAATTTCATGATTATAATGGATCTAATATTACAGAAGTTGCTGATTATTCTCTTGGAGCTGTCGTTTCTTCATATCAAGCATTATATTGGATATCTGTTTTACTTATTTTTGGCATGATTGTTAGTATATTTATTGGAAGTTATATGGTGACAACTAGGCCAGTTTTCTTTATACCATATTTTATAATGCTGATGATAGCATTAATATTATCAGCTTCTATTTCAAATGTATATGAAAGAATAATAGCAACACCAGAGTTGGCTTCAACATATGTTAAGTTTTGGGGTTCTAATTTTATTTTATTATATCTTCCATTATGGATTACATTTATAGGATTTGTTGGAGCTATTATTATGTATTCTAGATTAGGTAAAAATGAACAGGCGGTGTTATATGGTTATGGATAAAAAAAATATAGTCATAGTAATATTATTACTCATGTTCTTTTTAGTGCCAACAGTTAGCGCTTTTGAATGGTGTGAATGGGTCCCGTTTTGGAATTGTGAGGATAATTCTACTGGAAACACATTAACATCAAAACCAATTATGAATTTAACTGAATATAATGGTATAGAAAAATATATATTTGATAATATTAATGTTGACGTTAATAGTACTCATGTTATTATAGATATTGACGTTAATACAAACCGTTGGGATTGGATGATAGATGCAATTGATAACCCAACAATGGAAAAATGTCTTCAAGCAGAACCAATTTTACAAGAAGATTATCCTAATTTTGATTGTAATAATGCAGTGCATAGACAGATATTATTAGATAGTTTAACAACTTTTCGTGATTATGGACTTAGATTAAAAATAAAAGGTGTCGAAAAAGGATTTTTCTCAAGAGACGGAGATAAAGTTACAATATTAATTCCTAGAACATGGCTAGGAAAACATGATTTAATTGATATCGGCGAAAGTTCTATTCATTATGAATATTCTGAAGAAGTATTGCAAGCTAAAGATGAAAATAATAATACTTTACAGGAAGTTACACTTACAGAAAATACTGATCAATGTTTAACTAAATGTTATTCAAAAGGTCATACTGTAATATATAATAATTCTATATTATTTGAAGATTATGACTTTGTTAATTCTAACGGTGATTTAATTAATTTATCGTCGTCAAATATTTTTATTTTAAATATTACAGAAGAAAATATTACAATACCATATTATGAATCAAATTGTACAACTGAACAACGGTATGATGAATTAGCTAATGGTTGCGAAAACACTCTAATTAATGAGTCTTATAAGATAATTTATCATAAAGAATATGTTCCTTATAATTTTACAATATTACCTGCTGGAGAATATGATTGGAAAATTGTAGCAAATAAAGATAAAGATGATAATATTGACTGGGCTGTTAGTTTTCAACAATTTGATACAGATACTATTAGACAATATTGGGCATGGTGGAATAATAGTTGGAATAGAAAAATTAATATCAGCAATTTAACTGGTGAATATTCAACTATTAATATTAGTTATTATACTGGTATGCAAGCAGATTTTGATGATTTACGTTTTATGGATGCTGCTGAAACTACAGAATTAAATTTTACTTTAAGAAATAAGACTGATAGTGAATGGGCTTTTGTTACTATTGATACTAATAATGCATCTTCAATTTATATGTATTATAATAATCCAACAGCCACATCTGGATCAAGTCTTAACGATACTTTTTTCACACCATTAGGTTATTGGGGTATGGATGAAGGAACTGGAACAACGGCAGTTGATATGGTACATAGTAATAATGCTGTAGCAAATGTCAGTACTCTTTTAAGCAATCAAGAAGCTGGTTATATAGGGTTTGGTGCAGATCTTATAGATAGAAAAG
>Ga0180438_10005233_pt1 | contig 18155 bp, 19 predicted proteins | sample SS_ome_12_FD_132455 | JGI IMG/M metagenome (GOLD analysis project Ga0180438, IMG submission 132455) | Hypersaline lake sediment archaeal communities from the Salton Sea, California, USA - SS_3_D_2 metaG | ecosystem: Environmental > Aquatic > Non-marine Saline and Alkaline > Hypersaline >...
CCCGCCAGCGCGGCTTCCGCAGCCGGATAGGGCATCAATGGAACGTGTGCCGGCTCCTTGTTCCGTCCCACAACCTGTGGATTTTCCCAGTCGTTGACGTTGATATCTTTCACCATCTGTCCTCCTATCCAAGCCCTCAAACCAAGCCCGTGACGGGAGGCTTTCCATCGACCCGCTTCCTACGCCCTGCGCCCGCACCACCAGCGCCACAGATGATGGGCTCCAGCCCCGACAAAGGCTCCGATCGCCATGTTGGTAGCTACGGACAAAGCGCCAGTGGCAAGCGCCAGAACCAGGCGCTCGCCGCGCAACTCTACGATCCGCCGGGCCAGTTGCCAGGCCACCAGGACCATCATGGCCCCCAGTATTGCCTCTGGGAACGTCCGAAACAGCCCCAGCAGCGAATCCGCCAAAAAGAGCCCCATCCCGATCTCGATGATCCCTTCCAGAATGCTGGCCCCGCCGGTACGCGCACCAAAATAGTACTGCCCGGCCAGTCCCCCGGCCCCGTGGCACATCGGCATTCCACCAAAGAAAGAGGCTGCCACGTTCATCACGCCCATGTTGAGCACCAGCTTGCGCTCGGGAACGGCCCTATCGGGAAAGTAATCGCGGATCAGGGCGGCCGTCGCGATGGTCGCATTGGTCAGCGTCAGCGGGATCTGGGCCAGCCCCGCGCCCAGCAGTCCAGGGATCACCAACCCAGGCTGTGGCCACGTCAACGGAGGCAACCGAAAACCGAAGCAAAAGACCTCGCCCGCCTGCCCCTGCCAGAAGATGACGCCCAGCCCCAGCAACACGAGCGCGATCGCCGCCGGCAGATGCCGGTTCTCGCGCAAGAGCAACGCGATCCCGATCGCCACCAGTCCCAGCACCCACCACGTGCTCATCATACGCAAGCCCGCCAGCGCCAGTGTCACCCCCAGTGCCAACTGGATACCGCTTACGACGGCGGATGGTATCAAAGTTATCAACCGATCGATGAGGCCACTGAGCGCCAGGACGAGCCAGATAATGCCCAGTGCGAAACCGGTGGTATAGATGCGGGCCGGTGACCAGCGCTCGGCGATGGCGACGACGGCGACCACTTTTTTCGGTTCCAGGGGCATCGGCAGGCGATAGATCAGGCCCAGGGCGACGTTGACCAGCCCCATCATCACCAGGAAGCCCGCCGGATCCAGCCCACAGAGGGCGATGTATCCCGCCGCCAGGGGCAGCAGCGTGCCAAAATCACCCATCGCCCCGGCCAACTCGCGGCGGTTGAACTCGAACACCCCAACGCGCATTTCCGGTCCTCAGCGGTAGAGTCGGGGACAGGCTACGCCTGGCGACGCAGCAGGCGATCCAAGACCTCTCGCACCTCCAGCACGTTCTCCACCACAAAGTCCACGTGCTTTTCAGGCACTTTTTCGTGTTCGCCACAAATTGCGCCTTCGCCGTGAGCGCCCGGGGCGACGTCTGGCCGAGCCGTCGAGCCGTCCTCGCGCACCCACACCGTCGTCAACCCCAATTCCTTGGCCGGCTGCAGGTTGCCCACTGAATCCTCGACCATGATGCACTCCGGGCCTCGGGCGTCCAACAAGGCCAGAGCTTGCTCGTACGCCTCACGCTGGAACTTGTTGCGCATGCCCACCTCCTCGATGCCGATCACCCGTTCGAAACGATCGGCCACGCCCAGGGCGTGCAGTACCCGCCGACCGTACGCCGAGGTAGCGTTGGTATAGATCGCTCTCCGCAAGAAAATCGTATCCAGCATCGCGGACAGCGCCGAACTCGGTTCGAGGTACTCCCCTACTGGAATGTCGTGCACGAAGGTCAGATAGTCACGGGCTTCGACGTTGTGTTCGGCCATCAGGCCACCCAGCGTGGTACCGTAGCGATGCAGGTACACACGCCGCTGAACAGTGGCCTCCTCCCACGTCAATTTTAGATAGTCGCACAGCCACACCTGTATGCGGCGGCCAATCTCCTGCATCAGCCCGCTCTCGCGGGGGTAGAGCGTGTTATCCAGGTCAAAGATGACAATCTTGAGCGCCATAGGTGTGCATTATACAACGAACGAAGCACGACACAAGAAACAGGATGCAAGAAACAGGATGCAAGAAGCAGGATACAATGGGTAGGAGGAATCGAGAGGTGTAGCGCAGTGCCACTGGGCACACGTACGAATGACACGGATCAGGCGGCCATATACGTCGCCATCTCCTGTGGGCGGTAAGTATATCCGGCGACGCCTGAATCGCCCAGGCGGTCTTGCGAAATCAGGCCCCGGCTGCACACTGGGGCCTGAGACGTGTTTCAGGGTACGAGCACCAAACGCACAATTGGACCTATGTGTGGGCACAAGTCAATTTAACAACTTGCCTCATTTGTAAACCACCATTCTGCCTTCAAAGAGAGCTACGGCCTTGATCTCCTTGTGCGGGTATGTGTCAAGGTTTAGCGGCTTGAGCACACCATCGACCAGTTGCTGCACCTGGTCTGGCGTGAGCGACGCTCTCAAAGAGAAACACCCACCACCGCCCGTATAAAGAACCCCCTCCTCGAATTCCATTAGGAACGAGGGATCTACCAGATGTACCTCAATGATCTCCAGCCCTGCCTCCAGAGTCTCTGGACGGTAGGTCTGTTCGGCAAAGCTTCCATCCGGTTGCTTGAAGGAAATGGCCACTTGATCCACTCCCAGCGTCTCAACGACCAGACGCAGGAACTGCTTGATCTGACCCGGCGGGATTTCAAAACTCATCCCTCCCGGCGTGATTCCGGCATAAATCTCGGGATCAGCCATTCCGCTCTTGGATAAGCCACGTATGTAGTTCCGTACACCAGCTAGCTGATCAGCCGACACCTGCCGGACAGCATCCAGGATAGCCCTCTCCGTTTGATCGATCATAGCCATGAAACCTACCCCAATCAGCAGTGAAAGAACCTACCATCATATACTGACAGTGACCGTATTGCATAATTTTCCACGCAGAGGTCAAGGCGTATCGCGAAAAATGTCAGTCAGCGATGAAGAGTACTTCACCTTTCTGCGCGATTTGCGGCTGTCCAAGCACGCTTGAGGCATTGGCATCAGGGTAGTCACACGCGAACTTGGTCAGATAGGCACCGAAGTGGGCGTTTACTCTTCATCGCTGCATATCAGTCACGATGCTTGACACGGGGGCCACAATGTGGTATACTATTTTATGAATACGAACATTGTTCTGTAATAATGAACACAGTTCCATAGCAGACGAAGCGGTCTAGTCCTTGGACAAGATGATTAGCGTCATAAGCACCCTCAATGCGTCTGAGAAGGAAGCTGCCCGGACGGGAGTCTGGCCATACAGGTAATCACCCAAGACAACCGTAAACAGTCCATCTGCTCCAAGCCACTTGAGGACATCTCAGACACGCTGCTTTCCTCTCAACGCCGGAGAGCACAGTCCTCGTGCAGCAAGATGGGCAGCTTGGGGCCTGGCGGGCGTCGGGAGACCATTGAGAGCTAGACGTGACCGGCCTGCCGAAAGCACTCAGACGACCAAAGGAGGTGATGAGCCGAGAAGATGGCGTTGGCTTGTACTGGAAGGTCAGATCAGATGCCATCGCGGTCAGTGCTGGCTGGAAGACTACCAAGATGTCGGGTCTGATCAACAGCTAACACGTGGAAGATTCTCTTCGTATGCAGGAAGGAGAGCACAATGTATGCAGGAAGGAGAGCACAATGGGAAAGGCAGTATTGAGCCGTCTTGACTTTATGAGATTGGCAGTGGCGACGGCAGCAGGCGCAATGCTTTCGGCTTGTCAACCCGAGGTAGCCCAGGAGACCGCTGAGGTCGAAGAGGCAGCAGGTGAGCCCGTCGAAGTGCCCCCGGTCGAGGAGGCTATCACTCTCAGGCACCTGACACGTGGCGGTACCTATCTCGACGACGTGGCACAAAGGCAGATCGATGTGTTTACGGCCGAACACCCTAACATAACTATCGAGCTAGATAAGACTCCAACGGGCGACCTCCTCGACAAGCTGCTGCTTCAAGTCGCAGCGGGCAATGCTCCTGATTCCTGGTTCGGCGACCCCAGATCGGGCGGTCTCGCTTGGCACAAGAACATGCTTGTTGATCTTGATCCCTACCTAGACTCTGAGCCCACCTATAATGAAGAGGACTTCATTGAAAACGCCTGGGTGGGTGCTGAATTCGGCGGTAAAATCCATGGCTTGGCCTGGGACAGTGGGGCCCTGATGGTGCAATTCAACATTGACATGTTTGAGGAGGCGGGGGTGGACGTGCCCGAGCCCGACACCCCACTGACCTGGAGCCAACTCATTGACATTGGCACCCAGTTGACGCTTGACTTCGACGACCGGCATCCCGATTCGACCGAATTTGACCCGAGCCGTGTCAAGCAGTACGGCTTCGGTTTCCGCGACAGGTTCTTCTTCCCATTTCTCTGGACGAACCTGGCGGAGTTCATTGAATCCGATGGCAGCATGCCCATTGACACGCCGGAAGCGATCGAGGCTATGCAGTTCGCCGCGGACATAGGCGCCAAACACTTCATCGGACCGAGTCCGGGCTATCAGCAGTCGATGGAGATCTCGCTTGTCATGAAGACTCTCGCGATGCACTATAACGGCGTCTGGATGCTGGGTCGCCTCAATGAAGCTGAGCTGAACTGGGGCGCGATCCCCTTCCCGGTTAGCAAGGTACCTGCTTCCTACGGCCACTATTCGCCCCTGATGCTCACCCGTGACTCCAAGCACATAGACGAAGCGTTCAAGTTCATCTACTGGGCCTGCTGCTCGAAGGAAGGGCAGGGTATCTTGCTCGAGACCGGTATGCTGCAGCCGACGCGCAGGGACTTGGTAGATGAGTTTATCAACAGCGCTGACCCACCAGCGAGGAAGTACCGTCAGGCGTTCGTCGACGCTTTCGATCCTGCCAGCTTCCGGTATCCGGGCGATACGATGGGCTCCTTTGCGGGCGGCTTCCTCGGTCTCATAGTCGACGACACAATCTTACCAGCGATGGATCCTGTCTGGCGGGGCGACGTAGCTTATGAGGAAATCGCTTCAGATCTGCGTGAGAAGTGCGAGTATGCGCTGGAGCACGGTGAGCTCATGTGAGTCCGAGTAAGGTCCATTGAAGTACAGCGTGCCGTGCCGTGGCGCACGCTCCGGAGTTAGGCCGCCGCTTACAGCGGCGGCCTGCATAGACATATCTCTATCAGCGGCCGTATGGCAGTCGAGGAGGCACAATGAAGCCCTTGGTGAGTAGGAAGGTGCTGACGAAGCGCAGGAAATTCCACCAGCGATTGGGCTTTGCGGAAGCTGTCCAGGGATGGCTGTTCGTCGCGCCAGCAGTTCTAGGATTCGTGATTTTCAACGCAATCCCGGTGCTTGCCTCGTTCGGCCTGAGCTTCACCAAATACGACATTGTCTCGGCGCCCACGTTCGTCGGTCTGGACAACTACGTCAGACTGCTCACCAGGGATCCGCTGTTCGGCAAATCGGCAGGGATCACACTGTACTATGCGGCACTCTCTATCCCTCTCTCCATTTTTGTAGCTTACGTCATCGCCCTCCTGATGAGCCAGGAGGTGAGAGGTATTGGGATTTACCGCACGCTTTGGTATCTACCCTCGCTCGTCCCCGCCGTCGTCACCGGGGCACTGTGGGGCTGGTTGCTAAACAAGGAGTTCGGTCCCATCAACTATCCCTTGAGACTACTGGGGGTTCCCACGCCAGGATGGCTGGTTGATCCCGACTGGGTGGTGCCCTCTTTGGTCCTGATCCGTCTGTGGGCCATGGGCAATGCCGTGCTCATCTTCCTCGCTGGGATCAAGGGCGTGCCCGAGCATCTCTACGAGGCTGCTACAGTAGATGGCGCGACCTGGTGGCATAAGCTGCGGCACGTGACAGTGCCCATGACTTCATCAATCATCTTCTTTAACCTTGTGATGAACATAATCGGCGCGTTTCAGGTGTTCAGCGTTGTTTACATCATTTTCAGAGGGGCCGGTGCGTTGGGGACTGCTGGACCAGCGAATTCGGCCCTGGTCTACGTCCTGTACCTGTACCGTAACGCCTTCGCTTACTTCAGGAATGGGTATGCTTCTGCGATGGCGTGGATCCTTTTCATGGTGATCATGGCCTTGACTTTCCTGGCGTTTCGGACTCAGAAATTGTGGGTCTATTACGAGACAGAGCAGCCGGAGGAGTAGACGGTGCGAGAGCCGATGCTGATCCCAACGAGAGAGGCGAGGTTAGCAGCAGAGCGTCATCAGCACCACGTGCATAACCGGCGCCACGCCCGTATCAAGAGGGCAGCCAAGCGGGTCATAGCCCACCTGGTTCTGGCCATCGGGGGGCTGGTCATGATTATGCCGCTGTTCTGGCTAGCCTCATCCTCTCTAAAGCGGCCCGAGCAGATCTTCGTCTTCCCACCACAGCTGATTCCGAGGCCGGCCTATTGGAGCAATTACGTTCGTCTCCTTGAGTTGACGCCCGTGGGGCTGTACTTGGGTAACACCTTGAGAATCGCCATCGTTGCAACCGCGGGACAGGCACTCACTTCATCTTTGGCGGGATACGCCTTCGCCCGACTGCGTTTTCAGGGCCGAGACCTGGTGTTTGGCGTCTTGCTAACGACGCTGATGCTGCCCTTTGCCGTGCTGATGATCCCGACCTACGTCATGTTCTCCAGGATCGGTTGGGTCGGCACCTTCCGGCCTCTCACAGTGCCTTACTGGTTTGGAGGAGGTGCGTTCAATATATTCCTACTACGGCAGTTCATACGAACGATCCCGAAGGAATTGGACGAGGCTGCTGTTATCGATGGCGCCAGCCGCTTCAGGGTCTTCTTCACGATCATCCTTCCGCTGTGTAGGCCGGCCCTGACCGTGGTGACGATCAATAGCTTTCTGCACCATTGGAATGATTTCCTAGCGCCGCTCATCTTCTTGACGAGCGCAAGGCAATGGACACTGGCATTGGCTATCTCCTCTCTGAGAGACATGGGGTATGGGCTTGACACTACGCACTATATGCTCGCCCTCTCGACGATTGTGGTCACCCCTGTGGTGATCATATACTTCCTGGCGCAGCGCGCCTTTATCAGAGGCATTGCGCTAACTGGGATAAAAGGCTAGGAGAATGAAGGAGCACGAGGATGAAGAAAGCCCGATTACTAGCGAATGAGTGCACAGTGCTATACGAGTCGCCGGATCCGGAGAGCATCTACTGCTACAATCCTGGAATCGCGCAGCTTCAGGAAGGCCGTCTCATCGGGACCTTCGACCTGTCAGGGCCAGGGGCCGGTGGTCTACCGGCGACGGGGCGGTGGGAGGTCGGCGAGTTTGGTTACACGTGGGTGGCGCGGATCACCACCAGCGACGACGGGGGGCAGAGGTGGGTTCATCGAGCCGATTTCCCGGGCCAGCACCAGCGCCCCTTCACCGCCGGGGATAGCCTCTACGTCCTCGGCCACGCAGGGGACCTGTTGATCATGCGAAGCGACGACCGGGGCGAGACCTGGTCGGAGCCGGTCAGGCTGACCACAGGCCAGGCCTGGCATCAGTCGGCGTGCAACGTCCACTACGCCAACGGCAATGTCTACCTGGTGATGGAGCGGCGTCTCACCTTTGATGTCCCGGGCTGGCCGGTGAGCGAGCTGGCCCCTGTGCTGATGCGCGCTCCGGTCGACGCCGACCTAACGCAGAGGGAGAGCTGGACTTTCGCATCCGACCTGGCTTTCAAGGACCTTGTCGACGACGAGGAGCTTGATCTCTTCGGCGTGCCCTTCTGGAGCGTGGGCAATCTCAACCCCGGCGGGGAGACCAGGCGATGGATGTCGCCTATTGGCTGGCTGGAGACAAACGTGGTCCAATTCGTGGACCCGGACCATATCTGGTATGACCCCACCGGCCACACATTCCACCTCTGGATGAGGGCTCATACTGGTGGGACCGGCTACGCTTGTATCCTCAAGGTCGTGGAGAACGAGGGCGGGTCCATGACGACCATACCAGAGACTGTACCCTCAGGGCGGCGGGTAGTCTACGTCCCATGTCCCGGCGGGCAGATGCGCTTCCACGTGCTCTATGATCAGGAGACTAAGCTCTATTGGCTCCTCTCCACGTCGGCCTGGGACAGCATGACCAAGCCCGAGCGGCTTCCCTCTACCCGCTTCAGCCTGCCCAACAACGAGCGCCACGTCCTGGCTCTCCACTTCTCGAAGAACATGATCGACTGGCGTATGGCTGGCGTCGTGGCCCGAGGCAACAGCCCGAAGGAGGCGCGCCACTACGCAAGCATGATGATCGACGAAAACGATCTGCTGGTGTTGAGCCGTTCGGGCGATCATTGGGCGAAGAGTGCCCACGATGGGAACCTGATCACCCTCCACCGAATTCCTGACTTCCGAGAACTAATCTACTGAGTGTTCTCACCTCACTCCTTGGCACGCTCCGGCAGCTCGACCGCATCCTGCAGGGCCATCCGGACATGCGCAAGACCACGGGCATGGACATAACCGCCGGGTCCTTAGGCCATGGACTCTCGGCGGGGCTAGGTATGCCACTCAGCGATAGATTGCGCAAGAAGGACTACCACGTGTGGGTCCTGCTCGGCGATGACAAGACGCAGGAGGGCTCTGTCTGGGAGGCCGCAGTGGCAGGCACCAAGTGGAATCTGGACAACTTGACAGCGATCATCGATCGGAACCGGCTTCAGAACGGCTGTGTGAAGTCAGCATAGGGGCGCACAGCTTGACCTGTGTTTCCCCTATGCTGCTTCCCAAACCGTGCGCGCCAGTTTACCGGCACACGGCTTTCCATCGGCATTAACAGTTGGCGCAGCTCTCTCATCTTTGCTGGCCTTGTGCACCTCGCAGTGGCATTGGTGGCACAATGTGATGAGATTATCCAGATCATCAGTGCCACCTTTCTCCTTGGGGTATCTTGTCAATATTCTGGGGCAGACCCCAGTTCTTGCGGATTTCTGACATTCTTCTAATGGCAACCTAACGGGTAGGACCCCACTAAACCGTGGTGGGGTCCTACCCCGACCGACGGGGCCGAATGGGAACAGGGATTTATCGACTATCATCGGCCGGATGCGGTGCGCGTGTTGGATTTCCCTCACGCTGGAGGGTATGTAGGCAAGATGGGAAATGCGGTCTGGGGAGAAGGAACGACGGAGTCAAAAGAGTGGCTCAAAGAGCAGCTCAGCCAGCTCAAGCACGAAGGACCAGGAGAGGTGCTGCCGAAATTGCGGAGATTGATGGAAGATCATCCGGAAATCCCAGACCTGGTCGATTGCTTGGCGTATTTGGAGAAGCGGGAAGCCCATATGCAGTATCCGGCTTATCAAGAGCAGGGGTTTCCCATCGGCAGCGGATCGGTAGAGAGTGGCAACAAGCTCGTGGTGGAGGCGCGACTGAAAGGAGCTGGCATGCACTGGGCACGTGAGCACGTGAATCCGATGTTAGGCCTACGCAATGCCGCCTGTAGTGACCGCTGGGATGAAGCGTGGCCTCAAATCAGCAGCTATTGCCACCAGCAAGTTCGGCAACGCCGCCAAATCCGCCAGGCCCAGCACCTGGCTGCTGTCAGAGCCCTTCTTTCGGATATTGACATCCCGGTCGTCAATACCGCCCCTCGCCCACCTGTCGCAGAGTCGCCGCCTAAGCCCATCACTGCTTGTGCTGCCAGTACAGTGGTGCCGACTAAACCTCGACGTCCGTCGGCGGATCACCCTTGGCGCGAATACCCGGCTTGCACACCCCGACACCGTCCTCAACCCCACGCGCCGGACGTAAGAAAGTGACGGGCACCCCATTCAATGAATGCGTGAGCTTGACAAGCGTCTATCTGTGTAGTATACTTGTCGTGAATTGGAACGGTATTCCACGATAATGAATCTGGTTCCACAAGAAGTGCGTTCTTCTCCAGGATCAGGTTCATCTAGTTGCTGGCACAGACTCAAACAGTGCTAGCGGGGAGCGACAGCTGTATTCTGCTCATCGGAGAGGTGTATGTACGAATCTTGGCCTATCTTCGAGCCGAGTGCCGAATACCCTGCGTGTCACACAGCCACTGTCGTGGAGGTTCTGGATGGGAGCCTCTTAGCGGATGGTTCGCAGGCACGTATGAGGGCCATCCTGACGTGGGTATCTGGGTGGCGCGGTTCGATAGTGTCGGGTGGAGCAAGCCTCAGCAGATACTCAATGAGCCACAGGTACCCCTATGGAACCCCTCCTCTTGTGCCCAGTTAGACACGCGGCCTGGCTCTTTGACGAGGTCGGTCCGAGCATTCCGGCATGGACTGGCATGTATCTCAGTTCAACCGATGAAGGTAGAAGCTGGACTTCACCTACCGCGCCTCCAGCCGGGCTACTAGGTCCTGCGAAGAACAAACCGGTGCTCCTAAGCAATGTCGACATCGTCTGCGGCACATCGAACGAAACGTTCCGTTCCTGGGCTTGCTGGGTTGAGATCAGCAGAGACGGTGGGGCATCCTGGTCGAGACACGGCCCGATCATCGCGCCGAGCAGCTCTGCCCAACCTCAAGGAACCCCGGAGTCGCCAAGCGCTATCTGGGACGCGAGAGCTCATAAGTTGATCCTGCCTCAGCAACACTCTGGCGTCATCCAGCCTACCGTGTGGGAGGCTGCGGCAGGTCGGCTGAAGATGCTCATGAGAGCGACTAGACGCGTAGGGTTTGTGTGCTCGGCCGAATCAGATTACTATGGCCGTACGTGGTCAGAGACAGATCCCCATTCCAGTCCAACTCGGCCTTGCGCAGATACTCTTGCAGTGCTACACTTAGTTCAGTCATCGGATGCCACCTCTTTGGGTTGTCCTAACTCCCATGGAAGGACCCGATGACCTTCCCTGTCAACCCCTTTTTACAGCACTTCATGAGACGTTATCGGCGTTCCTCACCTACATTCCCTGCCCCAATAGCGGCCTTGATGCTGTGCGTCTGGAAGACGGAAGGATCCTGCTCGCCTGTAATCCTACAGAAGGGCCGCAGTCCGCTATCCCTACTAGCCTCCACAGACAACGGTACTACGTGGCCGTGGCGCCTAGACTTGAAAACGGAGTTGGGTGAGTTCTCCTATCCCTCGATCATCCAGGCGACTGATGGCATACTGCATGTCGTCTACACCCATTGTCGTACCCACATACAGCATGTGGTAATGCACCCAGGGGACATCGACTGGCAGTAACCAACGCGCCGGCTATCCCGCAATTCGGACTATCTAACGACAGGGAAACACCATGATAAACTCTATCCTGAAAGCGATTGACATCCTGGAGACATTCAGTTCCACACAACCCCAACTCACGCTTAGCGAGATAAGTCGCAGGCTGAAGCTACCCAAGAGCACAGCACATAGCTACCTAAACACGCTCAAGTCCCGAGGGTTGATCGAGCAGGCAGAGGATGGTCGCTACGCCCTGGGCAGGGCCATCGTCCCTTTGACTCAGGCGGTGCGTGTCAACGTGGAGCTCCGTGATCGAGCCGCTCCTCTGCTCCGAGAACTCGCCGAAGTGTGTGACAAGTCCGTATACCTCTGTAGTTTGGACGGCGATTTCGTGCTCTATATTTACGCCATTGAGTCGCCTCAGCGCCTGCGTGCGCGCACAGCCGTTGGCGATCGCGCTCACCTTCACTGCACCTCGGTCGGCAAGGCCATCCTGAGTGCGCTCACTTGGGACAAAGTACTGGATATTGTAGGCAGGGAGGGGTTACCCAAGTTCACTGAGGCGACAATCACGGACCTAGAAGCCCTGCGCACCGAACTTGAGGAGACTCGGGCGCGCGGATACGCGATCGACCGAGGAGAGCACGAGCGCTACTCCTACTGCATTGGTGCCCCCATACTTGACGCAGAAGGACGGGTTATCGGGTCATGCAGCGTAGCAGGATCGGACCCCGAGATCGCAGGTGAACATGCGCAGGAGCTTGCTTCTCAGGTAATGCATACAGCCCAAGAAGTCACCCGCCGTATGGGATACGTGCCTGTCCGGCCTTCCGCTGAGCATCCAGCGAGCCGAGTCAACCGAATGGAGATGAACCCCCGGTGAAGACCAGACTTGCTCTCAAAGGAGTGATCTGCCCGATGTTGACGCCTTTCGACGATGATGATCGCGTCGACCTCCCACGCACACGGCAGTTGGTGGACTTCCTGCTGGACCACGGCGTCCATGGCCTTATGGTTGGAGGTACCACGGGTGAGGGGATGCTCCTCAGCCTTGAGGAGCGAGAGCACCTCTGCGAGGCAGTTGTTGAACACGTTGGCGGCAGAGCCCCCATCATAGCTCATACAGGTTGTATTGGCACAGCTGATACGCTTCGCCTAACCCGGCATGCAGCATCAGCCGGTGCGACGGCCGCAGCTATGATCGTGCCCTATTTCTACAGCTTCGATGTCGTCTCACTCCTCGGTCACTATCTCACAGTTGCAGCCTCAGTGCCGGACTTCCCGCTGTTCATCTATGCCTTCCCAGATAACGCCAGGAACGATATTGGACCGGATTTGCTGCAGAAGCTGCGAACGGAAGCACCTAACATCCTGGGTGTCAAGTCGACTAACCGGGAGCTCATTCGATTCCAGGAGTACATAGAGGTGGGCGGCGAAGGATTCCTGGCGTTCAACGGCGTCGATGGCCTGATGCTCCCGGCTCTTGCTCTAGGCGCCGATGGGCAGGTCTCCGGCAACGCAAACGTGTTCCCAGAGGTTTTCCGTGAACTCTATGAAGCGTTCGTCCAGGGGGATATGGAACGGGCGCGAGACCAGCAGCGCCTTGTGAACCACATACGAAGAGCATTCCGGGACGGACGGCATCCATCTTATCTCAAGGCAGGACTCGCATTGAGAGGCATACCAGCGGGACGCGTCAGAAAGCCTATGCGGGAGCTGACAAGTCAAGAAGCAGATCAGTTGACGCACGACCTGCGAGCTTTAGGGCTCGTTTAGGGTCTCTGTTCCCCGCCAAGAAGCACGCTTTCACGTGATGAAGGTTCTGGAGAGGGTTGGGGTACCAGGGAAGATAGATGAATGTCGATTAGGCTAGCCCGAGGTCAGCAACAGTGCGTTACAACCGCCCGGGCACTGGCGATGTGACCAAGAGTTACGCTATCTGATGAAGTGACGTCGTCCCAGGTCTCGAATCGGTCGGGAAGGTCTTGCTGGCGATATGAGAGCTGACTCGCGACTGTATGACCGGGATACCGTCGTTTTCTAGGCGGCCTCTGAGGCGGAAGTCGCGGACACTCCCATAGTGCTTGACATGACAAAGGAACAATTGTGGAGCAGGCGCTCCTGTCTCCCCGTTTCCGGAATCCGCGCACGGAGGCGACGAGAGCTTTGCCTCATCGGCTTCTTGAAAGCCGATCCGTGAATGCAGTTACCAAGAAGACAATGGCTTGGCGCTTGCACGGCGCCGCAAGCAGGGTCGCTTCACCAGAATACTAGATCAAGGGAAGGAGAATGATATGGGTTCGCCTGAACAGCGTCTCGCAGATATGGGAATCACGCTCAAGAGCAGGATATCTTCCGGACAAGGCCTCGTGCCTGTTGTGCAGGATGGCAACATACTCTATGTTTCGGGCCATGGCCCCGAGGACGACAATGGTGATCTGCTCTATGTAGGCCGGCTGGGCGCGGAGTTGACTTTAGAGGATGGATATGCAGCCGCCAGAGCCACCGGTGTGCAGTTACTGCGATCCATCAAGGACTATCTAGGAACGTTGGACTCTGTTGACCGCATCGTGAAGGTCTTGGCCTTTGTGAATAGCGACGACGATTTCCACGATCAATCCCTCGTCGTTCATGGCTTTTCCGATCTCATGGTTCAGGTTTTCGGCGAAAGAGGGCAACATGCACGTTCAGCTATTGGGACGTCCAACTTGCCTCACAACCAACCGATCGAGATCGAGATGATCGTACGAGTACGATGAGCACAGCGTTCGATACTGAGTGTGAAGCGTTGCCAATACTAGTCGCCGGAACTGCTTGCCCGGTTCTCGCAGGGATGGGTCAGGCGACAGGGAAGGTCACGTCTGGGATGTAGAGTGGATTCTGCTTGCCGTACGTGTCGCCACGGCGAGCAGCCTGACTGACTGAGGCCTTCCGCTTCTAGACTTCCGCTTCATCCGCTGCGTACGCATGCCCTGCCATGATCGCTCGTACCTGCGTGGCCGTGGTCGCACGACGGAGCGCGCCCATCCGCTTGACCTCTAGGTCGCGGAGCTTTCGCACATTCTCCAGGACAGCTTCTACCTTGCCAGAGGGGAACCTGACCGCGCCGTTCTCATCCATGTGGATGATCTCGCCCGGGGCGACGTCCATCCCCGCGATGTGGACAGGCACGTTGATGGCGTGCACCGCCGTAGGCCCGTGACCCGGCGCGATGCCGCCGGTTAGATACTGAAACTTCATCGGACGGATCTCGTCGATGTCGCGCGAGGGGCCGTTAGTGAGCCCGCCGACGCAGCCCACCGCCTTCATCGCTGACGTCATGTTGCCACCGGATAGCCCTACCTTCCAGGAGATCTCCGGTGGAAAACGCTGCTCGAAGACGAAGATCGTGGGCTTAAGCGAGGCGTCGAGCGCATCCACGACGTCCATGAGGCTAAGCCCGCTGCACATGGTGTCCGGCAGGCCGTAAACACACGTCACGGCATATCCCACGACCGGTCCCAGCTCGGGATACCAGCACCGGAGGCTCTGATCCGTATACCAGTTCTCCGTCCACGGATTGTAAAGCTCAAGACACAGCGGATCGCCAGGATACGTGGCAACAACGTTGGTGATCGAGGGGGTGTCAAAGTCGCGAAGCGCCAACAGAAGCTCTTTCATTGTGCAATCCTTTCAGACTTCGATCTCCAGTTCCCAGTATCTTCGCGTGCAGCGGAGACCGCACTTGAGACCACAACGGCCGTTTGGGCGTTGTCGTGGGGCTATTGACGGCGAACGCATTCGGATGACGGCCGTTCCCGCGACGCACTCCCTAGTCCGACAGCCAACGGACCCATTGGCGCCTAGCAATGATCGCCCAGGGCGCAGCATCGAAATGCATCGCACGCTCGTGGGCGCAGCTATCGGAGACAGACCACGAATGAGAACATCGCCGATAGGCGGGCGCGATAAACACCACAGCTGAACGAGAGGACCCGGGAGTTGGTATACCGACGGTGGTCGATCGGGTGCTGCGATAAGCAATTCTGGAGCTGTGAGACCCGAGGTCTTGTCTCGAGAGCCTCGCAACCCATAGCATTCCGCTCTTAGTAATCGCCAGCACCGATCTTCCTACCGCCTACCTAACCGGTGAACAGCAGCTCTTGTTCTCATCTCTTGCGCGTGGACGACTCCAGCCGGCCGGTCCCCGTGCCGCGTCTTCACTCACCCCAGCTCCGGCGCAGCAGTCGCAACCAATTGCCATACATGATGTTCGCAACATCGGCTTCCGTGTAGCCTCTACCTGCCAGTAGACCGCCCAACTTCTGCAGGTCGGCGATAGTTTCCAGATCACGGGGCGACTGGTCCCGGCCATAGCCACCGTCCAGGTCGCTCGCAACACCAGCGTGCTCGCTGTCGCCAGCTAGCTGGCACACATAGTCGAGGTGATCAACGATAGTATTCAGGCTCACGTTCTCGTTCGTGTCCCTGCCAAAGGTCCAACCTGGTTGCAGCTGCCAACAGCACGCGCTTGTTGCTCCGATTACACCGTCCCGCTCAATGACAGCCTGTAGTTGCTGATCACTCATCTGACGCTGGTGAGGTACCAAGGTCCTAACGTTTGCGTGACTGGCCATCACAGGTCCATCATACTGCCCTAGTACTTGCCAGAAACCCTGATCTGTTAGGTGAACGAGATCGAGGAGTACACCCAATCGTTCCATTTCGGCAAGCAGAGGGCCGCCCAACTCGGTCAGGCCGAGTTCAGTCCCCGTCCCGCCGGCGTAGCGCCCAGGCCCGTGGTGGCCGACCGACATGATGCGCAAGCCGAGGTCCCACCACTCGGGCAGATCATTGGGGCTCAGAATCGAGTCCGCACCCTCCATCCCGACGATAATACCTAGGGGAGGTGCATCATTCACATTCGGGTTCTCACCCGCATCCCACGCTTCCCATTCGGCTATGTGGCTGTTCAGCGTTTCCACATCGGTGACAACGCGGGCATAGCCTTCTTTCTCCAATGCTTGATGATAAGCCATCTGACCGCGGGCTACGCCATAGGCCTGGCTAGGTGACGCGTAGTCCCGACCCCCGTTGGGATAGTCGGTGCAGTTTGCCACCACGGCATCAAAACAGAGCGCGATATGCCCTTGGCGCATCTCTGGCAAGGCGACCGTACCTTTGCCTGCAGTCGGGAAAAAAGTGTTCCTGGCTTCTTGACTGCGGATAGTGAGAACCGAATACAGCACGTTCCGGCCCTTTCGTAAGGCGTTCACTGCAAGATGAAGATGACCGTCGACAGTTAGCATAGCCCAGAATCTCCCTTCGTAGTCTTGCTCTAAATGGTCTCCCGACGCCCGCCAGGCCCCAAGCTGCCCATCTTGCTGCACGAGGACTGTGCTATCCGACGTTGAGAGGAAAGCAGCGTGTCTGAGACATCCTCAAGTGGCTTGGAGCAGATGGACTGTGCACGGTTGTCTTGGGTGATTACCTGTATGGCGAGACTCCCGTCCGGGCAGTTTCCTTCTCAGACGCATTGAGGGTGCCTATGACGCTAATCATCTTGGCCAAGGACTAGACCGCTTCGTCTGCTATGGAACTATGTTCATTATTACCGAACAATGTTCGTATTCGTAAAATAGTATACCACATCATGGTACCCGTGTCAAGCATCGTGACTGACATGGGAGCGACGATTGATCGTTGGAAAATGGCAGAAGAGCACACGCGTGGTACAATGCTCCTGGACTAACAATTGCAAGGGGGGAGCTATGGCCACGAGACTACCAGTCGAGGTGGAGAACCAGATCGATAGGATGACCGAAGCGTTTCGGCAGAGACTGACCGAGTTGTTCCAGTGGAGCAATGACGAGGAGACCGACCGTCCACCAACGGCAGTAGAGATAGAGGACAAGATTCGCGAATGGATCCGTCAGATCGGGGAAGATACACAAACGTTGGTGTTGGGGAGTATGGACCGCTATCGTCACAAGGGCAAACAGTGCTGTCCGCGATGCGGGGAGGCAGTCTATTGGGAGAGGTACGAGCCCCGCAACTGCATCACCACGTTGGGGGACATCCAACTGGAACGGGCATACTACAATCATCCTACGTGTCATTGTGGTTGGGTGCCGATGGATAAACGGCTGGAGATTGGGGCCAGCGAACTCAGTCCCCGCGTGCTGGAAATGCTCAGTTATTTGGGGGGATTCATGCCGTTCGGAAAGGCCCAAGCCTTTCGGGCCAAGTACTGCGATATTCACGTCAGCCACGATACAGTGAACACTGGCACTGTAGCGATTGTGTGGGGCGAAGAGACGGACCGGACCACAGGGTGGGGGGAGAAGCACTGTCACCGTCTCAAGCATGATGGCCCAGCCCCGGTGTTACGGGAACTGCGTGCCCTCTCCCTGGTAAGCAATGCGACACCCGAACCTGTGGCGAAGGCGATTACCTATTTCGAGAACCAAAGCCCGCGTATGAACTACCCCTTGTACGTCGAGCAAGGGCTCCAAATCGGCAGTGGCTCTGCCGAGAGTGGTGTCAAGCAAGTCGTGGGCTGTCGCATCAACCAGGCGGGCATGCGTTGGAACCCTGAACGTGCTGAGGCCGTCGCTCATGTCCGGGCCACCATCTTAAGTGACGGCTGGGATGATTTCTGGTCCGACTTTCATCCACCACCCAGACAGTACCGGCGTAAGGGGGTGCCGGTGGTGGCTTGAATTCCGACGATCGATCGTCGCTCCCTGGAGCGGGAGAAGATACGGCCCTGCTCCCGGCGGGTCTGCGACCCGCTCGCACAACACGCGCCCCACGCCAACCAGACCGACCGGTCGCGGACCGGTCCGGAGCGGGAGAAGATACAGCCCTGCTCCCGGCGGGTCCGCGACCCGCCGCACACACACGCCAACCGGGCCGACCGGTCGCGGACCGGTCTGGAGCGGGAGAAGATAGAGCAACGCTCAAGGAGGGTACAAAACA
>Ga0180438_10005235_pt1 | contig 18152 bp, 20 predicted proteins | sample SS_ome_12_FD_132455 | JGI IMG/M metagenome (GOLD analysis project Ga0180438, IMG submission 132455) | Hypersaline lake sediment archaeal communities from the Salton Sea, California, USA - SS_3_D_2 metaG | ecosystem: Environmental > Aquatic > Non-marine Saline and Alkaline > Hypersaline >...
AAGAAAAAGGCATTTTTCATCAAATCCCTTTGTGATTATTACTCCCTTTATAAGCTCTTCCCGGAATTTAGCAGGGATGAATATCCTGCCTTTACTGTCTATTGTCCTGTAATGTTCCCCCAGAAACATCTAACAGCCTGCCCGGACTATTTATTATAAATAGTGGGAAAATTACTCTATTTTCCACCACTTTCCCCCACTTCACACCAATAAAATACCATATTACACATTATTTGTAAACTTTTTTTTTGAAAAATTTATAGAAATAAATATTATTATTTAATGTATTTTTTATTTAATAACAATGTCTAACTATATATTGTTATTAAATAAGACAATCAGAAGGTCCGGGCACTATATATTGTGCGCACCGTCAGCTTTCGGTGTCGACCTCCAGCTCTTTGGTCACCAGCCTGCCTTCTTCTGACCTGGTTAACTGTTCGATCTTCTGTTCTGCCTCATTGAGCTTTTTAAGACAGTGTGATGAAAGCTTTATCCCCTGTTCGAACCTCTGCATGGAATCTTCAAGGGAGATGCCTTCGTCCTCCAGTTCTTTAACTACTTCTTCCAGCTTTTCCAGGGCTTGTTCAAAGCTTAGTTCTTCTATCTTCATTTTTTACCTGACTTTTATAACTTTTTTTATTATTTCCAGTACAGAGGCTTTGATATGGCCGTCCTTTAACTGGACGCCTATCCTATCACCAATAGATACACTGTCTATACTGGTTATGTTTTCCTTTTTTTCTGTGTCGTATATCACGGCAAAACCTCTTTTTATTATATTGACCGGATTATTTTTCTCAAGGCTTTCTATTATATGGTCTATTTTCATCTTTCTGCTGTCCATGCGGTCAGAGGCCCTGGTCATCCACCTTGTGCTGCTGTTTTTAATAATAAGCCTGTATGTATTTATCCTGGTCTGTATCCTGTCAGGGACCAGCCTGTACGCAGTACGCATCTCACGGTGTCTGTTATTGCTGATTATGGCGGAGGTACTGTCAACCAGATCCCGGTAGGCCATATTAACATCCTGATACCTGTTGCCCAGGACAGTCAAAGGCCTGTTGAAATATCTCCGGTCTATCAGGGTCTTTACATGTTTCCTGGAAGTATGGACTTTATGCAGGATCCTCTCCAGCATGACTCCGGTAATACCCTTTATATCCCCGGTTACTTGATTTTTATCCAGTATTACATTTTCTGCAGCTACCGAAGGAGTGGCTGCCCTCAGGTCGGCTACAAAATCAGATATTGTGAAATCTGTCTCATGCCCCACGGCAGATATTACCGGTATGCCGCATTTATATATACTGCAGGCCAGCTCCTCACTGTTGAAGCCCCACAGGTCTTCCAGCGAACCGCCGCCCCTGGCTATTATTATGACATCCACACCATAGCTGCACAGGTCCTCCAGCGCCTGGCAAAGGTCGGGAGCAGAAGTCATGCCGCCCACATTTACATTTCTTACGATGAGGTGAAAGTTGGGAAACCTCTTCCTTAAGACTGATACTATATCTTTCAGTACCGCCCCTCCTATGGATGTTGCCACCCCTATCTTTCCCGGGAGCATGGGTATCTTCTTTTTTATACTGCTGTCAAAAAATCCCTTCCTGGACAGTTTTTCCTTTAGCTGCTCAAATGCCATTATAAGGGCACCCCGGCCTACCGGCCTGGCATCCAGTGCTATTATCTGGTATTCACCTCTTTTTTCATATACAGACACATATCCGTTTACCTGTATGTGGAGGCCTTCCTCTATATCAAAGGGAAGTTTGCGGTTATTCTGGTAAAACATTACTACCCTGACCTTGCTTTCCTCGTCTTTCAGGTCAAAGTACATATGCCGGCTGTTATGGAAGAAAAAGTTACTTACTTCCCCTTCCAGCCATATATTGGAAAAACTGCTCTCCAGGTCCTGGCGGATAAGGCTGTTCAGTTCACTTACACTGTAGATCCTGGTATTGTTGTTTGAGTCCATGAAATATGGTGGCTACTGGAGATTCCAGAAGGTGATCATTATCTGGGTGCGGTCAGCTGCCAGCTCCTTGACCAGGACATCCACCATCTTATCCCTGTCTTTGCTGGAGAAAGTGAATTTTGAGATGAGGATATCCTCTTCTCCGGTCTCGATGAACTCTTCTTCCAGCTGGGCCATACTTTTCTGGTATATAAAATCCCTGCTCCATATGGACTGGACTTTTTTATTCCTGTAATACTCTTCCACATCATTGAAAAACTCACCGCTCTCCAGGATGACATATATCATCTCCTGTCCGTCAAGTAGTGCCCCTGCTTCTTTTACAGTAGAACCGGGATAGTAAAAAGTATCGAAAGTCTCCAGAAAATCCTCATTCTCCAGCAGGTTTTCAAATTCTTCTTCAGTAAGAGTTCCCGATGCCCTTCCCTCTACCTTCTCTACCCTGATGGCAGAACCATCCCCGGAGCCGAAGATCCCGGAGAAAATACATGAACTGGTAAGGACCGGGACCATAACGGTTATGATAGTCAACAAGATCATGCTGTATTTTTTTATTCTCATATTCTTATCCTTTTAAAAAGTAAAAAATATTTTGACCAATATGTATGAACAGAAGATTATTTCCAGCCCTGCCATTAGAATATTTAATATATTCTCGTATCCTTCCGTCCTTTCCATCAACAGCTTTAAAGGGTTTTTTATAAACTTGCGTATCCTGGGCAGGAATTTCAGCATGGAATAAAGCGAATACCCCACCAGCACCGCACTCCCTGTTATTACTATATAATCATTAAAAAGGTATACACAAAAAACAAAATACCCTATCTCGACCAGGTTCAATAATATAATCACTCCCAGAGACATGAGCACAGGAGCCATGCCCACACGCACCTCTTCCCTGGCAGAGGGTATTTTCTCTTTATAATTAGCCACATCTTCCAGTGCCACCCTGTTGCCCCTGGCTCTAATCATAAATCTTAAACTTGAAACATGCAACCAGATTAACACTATAGATAAAAATGTTAATAAAATCATCAATACATAATTATAATATTATTAATGGAATTTGAAAATACATTTAATGATACTATGATTAGTTAAAGGATTAATAGGTCTTACCTGGCAGAACTTGCTTTCTCTGCCGGTTTTTCACCGGAAGCTTTTTCGGTTCCTGTTTTTTTATCTTCCTGCTTTTTGTCCTTAGGGGATTTTGAGAGGGGGTCGGCGGATTTCTTACTACTCCCTGGCCTGTAGTCAGTGCTGTAAAAACCTGAACCCTTAAAGATTATACCCACAGGGGAAAATACCCTTTTGGTATCTTCCTGGCAGTGAATACAGGGAACGCTGCCGTTGCCCCCCGGTTTTACCAGCTTATCAAAGGTCTCTCCGCATTTCATACATCTGTAACTATATATTGGCATTGTCTGTCTTCCTTTTAAACCGATAAGAAAATATATAACAATTGAAAATTTTAGTCAAATATTTTCATCAGTTTTGCTATAATAGCAAAAGTCTTAAATCAGATTATCTTATGAGCAAGGCCAGCATAATTATTATAATCTTTTGTACTGCTCTGGTAGCGGTGGTAGTATTCTTCTCTTTAAGGGATGACAGCGGCATGAAAGACATATATCTGACCGGCGGGGAAGACTTCCAGGATGCCGCCCTTCAGCATGAGGAGACTGTTGATTTCCACTACACAGATTCCAGTATATACCTGGTCATACCCCTTAATGATGTCCAAAAGGGGGACATCATCGATGTAGAATGGGTGGCAATAGGCAAAAACGGCCAAAAGACGGTACAGAAAGACTTTGTAGAGATAGAAGACAAAGGAAGCGGGTATGTTGCCATTTACTTCTTGAAAAGGGATTCTGCCTATACTCCGGGAGACTACATAGTAAGGGCAGAATATAATGATATTCAAAAAAAGGAGGCTGCTTTTACCATATTTTCCGTTTATGCTTCCGACCTGTGAGTATATTCTTCTCCCAAACGGGCAAATTCATCTTTTACAGTCTGGAATACAAGTTCCAGGGCTTCTTTTACCGTATTATCAAGATTGTGGTTCAATATTATTTTTACACCATTCTTCCCGGCCAGCTCTTCCAGATAATCCTGTATCATTATTATCTTATCCAGGTGTTCAATATACCTCTGCACCGGTCTTGAGCCCTGTGTCTCCACCGTCCTTTTGGTAAAATGCTCTTTATGGATATTTTTGTCGGGGACTGAGATCAGCATCCACACTATTATCGCCTCACCGGCATATTGCTTTATATCCAGGTATCCGGGCACGACATGGGCTCCCTCTATTACTATGTCAGTCTTCTCTTCTACACTCCTCTTGATAATTGCCTCTATACCCACGTTTACTGCCAGGACCTGTTCCCTGAATCCCAGGATGACCGGCTCTACACCTGTGGGCGGAAGGGTAAGGTTTTTGTAGGCGTTGTAAGATGACCCCCTCAGGGGCCTTATAAGCTTTTCCGAGACCGATGCCCTCATCACCTCGCGGATAGCATCAGTAGATGCCACTCTGGTTATATTAAGCCGGTTGGCCAGTATGGTAGCCACAGTAGACTTGCCTACACCTGTCGCCCCGCCCACCAGTATGATAGTGGGCTTCTGGATCCTGCCCACCGACTGCCACAGCAGATATTTTTCGGCACACTCCAGTCCTGCTTCATCCTTTATAAAACGGAACGCAAGAGACCTGAGTTCATCAAGGGTTATGGATTTTACCTTATTCTCTTCAAAATAGTCCTGTATATCGGAAGCTATCTTGTGGGCGGTGACCATCTCCAGCCCGGCTACCGAGATGGATGAGGCCAGTATGCCCTTGGAAAACGGAAGGCCTCTCCGCTTATCTGAGATGACAACCGTATTATGTTTGATCTCAACTTCCTTTTGGTTCATAAGATCACCCCTGCCTTATCAATTTCATTATGCCCTTTTTCATGTCTTTTCCCTTACTGGTGACTATTGGTATATTGTCGATATAGGACACTTCTTTTTTATTTTTAGACGCATAATCGGTGAGCACGTCCACTGCAGCCGCCTTGAGCTCGGTCAGTATAGTATCAAATCCGGGGCATGAGGCCAGTTCTTTTCTTAGTTCGTCCCTCCTGGAAAGATTAAAGCTGGACCGAGATATGGTGCAGCCGTATTCCTTTTCCAGGTACTTTTCAATATTGGACCTTATGATCGGGTCGGCTGTCATGGCAAGGAAGACCTTTTTCCCTTTGATATTTGACAGGGGTTTGGGACGGAATATTGTCCTTAAGATTACTGCCCCCGGATTATATTTTTTGACCTTTGACTCCAGCATCTCGATCTTTTTCCTGTCGGCCATAGGTTCCTCGCACATGGTGAGTATTACCATGTCAGCAAGCATTATACGGTATATACCCAGGTAACCGACTATACTGGTCCAGTCCTGAAAAGCACCTATGACGCAGATATTCCTGTCTGTATCAATACCGGGTATGGATGCACCACTGCCTTCTACTATTATGAGGCTGGAATCCAGTCTGTCGGCCATCCTGGCCCCTTCTTTTAGATTCGTCATAAATATACGGCCGGCAAAACCTCCACCGCACCTTCTGCAGCCTATGGTGGTTATCTCACTCAACATGGCATCTTCTATGTAATCAGAGCTGGCATGAAGTCCTTTTTTATTAAGTTCCAGCAGGTATCCGCTATCGATATCGACCTCATCACCCCTTATGAGCTGCGGTTTTTCCGGCCCCCCCCTTCCCATGGCCAGGATAGCTACGTTGATGTCCTCTTCAGAAAATAATCTTGCCATGTATGAACTTATGGCAGTCTTTCCTATCCTCTTGCCGGTACCTATGACAGATATAGTCTTTTTGGCAAGTTTTATATCCCTCTTTTCCCAGCTGAAAAAGAAATCGGGACCCATATAGCTGCATCCGTAGAACATACAGAAAGAAGCTATCTTCATCCTGGCCCTGTAATCGACCACAGGTTCGTCGCTCAGGTCATAGGTGATGTCCGGCTTAAAAAACTCAAGTGCGCCGCAAAAATCACGGTCCAGGTCCTTTATAGTAAAGACTTTTTCTTCAAAGTATGCCTCAAGGTCGTCAAGGACCATTTTTTCGGTCCCCCCCAGGAATACGACACCTGAGAAATCACCCGAAAAATACCTTTTAAGTAGCCTGACAGCATCCCTGGTCACATCCGGGTAATGTTCTCCGTCTACCAGGGCTATAAGTCTTTTGCCCCTGTTATCTCTTTTCTGTAATAAACTTTTCACACAATTTGGCCTTTCTGCCCATCCTTTTTACGCCCAGGATCTTTTCGATCTTGTCAAAAGGTGACCTGCGGTAAATATCTATCTCTTTTTCCCTGATATATATTATATTATAACTTGGTTCGATCACCCCCCTGAGCCTGAGGCAGGATACAGTACCGGCCGTGACTACCAGAAGGTCTTCTATCCTCCACAGGTAGGGGACATGCTTATGGCCGCACAGCACCATGTCCACGCCGGCATCCACTACAGTCTCCAGCACATCTCCCGCATCATTTACTATATTCCTCTCCCTGCCCGTATTGGGTACAGGTACCAGGTGGTGGTGCATGGCAAAAATCTTGAAGTTCTTGTTTCCCGTTTTGCCGAATTCATCCTTTATCCACTGGTAATGCTCCCTGCCGATCTGGCCGTTATCGAGATCTGGCTCGCTTGAATCGGCAGCGATTATGGTGACTTCCTCATTCCTGAATGCCCTGTACCGCTCCCCGAATAATTCCTCAAAATGAAGATAGCCCACATTCCTGGAATCGTGATTTCCCAGCTGTACTATTAAATTTTTACATTTTATAGGTGCCAGGTAATTCTTGACGGTATCATACTCCCGCCTGAAGCCATTTGCAGTCAGGTCGCCTGTTATCATGACAATATCAGGGTTCAATTCATTTATTTCATCAATAGCCCTGGTAAGCAGGCTGGGAACAAAATGAGTCTCTCCCACATGGATATCAGATATCTGGGCAATAACTGTCTCTTTGTCATTTTCCGCCATTTATCTTCCTTTCGTCTGCATATCTATATGTAAAACTTTTATTTTCCGAATATATTAAGCTTTCCCGAAATATCGCTGTATTTTTTCTCCCCCCTTAAAACCTGGCAGCAAAGTGTAAAGAACCTTTCATTGCTTTTTAAAAGTTTGTAAAAGAAAAGGGGGTAGGAAAAAAATACCCTGGAAAACTGAAGTGATATCTTAATATCCCTGTATATCTCACCGGTAACCCTGCATTTATAGTCTTCAAAATCAAATACAGATATTTTGAGGGCTTTGATTATACTTTCTGCAGCCATAATGGAGCTTCTCAATGCATTATATATGCCCTCACCTGTGAAACCGTCCCCCAGGCAGGCAGCATCACCCACTGCTATTACCCTGTACGTGCCCAGGGGGGTGTCATCATTTCTGACCGGTATTGCCTGGGCCAGTACTGCCTGGTCTTTCCTTCCTCCATTACTGTCCATATAAAGACGGAAATATTTTTTCATGGCAGCTGCTGAGGAGAACGGGCCGCCTATGCCAAATGATATTACATCCTTTTTAGGAAAAGCCCATACATAACCTTTTCTGGTCCCCCCGAAATCAAGGCCTGCTGCGTCATGGTATTTTTTCATTTCTGGCCCGGTCCCCTTTTTTTCCGTCTCATAGCCTAATATCCTTAATATTTTTTTTCCTGATGTAAGCCGGCGGTGTACCGTCCCTCTGACGCCGTCCGCTCCTACAAGGACCAGGGACCGGTATTTTTTTTTATCTGTGTTTACTATTATACCGTTTTTTTCCTGTTCATAATGGGTGACTTTTTCATTAAAACGGAGCATGCAGCCGTTATCCCCGGCCATTTTTGCCAAAAATGTATCAAATTCCTTACGGTCTACAGTATGGATGACAGGATGTGCATACCTTCCCATAAATTCATCCCTTCCCCGGTAAGAGAATAATACGCCATTAAGGCTCCTGTGCAGGATATTCTTTACATCAAATGGTATGAGGGCCAGGGTGCGGTGCTGCAGGCCACCGGCACATATTTTATGGCGGGGGAATTCCTGTTTTTCAATTATAAGAGTATTTATACCCTCCCGGGACAGCAAATATCCGAGCAGGCTGCCTGATGGGCCGGCCCCTGAGATTATGACATCGTATCTTGGCTTCATACGGGTTAATTTTATAAAAAGAAAAAGCAAAGCACAACATATTTGAAACAGCTGTGCTTTGCTTTTTACAATAATCTAATAAACAGGAATTACTGCTTTACATCAGATATAAGCCTTTTCAGTCTTCTTGTCAAAAAGATGCATCATCTCCAGGTCTACAAACAGTTTTGCCTGGTCTTCGCTTTTCAGCTTGGACTTGGGGGTCACCCTGGCTGTCATCAGTACCCCGTTTATATCTACATATACATAGATCTCTGAACCCATGGGTTCTGTTACCTCGACATTGGCGGTTATGGTATTACTGTCCCCGGCATCAGTTACGAACTCAGAGTCTTCCAGGTCTTCCGGCCTGATACCTACGACCACTTCCTTGCCCACCAGGTCATTGTTCTTGATGATCTGTTTTATCTTGGAAGGTGTATCCAGTTCAAACTGATGGTTCTTGAGGGTAATATTTTCTGTGACTGTGACATCGACAAAATTCATGGCGGGCGAGCCTATAAACCCGGCTACAAACATGTTCTGGGGATGGTCATAGACTTCCTGGGGTTGTCCTGTCTGCTGTACTATGCCGTCCTTCATGATGATTATCTTATCAGCCATGGTCATGGCCTCTGTCTGGTCGTGGGTCACATAGACTATAGTAGCCTTCAACCTCTGGTGCAGTTTGGCTATCTCTGTCCTCATCTGTACCCTTAACTTGGCATCCAGGTTGGAAAGCGGTTCGTCCATAAGGAACACCTTGGGGTCCCTTACTATTGCTCTTCCCAGGGCTACACGCTGCCTCTGTCCGCCTGAAAGCTGTTTGGGTTTTCTCTTGAGGAGGTCTTCTATCTTGAGGATCCTGGCTGCATCATGTACCCTTTTCTCGATCTCTGCTTTGGGGGTCCTGCGCAGCTTTAGCCCGAAGGCCATGTTGTTATATACGTCCATGTGGGGGTAAAGGGCATAGTTCTGAAACACCATGGCGATGTCCCTGTCCTTGGGGGGGACATCGTTGACAAGTCTGTCTCCGATATATATTTCTCCCTCGGTTACTTCCTCCAGTCCTGCAATCATTCGCAGAGTGGTGGTTTTACCGCATCCTGACGGTCCTACCAGGACCACAAATTGCTGATCTTCGATGACGTCATTCATGTTATTTACAGCTACAACCTCATCGAATCTCTTGGTCAGGTTCTTAAGAAGTACCTTTGCCATTTGATTCTCCCTTGTTTGATTTTGTAAACAAGTGAGATTATAACCCAAAAGCCTGTTATTTTCTATAGAATGACAGGAAGTTCATCCCGTATGGATCCCTTCCGGCCAGAAAATCGGCAGCCTTCATAGCCTCCACAAGGCCTGGGATAAGGGGGTCGGTTATGGGTGCAGTGAGCCCGTTTGCTATCCCCATAGAGATAAAATGGATATTGATAAGGTCACGATTAGGCATGCCGTAGCTAATATTGGAATAACCTCCGGTTGTGGCTACCCCGTATTCTGCCACCAGCCTTCTCTGTGTCTCCAGGGTGATGTTTGCTGATCCAGTATTGGTGGAATTTGTCATTACCAGAGCATCAAAGACAAGGTCCTGTCTTTTTATACCCATACTATCAGTCCTGGCTATTATCTTTTCGGCTACAGCCAGTCTTTTTTCCACATTGTCCGGTATCCCGTCTTCATCCATGGTAAGGCATATTACGGCAGAACCGCTCTGGGCTACTACGGGGAGCAGGCTGTCCATCGATTTCTGTTCACCGTTTACCGAATTTATCAGAGCCTTGTAAGGATAGATCTTCAAAGCTGCCTTCAGCGCTTCCGGATTTGCAGAATCCAGGCATACAGGCTGGTCTGTCTGTTCCATTACCGCCTCCAGCGCCCTGGGCAGCATATCGACTTCATCTACTCCCACTGCGCCCACATTGATATCGATGATGTGCCCCCCTGCTTCAGCCTGCTTCCTGGCATCTTCCTTTACTATATCGAGCCTTCCCTCCTGCAGCTCTGCCGCCAGGGCCTTTCTTCCCGTGGGGTTTATCCTCTCAGCTATAATAACTGTGGGCAGTCCCTGTCCGAATCTCACTTCGGTCCCCTTTCCGGTTACCACTGTTTCCATGGTGATCATCCTTTCTCTCTTTTCATCTCCCCTGTTTATATATATCCCTGTATATCCCGGTAAAGACGTCCAGGAATCTTTTATTGACTTCATCTGTAGCTATGGTCACCCTTATATATCCGGGGAAACCAAGGTTGGTGCCCGGCCTTACTATAAATCCGTTCCTGAGAAGCTCTTCCACTATTTCCATTTCCCTCTTTCCTGTACTTATGAGAAGGAAATTGGCATATGATCTGACATATTCAATATTGTTCTCATCCAGGGCATTATAATATACCTGTTTTTGTCTATTGACCTTTTCACAGATTTCTTCCGCATGACCGGCATAATCAAGTGCATATACTGCAGCCTTCTGGGCCATGGAATTGACATTAAAGGGAAGCCTTACCTTGTTTATGGCATCGACTGCCTCACCTGAACCGAGCCCGTACCCTATCCTCAACCCGGCAAGACCGTATATCTTGGAAAAAGTCCGGAGAAGCATCAGGTTATCCCTGCCCGCCAGAAAATCAGTGGTCTCCAGCCTGTCCTCCCTGGGGCAGTACTCAAAATAGGCCTCGTCTATTACCAGCAGTATGCTCCTGTCCAGTCTATCCAGCACCGTATCTAACTCATCCCTGGTTATATTTGTCCCTGTGGGATTATGGGGGTTGGTCAAAAAAAGTACTTTTGTATTTTCATCCACTGCCTCCAGGAGCCTTCCTGTATCCTGCCGGAATCCTTTAAGGGGCACCTTCCTGGATTCACCCCCGCATTTCAGGGCTGATTTCTCGTAAATGGGAAAGGTAGGGTCAGAAGTGACAATATTGTCTCCCGGTCCGGTAAAGCTGTCACAAATCATCTCTATTATCTGGTCCGAACCGCAGCCTACTACTATTTTGTCCTGTCCTATGCCGTAGAAACGCGATAATTTCTCCTTTATTTCCAGGCAGCTGCTGTCAGGGTAATAATATATATCACCGATGTCTTCTGATATCCTTTCAGCCAGTCCCGGGGGGAGCCCGTAAAGGTTCTCATTGGAAGCCATCTTATATACTTCTGCTATCCCATATTCCTTCTTGATCTCTTCCAGGGTCCTCCCGGCCACATATTCGGGAAGTCCGGATATCCAATTTTTTATTTTCAGGCTCATAATAATTCCCTTTTTTCTTTAAATTCCTAAAACCTTTTTCTTACAGAGTCTCCATGGACATGCAGTCCTTCAAAACCGGCAAGTCTTACTATATGTTCCTTTTCTGCCTCCAGTGCCTCCCTGGTGTACTGGCAGATACTGCTCCTCTTAAGAAAATCCTCCACCCCCAGTGGTGAAGCAAACCTGGCATTCCCCCCGGTGGGTATGACATGATTGGTCCCGCCCATGTAATCACCTACTGCTACCGGTGTATAATCGCCCACGAATATGGCACCGGCATTCTTTATCCGGTCCAGTACATACCGGGGGTCATCAACCATTATCTCCAGGTGTTCCGGTGCGATTATATTGGCTGCTTTTATGAGGGCATCCATTTCTTCATTATAGAAGATGCTGCAGTTTCTACCCACTGAGGAAAACATTATCTCCAGGTTGTCCCTATACATTGGATCCCCCTTAATGGAATCCAGGATATCACCTATATTTTTTGCCGAGCGGAGGGCTATATCCCTGCTGGAGGAAAGTAAAATGCTTCTTGAAAGGGGGTCATGTTCTGATTGGGAAAGCATGTCTAATGCTATAAGTTCAGGTCTTGCGCCTTCATCTGATATTATGGTCACGTCGCTGGGACCGGCAAGACTGTCTATCCCTACAGTGCCGAAGACCATCTTTTTGGCAAGGGTGACGTAGATATTTCCCGGACCGACGATCTTTTCTACCCTTTTAATGCTGCTGGTACCAAATGCCATGGCTGCTATGGCCTGGGCCCCGCCCATCCTGTATATCTCGTCAATCCCCAGTTCGGCGCACAGGTAGAGCAGTACGTCGTTAAGTCTTCCGTTCCTTCCCGGAGGGGAGCACACTGCTAACTCCCCCACGCCGGCTGTCATAGCCGGTATGGCAGCCATGAGCAGGGTAGATGGATATGCATACCTCCCGCCCGGTATATATAGACCTGCTCTTTCCAGGGGTGTTACCTTTTGCCCGGTCTTCCTGCCCGGGCCCTGCTCAGCCGTCCATGACCGGACACCATTTTCCAGCTGTGACCGGTGGTAATCCCCGATGTTCTTCCTGCTTATCTGAAGAGCCCGGGTCAGTTCCGGCAGGTTTTTTTCCACCTCTATCTGTGCCGCCTCTATTTCATCTTTGCGGACCCTGATATTCTCCGGGCGGGCATCATATCTGTCATACTTTCTTATAAACCTTATAAGAGCACTGTCTCCCCCGTTTTTAATGCTTCTTATTATCTTCTCCACCGTTTTTTGGACTGGAAAAGCGTCATCATCCCGGCCGGTCAGGTATGTCCTGATTTCCTCCGGGTGTTCGAGCTTTTTGATTTCCAGTGAAAAAGGGTCCATGGTCCTGGATTGTTTAATATTCTTTCTTTTTCTATTAATATATGTTTTATATAATTAAGACAGGTCTAATATTATAGGGAAATTGGCAAATTATTCAACTTCAAAACCTCAAATGTTGCTGCATGTATGCTGTGCCAATTGTGCTGCCCACCCGCTGGAAATCCTTAAACGTGATTTCGACATCACCATGTTCTTTTACAATCCCAATATATATCCCCGCAAGGAATATTTAAAAAGGCTTGCCAGTGTCAGGAAACTGTCCCTTATCTCAGGTGTCCCCCTAATGACAGGAAGATACCAGAACAGGGCCTGGGCACGTGCGGTCCGGGGCTATGAAGACGAGCCTGAAGGCGGAAAGAGATGCCGCCTGTGTTTTGCCATGCGCCTGGAAAAGACGGCATATCTGGCCAGGAAGTACAACATGGATTTTTTTGCCGCCACGCTTTCAGTCAGTCCTCACAAGGACTCTTATACCATAAGCCAGACTGCCCGTAATATCTCCCGCACACTTGGAATAGATTTTTTTGATTCCGACTTCAAAAAAAAGGACGGATTTAAAAAGACAATGGAACTTTCCCGGTCTTACGGTCTTTACCTCCAGGATTACTGCGGCTGCATATACAGTATAAGAAAAAGGGATTAGAGGCACATTATCGGTTATTTATTTTTTATGTTCTGTTCCCTTAGTCTCTTTTCCCTGAATCTCTTCATAACATGGTTTAATATGACAAGTGCCGCTATGACTGCTACCAGGTTGATTATATATACCACCTTTACCGGACCTAAAAAAGAGCTGTCTATCCTGTATGCTTCTATAAAGGTCCTGTAAATGGCATATATGCCCAGATACATGGTGAGTATTATGCCGTAAGGCAGCCTGCCCGGCCTGTTGCGGTAAAAACGGTGCATGAACATCAACAGGATGAACAGGGCAAAGTTTGCTATCGATTCATATAAGAATGTGGGATGGAAATATTCGTAGCTGGCATAGTCAAACGGGCGGTTCTCCGGACTTATATATATGGCCCAGGGGAGACTGGTGGGTCTCCCGAATGCTTCCTGGTTGAAGAAGTTTCCCCACCGCCCTATGGCCTGGCCCAAAAGCAGGCCGGGAGCGGCAATATCAGCCCAGAGCCAGAAATCAAGTTTCCTTACCCTGCAGAAAACGATAAGGGCCAGTATCCCCCCGATCATGGCTCCCTGTATGGCAAGCCCTCCCCTCCGGAAAGCAAATATATAGCTCAGGTTCTGGCTGTAATATGACCAGTTTACCAGTACATGGAGCAGCCTTGCTCCCAGAATGGCAAATATTATGGCAAAGGGGGCAAAATTAAGTATTTCATCTGCTTTCTGCTTCCTGTATCTGGCAATAAAATAAGCTACCACAAAACCTATTACCAGGGATAATGCAGTGATTATTCCATACCACCTTATTTCCAGGTTGAAAACTGTAAAGGCTATGGGATCGATTTCCAAAGTTCCTCCTTATACGATAAAATTTTATATAATAAAAACCCAAATAATGAGATTTTATCATAAATAATGACAAATATTTATTTAAAAATTGATTTTATCTATTACGGGGATATGTCTGGAAAGCCAGCCAATTATCGTCATCATAGAATCGGTTACAAATACTATACCCAGGGCCACAATAAAAACACCTGAGATTATGGAAACTACATTGAGGTGCCTGTTGAGCCTTTTCAGCAGTTTGGAAAAAAAGCTTATAAAGATACTGGCCAGCATGAAAGGAATGCCCAGTCCTGCCGAAAACACCCCCAGAAGCAGGATCCCTTCCCCCAGGGTATTCAGCTTGCTGGCCAGCAGCAGTATCCCTGATAATATTATCCCCACACAGGGTATCCAGCCGAATGAGAATATGATGCCGAATAAAAATGAGCTAAGGTAGCCCGATTTTAAGGAATCAGGCATCCTGAACCTTTTCTCCAGATTAAGGAACCTGATCCTGAAAAGACCCGTGTAGTGCAGGCCGAATACTATAAGTACTGCTCCGCCTATCCTGCTGATTATGCTGGAATATTCCCTGAGTATCTGTCCCAGGAAAGTGGCTGTGGAGCCCAGGATGATAAAGACCGCAGTAAATCCGGCAACAAAAAGAAGGCTGTTTATAAATAAATATAGTCTTTCAGAAAGCTTTACCTTCTCATCCCTGTATATGGCTTTTTTTGACATCATACCGATATATACAGGCACCAGGGGGAGTATGCAGGGCGATACGAATGCCAGCAGCCCGGCAATAAAAGAAGATAAGAGACCGATTTCAAGCATTTTTTACCTCTGGTATCATTATTAAGGCTAAACTGGCCTCAGGCATGTTCAAAGCGCATCTTCTATGGCTGCCTGTAGCTGGCTTTTGCTCATCATGCCTACATTCTTGAATATGATCCGGCCGCTTCTGTCCAGGATAAAAGTGGTAGGTATGGCCCTGATGTCCCATTCTCCCCCGATATTGGACCTGTCTATGAGTATGGGATAATTTATGCCAAAATCATCTACAAAACCTTCCAGGGTATTTTTATCCTCATTTGATACTCCTATAAACTGCACGCCCCTGTCCCTGTATTTGTTATAGACCTCTATAAAGTCCGGGATCTCAGCCTTGCAGGGAGGACACCAGGTAGCCCAGAAATTGAGCACGACTATTTCCCCTGAGTAATCCGATACCGATATATCTCGGCCTTCAAGGTCTTCAAGGGTAAAATCATTCTCATAATCGCCCTGTGATGAACTTTCTTCAAGTTCATCATCGCTATAGAGACCCTTTACGTTCTGGAAGTAGCTGCAGCCCGATAAAAATAAGACCATGATCACAGTAAGGCAAGCAGCTGGTATGGTCATCAGTAAATCTTTTTTCATTTTTTCCGCCTAATCAATTTCAATGTTTTTTCCAAATTCAAATACAGCTTCCAGCGCATCTGTGTTCTTCAAGATATCGCCCCTGCAGTCAGTGCTGCTGTTCAGGAAATCGGCTTCATAATCTATATAGAGCACGTCAAAAAAAGACCTTATGACCTTTTTGGGGCAGTCAAAGATAGTACTGGAACCTGAACCCGAAGCTGCTATAAATATTCCCTTCCTGGTCTTTTTGATTATTTTTTCCTGCCTTTCGTATTTAAGGACCCAGAATCTCTGGCATCTGTCGATCAGTGCCTTGAGATAGCCGGATACCGTGGTAAAAAAAACGGGCGAAGACACGGCAACATAATCGGCATCTATGAGGATCCTGGATATATCCTGCATATCATCATGGACAATGCATTCCCCGGTCCTGGAGCAGTTTCCGCATTCCCGGCACGGAGATATGTTCAGCCTGGAGACCAGTATCTTCTCTATTTGTATTTCTGTACCGGTCTTTTCTGCCATAAGCCTGGTCCCGTCAAGGAACCTGTCCATAAGAATGGCGGTATTGCCGTCAAGCCTGGGGCTCCCGTATATAGCTGCCAACATGTATTTCTTACCTTTTTCCACCGGTGTCTCCTGTCTTTTTACCTTTACTGCAGGGGTCCCGTGATCAAATGACCTGTCCGGAAACATATATAATCTATTATTTTTTTTCCAATTAGGCAAATAAAAGATAGGGCAATATCCTGGCAGATGCAGGTTTTAATAGTACCTGTTCAGCAGCTTGTTTATATCCACATCGCTTATTATGTGTTCTGTAAGAGGCTTTCTTTCTATCTGCTTCAGGCCTTCTTCATATACCTGTCTTTCTGTCTTATAAAAAATACCGGTCGGTATCTTGTCCTCTTCCAGCGATCTTTCAAACGCCTGGGTTATGTCACTTTTATCATATCCTTTTATCTCTTCCAGGCGGTATATCTTTTCCCGGTAATACTTATATGTATCTACTTTATTGAAAGTCACGCAGGGCTGCAGGACGTCTACAAAAGAGAACCCCTTATGCTTTATTGCTCTTTTAAGTATTTCCTGAAGCTGTACCGGATCACCGGAAAATCCCCTGGCTACATAAGTGGCTCCTGCTGATATGGCCAGTGCTATGGGATTTACCGGGACCTCAAGGACCCCGGACGGTGTCGATTTTGACCGGTAACCGTTTTTACTGGTGGGTGATGTCTGCCCGGTAGTAAGCCCGTATACCCTGTTATCATGGAGTATGTTGGTGATGTTTATATTCCTCCTGCAGGTATGTATAAAGTGGTTTCCTCCTATACCCATACCGTCACCGTCCCCGCTCACGGCCAGTACATTCATCTTGTGTGATGCCAGTTTTGCCCCGGTTGCTATGGGGAGTGTCCTGCCGTGCAGGGAGTGGAAGCTGTATGTCTTTAAGAAATTGGCTCCATTCCCCGAACAGCCGATACCGTACACCACGAGTATCTGGTGGGGGTAGAGGTTAAGTACAGTAAACACCTTTTTCAAAGAATTCCAGATGGCATAATTGCCGCAGCCGATGCACCAGGTGGGGCGCCTGGAAGTATTGAAGTCTTCCGGTTTAAGGCTGTATTCTTCCTTTTTGTTTTTTTCTTTTTTTCCGGCCATGGTTTTCAGCTGCCGCTCTAGACCTTTTCTATACTGCTTATTATCTCTTCCGGCAGGAACTGCCTGCCGCTGTATTTTAATATCTTGTTCTTTATCCTGTGCCCTGTGTTCATGGCTATGAGTTTGGACAGCTGCGAAGTCTTGTTATTCTCGATTATCACATTCATATTCGCTTCCTCCAGGTACTTTTCTGTAGTCTCGTGCTCCAGGGGATAAAGATAGGTAAAATGAATAAAATTGACCCGCTTCTCCTTCCGGTTTAGGAGTTTCATCGCTTCCAGTATGGGTCCCTTGCATGATCCCCAGCTCCATATGGTAATATCAGCACTTGAGGGTCCATACCTCCTGGGGGGCGGTATTTCCGCCATAAGCGAGTTTATCTTCCTGAATCTTTTATCGGTCATCATCCTCCTGTTATGCCCCTCCTCCTCAGATAATCCTGACTGGTCATGCTCGTCGCTGTTGGCTATATGGACACCCTTTTCCAGGCCCACTATGGGCCGGGGTGATATACCTTCCTGCGTGTCCTCATATCTCAGATAACCTTCCGGAATGCTGCCGTCACTGATCAGGAGATTCTTCCTGTCTACCTTGATCTTTTTAAAATCCAGGCTGCTGTAGCTGAAATGACCCTCGGAAAGGTATTTGTCCAGCAGTATTATTACCGGTATCTGGTATTTCTCTGCTATATTAAATGCTTTTCCTGTAAGGAAGAAGCACTCCTCGGGGTCTCCCGGAGCCAGTACCATCCTGAGGAACTCTCCGTGTGAAGCATGTACTGCAAAAAGCATGTCTCCCTGTTCCGTCCATGTGGGTAGCCCGGTAGCTGGTGCAGGCCTCTGGCACAATACTACCACCAGGGG
>Ga0180438_10005236_pt1 | contig 18149 bp, 19 predicted proteins | sample SS_ome_12_FD_132455 | JGI IMG/M metagenome (GOLD analysis project Ga0180438, IMG submission 132455) | Hypersaline lake sediment archaeal communities from the Salton Sea, California, USA - SS_3_D_2 metaG | ecosystem: Environmental > Aquatic > Non-marine Saline and Alkaline > Hypersaline >...
AAATATCATAATAGGTTTTGATGGTTTCAAAGATCGTCTTTTGCGTTTGTCCTCTTACTTTTTCATCTGTCATAAATCTCATCAAGCCTGCTATATAAGCTTGCGCTCGAAGTGCTCCTCCATGAAAGATAGGTTGTCTTACTTGCACATCAACAGAATAATTATCTAAATAACCAAGAGGATATTTTTGGCCTGCAAAAATAAGAGAAGGTCTCTCATCAAGATGAGAGTAATTACCCAGAGCCACAACTTTGGGAAATAAATGAGAAACGACTTCAATTTCTCTTCCCTTTGCAACAGTTACCTCTTGCATAACAGCTTTAAGCTCTTGATTAAATTGCAAAGCTATTTTTACAGAATCAACAACATTTAATACGCCAGAGACTTCTATTTTTTTATCGTCATCTATCCATTGTTTAGAGACGCTTTTTTCTTTTGATAAAAGATATTCATAATTTCCTCTATTACAGCAAGAAACGGCAAGCAAAAGAAGCGCAAAAAAAACCAATGATTTAAACGCCTTCATTTGTTCCTACCATTAATAGAAAATGATTAGAGAGATCAACAATCTCTTTATCTAACATTTCTTCGTTCCGAAGAGCGGGATTTTGAAAATGCATCCAATGAATCATCTTTGCTTTAACAAGTCCAAAAAAAGTGAGAGATAAATAATGTGGATTAATATTTTTTACGCTTGCTTCAAAACGGAGAAATAGATCTTCTAAAAGTTCTATATATTTCACATAGAAAATATGCAACTGATCAAAAAAAATCGGTTTCTGGGTAATTATACCTCCTAAAATAGCTTCCATAAAAGACTGAAAAAATCTTTGATACTGATTACAGCAAAGATGAAGACGGAAAAGTTTATAAATAATCTTAGAAAAATCCCCTTCTTCTAAAGCTGTTTTTTGAAGAAGAGAAACAAACTCTTGAAAAGCTATTTTTATCGTAGCCAAATAGAGTTCATCCTTATTCGGAAAGAAATTATAAAGCGCTCCCACAGAGAGCTGAGCTTTTTTTGCAATCTCATCCATGTTCGTTTTTACATACCCCTTTTCTGCAAAAGAAAGAAGTGCCGCATGCATGATCGTTTTTCTTCTTTGCTTTTTCTCTTCTTGTTTTCTTGAAGCTGTTATCGTTTGAGACATAAAATGAACCCTTATTCAAAAAGTGAACGGCCGTTCATTATAAAACAGCAAGAAAATTAAGCAATCTTTTTTTCTTAAATATTCATTAAAAAAGGGCTTGTAACGAACTGCTTTAATGGAGTATCAAAATAGATGAAAAATTTCTTTTCCGTTAATCTGGAGTGCATTTTATGAATTTTTCTCAGATTAAATTTGTTTTGGTTTTTGGCTTGATTATTTTTAGTTTTTCACTGACCGCCAATCCCCTTGGCATGAAAGTTGTAAAAGCACATGCCTCTTCTGAGCAAATTGAAAGGCTTAAGTTAATTAAAGCTGAAGATGGGGCTGTCCTTACTTGGGATGACTTTTCAATATCCTCTTCTGAAATTACAAGATTTATTATGCCTACAAAAGACTCTATTGTTGTTAATGTCGTAACAGAAGAAAATCCTTCAAAAATTCTAGGCTCCTTAGAATCAAACGGAAAGATCCTGCTCATTAATCCCAACGGAATTATTGTTGGAGAAAAAGCTCATATCCAAGCTTCAAACTTTTTAGCCTCAGTAATGAATTGGATAGATGATAATTATTGTCTTGAAAAAATGACCTTTGAAAGCCGAAAAAAAGCTTCTTTTATTAACTTCGGAACAATCGAAGCTATAAATGGCAACTCTTATCTTTTGGGAATCAACCTTGAAAATAAAGGTAATATTTCATCTCTAAATGGAAAAGCTATTTTAACCGCTGCGAAAAATCTCACTTATGATTTAGGAACTGATAATATCGAAATTGATACAACATCTAATGAGATTGAGGATGTCGGTATTGAAAACACAGGAAATATCAAAGCCCAAAAAGTTTTGTTTTTAGCTGATGGCAACTTGTATAAATTATCAGCAAACGTCAATGGGAAAATCGACATTAAAGGAATAAACTTTAAAGGAGAGATTTATCTTCAAGCAATTGATGGCAAAATCGATTTCAATGGCTCTCTTCTAGCAAAAAATGAAGATGGATCAGGAGGAAAAATACAAATCTTAGCTGATAAGATCAAAGTGAAAGAAGATGCCATTATAGATGGATCAGGAATCAATGACGGCGGAAAAATACTCATAGGTGTAAAAGACGAAAATGATTTAATAAATTTAAGTAATGATATTCATATTTACCCAAAATCTCAAATCAAAGCTGATAGCGTAGAAAACGGCAATGGTGGAAAAATTATCATTGGAGCAGAAAACTCTTCTATTCTTTTAGGGATACTTTCAGCTAGAGGAGGCTGTGATTCGGGTGATGGCGGCACTATTCAGCTTCTTTTTGGTAATAATAAGATATTCGATGCAAAAACAGATCTCACAGCTCCTAATGGAAATGAAGGACAAATAGATTTTGTAAGATAACTTTTTGAAAAGTAGCTTAATACTTACGCCTTCTTGGCCTATTTTCTCTTTTATCCTGTTGCTGTTGCTGCTGTTGCTGTTCTGAAGACGGCCATTTATTAACCTCAACTTTGAGATCCATCTGTTTTACCTTCTTGTAGCAATAAGAATAAATGTACTTAAAGGTGTTAATAACCTCATCTTCTTTGCCAGAAGTTAAGACATAAAAATAAACGAAAACAGCAATAATGATCCAAAAGACACGCTTAATCATGTCTTTTCTTCCTCCCCTCTAAATTTGGGTATAAGCGAAAAGATTATTTTTGGCAAAAAAAAGAATTACTCATTGGCAGAAGCCAGTTCACCTTTAGAAGAATAGTCATGTTTTTTGAAGAGCATGGACAGGATAAACAGCCAAACTAACATTAAGGCTAAAGACAACCAACCTATAATAGAAGAAATGCTTAAAGGGAAAAGAAGTTGAATCAATAATATCATAAATGAAGCCAGTCCCCTGGCGCTTCGATAAGCAAAAACATCAATGATAGCTTTGGCTCTAAACTTCTCATCCAACCGCATAGGTATGTAAAGCATTTCTCTTGCTATATTGAAAACAGAATAATCTAAAGTTTTTATCGAAACATAACCATAAGAAAACATACCAAAAGTAGGAAGAAGAAGTAGCATGATTCCATTTCCAAAAAGCATCATTGGAACTAAAAAATGGCATTTTTTAAGACCCAAAAAGTGAAGAAATATAAAACCACCTAAAAACTGAAAAGTAAAAGTAGTTCCATTGATAATACCATGAATACGCCCAGCATACGCCGTTCTAGGATCTACTAAGGGTATTGTCTTCTCTAAAACTATGTTAAATTGAAAATCTACAAAAGCAATAGCCATTTGCATAAAAACTACAATGAGAAGGACATATACCAAAAGAGAAGATTTTTTAAATAAATTAAATCCACTTTTAGAAAGATGAGTGTTGGCAACTTCTTTAAAGGTAAAGCTAGCAGGATCAATTTTAGATTTTTTGATAGCTATCCTATAAAGAAGTAAAAGAAGTAAATACACAGGCACGGAAAATAAAAATAGTTTTTGTGAACCTAAGTTCAAAGCAAAAAACGATGGAACTAAACTTCCAACAACTGATCCAAGCCCACCTATCCCAAAAAAAAGGCCATATAAGAATTTAGCTTTATCCGTATTTATCGTTGTATGAATAAGCGACCAGAGTTGCTTAAACATCAAAAGAATATAAATATCCTTCCAAATGCATTGAATAAAGGGAAAGAGGAAAACTTCAGTTAAATAAAAAGCTGAGATGAAGTTCATGATAATAACGCTTGAACACACCACCACAAATGTTTTCCAACATCCCCATTTCGGCAGCAGCCGATTGTAAAGGTATATGACTAAGAAATTGATCGGTATCGTAGCAATCCAAGCATAAGGTATGTACTTCACACCGTATACGCCTATAAAAATGGAATTGATAGCAGGTCTGACAATGCCGTAATCAACAGAAATAAAAAAAGCGCAAGCCATCGCACTGATAATGAAAATCTTTTCAGAGCGAGAAAAAGAAGAAAAAGCATTTTTTAAATTAAAATTTTTACTAAAAAACATGAAATTCTTTTTTCTTAATTTTTTTCGAGATTATAGCTTTATTCACTGTTTAATCGCTTGAAGAAAAATTTGTTCATATTCAGGAGCAATATAAACATATTTTTGAGGGCGAAAAGCAATACTTTCAAAAAGTGTAGATAAATTTTTTGCTTTTTCCACGGCAAAATACCGTCTTGATACGAGAAAAGAAACGTCTTTCTTTATTAAATCCGGCTTTAAAGATTCAATAAAAAGCTCATCATCTTTCAAATTATTTTTCTTTTTAAAATTTAAGATTTCTTCTTCTGAGATCTCTTCTTCAATAGGAATAGCTTTATAGTGAGCTTCACGGTAAACAATTTTCTTTGCATCTCCAAAAACAGGGCTTTTCTTATCTTTAGCAGCATCCATAAGCTCTGCGGTAACTTGAGCGTCTGTAACAGATAGGAACTTATCCACGTTATCTTGCATGTTTTGAAAAAGACCAAGGTTCTTCATCGCTCTTCTTAAATGAAAAGAAAAAGCTTTGATCGATGGATGAAGATAAACCCTTTTAAACATAAAATGACGTGCTAAAAAAAGAGCTTCACAAGATTCTAAACCATTTTCATCTATTCCTAGCTCAAAACCTCCCTGATCATTGGGAAGCAGACGAAGCGACTCAATGAGTTGTAGGTAATCGAAAAGACCATAAGCAACGCCTGTATATTTAGCGTCACGAAGGAGATAGTCCATTCGGTCAGCTCCAAAAAAATCACCTGTAATAATGTTAGAAAGCACTCTTTCCCAATTCGAGAACTGCAACTTATTATCGGGGCATATTTTATTTAGCTTTTCTTCGCCAATCGCAATTTTCATTACGTCTTCAACAAAATCCCTTTTTTTAAGTGACTTATGAATATAAGGAGCTTCTTTCAAAAGTTGCCACACTTTCTTAAGATAAGGGCTTTGTATAATTTTTAAAGTCCAATATTCATGACCTTTTCCTTCTAAAATATCATTTTCAGCAGCATGAGAAAAAGGAAGATGTCCAAAATCATGACAAAGACAAGCTATTCTTAAAATCCTTTTCCAATAGACATATTCCACAGAACCTTTCATGGGAAGAAAATCAAAAAGATCAGGCCTTACTTTTTTACAGATCCTCTTATAAATAAGAGTAGCTAGTTCCATCACACCCAAAGAATGAGCAAACCTTGAATTGGTGGCTCCAGGATAAACTAAATACGCAACTCCTAGTTGAGAAATATTGTGTAGCCGTTGCATGGGAATAGAATCGATGAGTGTTTTTTCTACAATATCATCGAACCTAATAAACCCATGAATAGGATCATAAATCTTTTTTTGTGAATATAAAAACTCTTTTACCATACTGCTTTCTCTTCTGTCTTCTCTTTCACCCATACCTTTTTCTGATTTTTTTCGCTACTTTCTTTTCTATGATCAGGGCGAGGAAAACTTTCATTTATATATGATGAGCTTACATGGATAAATTCAGCTTTTCTCTGTAGTTCCTTAATACTTCTGGCTCCTCCATAGGTCATACCACTTCTCAAACCTCCGAGTAGTTTATCCAAAAGATCCTCTGCTGATCCCGTGACTTCTCCCCAGAAATCGATACCTTCAGCTACCGTTTTTTCCTTTAATCCTCCGTAGAAAGATTTTTGAAAATCTTCACTAGCTTGACCTCTGTATTTAGCTTCGAATCCTGAAGATATATGAACAGAAGATCTTTTTTCTGCGGCACTTTCATGAGTCATCGCGAATAGTTTACCTGTCATCACAGAACTTGCTCCAGCAGCTAAAGCTAAAACAACCTCACGTGAAGATTTAATTCCACCATCTGCAATCAGAGGAACTCTGAGCTTTTCTGCTACAGCTGCGCATTCTTTAATAGCTGAAAATTGAGGTACTCCAAAACCTGTAACAACCCTAGTTGTACAAGCGGCTCCTGGGCCTACTCCTACTTTCACGGCATCCGCTCCAGCATTAACAAGGTCATGATAAGCCATAGCTGTGCAAACGTTACCTGCTATCACTTCCTTATTGGGATATTTTCTTTTTATTTTCTCAATTAAATGAAACATCATATTGGAATGCCCATGAGCTACATCAATGCATACACCAGCAGCTCCTCTTTCTAACAGCTCAAATGTCTGTTCTATTTTTTGTATTCCGCAAGAGATAAACATTTGATCACCAAATATCTCAATCCATCTAATTTGCTCTTCTTTTGTTGTAAAACGGTGAAAAATAGGAAGTGAGCCATGGTCTAGTAAAATCTTTGCTAATTTTTCCCCTATTACAGTATCCATATTGGAAGCAATGATTGGTATTTTCATCTTAAGATTTTTCGTAAGCCAAGTCTCAAGAGAGGGTTCTGTACGAGAAGGAATATTATTATATTGCGGTACTAACGCTATATCATCAAAAGTATAAGCATGTCTCATGAAATTTTATCTCTCCTTATTTGATGGATGCTTAATTAAGATAACAGAATTTTTTTTTCTTTTCGATGCTTTATTTACGATATCTAAAGCGAATGATATAATGCTTATTTATGATTACAATAGCCATCTTGACAAAAAATAGCGCAAGAACACTTGCTAAGACCTTAGAGTCTACTAAAAGATTCTCAGAGGTTATTCTTATTGATACAGGTTCAGAAGATACAAGTATTGAAATAGCAAAAAAATACCCTAATGTAAAAATTTATAATTCAAGCTTTGATAATTTTGGCAAACTCAGAAATCAAGCTGCTAATTATGCTACAAATGATTGGATACTTGCTTTAGATAGCGATGAGGTTGTCTCTGATAAACTTTTTGAAGAGCTACAAAACCTACAATTAGATGATAAAGTTTGTTATGAAATCCCCTTTTTAAACTTCTACAATAACAAACAAATAAAATGGTGTGGATGGTATCCAGAAAGTCACGTTAGACTTTACAATAAAAAAACTACCTCTTTCGATGATTCATACGTTCATGAAGCGGTGATTACAAAAAATTGTAAAATCCAAAAACTCCAATTTAATATCTACCATACCTCTTATCATTGCACTGAGGATTTTTTAAGAAAAATGCAGTTTTACACTTCCCTTTTTGATCAGCAAAATAAGGGAAAGAAAAAATCTTCTTTTGCAAAGGCTATGACTCATTGTATAATGGCTTTCATAAAGAGTTATTTTTTAAAAAGAGGTTTTTTAGGAGGAAAAGAAGGTTTGATAATATCTATCTATCAAGCTAATACTACCTTCTATAAGTACTTAAAACTTGATGAAGCTAACCAACAAGAAAAAAAGTTATGATCTTTACCTTCCTTTACCACGGTGTTAATAAAAGTCGTTTTAGCAATAAGCTGTCTTTATTAGAAAAACATCTGTTCCGCATTAAACAAAACTATTCGATCGTGTGGCCAGGTGAAAAAATAAAAAAAGGAAAGATTAATGTTTGTCTAACATTTGACGATGCAGGATATGACTTTTTTTACTTTATTTTTCCTCTTTTAAAAAAATATCAAATCAAAGTCGTTCTCTCTCTTCCAGCGGGTTTAATCGAAGAAAAAGTGACAGCTTATCCAAGAGAAAGACTCAGAAGCGTAGCTCTTTTCCACCAAAAAAAACCTACAAAGGTTTCTCCTTTTTGTACCTGGGAAGAAATAAGGAGAATGCTAAACTCTTCTTTGATTTATCCTGCCTCTCATGGTTTCAGACATTTAGATCTAAACGAATCTCAAAACCTAGAAGAAGAGGTTATAAAATCAAAGGAGCTTATCGAAGAAAAACTCGAGACCCCTATTAACTGCTTTGTATATCCATTCGGCAGGTTTAATCACAAAGTACATCGTATGGTCAAAAAACATTATTCTTATGTTATGAGAATAGGAAGTGCTTTTAATCTCTCTTGGCAAAATCACAACGGTCTTATATATCGCATTGACTGTGACAAACTCACTTCAGCAAAAGAACCTTTTTCTTTTCTTAGATACTTTTCTTATGGTCTTTCTTTTTTGAAAAATAGTGTTCGTGGCAGATAATAACATTTTTTGATACAGTTTGAAAAAAGAGAGAGATTATGAAAGAAATAGACCCAGATAAATTTATTGCTCTCAAAGATATTGTCATTGAAAATCTCAATATTTTAAGAGCGAATCTTGACACATGTACAGACCAGCTAGGTATGGATGATCCTGAAAGTGTTCTTTATAATAAAATAATTGATCTTATCGACGATGTAGCTACCGTTGAGCTGCCAGAAGAGCTTGATGAAATCATCTCAAGAGCTCAAGATATTGAAAAAGCGATTGATATATTTTTAGCAAGAGAAGGACAAAATACTTTAGGATTAACTTGGCCCGATGTTAGCTCTTTGTAAATGAAAACACAAAATAGCTGCCGCTTGAGATACATTTAAAGATGTAATTTTCCCAAGAAGTGGTATATGAACAAGCATACTTGCTTGTTTTCCCACTAGAGGACGAACTCCTTTAGCTTCTGATCCCATCACTAGAGCTACTTTTTTTGCAAACTTTGCTTTATTTATATCGATAGCTTTTTTATTTACATCAGCTATAACAACATCAAAATCTGCTTCTTTGAGTTTTTTTAAGCTCTCGACAAGATTAGACACTCTTATTAAAGGAAGCAGCTCCACAGCACCACAAGATGCTTTAGCTACAACAGGAGTAATATCGCAGCCACGGTTTTTGGAATACATAATCCCATCAAAAGAAAAACACTCAGCAAGACGCATAAGTGTTCCCATGTTCTGAGGATCCACAATACTGTCTAAAACTAAAAGACGAGAGAAGTTACTTTCTAAAAAATCCTCCAAAGGTAAAAAATTCCTTGGATGGACCTCTGCTACAAAAGATTGATGAGATTCACTTTCGACCATTTGAGACAATTTTCTTTTATCTACAAAGGATATAGAAATTTTTTCATTTTTAAGTAAATTCAAAAGCTCATCAGATTTGTTTTGCAAAGCTGATGATATAAATACTTTTTTAATTCGCCTAGGAAGATGTTTTGCCACCTCATAGATAGCATTTCTTCCCATGATCCATTGAGATTTGTTTTTCATAGCTACTCAGTAGAAATTTGAAAGAATTATAACGGTTTTTCCCTTTTCTTCCAATATTGATAGCCATAATTATATGTTAGTTGTTCCCCTTTTTTTATCTTTCTACTCGCACGAAAAACTACATGCATAATGCCATCTAAATAGGCAGGAACCTGCAAAAGATTAGGGGAAAAACTATGATTGATAAAACGAGTGAGATTGCCTCCTTGTTTGGCATCTATTGTATAGGGAGTTTTTTTCACTCCTCCAATAGAATATTCAAAACAGTAGGCATTATGATCATCGATAGCTTTTTTATACTTACGAATAGTACCGGTATATTCAGCTACAAATGTTCCAGCAGTTATATCGTCGTTCGCAAAAAGACCCCATTCCATCACAGGGTTGATCCACTTAATGTAGGTAGGAGCGATTTTACCTATTTGAATATCATTTTCAAAAAAAATGCCCAGCCATCTTTGTTTTTCATTTATAAATCCATCCTGAAGAGCTTTTTCACATTTACTTGTCATCCACATTAAAGCATCTTTTTTTTCGAAAAAGAGATTAGGAAGGTATTTAACTTCCATTTCCTTTTCAAATTCTTCCACACTCCATTTTTCTAAAACCTTGTTTTTTTTAATATAAATGGGCTCATTGATAGCATTGACATAAAGATATCGGTCGAGAATTTCTTTTTTGATTTTTATTTCTTTTTGAAAAAAGAAAGGAGCATTCAATCTCTTTAAAAGCTTTTTCTTTATCATAATTTCAACTCCATATTCCCATTATAACTATCATTTTCTTTTTCGTCTAAAGCATCATTGACTAAATCTTCTCTTTTAGTAAAAAATAGATCCGCTAAAAAACTTTTAAAAGCATTATGTTTTTTCCATCTTCACCAGATCTTTCAGATGCTGACACTGAAGAGCTCCCTACTTATGCTCATATGGGCGCTCAAACAGACCATCATGCTCTTGCACCTCATTATCTTTACATCCCGCCCACTAGCGGAATATTTGCTTTTCATGAAGTTATAAATACTTTCGAAATACTTCCATCTGATGAAGATGAAAGAAAATCCATCATATTTTTAAAATTTTTAGCTCGCATTGTTGCAGGATTTGCTATTAGCTATTTTTCTTATGGCTTTCTTTATTACAACGCTATCTCTTTTGCATTTAAATCCGCATCTTCTGCCTGGAGTTACATCCGACAAAAAGAAGTTTTTCATTATCGGCATACAGATTACAACAAAGACATCGACAAACATATTCGCCATGCAATCATTGATATGATATTTTATTTTAGCTCGTATATACCTCCTCTTCAATTGACAATTGTCATGTTATATGCAACTTTTCCAAAAAATTTTATTGAGATAGCTAAACAAGCTGTATATTATAAGTTTGAAGTGCCACAAGAGGCTCAAGAAGCAGGAGAATAAAAATGACAGAATATCCATTAAAATTCACAGTCTATGCTAATGCTACTCCAGGTATAATAAATCCCTGGTCTTGTTCAGAAGAAAAAGTTGAGCCCATCAACTGCTGTATACCACCTGTTTTCAATGGTCCCGGTGGCGCCTATACACCCGAAGGTCTTTTTGCACTTTCTGTATTAAATTGTATTGTAGCTGTCTTCAAAGCTTACTGTGAAAAGCATTCTGTAAACTTTGAAAAGATTGATGGCAACGTTATTGCTACCATGGATAGAGATACATCAATTAATCAAATCCTGATCACACATGTTGAAGTGACTTTGAATGTTATTGGTGCTAGCGATAAGGAAAAAGTTCATACAATACTAGATCAAGCAATCAAAGATTGTCCTATTAGCAATTCCATCAAAGCAGGTAAAACTTTTCACATTGATGTGAAATAAAAAAAGCTTTTGCCAAACTAATGACAAAAGCTTCTTTATTGATGTAAAAGAATAAGAATTTATTTGACTAGATTCAGAAGAATTTCAATATCCACTTTTTTAGGATCATAGTCTTCCTCGTCCTCGTCTTCGTCTTCGTCGTCATCAAAATCAAAATCCTCTTGTTGAGAGGAAACACTTAAAACCAGCTTCTGAGTAGAAGTCATTCCAGTGGCTTTATCAATGCATATGGTATTATTAAAACCTACAGAAGTTCCGCAAAGTTGTATAGGCAGAAATTTTTGTTCTAATGTAGCTGTTTGATCATTTACATCTGTAACGACTATCAAAGTAGACAACTCAGTCTTCATTTTACTTGATTTATAAGTACTGATCCAATAATCACCTGCTTTCACAGGAAGCTCAGGATAAAAAGCAGTCTGATCGTTTAAAACTTCTTTCAGCATTTCTTTTTGCGAAATTGTTTCGCTGATTTTTCCTATTGTATAGCGTTGCATATAGATTTCTTTTTCAACTTTTTGAATCTCTTCTTTTAAGGAAAGTAGAGTTTCTTTTTCCATATCAGAGAAATTCTCGATATCAACAAGACTATCTTTAAATTGGTTTGTTTTTTCTAATAGTTTCTCACCTTCAATTTTTTTCTCATCACAAAAAGACAATGCAGAATCAAAATATTTTAAATCTTCGGCGCTGATTGTTTTTTGTTCTTTCGACGAGTTAATTTTATTAATTATACTTTCAAGGTCATAACCTATTTCATCATCTAGATAATCTATCATATACTCAAGCTGTCTTTCATCGGAATCCGCGTCATCTAAATAACTATAAAAAGTCATTCCATAAACCTTATGAATCATCTCATCTATATTTAAAACGTCAGTTATTTTTCCTCTTGGAGTTTGCTCTATTAGCAGTTCAAAATCTTTAATCAAATCGGCAACTCTAGCATAACCTTCAGCAAGCTTTTCTGGTAAATTGTCTAAAATAGGATGGATACTGTAGCCCAATCTTATAGAACCATCAGGTAATACTTCTTTCACTGCATATTTGATTTGAAAAGAGAAAGAAATTTCATCTTGGCCCTCAAGTTTTGGATCTATCTTAATTTTAACATTACCATCATAAGTATATGTTTGTCCTTCTTCTAGATTGTATCTTAGAAGAGCTGTAGAGTCATTCGCATAGCAAAAACTTGCAAATGCAAACAACGAGGTAAGAAAAAAAGTCATAAATCTTTTCATACAAATTACTCCTTTTAAAAATTGAAACTTGAATAGATTAGTAATTAAAAGATAAAAAGGCAAAGATCTTCTAAATGAAAATAAAGATATGACAAGATTAAAATTATTTTTCAATCAAGGTTGAACTTGCAGTCTATTATATTATAGTATATACTCTTTTCGTTACTTAAGTAATTGCATAGGTGGATTTTATGAAAAGAATATTTATTATTTTTCTTCCTCTAATCGTTCTCTTTTCATATTTCCTTATAAAGACTTATTTTAAGGCAGATGATATGGAAAAAGTAGAAAAACCCTTTGTTGTTATTCTTTTAGGACCTCCAGGAGCAGGTAAAGGCACACATGCTGTTGAACTAAGCAAGAAATTAGGCCTTCCTCATATTTCAACAGGAGATCTTTTCAGAGAAAATTTAAAAAACAACACACAACTAGGACAAAAAGCTAAAGCTTACATGGAAAAAGGCAACCTTGTTCCTGATGATGTCGTTCTAGATATGCTCTTTGCTCGTGTCAGCAAAGAGGATTGCAAAAAAGGCTATATTTTAGACGGATTTCCAAGAACGATAGCTCAAGCCAAAGCTTTGAAAGGAAAATTAAAAGATGTCGACTATATTGCTATAAACCTACAAGTGGAAGATGAAAAACTAATTGAACGCATTACAAATCGTATTATGTGTAGATCTTGCGGAACTCCTTTCCATAAGATCTTCCTTCCCCCCAAAGAAGAAGGAAAATGCGATAAATGCGGCGGTGAGCTCTATCAAAGAGATGACGATACAGAAGCCGTTGTTAAAGAAAGACTCAAAGTCTATCACGATCAAACTGAGCCTCTAATCGAATACTACGCAAATGAAGAAAAAGTTCTTTCAAACGTAGATAGTAGAGGAGCAAAAGATATCGTCTTTAATAACTTGATGGATATCATCGATAAAAATATCAGATAAGAAAAAGCCCGCAAAAGCGGGCTTTTTTTAAATTTTCAGATCAGCTCTTAGTAGATCCGCTTTTTCATCTTTTGTTAATTTAAAACCTAATTTTTTGCATATTGCTTGCATTTCTTTATTTTCCGGTCTCATATGAGCAATAATCGTCTGGATTTTTTCATTTTTACCTATTTCTACCAGCATCTTCAGCAATTTAGTTCCCAGCCCTTGATGATGATAAATATCCTGAATCATCAATGCAAACATAGCATCATCTGTTCCTGCTATTTTTGTTAAGCGAGCTACTCCTATGATTTCTTTTTCTACTTCATTTTTATCCAATACAACAACAAGAGCGATCTCTCTATCATAATCCGTAAAACACATACGAATCAGTCGTTCTTTTTTAATCAGTTCATCATAATGAAGAACTTTTAAGTAACGCTCTAGCACAGATTTTTTGGAAACGTCTTGAAAGAATTTCATCATAAGTGGTTCATCTTCTGGACGAATCGGACGTATTCTAATAGGTGTTTTATCTTTCAGTTGTGCTTCTTTCGCATAATAATGAGGATAAGGCCGAATAGCGAGCATAGGAAGTTTTTCTTTGGTAAGGGATTTGTCATGAAGCACAATTCTTGCATCTACAGCAATAATCTTCTCTTCAGATACAATTAAAGGATTGATATCGCATTCAGCTACTTCTGGAAAAGAGGCTATAAACTTACTAAATCGGACTAAAACAGATATAAGCTCAACGATATTTACTGCTTTTTTCCCTCTAAAACCTTTCAATGCCTTATAAATTTTCGTCTGTTGCATCATCCTTTTAGCTAAAGTTGAATTAAGAGGTGGAAGAGCTAAAGCATAATCAGTAAACACTTCTGTTAATTGACCTCCCATGCCAAAAAGTAAAACTGGTCCAAATTGTGGATCAACGCTACTTCCTAAAATCAGCTCATATCCATCTAATTTAATCATTGGCTGAACGGAAACGCCATCGAAATATTTTTTTCCTTTTAACTCAACGATGGATTGATAAATCTCATCAAATGCTTTTTGCACATCTTTATCTGATTTTAGATTTAATTTAACCCCACCAACATCCGATTTATGCGTAATTTCTTTGGAAAATAACTTTAAAACTACTGGATAGCCTAATTTTTTTGCCTGGCTAATAGCCTTTTCTTTTGTTTTAGCAATATAAGTAAGAGTGATAGGAATATCATAAGCTTCTATCACGCTTTTTGCTTCTACTTCTGTTAAAATCGTCCTATTCTCTTTTAAAACAGAACGAAAGATCTCTTTCACTTTCTCATATCTTTTTGTTTCTTCAGAAAGACTGATTTGAATAAAGGGAGTTTCATAAATTCCTAAAAGATTAAAGCTATATTTCCACATATAAGCAAAAGCTTTACATGCTTCGTCAGGAAAAGAAAAACAAGGCACTTGATTCTCTGTCAAAATTTTGATTCCCTCTTGGACAGCATTGGCTCCCATCCAACTAGCAAGTATCGGCTTTTCCTTATCTTGAGAATCTTTTGCTAGTTTTTTTGCGATAGCCGTTGCATCGGTCATATGTTGGGGTGTAACAATAGCTAATATTCCATGAGCATTTTCATCTTCTACGGCTATTTCTAATGATTTTGCATACATTTCAGCAGAGGCATCACCAAGGACATCAATAGGATTACCATGACTCCAAGCTTCAGGTAAAAAAACATTTAAATTTTCAACGATCTTAGAAGAAAGTTTAGTTAAGGATCCCCCGTTTTTGACTAAGGCATCTGTCGCGATGACTCCCGGTCCTCCTGCATTTGTAATAATCGTTAAATTAGCTCCTTTTGGCTTAGGATGTTTAGAAAGAAGCTCTGCCATGGAGAAAAGATCAGAAATAGAATCGACTCTTAAAACGCCTACTCTTCGAAGAGCCGCATTTAAGACATCATCACTTCCTGATAGAGCTCCTGTATGAGAAGCGGCTGCTTTAGCCGATTCTTCTGTTACTCCTGCTTTGATTAAAATAATGGGTTTGGTAAGAGCTACTTCTCTTGCTGCAGATAAAAAGGACCTTGAATCTCCCACCTCTTCCATATACATCAAAATACTTTCGGTATTAGAGTCACTACCAAAGTAATTAATAAGATCCCCCCAATTCACATCGACCATAGAGCCTATAGAAACAAAAGAGCTAAAACCTACATTCTCTTTTATACTCCAATCCAAAATAGCTGTACAAAGAGCTCCGGACTGACTAATAAAAGCGATATTCCCTTTTAAAGCCATATCTGCAGCAAAAGTCGCGTTCAGGCCAATAATAGGATTCATCACACCTAAACAATTAGGCCCAATAATTCTCATTCTGCCTTTTTTTGCATTTACCTTGATCTTCTCTTCTAATTTTTTCCCTTTTTCTCCAAGTTCCGTAAATCCCGCAGAAATAATAATAGCAGTCGGAACTTTTGCTTCACTACACTCTGCTATAATGTCTGGAACTGCAGCAGCATGAACAGCAATAACAGCTAAATCTACAGTTTCAGGAATAGCTTTAATAGAAGGATAAGATTTGACTCCTAAAATACTTTTTCTTTTAGGATTTACTGGGTAAACTGTACCACCGAACGGATTGCGTAAAAGATTCCAAAGAAGGGTTCTTCCGACGCTTCCTTCTTTATCTCTAGCTCCTATTACAGCAATAGATTTCGGATAAAATATAGAATCTAATTGCTGGTGTCTTCTATATAAAATATTTAAAGATGGATCAAATTTATCTTCACGCATAACTTAACCTTGCTATTTCTTATAATAAATACGTATAAAATTTATCTTGAGAATAAGCAAGTTAAAAAAACGCTTAAGAAAATAATTGCGAAAGAAATGATAATCTGCCCCTTTGGCAAAGACTCATGCACAACATGGGTATGTTCGTCTTTATCCCAACTCGTTGTTCCTTCTGTTTTCAGCTTAAAATAACTAAAGAGCATGACAAAGATACTGATAATAGGTATACCCAGTCCCATCCCCTTTACCCAAACAGAAAAACTACGACGAAGAGCTCTGGAAAAATCTAGTTTTTTACTTAAATGGAATTTTACCCTAGTTCTCAACAAAAATTTACCGGGAGTATATCCACACTTGCTAAGAAAAAAAGCTTCAATAGGAACCCAAAGAAGAAACTGCAGTGGGATGATGTACTCAAAATGAAGCAAAGAAAAATGCCCAGAGAAAAGATACCTAAGAAAGATGATGAAAAGGTTCAAAAGGGAATAATCCGTAAAACGAGCTAAAAAACGCTGCCATGGATTGATTTTTTTATAATTCGTCTTACCTTGCTCTTCTTCTGTCTCTACGATAATTTCAGATGGTTCTATTACTTTATCTTCTTGATCATCCATAATTTTTCCTAAAATAAAACAAGGACATTATACACTCATTTTTTGCTTTTGCAATACTTTCGCTATCTCTTTTTGAGTAATCGATCCTTCTCTTAAAATTTTCATGTCATTAACAAGCGAAACCACCGTCGATGCCTTGCATAAACACTCTGTATTGCCTTCTTTTATAATGGCAGCTATTTTGCCACCAAAAACTTCTTTTACTTCATTAGAACAAAGACAAGGGCTTTCTCCGCTAAGATTTGCAGATGTAGCAAAAATAGCTCCACCGCAATCTTCAATAAACTTTTGAGCAGTTAGATCTGACGGCAATCTGATGCCAATAGTCTGATCAGAAACAAAAGGTAAATGAAGATCTTTTTTTGCTCGCATGATCAAAGTCAATGGACCAGGAAGATACTCATCTGCTAGAAGAAAAAACCTATCATCAACCTTTTCAACAAATTGAAAGACATATTTTATATCGCTGATATGAACGGTCAATGCTTTTTGTTTAGGCCTTTCTTTCAGAGTGTATAGCTTCTCATAAGATGATAAATCTAGAGAAATGCCAAGACCAAAAACTGTTTCGGTAGGAAAAGCTATAATTTGCCCATCTAATAAAAGCTTGGCTGCCATTTTAAGATCAGTATCTGTATTTGTAAGATGTAGTGTATTCATAATTTTACCTGTCCAACTATTATAAATACTGCTCATATTCTTGTCCAAAAACTCCCATTTTAAAAAGATTATTTTATAAAAATCATTTTACTGTTTATATTAAGAATAATATTGAAGCTATTCTTATTTAATTGAATTTCAAAAACTTAAAGAATTTAAGGCATAACATGCAAGCAATACCTTATTTGACGTTAGTATATAGTCTCATTGTTATATTAAGTGGAATAATGGACTATCAACATACAGATCGCTATTTAGCGCTTTTTTTAGAAGCTCTCTTAGGAGCTGTCATTTTTGTCTGTTCTCTTTTTATGATAAAAAACAAAATTATCGCTCATTATATTTCTGCAGCCTGCTCTTTCTTTTTGATTATTTACTATGGTTACTTTTTTGCATCGACTATCCACTTCTTCCCTGGTGTTTTGACCGCTCTAAGCGCTTATATCTTTGTCATGCAATTTATCAAGATCTTCAGAAAAATAGGACTGGAATAATCAAAGGCATAAAAAAATCGAGTAAGACCTTGAGATCTTACTCGACTTGACTTGTTGAGTTATAAAAACCTAAAGAAGCTTACTTCTTAACTTTTCTTCTTCTACGTCTTTTAACTTTAGCTTTTTTCTTTTTAGCTACTTTTCTTTTTTTACGTCTTTTTGGAGCAGCTTTTTTCTTAGCTACTTTTCTTTTTCTACGTCTTTTTGGAGCAGCTTTTTTCTTAGCTACTTTTCTTTTTTTACGTCTTTTTACAGGCTTTTTGCAAACCTTTTTTCTTCTTCGTTTACGTTTTAACATAGAGCTTCCTCCTTGTTAATAAAATGAGTCTATGTTCTAAAATATAAAAATAGGTTAATTACCTTTTTCTA
>Ga0180438_10005239_pt1 | contig 18142 bp, 16 predicted proteins | sample SS_ome_12_FD_132455 | JGI IMG/M metagenome (GOLD analysis project Ga0180438, IMG submission 132455) | Hypersaline lake sediment archaeal communities from the Salton Sea, California, USA - SS_3_D_2 metaG | ecosystem: Environmental > Aquatic > Non-marine Saline and Alkaline > Hypersaline >...
GTTTATTATTATGCAATTGATGGCCGCAGATATGTTTTTCCAAATGAGCGATGTTATTTCACCTGGTATACTGATTACTCTGAGCTGCAGATCGTAAACGCCGCAACCTTGGCCTCAATCCCAATTGGTGAGAATATTACTTATAAACCGGGCGTGAAAATGATTAAGTTTCCGAGTGATCCAAAAGTTTATGCCATTGCCCGCGGCGGCACCTTGCGTTGGGTAACCACCGATCAGATTGCCCGTTTGCTTTATGGTAATGACTGGTATATCAATGACCTCGACGATGTTTCCGAAGCTTTTTATCTAAATTACACCATTGGTGAGGATATTGACCAGGAAGGAGATTATTTTCCTTACTATGAAAGATATAACACTAATACCCTGACTAAGGACTTGGGACTAAAATAAAGGCACAACAAAAAATCGGCCGTCATTGGCCGATTTTTTTTATTTAAGCTTTTTTGATTTCTTTAAGCCTTTTTTTCCAGCCGCGTTTTAAGAACCAGAGTTTGGCGCGGCGAACACGATATTCTTTTACAACTTCAACCTTTGCCACGGTTGGGGAAGCGAGTGGAAAAATCTTTTCCACGCCAACGCCGCCGGAGACCTTGCGAACGGTCATGGTGCGTTGGTTGCCTGCGCCGCGGACTGCCAAAACCAATCCTTCAAAAACCTGAATACGTTCTTTCTCCTCACCCTTGGTGCTCATCTCTTTAATCTTGTGATGGACACGCACTAACATACCCGGTCTGATGTTGGGAATTTGAATTTCCTCAACCTTGCCTTCGGCTTTGGCTTCTTCCAGGGCCTGTTCAATTGCCTCAGGTTCAGGTTCTTTTTCTGGCTCAGTTGGAGCTTCCTCAGTAGGCATTTCCTCGGCCGGTGTCTCTTCTTTTTTTTCTTCGGCAGGCTTTTCTTCTTTTGGTTCTTCTTTTACTTCCTCCTTGGGCTCATCGGCCTTTGGCTCTTCTTGAGTCTTTTGTTCTTCTTCAGTCATATTTATATAAAAAAATTAACTAATTTTAGCTAAGTGTTGGTTATTATAGAATAATTAGTTAATCTTGTCAATAATTGGCTTATTCTTGCGCATTTCCTTATGCTGTGCTAAGGTTTGATTGATCAAGGAGGGAACCATGAACAGAATATACCCTAAGCCGGATGAAGATAGGAACTACGAAGTACTGAGCGATGAGAAGCGTTGGGAGCGTCTCAGAAAAACCGGGGTTCTCCCGCCAAAAAGAAGAAAGCTCACGCAGGAGGAGCTTGAATATCGCAACACGGCAGATATGGTCTTAGCCAAGGTCATACTGGGCTGTCTCGGTATCCTGGGTCTTTTCTACCTGTTGTTCGTTCTCACAGCTCCGTTGCGATCTTAGAGTCAAGACAGTTTGGCTCTTTTTTATTTTTTCAATTTTGGCTCAATGAACTGTAAAACTTCTTTAAATGTTTCATCAACCGATTTATTGGTTGTGTCGATCACAAAATCAAAATTCTTTTCATCATAAGCTTCGATTCCGTAGTATTTTCGATAACGCACATTGTCGCTGTCAACCCGTTGCTGATTAAGCTTTAATACGTCTTCAACTGATTCAAAGCATATAACTTCACCTTCGCGTTCTTTGCACTCAAGCTGCTTAAAAATTCTTTTCGCACCTTCTTGCGGATCAACCTTCATATAAATTTTTATTGATTGTGGAATAAAATACCACGAAGTCCGGCCTTGGATAATAAAATCATCTTCTTTTTTACCCAGTTCTTTTTGCCATTCGTCCACTTCTTTGTCAGTAATCGGGTCTTTTTCACCAAGTTTATTATATTCCTCCAAGGTCATGCCTCTTTTTTTTGCCGCGTCACGCCGCATGGCGCCAACGTAATGTTCTGGCCAACCAAAATGCTCAGAAAGTCTTTTTGACAAAGTGGTTTTGCCAGCACCGGGTTCTCCCGCGATTGTGATAATCATAATTTTTTTAATTCTTTTAAATAATCTTGTAAATCATCTGGTAGGGGTGAGTCAAATTCCACCCAGTCCTGATCCATGTTATTAAAGCCAAGTGTCGCTGAATGAAGAAATATTCTCGGCGGTACCATCTTACCAACTCGCTTGGGTTTATAAAGCGGGTCACCGGCCAACGGATGGCCAATGGCGTGCAAGTGCGCCCGAATCTGGTGGGTTCGACCGGTTTTGAGTTCAATCTCAAGCAAAGTGCTATTGGTGAATTTTTTGGTCACGCGGAAATAAGTCAAAGCTTCTTTGCCTTCCTGGCTTTCAGGCCGGGCCGCCATCCGCTTTGAACGCGCGCTGCGACCGATCCTCAGCGCGATTTCGCCGGTCTGCTTTTTAACTTTGCCCATCACCAAACCGGTATATATTTTTTTAATATTTCCGGTTTTAAATTCTTTTTTCAAATATTCGAACGCGTCTTTATTGCGCGCAACTACCATCAGGCCGGACACGTCCTTATCCAACCGGTGGACAATGCCGGGCCGCTCTTTTTCTCCTACTTGCTTTATTTCAGGAAATTTTTTTACCAAGAGATCCACCAAGGTAATTTTGTCAAACGGCTGGTGCGGAGGATGGACAATTATGCCGGACGGCTTGTCAATCACGATAAAATCTTTATTTTGAAACACGACATTGAGTTCAAATTCTTCTTGTGGTATTAGCTCAATCCTTTTTTCAACAATTTGTATAATATCGCCTTCTTTGATTTTGTAATGAGGTGCTTTGATTTTATCATTTACAAAAACAAGCTCTTCTTTAATGAGCTTCTGGGTTCGTGACCGGGTTTGTTCAGTCATTGAAGCAAGAAAAATATCCAGTCTCATGCCGCTGTCTTCTTTTGTTACGGTGAAAGTTTGCATTGACTTTATTAAAAAAATTTTTTATAATATTGTCGCTATTTCAATCATGGCGGCGAAAGAAGGAGGCGAAGATGATTGAATGGTTCAGTGCTCTTTCCTTGTTCCACCAGGTTCTGTTAGTCATTCTGCTTATAGTATGGCTGCCCATCGGCTGGTTCAGTGCGATGTTCTATGCCAAGATTCACACGGGTGAGTGGACACCGCAGGATCTCTGCCATGCCACCCGCCCAACCTGGCATATCTTGCTCTGCGCCTATCTCGGTCCGGTACCGCTTGTGGTCGGGTTGATTTTCCTGGCCGTTCTGTGGGGCGGCTACTACCTGGGCCGGAATGGCAAAACGGCTCGTCAAGTCGAAAGCTGCTCAACTCAACGATGAGGGGACTCCAACTGCGTATCTTACGCAGTTTTTTTAATGAATTTTTCAGCATGCTTTTTTGTGGATATATCTCCGCTAAGCTGGGCTTCTCTTAGATTTTTAAGCACTTGGGCAATCCGTGGGCCAGGTTTAATTTTCAAGATTTTCTGTACCTCACTGCCGTTCAAGAGCGGTTTGGGCAGTCCTTTGGGGAAACGGCGTTCCAGCTTTCTAATCCGGTCTTTATAGCCGAGATAATGCAGCTCGTAAAGATTAACAATTGTCGAGCCCATTTTACTGCCTTTTATATCGCAATAACAAATCTGCAAAAGATAATTTTTTGGAAATTCCTTTTGCATAAAATATTGTTCAATCTGAATATTGTCTAGTTCTTTGGGGTCGTTGCCCAGGATAAACATATGTTTTTGCACGAGCCAGGCGAGTTTCTTTGCTTCAATATCAACACCTTCAGCTTTGTAGCTTTCCAGCGACAGCCTTTTAACAATCTCCCTTGTCATCTTAGCGCCGAGCTCGGCGTGACCGGGAAAGCTGATGTGTGCCCGCTTCTTTGACTTGGGTTTTACAGTTCTTGATTTGGCAATGTCATGAAACAAAACACCCAAGCTTACGTAAAGCGACGGCTTTTCTTTGCCAAACTCTTGTATAAATTCAGGCGACATTAATTTTCCAAGCGCGAGCTCGATATGCTTCCAGGCATTGCCTTCGCTGTGGAATTCTTTTGGCTGAGGGCATCTTTTTAGCTCGGAAACCTCCGGAATCAGATAGCCAAACGCGGTTGAGGCGTCCCACCAGCCAAAGGCATCAACCGGGTCAGCGAAAAAGCTTTTTAAAAATTCCTTGGCAATGGTTTCGCGTGGCACAATGAATTTACCCGCTTTCTTTTTGTTGATTTCCTGCATCAGTTTTTTGATCGCTCGCCAGGTGTGGTTTTCAATTTCAAAACCAAGCTCAGTGGCAAAACGGAGCGCTCTGAGCATTCGGGAGTAATCTTCTAAAAACCTTTCTTTGGGATTGCCAACCGTGCGGATAATCCCGGCCCGCAGATCATTTACACCACCGAATTCATCAATTAATTTTTTTCTTTTAATGCACCAGGCTAAAGAATTAATTGTAAAGTCACGGCGCGCCAGGTCTTCTTTAAGCGGAAGCTTAGGATCACTCTGCACGTCAAAGTCGCGGTAGCCGCCCGTGCCAAGTGAGTGTTCGGTGCGCGGCAGGGCAAAATCAATAAAATCATTAGTCCTTGATCCCTTGGGCCTGAATTTAAAAACGCCAAAAGATTTGCCAACCAGATTAACCTTGCCATGGCGAGCTAAGAATTTTTTTAGATCTTTTGATTTAACGTTTCTAATTACAAAATCAAGGTCACCCTTTTTCTTGCGGCCCAGGGCAATATCACGGACAATTCCGCCGACCAGAAAAATCTCACCTTTGGGAAAAGACTTTTTAAAGTCTTGCGTCAGGAGAGTGAGGTTGTTTTTTCTAATTTCCAACTCAACTCTTTTGGCAATGTTTGATTTTGTTGCAATTTTAGGCATAGCTTCATTTTACCGCTTTTTTAAAATAAAAAGAAGTCCCGCAAGGCGGGACTAAGCGAGTATTTTCTCGGGTAGTTCGGGCATGGCCTCAGCCATCAAGGAGCGGTCTGTTCGGCTTGCCAGCGGGCTGGCCTGCCCTTTGAAGTAGAGGATCGTCCAGATGATGTCAGCCACAATGGCGAGGAACGTACCGGCGTTATCGTGTTCCCAAATGGCCTCGACTTCATCAAAGAGATCATTGATGTTGTGCTCGTAAGGAACCTGAACCGCTTCCTGCAAGAGATCGTAAAGGTGGGGTCTCTCATGCCGTTGGGTCTTGAGCATGAGAACGATTCTGACCACGCCCTCGAAATCCGGGTAGTCATCCGGAATCTCTTCCTCTTGCCAGGCGGGGTTTTGGCTCGTGGTCACGTAGAGCCGCAAGAAGAGCTTCTCAATGCAGGGATTCCAGAATATTTCTCCCATCTCCTTGTAGATGCGGTGAGTGTTCAGGTGAAGGAAAGGTGCTCTTTGGTAACAATTCAAGATATTCAGCTTTCTTCTTTTAATGGCCATCCATGTACCTCCTTACTGAATGGTTTATTTAAACATTATAGCATACTTTTGTCAAGGGGTTGACAGTATCATTATATGGATATGTTGATAAAACTTGACATTTTAGCTAAAATATCGTAAAATTTCAGCATAATCAGCATTTTTTGCTGAAATTACGCGCCCATAGCTCAGGGGTTAGAGCACCACTCTTATAAAGTGGGGGTCGATGGTTCAAATCCATCTGGGCGCACCAGAGCGTCCGTTAAAAGCAGTAGTCAATGGTTCCCCGCCAGAGGCGGGTCCGCCTTGGGCGGAAAATCCATCTGGGCGCACCATGAAGATATGGTATAATAAAAATATATGAAGAGGAAAATTGTAAAATCCGCCTTTACCGTTTGTTTTGTCGCGGGTTTTTTGTTTTTGTTGAGTTTACCTGTCCTGGCAGTAGATTCCCGCGACTATGAAGTAAGGATTTATAATGGTTTTGATATCATTGGCAATTTTATGGCTTTTGATACAGGATATAACGGCGGTGCCAGTATTGACGCCGGAGACCTCGGCACCGACGGCGTGCCCGAAGTAGTGGTTGGTTCTGGCCAAGGAAAACCCCCAGAGGTAAAGATTTTTCAGCATGATGGCACACTCGTGTTTACTTTTTTTGCTTATCACCCAAGCTATGGCCAGGGAATCAATGTGGCGGTTTGTGATCTTTATGGCGACGGTACCAATGAAATAGTGACTGGCACTCAGTTTGGCGGCGGCCCGCATGTTAGGGTATTTGATGCCAATGGCAATGATTTGGTTGACGGCGGCTGGTTTGCTTATAATAAATTTTTCCGCGGCGGAGTTAACGTAGCTTGCGGTGACTGGGACGCGGATGGCAAAGACGAGATTGTGACGGCGGCTGGTCCTTCGGGAGGTCCGCACGTACGCATCTTTGACGGCTACGGCACAATTGAGGCTGAATTTTTTGCATTTGAAGGCGAATACAAAAGCGGTGTTGGCGTGGCTATGGGCCAGCTTGATGATGATCCAGCCGAAGAAGTCATTGTTTCCCAATATTCAAGCGGTGATCCAATGGTTCGCGTGTTTAAAAACCAAGATGATTATTGGTATAAACATTCAGAATGGCTTGCTTACATGCAGGCCTACCAGGGCGGAGTAAGCGTGGCAACTGGTGATTTTGACGGCGACGGCACAGATGAAGTATTAACCACAGTGAACGGCGGCGGCGGCCCGCACGTCCGTCTGTTTAATGACAAAGGTAAACTTAAGGATGAATTCTTTGCTTACGAAGGCGACTACCGCGGCGGTGTGCGCGTGGCATTGGCTGACGTAAACGGCGGCGGTGAGGACATTTTTGCCATTCCCACGCATCGTTTGGTATCCGGGCCAATGGGTCAGGAAAAATTTATTGATGTTGATATTACAAAGCAAAGATTAACTGCTTATGAATGGGGTATACCGGTCAAGGTATTCCCAGTTTCAACCGGCACCTGGCGCTTTCCCACGCCAATTGGTAAAACCCAGGTAGGCTTTAAAGAACTTTGGAAAGATTACCGCTGGAGTTATGGTGAAAATCATCCCGATAACTATAACTTGCCTGGTGTAAAATATAATCTCCAAGTTTTTCCGCATATTTACATTCATTATGCTTATTGGCATAACAACTTCGGTTATCGCATGAGCCATGGCTGTATCAATATGGCATATAATGACGTGGAATGGGTTTATAATTGGGCCGACGTTGGTACAGCAGTTGAGACACATTATTAGGATTTACAAAATCAATTATTTATGATACATTTATGCAAGCCTTAAGGCTTGCTGTTTAATCTGGGGCGGCTAGCTCAGTTGGTTACCCGCCCGCCACGCGAGCCGCGAGGCGATGCGGGCGGGGAGCGCTACATTTTAATCTATGTTCTTTACCTACGTTTTAAAAAGCAAAAGTGACAAAAAATTTTATATCGGTTTTACCGAGGATCTTAAAAGACGCTTGGATGATCATAATAGCGGTAAGGTCGATGCAACTCGAGATCGAAGACCGTTAGAACTGGTTTATTACGAAGCGTGTCGAAGTCGTGACAAAGCGTTAAAAAGAGAAAAATATTTTAAAACCGGATTTGGAAGGCGGTATTTAAAAAATAGAATATAAGGGCGGCTAGCTCAGTTGGTTAGAGCGCTACATTGACATTGTAGAGGTCACAAGTTCGAATCTTGTGTCGCCCACCAAAAAAGATCTTCCAATTATGGAGGTCTTTTTTATTACCTCATACCTTGACAAAGCAGGCTTTTAAAGCTACGTTGAAAGTAGAGGGAGAGTGCTTGAACTTTTAAAAAAACAGCTCAATAAAGCCAAAAAGGAGGCAAGTCATGAAAAATTTAACACTGATTTTGCTTTTGTGTATTAGTGTGACAATGGGTTGCCAGCCAGGCGACACCGAACCGAACGAGTGCGAAGAAGGTGACGAGAGGTCATGCGGAAGCAGTCCGTGCCGCGGCACCAAGCAGTGCGTTGACGGCGAGTGGGGTGAATGTTCCAGCGTCGGTACAAACTGCGGTGAGTGCTGCGTCTGCGACGAGGAGATGCATGTCGCCTTTGACTGCGACGAGTGCCGCGACCGCGACGGAGACGGCTACCTCACGTTCGAGTGCGGGGGTGAGGACTGCGATGACGAAGACCATCGCGTCTACCCGGAGCGCTGGGATGAGTGCGACGGCATTGACAACAACTGCAACGACGTAGTTGATGAGGACGAGGGTATTCAGGAGTGCGGTTCGATCGATGTGTGTGAAGGCTGGCGTTTCTGCGTGGACGGCGAAATAAGCGCCTGCTCAAGCGAAGGCCGTGACTGCGGTCCCTGCTGCCGCTGCAACGCCGACGGCAACGAGGTGATTGACTGCGGCGTTTGCGAAGACGGTAGAGGCGAGATTTGCGGCGAAGATGTTTGCCAGGGATTCCGCGTCTGCATCGGAGACGAGTGGAGCAGCTGCTCAACTGAGGGCAATGACTGCGGTCCCTGCTGCCGCTGCGACGCCGATGGCCTGCCGGGCGAAACCTGTGAAGAATGCGATGACGGTCATCTGATCGATTGCGGCTCAGGTCTTTGCACGGACATGCGCATTTGCTTCGATGGTGCATATTCGTACTGCGGATCCATGGGCAGGAGCTGTGGTGAATGCTGCGAATGTGACGAGAACGGCAATGAGCAATCGATCTGCGATACCTGTGAAGACGGCGACATCGAACTTTGCGGCTCGGGCGACTGCGGAGGTTACCATGTTTGCTACGGCGATACATGGGGAGCCTGTTCAACCGAAGGCCTGGATTGCGGTCATTGCTGCACCTGCGATGCTGCCGGCTTACCACAGGCTCACTGCACCACCTGCGAGGAAGGCGAGGCGCGCGCTTGCGGCTCGGGCGACTGCCTGGGCTTTCAGGTCTGCGTGTCAGACAGCTGGAGCACCTGCAGCACGGCCTTGCGCGATTGCGGTGTCTGCTGCCGATGCGACGCCGACGGCAACGTGTCCTACGACGACACCCAGGACAGCGACTGTCCGGACTTTGACTGTCCGGCTTACAGCGGCTGCGATTACGGCTGGGCTTACTGCGGCGGCGTTTACGGATACCATCTCTACGTGGAGCTGATCGCCCACCGTGTTGGTGGCGCTTGTTCCGACATCGACAGTTGTGGGCATGAAGAGTGCTACACAAGCGAGTGGAAGGTCTGCGAAAGCGACAGCGATGGCGATCACTACACTGAGTCATGCGGCGATTGCGATGACAGTGATCCGCTTATTCATCCGGCCTACATTGAAGTCTGCGGTGACTTTATCGACAACGACTGCGATGGCACGATTGAAGAAGGCTGCTGCCTGGACTGGGATGGTGACGGCCACATCGACGGCACTTGCGGCGGCACTGACTGCGATGACGGTGATTCATCAATTCACCCCGGCGCGACCGAGGTATGTGATGGCGTGGACAACAACTGCGACGGCGTTATTGATGACGCTGACGTGGACGGCGACGGCTACATTGACATGGCCTGCGGCGGGACTGATTGCGACGACACACGCAGCGCGATTCATCCCGGTGCACTCGAGATCTGCGATGGCCGTGACAATGACTGCGACGGCGGCAATGACAATCTGGCCGACGCCAACTACCTGAACCATCAGATGCGGAACGTTATTCCGAGCAGCAAGTGCTCGACCGACCCCTGCTGTACATACATCACACACCGCGAGCCCGGCCTGGTCTTTGACATCGACATCGCCACCGTCATGGGCATAGACTTTTCGGCCATCAACCCGGCGCGAGTCAATGTGACGGTTGACGCGGAACGGCTGTACTACGCAAATACCGCCTACAGCGATGCGCGGGTAGAGTATCGAGTTAACTACGCGACTTCTGGCACCGGGACTCAGAACTACAATTTCCGCAGCCCGAGGCACAGTGTATGCGGCTCTCTGTACGGCACACCGGGGGCGAGCAATCCGCTTACTTTCACGAGCTCGGGCACGAATTACCCCTTGAGTGTGGAGTGGTGGGTGCCAATTGCCGGTGACTACGGCGTTTCTCTCAAGAACTTCGAAATCGACATAACCATGAGCTGTTACTGATACGGCTTTCCCCTGTTAGCAATCAGCAGGGGATTTTTTTATGTTATAATAATGTCAGATAATTTTTTTAATATAATAATATGCCAGAAGAAGCATCATTAATGCACCCGGGCGCGCCAAAGTTTGAGTATAATCAGATTACCGATAATATTTTTATTGGCACTAATCAATGCTGCCAAAAGCACTTTGATCAAGACCTTTTAGAAAATGGAGTGACGGCGGATATTTCTTTGGAGGGAGAACGGATCGATAGTCCCGAGGGAGTTAATTATTTTGTATGGCTGCCAACCGAGGATCATACACCGCCAACCATGAATCAGCTTTACATCGGTGTTGAGAACATTAAAAAATTTGTTGATTTGGAAATTAAGATATACGTACATTGTAAGAACGGTCATGGCCGGGCGCCGACTTTAGTTGCGGCGTACTTTATTTCTCAGGGAAAAGATGTTGACGTAGCGATTGAGGCAATCCGGGACAAGCGCCCAACCATTCATATTGAGGATTCGCAAATAGAGCGTCTCAAAGAATTTCGCAAAGAGCTTTTGGGAGAATAATATAAAAAATCCAAAATAATAAGCGCGGGTATGGAAACCCGCGCTATTTTTATGGTTTTTAATTATCTCGCCAATTTTCCAAGCTCTTTTTTAAGATGATTGGTTACATTTTCTTCGGCACCTACCAGGTTTGTTTCGGCCAAAGAGAAGCGCACGCGCGTGCTTTCACCTTCTGGCTGCCAATAGCGAGCCAGGTCAGCCGCGTTTAAAGGTTTTTCTGTGTGAAGAATTCCATTTACTTGGTTTTCATGTTCATAAAGAATAAGAATTGCACTGGCAGTTGGCGAATTAATAATTAATTCACTGATTACGTCTTCAACATCATGCGGCATGGCCGCTGAGTGAATAAAATCGTCACGAGTAATTATTGTCCAGACCAGACCCAACGATTCTTCAGCTTTTAATCTTGCCAAAGCTCGTCCCCAGAGCTTGAGTGTGGAAATATTTCTGGTGCGGTAAAAATTATGAATGATTTGCTCGCGCCGCGCACCCAAGGAAACAAGCTGGCTCGCGGTGGCCAAAGTCTGCGGCGTCACATTGCCCGATTTGAAGCTCTTGGTTTTGGCAATCATGCCGGCCAAAAGCAGGGTAGCGGTATCTTCATCAATAAAGTTGCGGTTTATATTTTCATAAATACTGTAAATAATCTCAGAGGTTGATGTGGCAGTAAGTTCAACATGGTTAATCTGACCAAAATGTTCATTAGCTGCGTTTGAGTCAATATTTATAATTGGTGTTTTATAAAAAAAGTCAGCATTGTCTTCATAGACCCGGCCCAAAGATTCTAAGTCTGGTGAATCAATCGCAATAATTAAATCATATTTATAATCCGTGGCTTGGGTTTTAATGTCGCGCTCTGACCACACGCCGGTCTGCGGCGCTAAGTAAATTTCCAAAAGATCACCCTTGAGATCATAACTAAGATCCTGAAGTTTAATCTTTGAAGTATCGAGTTTAATAATAAACTTGTTCAAATTCTCAACGCCTGGTTTAATATGTTCAAGGTGCGGTAAAAATTTCATGTTTTCATGAGCGTCAAATCCTTCACACACAAAATGAGCATTTTTTTCCAGTCTTTGCATTAATTTCAAAAAACCAAGACCAGACACAATTGTGTCTGGCTCCCAGGCGCGTCGACCAACAATAAGCGGCTGGTGTGAGCGCTCGATTGCTTCGTAAATCTGTTGTATCTGATTGAGGGCCATAATATTTTCAAATCCTTGTATTTTAGCGGTTTTATTCAAATTGGTCAATAGTTGAGAATTAAAGAGCTTATAATAATATTTCAATTCTGTCAACGCCCACAACCTGATATTGTGAAATATTTGCTAAACTTAGCCAATCAATAAGGGTGGGTATCAGGCTTGAAATAAAGGTAAAATTTAGGTAAAATAAGGATAAATATGAACCAGAAAGACCTGCCAAAGGCTTACGAGCCGCAAAAGCATGAAGACGAAATATATAAGCGCTGGGAGGAAAGCGGTTTTTTTAATCCTGATAATCTGCCAGGAAAGCGAACCGCGTCCTACAGCATTTCCCTGCCGCCGCCCAATGTGACCGGCATTCTTCATATTGGCCACGCCGTAATGCTGGCGATTGAGGATCTTTTGATTCGCTACAAAAGGCTTAAGGGTTATAAAACGCTTTGGCTGCCCGGTGTCGATCACGCCGCCATTGCCACGCAAACCAAGGTGGAAAAATTATTGCTTGAGGAAAAAGGTAAAACGCGCCATGACCTTGGCCGTGAGAAGTTTTTAAAAGAAATTGACAAGTATATTAAAAAAACCAGAGAAACAATTATTTCTCAGGTTAAGAAAATGGGATCAAGCCTGGATTGGTCACGCATGGCCTATACCCTAGATGCCGACCGAACGCTGGCGGTGCGCACGGTTTTTAAACGGATGTATGACGATGGACTAATCTACCGCGGTGACCGGATTGTTAACTGGTGTCCGCGCTGCGCTTCGACATTGGCGGATGACGAGGTGGAATACAAAGATGAAATTACAAAACTTTATTACATCAAATACGGACCGCTCACCATTGCCACGACACGTCCGGAAACAAAAATCGGCGACACGGGCGCGGCCGTTAATCCAGATGACAAACGTTATAAAAAATATATCGGTCAGGAGCTTGAAATTCCGCTCGGCAAAATCAGTATTAAGGTAAAGGCAGTTGCCGATCCCGAAGTTGATCCGGACTTTGGTACCGGTGTGGTTGGTGTCACACCGGCCCACAGCCAGGTTGACTTTGATATGGCCGAGCGTCACGGCCTGGAAATTAAAAAAATTATTGGTGAAGAAGGAAAAATGACCGAACTTGCCGGACCATACGCCGGTTTGAGTGTTGCCGAATGCCGCGACAAGTTTGTGAAAGATCTTGAATCAGCCGATTTGATTGAAAAAGTTGAGGATTATCAACACCAGCTCTCCATCTGCTACCGCTGCGCTACGCCGATTGAACCGCTCACTTCAAAACAATGGTTTATTGATGTTAATAAAAAAGTACCGGGCAAGGGCAAAAGCTTAAAACAGATGTCGATTGAGGTGGTACGCGAAGGAGACATCAAAATAATTCCTGATAGATTTAATAAAACATATTTTCACTGGATGGAAAATTTGCGCGACTGGTGCATCAGCCGGCAGATCTGGTTTGGCCACCGCATCCCGGTCTGGTATAAGGGTGATGAAGTGTACGTTGGTGTTGATGAACCAAAAGACAAAGGATGGGAGCAGGACCCAGATACCTTAGATACTTGGTTTTCTTCAGGTCTTTGGACCTTTTCAACTTTGGGCTGGCCCAATAAAACCAGTGACTTAAAAAATTATCATCCCACCAACGTGCTGGAAACCGCGCCGGATATCCTTTTCTTCTGGGTCGCCCGCATGATTTTAATGACCACGTATGTGCTTGATGAAATTCCGTTTCGCGACGTTTATCTGCACGGCATTGTTCGCGACGAGCAGGGTCGCAAGATGAGCAAGTCACTTGGCAACATTATTAACCCGGTTGATGTGGCAGAAAAGTTTGGTACTGACGCGGTTCGCTTAAGTCTTTTAATCGGCACTTCGCCAGGCAATGACATGAAGCTCTCTGAAGAAAAGATTAGCGGTTACCGCAATTTTGCCAACAAACTTTGGAACATTTCCAGGTTTATCATGAGTTCGGTCAGTAAGGCTGAGCCAGTCAAAAAAGCACCCAAGCCAAAAACCCTGGCAGATAGCTGGATATTGTCACGGTTTAGCAGTGTTAAAGAGCAGGTTGAGAAAAATCTTGAGGAATATCAGTTCTCAGCCGCGGGTGAACTTTTACGCGACTATACCTGGGGAGAATTGGCGGACTGGTATTTGGAAATTGCAAAGATTGAAAAGGAAAAAGATGAAATTTTGATGTTTATTCTGGAGCGGCTCTTGGTGATGTGGCATCCGTTTATGCCTTTCGTGACCGAGCATATTTGGTCTCACATTGGTGATGATCTCATCATGGTGCATGAATGGCCCGAGGATCAGAAAAAATTAATTGACAGTAAAAAAGAAAAAGAGTTTATAAAGATTAAAGACCTGGTTGTTAAAGTGAGGAATCTGCGGGCGGCTTATAAATTTCCACCGGCGCAAAAAGTTGATCTTTTGATATCGGCCGGTTCCGATGTCGAGCTTTTTAAAAAACATCACGATGTTATCAAGACGCTTGCTCGGATTCAGACATTGACAATTGATAAAAAAGTTGAAAAGCCCGAAGAGGCTTTGGCCGCGGTGGTTGGAAAAATTACCGCCTTCATCCCGACCGAGGGATTAATCGATCTCGAGTACGAACTCAAGCGCTTAAAAGCCGAGGCTAAAGATCTTGAAAAATATATCAAAGGTATTGAATTAAAAATTAATAACATGGATTTTCTTGAAAAAGCGCCAAAGGAAGTTGTTGAAGCAGAAAAAGCGCGCATTGCTGAGGCCAATGAGAAATTAGAAAAATTAAACGAACAAATTAAAAGCTTATAATATGAAAGTCATTACTGACAAAAATAAAATAAACAATCTCTTAACCCGGGCCATTGAGCAGGTTTATCCGAGCCGCGAGGCTTTGGAAAAAGCACTAAGTTCGGGCAAGCAGCTGACGCTTTACACCGGCATTGATCCAACTGGACCGGAAATCCACTTGGGTCATGCGGTTTTTCTTAAGAAATTGCGCGAGTTTCAAGACCTGGGCCACAAGGTCATCCTTTTGATCGGCGACTTTACCGGCATGATTGGCGATCCGACCGGCAAGTACTCCACGCGCGAGGTTTTGACACCTGCCCAGATAAAAAAGAATGAAAAAAACTACTTACGCGACATTGGCAGGATCCTGAATTTCAAAGGCGCTAATAAGGCGGTTGTAAAACATAATTCAAAGTGGCTGAGCAAATTAAAATTTGCCGACATTCTAGAAATTCTGACTCATGTCACGGTTCAACAAATGATTGAGCGCGATATGTTTGAGCAGCGGATAAAGGCAGGTAAGCCAATCAGTCTTCATGAATTTATGTATCCAGTTATGCAGGGATATGATTCTGTGGCCATGAATGTTGATCTTGAAGTTGGCGGCTCTGACCAGACTTTTAACATGCTGATGGGCCGGACTTTTATGAAAGCCTTAAAGAAAAAAGAAAAGTTTGTTCTGACCACACCGCTTCTGACTGATTCGTCCGGTAAAAAAATAGGCAAGACCGAGGGCAATGTGATTGCCGTCTCTGACAAGCCCGAGGAGCTCTATGGTAAAATTATGGCTTTGGGCGACGACGTCATCATCAAAATGTTCGAGCTCTGCACTGATGTTCCAATGGACGAAATTAAAAAAATGGAAAAAGAAATGAAATCCGGCGCCAATCCGCGCGACTTTAAAATGAAGCTCGCCTTCACTGTTGTTGAGCAGTATAATAATAAAGATGCCGCCCAGGCAGCAGAAAAGCATTTTAAGGGTTTGTTCCAGGCTAAAGAAACTCCGGATGAAATGAAAATTTTAAAAATATCAAAAGATAAGATTAACATAATCGACGTATTGGTAGAATCCGGACTGTGCGCGAGCAAAGGCGATGCCAAACGCAACATTGAACAGGGCGGTGTTAAAGCCGAGGGTCATATCTTGGAAGGCTGGGACGTTGACATTATGCCGACCGCCGAGGGCGTTGTCATCCAAAAAGGCAAACGCCATTTTGTACGCGTTATCAAAAAATAAATATGGGACGAGAGCGAAGAATAACTCCTGAGCAAAGATTCTATACTGGCCGGCTTCACGAAAGTAAGTGGCTTGGTGAAGTGGATGCCGGCGATGCCATGGTCCGGGAGATGCAACAGTATAAAAAACCTTCAAAAAATCCAAAATTTGAATTTTGGATAAACTTTGACGATTCGCTTAAGCTTGTTAAGAAATTCCAACCGATCGATAAGACTGATCCGGAAAAAAAGCGCGTTGACGCGGCTAACCCCGAGGCGCCGCTGCTTCGTGATGTTAAAGAAGCATTGATTGATCAGATGAATTTAACTGACAAACAGGCAGATAATCTCAAGCTATATACTGCGGTCGGTAGCCCGATGGATGTATTTCATGGGGCTGACGCAATTATTGAGTATGACGGCAAAGTTGTGACAATCGACCTCACATTAAAACCAGTGGATGAGGGCAAGAAAGCCGATGTGGTCGTGGCGGGCGATTTGCCGGCACCTGACGATCCGGAAACCGAAGACGCGTATTTGCAAAGGGTTGATGATATTGCTGCGTCGGTTAAAACAATTTTAAAAGTTGCCGAGAAACGAGGGCCTCGACCTATTCAAAGGCTTTATCCGCCAAGTGAAGCCGCATAAATTATATGGAAACCGTGCTTAACAAAATTAAAAAAGAGATCATTAAGCTACTTGTTGCTGCCAAGGTTAAAGTTGATATTGATGATATTGTAACGCCGCCCGACGAAAAGATGGGTGATTTTTCTTTTGCTTGTTTTGGAACAGCGAAAAAGTTAAAAAAAGATCCGGCGGAACTCGGGCAGGAAATCGTTAAAAAATTAAAAGGGGAGAATAAATATTTTGGAAAAATTGAAGCGGCCGGCCCTTATATAAATTTTTTTGTAAAGGCAAATATGATTGCCAAGCTCACGGCGGAGACAATCGCGAAAGAAAAAAGAGAATTCGGTAAAAACAAAATTGGAAGAAATAAAAAAATAATGGTTGAGTTTTCTCAGCCCAACACGCACAAAGAATTTCATATTGGCCATTCGCGCGGCACATTGCTCGGTCAGAGTTTGGTAAACATTTTGATGGCGAGCGGATACCGAGTAATTAGTGCTAATTATTTTAACGATACTGGCGCACATGTTGCCAAATGGCTCTGGGCTTATACGAAATTTCATGACAAGGAAGAGCCGAGAGAAAATATTGCCGCATTCATGAACAGGGTATATCAAGAAGCTAATGAAAAAATTGCTGAAAGTGAAGAATATAAAAAAGAGGTTTCGGTAATTAAGCAAAAACTTGAGCAGGGCGATAAAGAACTTATCAAGATTTGGAAAAAAACTCGCCAGTGGAGCATTAATCAGTTTAAAGAAGTTTATAAAATTTTAAAGATAGATTTTGACGTATATTTTTATGAAAGCGAGGAAGAGGACGCCGGTAAAAAACTGGTCAAGGAACTTGTTGGGCAAGGGGTTGCCAATGAAAGTCAGGGTGCGATTATCGTTGATCTTGAAAAATATCATTTAGGAGTCTTTTTGATATTGAAATCCGACGGCACCTCGCTGTATTCGACTCACGATTTGCCTCTCGCCGAAAAGAAATTTAAAAATATAAAATTGAAGAAAGCTGGTACGTGGTCGACGTCAGGCAGACGATGTATTTTAAACAGCTTTTTAAGACTTTGGAGCTGATGGGTTTTGATAAGCCGATGCGCCATGTTGATTACGAGTTTGTTTCTACGCCCGAGGGAGTAATTTCTTCGCGCCGCGGTGAAGTGCCGACATTTATGAATCTTTATAATTATGTTGTCGATATGGCCGCTGTTTCTACCAGGGAGCGTCACTCCGACTGGCCGGAAAATAAAGTCAGGCAGATCGCGCAAAAGATTGCGTTGAGTGCGATTAAATATGAAATGCTCAAATCTTCGCGCGGCCGCGAAATAGTTATCGACCCTCAGAAGGCCCTGTCATTCGAAGGTTTCACGGGTCCTTATCTTTTATATACCCTGGCCCGTATTAATAGTATTTTGAAAAAAGAAAAGCCGCGCAAAATTAAAGATTGGAAGAGTATTGTTATCGCTCCGCTTGAAAAACAGCTCGTTATAAAGATGCTGACTTTTTCAGAAATTGTTGCCGAGTCGGCAAAGACGGCTCAACCTTCAATCGTTGCCCAATACCTTTTTGAGTTGGCGCAAAAATTTGCCGAATTTTATCACGAGATTAATGTGCTTAAAGCCGAGGAGCCGGAAAAAACCTGGCGCTTGGGCCTTATCAAGGACATCAAGCATGTGTTGGAGAATGGCCTCGATCTATTAGGCATCGAATTTTTAGAAGAAATGTAAGTGTGGACAGCGCCAGTAGCTTTTTTAAAATTTGTGTTATAATCTCATAATACTTTTTAGGTTTGGGGAAAAAGAGAAAAGTATTTTTTTGGTAGGCGAA
>Ga0180438_10005240_pt1 | contig 18138 bp, 13 predicted proteins | sample SS_ome_12_FD_132455 | JGI IMG/M metagenome (GOLD analysis project Ga0180438, IMG submission 132455) | Hypersaline lake sediment archaeal communities from the Salton Sea, California, USA - SS_3_D_2 metaG | ecosystem: Environmental > Aquatic > Non-marine Saline and Alkaline > Hypersaline >...
CAATAGCAGAACATCGGCCTATGTCTTGCCAATAGCGACCTCGGCCAGTGCTACGGACGCCAACTTCTGGCCGCAGCCCGATGAGGATTGGTACGCCTTCTACGTCAAGGATGATCGAGAGTACCGCGCTTCGACCAGCAACCTGGTGGGCGTCGATACCTACGTCGAAGTCTTCGACCGGGACGGTGACCGGGTCGCGAAGGACAACGACGGCGGCGGGGGGTTCGCCAGCAAGGCCGAGTGGGGGTCCTCCTACTCGGACGATTACTACTACATCAGAGTCACCAACCTGGTCGATACCAGCGAGTCTGAGGACACATACGACCTGACGGTGTCGCAGATCAGCGAATCAGCCACGTCCACGCCCAAGCCCACCTCGTCTGGCCCCACCCCCATCCCCGGCGCAGACCAGTTCGAGCCCAACTTTGAGTTCGACCTGGCATCCACCATCGCCACCGGCGTCACCTACCAGGCCAACTTCATCCCCGGGGTAAGCGGAGCCGAGGACAACGACTACTACAAGATCTGGATCAAGCCGGGACTGCATTTCATGTGCGAGACGCTGGAGCTGGCTCCGGGCGTGGACACCAACATGATCGTCTACGACGGCAACCGGAACGGGATCGGCGGCAACGACGACGTCAAACTCGGCGAATACCGCAGTCGCTTCGCCTACTTCTCCACCTACGAAGGTTGGCTCTACATCCTGGTCGGGCATGGCGGACGGCTGCCAGCCAGCGAGCTGGAGGACAGCAACTATAAGATCCGGTGTGAGATGGAGGTGCCTGGCCAGGCCACGGCGACGAGCACGCCGGAGCCATCTTCGCCGCAGAGGACCGCCACGCCCAGACCGCCAAGCGCACCCACTGCCACTCCCCCCTCCCCGCAGGACCTGACGGTGCGCCCGTTGACCACGCCAACGCCGGCCCCGGCCACCACTCCCGCTCCCCGTTTCATCCCCATCAGCCTGCTCGTCTACTACGACGCCACAGAAGACAGCCAGCCCGGTGCGGGCGAGGGTATCGCCGGCATTTCTGCCCAGGCCTACGATGCCACGACCAACCAACTGCTGGCCCAGGGCTTCACCGACGAGCAAGGGAATCTGGAGTTCACCGTCTCAGCGTCCGGCCCCGTGCGCGTGACCGTCCCCTTCTTCGGTTTCAGCCAACTGGCTGCCGGCGAGGGAGCAAGTATCTACCTCCGCGTCCCACCCCAGCGCCTCCCGGGAGGGGAGCCCTGATCCATGAGCAAAACTGACCCATCCTCGACGCCGGGGAGTGCTCCTCAACCCCGCCTGTCAAGACGCAGTTGCCTGTTGATCGTCCCCGTCGCCGCCGGCGCGATCCTCCTGCTCGTTGCAGCGGCGCTCATCGTCCGACTTGTACTGCGCAGCGACGTGCTCAGCGATCTGTTCGGCCAGGAGGCCAGTCCTGGAATGCCCGTGGAGGTGATCAAGCTGACTCCCGATATCTCCACGTCCCCCTTGACACCTCCAAGCTGTGAAACGATCATCAGCAGCGGTGACGTGCAAGTAGCCGTTTCTCTCCCCATCTCCCTCACGCTGGGCGGGGAGTCGTTCCCCATCGTGCCCATCCTGCCTGGGGAGGATATGTTGACGCAAGCCGCCGGCAAGCCCGGGACGGCCGCCTGGGTCTGTGGTACGGTCGTCAACTACGTCGTGGTAATGGAACCAACTCCGGGGAACGAAACACTGTTGACCAACTTGAGGCCGGGGGACGAGATCAGAATGCATCTCTCCAACGGCTTGGTGCTGCTCTTCCGCTTCGTAGAGCGCCGGGAGACGGCAGCCAACGAGGCGAGCGTATTTGAGCAGATCCGGCCGCGCTTGACGGTGATCCTGGAGAGAGAGGACGGTACCTGGCAAACCGCCACGTCCGATTACGTCGCTGAGACAGAGCCGGTCGAGCCGCCGGATGGGACGTTGGTTCAATTGGGCACGCCCGCACGCGTGGGCGACGCACAGTTGACGGCCATCAAAGGCTACGCAGAGCGCAGTGGGCCTGACCTCTCACCTGGGACAATGTACTACCTGCTGGAGTTCTCGGTCGAAAACGTGGGCGCAAGTCCACTCGATACCACAGCATTCAACATGCAGTTGCAGGACAGCGCGGGGAACACGTACCTGTTGTCGCCCGCAGCCAGTGCCGCAGGGGAGCATGGCCTGCCGGCAGGAGAGATCGCCCCAGGCGCGAGCGTACAAGCCACGGCCGGTTACCTGGTGCCGGAGACACTCGCCGGTCCCACCCTCACCTGGACTTTCAGCCCCTGGCCTGGATCGGAGTTACGGGCCAGCGTAAGCATCCCCTACGAAGCAAGGACAGAGCCGGCCGCGGTAGCCCAGGCAGAGGTGAACATCACAGACGCCTTCCTCAGCAGCGACGGCGGCGTATTGATCATCGAGGGAGAAGTGCAAAACGTCGGGGAAGCCCCGCTCACCGTGGAGTTGAGCAACATCCGCCTGACCTCCAGCGCCGGGATGAGCGATCTGCGCATGGCGGCTCCGCCGCTGCCCTGGACCGTGGAGCCGGGCAACACGCAGGTGATCGAGCTTCAGTACACGAAACCTGACGCTCCGGTGGCACTGCTTGCACTTCTGGGATACTCCTTCGAGGTCCAGGGACTGCAATAGAACCACGGCCCGCAGGCCACATCAGTTCGCCCTGGCATCAGGCGAATAGTCCGCCAGGATGGACCGTGCCTGGACGATGTCAGCGTGGATTTGCCTCACCAGCGCACTGGAACTGGAGAAGGTCTGTTCGTCCCGCAGGCGGGCGATGAAGTCAAGTACCAGCACCTGGTTATACAGGTCAGCGTTGAAGTCGAGCAGATGAGCCTCGATCACCAACCCGTCTTTCACAAAGGTAGGACGGGTTCCGATATTGACCACCGCCGGATGCTCCCCCAGATGCGCCGTGTGTGCCACGCAGGCGTAAATCCCTCCAGCGGGGATCAATCGTCCCGGCGGCGGCGAGAGGTTGGCCGTGGGCACCCCTATGTCACGTCCTCTCCCATCCCCGTGGACTACGACGTTCGCCAGCCGGTAGGGACGGCCCAGACAGCCCGTTGCCTGGCGAATGTCTCCGGCCTCCAAAGCATCTCGCACGCGGCTGCTGCTCACCACTTCCCCCTCCCACACCAGCGGCTCGACGATGTGCACCGTGAATCCCCGCTCTGCACCCAGCCGACGCAGAAATGGAACGTCCCCTTCACGCTGATACCCGAGCGCAAAGTCGGGGCCGCCCCACAGTCCAGACAGGTGAAGGTGCTGCATCAACGTCTCGACAAAACCAGCCGCCGGGGTGCGGGCTGTGACCGGCGTAAAGGGTAGTACAACCAGGACATCAAGTCCCACAGCAGCTAACAGCTCAGCCCGCTCCTCAATCGTCGTCAGCAGGGGCGGAGGATCGTATCCCAACGTGATCGCCGGGTGAGGGTCGAAGTTAATCGCTACGGCAGCCTTTTGCGTCGAATGAGCTGCCTCCACCATGCGGGTCATAAGCTGCTGGTGCCCGCGGTGGACGCCGTCGAAGACACCGACAGTCGCGTAGGATTGCGGGGACTCCGGCAAACCCTCGGTGCCGGTCTCCGCTGTGCCCCCAGGCCTGCGATCGGACGGAAGTCTCCATTGAGACGCGCTCAACCGAACCGCAACCTCAGCCTCTACCAAATCGTGGACCAGACGCATCGACATTCAGACAAAACGCTCCGGCGAACAGAACACCTTACGGGGCTGCCAGGCCTCAGCCGCAGGGTCGTAGCCCACGACTGCCAGAAAGGTCCCATCAGGGCCATAAGCGCGGGCCAACTCCACCCCATCCGATGCCGATTCGTGAGAAAGGCGCACGACCGCCTGGCCCGAACACAACCGCCGGGCGGCGTCCGCATCCACGTGGAGCGCCGAAAAGCGAGCCAGCGCTGCGTCAATCGGGTGCAACAGATCCTGCCAGCGGCCCTCAGCAGCGGCTTGAGCAAATGCATCCAGCGCGACCGCGTCCTCCACCCGAAACGCTCCGCTCGCCAGGCGGATCAGACCGGAGAGGTGGGCGCCACAACCGAGCGCCTGCCCCAGGTCGTGCGCCAACGAACGAACGTAGGTCCCTGGCGAACAAGTCAACTCCAACGTACACTCCGGTGGCTCCCAGCCGGTCAGTTCCAGCCGAAAGATCTCAACCTGGCGCGCCTCAGGCACCAGCTTTTCCACATCGACCCCCTGGCGGGCCAACCGATACAGGGGGGTGCCTCGGCGCTTGAGCGCAGAGTAAATCGGTGGCACCTGGGGTATCCTACCCCGGAAGCGCGCCAGCGCAGCCTCGACCTGGGTTCTGTTCACCTCCACCGGCGCCTCTGCCGTAACCTGCCCCTCGGCGTCGTAGGTATCCGTGCTGATTCCAAGCCGGAGGCGGGCCCGGTAGACCTTCTGCCCGCCCATCAAGTACTCGGCCACACGGGTAGCTCGCCCAATGCAGATGAGCAACACGCCAGTTGCCAGTGGATCAAGCGTGCCGGCGTGGCCCACGCGGCGGATGCCAGTCAACGTGCGGACGCGGTCCACAACGTCGTGAGAGGTTGGCCCCCGCGGCTTGTCAAGGTTGAGAATCCCCTCGCTCGTCGGATTACGCATCGCCTTCAACCTGGCGCCGCTGGTGTTCCAGGTCCACCCGAAGGGCAGCCAGCAACCGGACTTGAGCCTCCTCCATGGGCCCCGGGAGAGTACAGCCAGCGGCCAGGGTATGCCCACCGCCACCGTGTTGGAGCGCCACCTGGGCTACGTCGAAGCCGGGAACAGCGCGCAGACCAACTTCAACACAGCCGTCCTCACCCTCAACGAAGACAACAGCCACGTCCGCATCATCAGCGCTGATGAGAAAACTGGCCAACCCTGCATCCCCGTTGCCTGAATAACCCACCACACGACGCATCGCCAATGGTATACTGGTCCAGATCACACGATCTTCGACCTGCAACCGTGCCAGCGCCGCCCTCCACAGAAGGATCATCTCAGTGGGGCGACGATTTAAGCTGTGATGAGTGATGTAGGGCAACGAGGCTCCAGCCTGCATCAGCCGCAGTGCAGCTTCCATCACCTGGATGGTGACGTTGCTCGTTCGGAAACCCCGCGTGTCGGTGACGATGCCGGTCAGCAAACAGGTGGCTATTTCAGCGTTAAGCGGAACAGCCACGTACTCCAGCAGCCGCAGCACGACTTCGGCGGCGGACGAGGCTCCTGCATCCACCAGGTTGACGGTGCCGAAATTCAAATTGGTCAGATGGTGGTCGATGTTGAGCAGCGGCGCGCTCCCGAAAGCCGGCATTTGCGGGAAATGGCCAAGTCGCTTCAAATCGGAGGAGTCGAGAGAAATGACGAGATCAAAGGTGCCATCGACCTCTTGCACAACTCTCTCAACTCCAGGGATATAGCTGAAGCGCTTTGGAATGGGATCAGAGCATGCCAGAATCGGATCCAGACCCAACTGGGGCAAAGCCAACCCCAGACCCATCAGGCTGCCGATGGCATCCCCGTCTGGACTGATATGACATATAAGCAGGGGGCGGTGGGCCGATCGGAGTAGTTGATTAGCCTGCTTCAGGATTGCGATCTTCTTCTTCACTGAGTCCCAATTCGTCGAGGATGGTGGCGATGTGTTCTCCGCGTTCCAACGAGGGATCATAGCGGAAGACCAGCTCCGGCGTGTTCCGCAGCCGTAGGCGGCGGCCGATCTCGCGCCGCAGCCAGCCAGCCGCGCTCTCCAGTCCCGCCTGTGCGTCGGCTTGAGCCTCCGCCCCACCCAACACGCTGAAGTGCACATCGGCGCGGACAGCGTCTGGAGTGACCGCCACGTCGGTGATCGTGATCATCCGCAAGCGCGGGTCGTTGGCTTTCCGCTCCAGCAGGTCCATCAGGTGACCGCGGATCATCTCAGAGACCCGGCGTTGATACCTCTTACTCATAGGCTCTGTAGCTCTCTGATCGGTTACGCGGGCTCTTCCCGCTCTTTCACGTAGAATTCGATCACGTCCCCGACCTCAAAGTCGTGGAAATCCTCTAACCCCACGCCACACTCGAAACCCGTCCGTACCTCGCGCACATCCTTTTCGAACCGCTTGAGCGATGAGATGTAGCCGTCGTGCAGTTGCTGCTCCCCCCGGAAGACCCGCGCCTGGGCGTTGCGCCGCGCCTCCCCATGGCGAACGTAGCAGCCGGCCACCGTGCCCACTCTGGGGATCCGGAACGTGGCCCGTACTTCAGCATCACCGACCACCACGTCCTTGTACGTCGGCTCCAGCAACCCTTTGAGCGCTTTATCCACTTCATCGATCAGATTATAGATAATGTCATAGGTCCGGATGCCCACGCCCTCGCTTTCGGCCAGACGGCGAGCAGCAGAATCGGGCTGCACGTGGAAGCCGACGACGATGGCCTGGGTAGCAATGGCCAGGTTGATATCCGACTCGCTGATGTTGCCGGCAGCAGCGTGAATAACATTGACCTTTAAGTCCTCGCGCCCCAATTTCTCCAGCGAACTGACGATGGGCTCAATGGTGCCCTGGACATCGGTCTTGACAATCAAGTTGAGTTCTTTGACTTGCCCAGCCTGGATACGGCTGGAAAAATCGTCGAGCGTGAAAGCCCGGACCGGAGCGGTCACCTTGGCGGCCAGTTCATCCTCGCGCCTGGCAACGATCGCACGCGCCGTACGCGCATCCGGTACGACCTTGAACATCTCTCCGGCCTTGGGCACGCCGGACAGCCCCAAGATGACAACCGGCATAGAGGGTGATGCTTCCCGAACAGGCTGACCATCCTCATCAAGCATCTGGCGCACGTGACCCTCGGCCAGGCCCGCCACCACCGTGTCCCCCACGTGCAACGTGCCGTTCTGCACCAGCACAGTGGCGGTCGCACCGTGGGTGCGCTCCAGTCGGCCCTCCAACACCGTGCCCACCGCCGGTCGATCTGGGTTTGCCTTGATCTCAGTAGAGTCCGCGACAAGCAGGATAGCCTCCAACAGATCATCCAGGCCGGTCATCTTCTTCGCCGAGACCGGAACGCACAGCGTGGTTCCTCCCCAATCGTCGGGGATCAAACCTTGGTCGGCCAATTGCTGCTTCACGACCTCCGGTTGAGCAGTGGGTTTATCTACTTTGTTGATCGCAATAACGATGGGGACGCGGGCCGCCGAAACGTGATTGATAGCCTCAATCGTCTGCGGCATCACACCATCGTCAGCAGCCACGACCAACACAGCGATGTCAGTGGTATGAGCCCCCCGAGCACGCATAGCTGTAAAGGCTTCGTGTCCCGGCGTGTCGAGGAAGGTGATAGTGCGTCCATCGTGTTCGATCTGGTAGGCCCCAATGTGCTGCGTGATCCCACCGGCCTCACTGGCCACCACATCGGTGTGACGGATGGCATCCAGCAGTGAGGTCTTCCCATGGTCCACGTGGCCCAGGACTGTGACTACGGGAGCACGAGGTTGCAGATTGGCCGGATCTTCGCCGGCGTAGAGCCGCTCCCACAGCAACGTCGGTCCTTCCTCCCCACCTTCCTCCGGGAGGATCGGCGTTTCCTCTTTCGGCTCGAATCCCATCTCCTGCGCCACGATGGCGGCTGTCTCATAATCAATCTGCTGGTTGATGTTCGCCATAATTCCGGCGTTCATCAGTTCCTTGATCATTACAATAGGGCTGACGTCCATCAGCGCAGCCAATTGGCGCACTGTCAGGAAATCTGGAATCTCGATGACTCGCTTTTCCTGTGCCTGTTCGCTCATATACACACCCCCTTCGCTACTTACCCATTCTCCTCGGACTCCGTCGCCAGGAGTTGAGGCAACCCGGACGCGTACTCCCGCAACTGAGCTTGGGCTTCAGCCGTCAACGTCACCTTCAGCGCTCGTTCCAGTTGCCCTTGTGCCAGCGCCTTTTCCCAGCAATTGCGCTGACGGCAGACGTAGGCTCCGCGTCCGCTGCGCTTAGACGTCTCGTCTACCATCACTTCCCCCTCGGGTGTGCGCACAACGCGCACTAGATCCCGCTTGGGCCGTGTCGTGCGGCAGGCAACACAGGTACGCTGCGGAACGTGCTTCCGTCGCTGAGGTCGTTTACCCATCCAAACGCTACCTCGTAAACTCTTCCCATTCGTCGAAGTCTTGTTCCCTCTTTCGCCGGCGGCGAGCGACGACCATGCCTATCTCCTCGTCGTAGACCAATCGGCGGCGGCGGCGGCGGGAGCGCCGTCGCTCCTCCTCGGATTTGTCCTCATCTTCCTCATCGATCAGATCTTCGACCGACAGCTCCGGCGCTTCCACTGCGACTGGCGGCTCCTCAGCCACATCCTCCTCAACCGGTGCAGCCTCCTCAACAGACACCGGAGGCTCCTCCGGCGCGGCTGAAGCTTCCTCCACGGTTGCGGCCGGTGCTTCTTCCACAACCTCAACTTCTTCAACCGAAGTTTCTTCAACCGAAGCCTCTCCGGCTGGCGCTTCTTCCGCAACTGAGATTTCCTCAACCTGTTCTTCTGCTGCGGCTACGACCTGTTCCTCTTCGGCCAACGCCTCTTCAGCGACGACCGGCGCTTCGGCCTCCTCCACCGCTGGCGCTGGCGCCTCTTCTTCCGGCTCTTCCTCCACCATCCCTTCGGCTGCCAATGCTTCCTCTACGGCCTCGCCGGCCGTTTCTGGGACTGGCTCAGCAGGTACGGTTGGCTCTGCCACGGTAACCGGCTCCTCTGGAACAGGAGCAGCTTCGGCAGCAGCCACCTCTTCGATCGGAACGGCCTCAGCAACGGGCTCCTCTTCGGCCAGGACCGGTTCAGCAACAGACTCCTCCTCTGCAGGAACAGCCTCCTCGACCTCTACCAGACCCAGGGCTTCGATGACCTGTTTGATCTCGGCCAGGCTCTTCGGGCCGACGCCGTCCAGTTTCAGCAGCCCCTCGTCTCCCTCGGCAGACCGTTCCATCACCTCTCCGAAGTTTGCCAGGCCGGCGCGCTCTAGGTGACCCAGTACTCGTGCACTGAGGTCGCTCTCCTCCAGCGGGATCTCATAGGCCCGCGGGGGAATAAGAGCACGGGCAGCCTCAATCACTGCACGGCGTTCCGTCTTCGCGGTCTCAATCGCCGCGCGGCGCGCTGTCTCCTCCGCAACAAGGCGCGCCCGTTCAGCATCCCGGATTGAGGCATAGTACCCTCTAACTCTTTCGATCACCTGCCGCATCGTCAACAGGTCTTCGCTACTGTAGGGTAGTTTCTCCTGCTCGTGATGTCGCAAACTGCTGGCGACGGAGGGAAGCATCTCTGCCGCCAACCCCAGCGCGGGCAGAACGTTGGGATCCTCATTGACCTGCTGCAAAGCCCACGTAGCTGCCTCGGTGACTCCCTGAATATCGATGCGCCAATTGGTCAGTTTCGCCGCCAAACGCGCATTCTGCCCTGCTCGCCCGATAGCCAACGAAAGCTGATCGTCAGGCACAACTACATTCGCGGTCTTTCCACCAACCGGATCCTCGTCCAATTGTACGCTTAGAACCTTGGCCGGACTGAGTGCCTTGGCGATGAAAGCGGCCGATTCCGGACTCCACTCGATGACATCAATCTTCTCCCCACCCAACTCGTTGACGATAGACTGGATACGCACACCGCGCATCCCGACGCAGGCTCCGACTGGGTCCACGCCGGGCTGACGGGCAGCTACAGCAACTTTGGAGCGAGAACCCGCCTCACGGGCAATCGCCTTAATCTCAACAGCGCCATTGAAAATCTCTGGCACCTCCAGTTCCAACAGGCGACGCAGCATGTTCTTGTGACTGCGCGAGACAGTGATCTGGGGTCCACGACCGGTCCTCCGGACTTCCAGCACATAGGCCCGCAGACGTTGATGAAGACTGTAACGCTCGCCCGGAACCTGTTGCCTGCGTGGCAAGATCGCCTCGGTACCCTCGATGTGCAATGTCACCGCCTGGGGCTTGATACTCTGCACGGTACCGTGGATGATCTCCCCTTCTTGCTGCACGTAGTGCGCGTATCGCGCCTCCCGCTCCGCTTCACGGATGCGTTGCAGGATAATCTGCTTTGCGTTCTGCGCCGCAATGCGTCCGAAATCTTTGGGGGTGTTCTCGACCATCACCACATCCCCCACTTCGACATCGGATTGAATGGCGCGTGCTTTCGGCAGTGCGATCTCCAATACAGGATCGGTCACTTCCTCAACCACTTGCTTCTCGACAAAAATGCGAGCTTTTCCGGTATCTGGATCAACCATCGCCGTAACATTTTGGTTTGCATTGCCACCGACGTTACGCCGATAGGCGGACACCAGTGCCATCTGCAAGGCTTCGAGCACGACCTCGCTGGGTAAACCGCGATCGCTACAGATTTGGTTGAACGCCAGTAAGAACTCCGACTTCATCGTTTCTCTCCCGCTGACAGAGGCCAATGGCCTCTATCCTGGCCATCAGCCAGGCCCAATCAGATGTACAACTTTTTTTCTCAATACCCAATTGAAGCCACCGCGGCAATGAACAACTGTCAGCCCCCTCGAACTGAACGTACGTCGGAGGCTCAACTGAAGCCCGGCGGCACAATCAGGACAATATGATACACCTCACCAGCCGTATACGAAGAAAAGTGGGGCTTGCCCACTTCTCCAATGACACCCATATACTGGCAAGATTATAACATACACACCCTGAACACGCAAGTAATTTCAGTCAAGACATCACTTCTGCTGTTTTGTAGCCCATGCATGGTTGTGCTATAATGACCTAACCCTGCGTGAAGGCCACTACACTGTGGCGCCACACGGGGGGCCCTGCGCACGCTCTGCGTGGGAGGGGAGGCTGCCTGACCTGGCTTATGCTGGTTCTGGGCGATGGTCACAGCAGGGAGGAGTTGATGACTGAGACAATTGACGAAAAGCTAATCCTGCGGAATCGTATCATTGGCCTGTTACTTCGCGATGCACGGGAGCAAGCCGACAAGACCAAGAAGGAATGCGCGGCCGCACTGGGGGTGTCCACCAGCACCATCACGGCGTACGAAAACGGTCGCAAGTCCATCTCTCTGCCAGAGTTGGAAGTGCTGGCCTACGTGCTGGATACTCCGCCGGCCCATTTCTGGCACCGTGACCCGGAGCTGGTATCGGATGAACCCACCGTGCCCCTACAGGAGGTGCTGGCGCTACGTCATCGTATCGTAGGCGCGCTGTTGCGCCAGGCCAGGCTGGAGGCCGACGTTTCGCAGAAAGAATTATCACAAGTGTTGGGCTGCTCGACCAAGCGCCTCTCCACCTACGAATACGGAGAGCGGCCGATTCCATTGCCCGAGCTGGAGCTCCTGGCGGAACATCTCCATCTGCCTTTGGAGTATTTCCTCGACAACCAGGAAGGCCCGGTGGGGGAATGGCATCGGCAGCAAGAGAACTGGCGCCTTTTTAACCAACTCCCCAGTGAGATGCGAGAGTTCGTTGTGCAGCCGATCAACGTCCGATATCTGGAGGTGGCGATGAAACTGGCAGAGATGCCAGCCGGAGGGCTGCGCGCCATTGCTGAGGGGCTGCTAGACATCACGTATTGATCGTGGATTATACATTGGGAGTATAGCAATGGAGACCAAGACTTCTGCAGTGGAACTGAAGGAGGAAGGACTGCGGCTGTTTCAGGAAGGACTGTACGAGGAAGCAGCCACTACGTTTCGACAGGCCCAGGAGATGTTCGCCAGCGCCGGGAACGAGATCGACGCGGCTGAGATGACGAACAATCTGGGCATCATCCACCGGGTGCAGGGCAGATGGGACGAAGCCATCGCAGCCCTGGAAGAGGCCCGGGATGCCTTCGTTCGTCTCGGGGACCGAGATCGTGAGGCGCAGACGCTGGGCAACCTGGGCGGCTTGTACGCCAGCAAGGGCGAGCGTGCGAAAGCCAAGCAATGTCTGCGCCAGGCAGCCGATATTTTCGCCGACTTGGGCGATTCCCAGCATCGGGGAGAGACACTTCTGGCGCTGGGTGTGCAGGCGTGGAAGATCGGCGACCGCAGCGAGGCCCTGGCAACGTATGAAGCCGGCTTGAACACGCTGCAGAAACCAACGGCCCGCCAGAAGGCACTGCGTGGTCTGCTCAAGCTGCGTGCCAGACTTCTGAGCAAGCAGAAAGAATAAGAGAAGCCGCCAGCCTGTAGAAGCAAGCACAGGCCGGCGGCTCAAACAACCCTAAGACGTTGTTCAAAAACAACTTCCCAGCTTTGCTTGCAAAGCCGCTTTGCAAGCAAAGGCACTTTGCACGCAAAGCCTAACTGCGCAGCGTAGCGCCCGTTTCCCGCTCCAGCCTATGGACGATCTTGGTCCGTAACTTGGAGACCGCCCGGTCAGTCAGCGTGCGGTCGTCGGCCTGGTAGGTCAGCCGGTAGGCCAGGCTCTTCTGTCCCGCTCCGACTTGTTCCCCCCGGTAGACGTCGAACAGCACAACCGAGCGCACGAGCGGTGCGCCAGTCTGGGCGATCAAGTCACGCACGCGCACCGCCGGCACGTCCTCACCGACCACGACCGCCAGATCCTCGAAGACCGGAGGATGAGCAGAGATAGAGGCCACACGGCGAGGTGCTCCCCAGGTCTCCAGAAGTCCGTCCAAATCGAACTCCAGGGCACACACGGGCTGCACCGGCAGTTCGAATGCCTCCCGCACCACAGGATGCAATTCCCCCATCACACCCACGTCACGGCCCCCAACCTGAATCTGGCCACATCGGCCCGGATGGAAGGCAGGGTGCTCACCCGGCTCGAACGTCCCATCCAACCCCAGCCTGGTCAGCAACAGCTCCACCACTCCTTTCAGGTCATAGAAGCCCATTGTCGCGCGATCCTGTCCCTCCAGCCAAGACTGGCTATCCCGCGGACCGGTCATCACGATGCCCAGCCGGCGGGGTTCGTCAGGCAGCGTCTGCCCTGCCTCTGGCAGAAAAACAGCACTGATCTCGAAGATACCCACCCGGTCGACGAAACGCAGGTTGTCGCGAGTCGTACGCAGCAGCGAGGGAAGCAGTGTCCGTCGCAGGTGCGCCCGCTCTGTCGAGAGAGGGTTGCGCACGCGTAGATAGTCATCCGGGTCGGGAGGTGGTCCCTCGGGACGCAATTTCCCCTCTTCCTCAAGACTCACCATCGAGTACGTGATCACCTCGTCCAGGCCACAGCCGACCAGCAGGTCACGCACACGTTCGGCCCCTTCCAGTCGCAGGTTGGCCCGCTGCGGAGGCAACTCATCGCGCAGAAGGGTCGTCGGGAAGCGGTCGTATCCCCAGATACGGCCCACCTCCTCCACCAGGTCCACGGGCCCCGTAACGTCGAGACGATGGGAAGGGACGACCACCTTGAGCGTCTCGGCGGGTGACGTCGCAGGTTTCGCGCTCTCCGCCGAACCCGAGCCTCCAGACCTTGAAACCTGAAACTCCAGCGATGACAGAATACGCACGATTTCCTGGGTCGTCACCTCGACGCCCAGGATACGGGCGACGTAGGTCGGATCCAGTTCGATCACCCGCTGCGGCTGATGGCCTGGATATACGTCACCGATGACCGGGACGACGGTGCCGCCGCCCAACTCCACCATCAGGTGGGCCGCCCGCGCCGCTGCCTTGACCGTCAACTCGGGGTCCACTCTCCGCCCGAACCGCTGGCTCGCATCGGTCATTAGTCCCAGCATACGCGAGGTGCGGCGGACGTTGAGGAAGTGGAAGTTCGCCGCCTCCAAAAGAACCTCGGTCGTCCCCTCGGCAACCTCGCTGTCCAGCCCGCCCATAACACCGGCGACGGCTACCGGGCCACCGCCGTCCGTGATCAGCAACATCTCCTTATCGAAAACACGCAACTCCCCGTCGAGCGTCTTCATCTCCTCGCCTGGGTGGGCGCGACGGACGATGATCGCCGGCAGATCCTCGCCCGGCCTGGCGCGCAAGACACGATAGTCAAAGGCGTGCAATGGCTGTCCCATCTCCAGCATCACGTAGTTGGTGACGTCCACGATGTTGTTGATCGGACGCATCCCGGCGTGACGCAGCCGCATCTGCATCCAGAACGGCGAAGGCCCTACCTTCACGCCCTGGATGAACGCCGCCGAATAGCGTGGGCACAGGTCCGGATCAGCGATTTCCAGCTCGATGAAGTCCGCCGTGGAGGTCAGCTCCGCCGGATGGTGCTCCAGTACCTGGAGCACGTCCCTCCGTAACGGCACGTCCAGCAGCGCCGCTGTCTCACGGGCGACGCCGATGACCGATTGCAGGTGGCCGAACGGCCCCTTGATGTCGAACTCCAACAGGGCATCGCCCATGTAATCGACCAACGACGTTCCCACCGGTGCGTCGTCGGGCAGGTAGATAATGTCCTCGTGCTCGTCGGACAGACCCAGTTCCTTCTCCGAGCAGACCATCGCCCGGGAAGGGAAGCCGCGGATCTTGGTCCGCTTCAACTTGACCACGCGCTGACCCTCGGCGTGCCCATCGTAGAGGCTGACCCCCTCCATCGCGAAGGCGACCTTGAGATCCAGGTCACTCTGATTCCGGTACGCCAGCAGGCTAGGCGCTCCTGTGACGATGACTTCCGGCTCCGACCCACCATACTCCACGTCAGCCACGACCAACCGATCGGCGTTGGGGTGAGGGCGCACCTCGTGAATTTCCCCCACGACAATCTTCTCTGGGTCCCAGGGCAGTTGGGCGCCTGGCAGGCCAACGTACTCGATCGTCTCCACCTCCAGCCCGGCCAGCGTCAGCCGCTCGGCCAGTTCTTCGACGGAGACCGTGATATCCACGTAATCCTTCAACCATGATAGAGGTACCTTCATTTCATCCTCCTTGGACGACAGGTCATTTGCTCAGGTCAATTTGGGTCAACGTGATCTGATCTCCACTCGGCTGGCCCGACTCCCCAAGCACGGGCCAGCGCTCGCCGGAGGCCTCGCTGTATAGACCCACGACGATCGTATAGGTGCCAGGCCCGACGTCAGGCGGCACCTCCATCCCATGGAAATCCACGACCACATCCCCCGGTTGCCATTCCCTCGTGTCATACGTCCACATCGCAGGCACGCTGTCGTGCTGGGCGATAAGGTTTCCCTGCGGATCGAACATGTGCACAAACGCCTTGAGCGATTCGGTGATCGGCTCCGAGGTCTGCCAATACAGGTACAGGCCTACCCGGCTGCCCGTCCCCGCTGGCTGATCCGCGCTGAGGGTCAGGTCATAGCCCTGAAGCGAGACACCACCAGCCATGTCCACCGAGATGCACACCTCCGGTACCGGCTGATCGGGTTCGAACCGGTACACAGCGAACCGGCGATCCTCCTCCGCCCAGACGGGCGCAGCCCAAATGGGCGTGTACCCTGGGTGCCGGTTCCCAGGCCGAAGCAGATCCTCGTATTGCGGGTGGTACGTCACTCCTCCTGATGCATCGTAGATCAGAAACCGGTAGCCCGACGCTAAGGCCAACGTGCGCAGGCCGTCCACAGTCGGCGGCGCCTCAAGGCCGTAGAGCATTGTGAAGCGATCCCGCGTCGGCGAGGCCACATCTTGGTGATAGAGATTGGTGCTCACGATTTCGCCGGCGGCCTGTGCCCCGGCCGCGTGCATCATATTGCTGGTATCGATAACGCCACCGTGGGGGCCCCCCTCACCGCTTTGGGCGAACTTCCAGGGTATCGCTAGCAGCGGCACCCACAGCAGCCCCAGCACCAGCAGATTGACCGGCAACTCGACCTTGCCGATCGTGAACCGGGCGGGAAGCAGCCTCCACAGAAAATACAGCGCACATACCATCAGCACCGGGATCAGAAGGATCAGGAACCGCGCATCCAGCGTGAAGATACTCAGCCCTCCCACGACCCCGATGACAACGAACGACAGTAGCACCCGATATGGAATGGACATCCGGCGCTTATCCAACACGGCGAACAGGAACCCCGCCTTTGCGAGCTGCGCCAGGGGTTGATCAAGCAGCGGGATCTCGAGCGTCAACCAGAACCGGGAGAACTCCTGCCACCAGTTCGCGATGAAGCGCCGGGGCCCAAGCCAGAACAGTTTCCATAGCGTGATGTCTGTGAGGGCCGGGCGCTGCAAGACGCGCACGAAATCGCTGTCCGCGTACAGCTTGATCCAGATATGATATACCTGGGTCTGGTAAAACGGATCCCCTTTCACCAACAGGCTGGGCACGATTTGTGGCAGAGCCCCAATCAGAAAGCCCAGACCGTACATGGCCACCAGCCACAGATCCCTGCGTGTGCGACGAGCCAGGACCATGACCAGCAGATACGCCAAACATACCACGAGCAAGAGCAAGGCTGTGTATCGGGCCAGATATGCCAACCCGTTCACCACACCGGCCGCCAACACGACGCCTCGCTGCTGGAGATCGCGCGCCAGTATCCCGAGCGCCAGAAGCTGTAATCCAGCCGCGAGCACGTCCGTCCCTTCAAATCCAGAGTAGAACAGGATACCCCGCGTAGTCAGCAAGTAAGCCATCGTGAGCAGCGCCAGACCACGGCTGCGGGTCAGGTGCCAGGCCAGCAAGCCGCCACCCAACAGACAGAGCACCCCGCCCAGGATCGAGACAATCTGCCCGGTGCGAACCACGTCGAGCCCCAATGTCAATCCAACCCTCAGCAGGAGCGGGACGCCGACCGGGTAAAGACCACTCACCCAGGCGGATAGGTCGCCCGGTAACCGCCTGGCCCGGTCCACCATCCCAAAGTAGTCCAGATTGCCAACCGTGATTTGCTCTCGCAGGTGCGAGAGCTCAACAACCACCAGCATCGCAGCGAGCGCCAGACCACCGATGGCCGACACTACTCGCGCGACTTGCTGCGGTCGCCCCCCTGGACCAGGATGCTCGTCCACTTGGCTGGATCGCACTTCCATCAGAATTGTCCCAGGAACCGCAGGTCATTCCCGTAGAACAGGCGGATGTCATCAATGCCGTACTTGACCAACGCGGGCCGCTCGACACCAAAGCCAAAAGCGAAGCCGCTCCACTCGCCGGGGTCGTATCCGCCGTTCTGCAGAACGACCGGGTTCACCATCCCTGCCCCGCACACCTCCAGCCAGCCGCTGTAGTTGCACACCCGGCAGCCCTCCCCGTGGCACAGGATGCAGTCCATGTCGGCCTCGATGCTGGGCTCGGTGAACGGGAAATAGGAACCGCGGATGCGAATGCGGCGGTCCGGGCCGTAGAAGCGTCGGGCGAACTCAGTCAACGTGCCGATCAGGTCGGTCATGGTGATCGCGTGTCCCACCGCCAACCCCTCCACCTGGTAGAACTGATGCTCAGAGCGGGCCGTGATCTGCTCATACCGGTAACACTTGCCGGGCAGAATGACGCGGATAGGCTCAGGATAGCGCTCGCGCATAACCCGGACCTGCCCCGGTGAGGTATGCGTCCGCAGCAGCACCTCGTCGTTGATCCAGAACGTGTCCCACATGTCACGGGCTGGGTGATGGGGTGGCATATTCAACAGTCCGAAGTTCAGTTCGTCCGTCTCGACTTCGGGAGCCTCGTAGACCTGGAAGCCCATCTCGGCGAAGATCGCGGTGAGTTGCCGCAGCGTCTGCGTGGTGATGTGCAGGTGCCCCGGCCCAATGGGGCGCCCGGGCAGCGTGACGTCCAATGCACCCTGCTCCAGTTCCCGCTCCATCTCCGCCTGGGCCACGGCCTGAGCACACGCCTGGTAGGCGGCCTCCAGCTTGCCTTTTAGCTCATTGCCCGCCCGCCCAAACGCCGGCCGCTCCTCCCTGGGTAGATCACCAACAGAGCGCAACGCCAGTGTCAGCGCACCTTTCTTCCCCAGGTACTGTTTGTACCAGGCATCCAGCGCATCGCCGTCCTCCATCGCCTCCAGCCCGGAGAGGGCCTCCTGGCCCAGATCTTCCAATTGATCAAGCATCACCATGCACTCCTTTCAACCGCGGGTATCCAGCACCAGCGTCAAATATCCAAAACGACAAACGCCCTCGTCCCCAGGGACGAGAGCGCATTTCTCCCGTGGTACCACCCCACTTGGCTCCTCACGGAGCCCACTCATTCCACCGACAGCGCTCAAGTAAGCGTGATCGGCTGCCCCGCTAACGCTGGGCCTGCGGAG
>Ga0180438_10005241_pt1 | contig 18137 bp, 18 predicted proteins | sample SS_ome_12_FD_132455 | JGI IMG/M metagenome (GOLD analysis project Ga0180438, IMG submission 132455) | Hypersaline lake sediment archaeal communities from the Salton Sea, California, USA - SS_3_D_2 metaG | ecosystem: Environmental > Aquatic > Non-marine Saline and Alkaline > Hypersaline >...
CATTATTTTGAGTATCCTCCTGGAAATCAACGATCAGGAGGTGAAAGATGGCTAGAAAGCAAGAGTATCAAGTCAAGTTATCTCAATCGGAACGGGATCACCTTGAGAATCTGATTTCAACGGGCACGGAGAAAGCTCGCAAATTGACACGGGCACGCATTCTGCTCAAGGCCAATGCAGGTTGGACAGACGAACAGACGGCTAATGCGTTAGACGTTGGCACGTCCACGATAGGACGGATACGGAAGCGGTATGCGACTGAGGGATTGGATGTTGCCTTGAACCGCAAACCGACCCGGCGCCAATACGAACGTAAAATCGATGGCGCTGCCGAGGCCCAACTCATCGCCCTAACCTGTGGTGAGCCACCCGAAGGATATGCCCGTTGGAGTTTGCGGTTGTTGGCCGAGCGATTGGTCACGCTGGAACAGGTGGAAATCGAAACTGTCTCCCACGAGACAGTGCGCCAGGTGCTAAAAAAAACGAACTCAAGCCCTGGCAGAACGAGCAATGGGTGATTCCACCGGCAGCAAACTGGGAACGTCAGCGCAACCAGAATGCCTGCACTGTCAACTGGCAGTTCACCACAGACGATGCTCGCATCAAACTGCGCAAATTATATCCGTCATTTTACGCTTGACAGGACACTAGGGTGGCAAGACTTGGAGTACTCTTGCGTCTGGTTGGCGCATCAGAGCACATCGGAGAAGATAGGGCGGTGGTGCTGTGTTCGCCCTATCCTTGGGAGCAAGTTGAGCTGGCTGGTATTCAACGTTTCCAGAGACTGCTCCTAGCGTGCATGCACACGCCCATAGAGGCGACCGCCTCCCAGCGGCATGAAAGGGGATTACCCCCACTGCTCACCCCCACCGATAGAATGACTTGCCGTGACCAGCAACTCCCTATCCCAAAAGTCTCAGATCGCGATCATACAACAGCGCTGGCTGATCGGCGCCAGTGTCGCCAGCGCATCGCCGCCAACACACGGGGCATCACGACGCTGTAGAGCCAGTACCCAAGACGGGAGACGGGAAAATCCCAGGCCCCGATATATCTCACGAACTCCCCACCAAACCCCTGCTTGAAGCGATACACCCCCCACAATGGGTCTGACTCGTCCAACACATCTGGCGCTCCCCACATGTCGTAGATCTTGGAGCCCTGCTCTCGCGCCCACCGCATCGCCTCCCATTGAAGCAGGTGGTTAGGCATGTTCTCCCGGTGGATAACACGCGAGGCCCCGTACACATACCACGCCCGTTCCGCGAAGCGAAAGATGATGACCATCGCCACTGGTTCACCTGCCACCTCAGCGATCAACGGCTGCGCCAGGCCTGCCTGAATGAAGGTGCCCCAGGCATCGAGGTAATACTCCCGAGGACGGATGACAAAGCCATCACGGGTCGCAGTCTCGGCATACATCTCGTACAACAGCAGCAGGTCTTTCGTCGTGCCCTGACGCACTGTCACTCCCTTACGCACCGCCAGCCGCGTGTTGTACCGCCACTTCGACTTCATTGCCGCCAGCAGTTCGTCGGGAGTGGCGGTCAAGTCGAGCAGCATCGTGCTGCGAAACTGAATCTGCTCGCGGGAGGGACGCCAACCGCGACGGTGCAACGCCGCTACAGCCGCTTTTCCCTCAGCGGTTTCGACCTGGACGTCAGGGTCTATCTTGATGAACAACGCCCCTTCCTGCCTGGCCGTGCTCTCCAGGTGACTCAGGACCTCCTCCAGCAAACCGGCATCGCCATAGTTCAGAACTGGGCCTTTAGGGGCGTACATCACCGCCGAGGACCACCATCCCAGATTTCGGGTCAATACCGAGGCTGCCGCGCAAGGCCCGTCGTTCTCGGCCCCCGTCCACAAATAACGGGTCGGATACCACCCATAGCGTGACTTGAGCGCGCCCCACTCCCACGTCTGTAAGAAGTGAGCTCCAGGCAACTCAGCCAGCGCCGTGTTCCACTCCGACCGTGATGGCTGATGCGTAGTGTGCGGTTTCATCTCGGCTCGCGGCTGCCTGACATCGAGCCTCCAGTACTGAGAATCCCACTTCGAACACCCAGCATCCAACGGTACAGCCGATACCGCACCGGCGCGCAGACGCGATCCCACGCCCCAACGCTGCGGACCACCTGCCCACCGAAGCCTCGTTTGAAGCGGTAGACGCCCCACAGCCCGTCCCGCCGCTGCGTGAACTCCGCCTCCAGTGTCTCCGGATCCTCGTCGGGGACACCCCACAGATCATAACTGGTGCAACCCAGGGACCTGGCCCAGCGCATCGCCTCCCATTGAAGCAAATAGGTGGGCATCTTCTCCCGGTGAGCGTCGGCCGAGGCCCCGTAAAAATACCAGGCCCGGGGCGGAAGTGCGAACACCATCAACGCGGCGACCGGTTCCTTGTCCACCTCGGCCAACAACAGCCGTGCCCTACCGGGCGGCACAAACAGCCGAAACGCCGCTTCATAATAGGCCGGGGTATGGACGCCAAAGCTGTCTCGCCCAGCGGTGGCAGCCATCAGTGCGTGGAAGGCCGGCAGGTCAGCCTCACTAGCCTCGCGCACCGTCACCCCCTTGCGGGTTGCCAGTCGCGCGTTGTAGCGTGTCTTTGACTTCATCGCCGCCAGAATCGTGTCCTCGTCCAAAGAGATATCGACGATGATGGTGCGGCGGGGCTGGACCGCATCGAAGGGCGACGGGAAAAATCCGAGCTCGCGGAGCCGTTCACGGTGCCGGATCGCATCAGTGAGGTCGGGCTCAATAGCGAGGGCAATGGCTCCCCGCGATCGGGCGGCGCGATCGAGGACTGCTACGAGTGCCGCCACCTGTCCCTCAGCCGCCCAATCTACCACAGGTCCCTTGGGAACGTAGGCCAGATAGCCCAGCCCGGCCGGCAGGCCCCGGTAGAGCACCTGTGCTCCGGCAATCAGTTCACCATCCTGTGCCAATCCCACTCGTTCATCGGCCCACCCGAACTCCGATTTGAGCGCACCCCAAGCGCTGGTCTGGAGAATATGGGGGTTGTGGTACGTCGCGATAAAGCGCTCCCAGTCAGCGAGGGGGACAGAGAGGACAGGCTCCAACGACATCACTCCTCCCGCCGAGCCACGATCAGCAGGCCGCCCCCCTTGTCGCCCGGGGGGACGTCCATCCTGTAGTAGGATCGCCAACGGCGCGAGAGGCCCCTTACGACAAGGCGGCGCAGAAGGGACTGGTACCCCAGAGAGCGCAGCCGGGGCGAGGCCAGGAATCCCCACACCGACCACCTCCGCTTCACGCCGTAGCGGCTGTTCATCCGGTCCCACAGCTCCTCAACCTGCCTGGGGACATAGTAGCGCGCTTTCAGCAGGTTCATCCCAGCAGCCGCCAGTATGTCCGCCCACTCATCCGGCGTATAGTAATGATGGTGCGCCAGCCAATCGTCGACAGAGGAGGCGTAGGCCTCAGCTCCCTCCACATCTCCAACCTTCCTCCGCCGGGAATAGCCATAGAGCAAGGAGCGGAAAGCATCGGACGGGACAGTGAAGATGAAACGTCCCCCACCCTGCCCCTCCGCAGAATCAGGACGATGTAACACGCGTCCCACCTCACGCACGATCGGCCGCACGTCAGGGATGTGCTCCAAGACCGAGTTGCTAAAGACGGTGGCGAAAGTGCCGTCAGAGTACGGCAGATGATGGCCATCGGCCAGGTCCACGTGGCGATACACCCCCGACCGGGCTGCCTGACGGAGCTGTTCCAGCCAAGGATCGAAGCCTACATCCACACTGCTTGCCCTGCCAAAGAGCACCTGTCCAATCAGCCCATCGCCGCAGCCCAGATCGAGGAGGGGACGCTCGTACCTCTCTTGTGCTGCCACCCGCAACTCGACCGCTCGCCACAAGGCCACAGGTGGGGCGAACCAATACCTCGTCAATAAGTCGGTGAGATAGTCTTGTGCCATCGCGAAGGAGTATACCGCAGGCGGTGTGTGGTGTCAAAGAGTTGAGTTCCCCCTCTCTGCCTGCTCAATCCGGTACAGGCACATCGGGTTGTCCCCCCGTCTGCCGGAGTAGGTGACAGCTATAGATGTGCATCCTCCTTCGCACCGTTCACCGCGGGGACACTCGGCGCACAAGCCAAGACGCGTCACTGGCCGTCGCCATGGGGTGAAGGTCTCCCCTTCCCACAATTCAGTCAATGAATGCCCCCGCACGCTCCCGACGACGAATTCATCTGGCAGCGAGAGACATCCTTTGACACCACCATCGCTGCGGATACCCAGCACCTCCCGGCCCGCGCTGCAGCCAGCCCAGACCTGACCTGGCACCCGTAGGCTAGGTAATCGAGACGAGCAATATCCGAAATCGTGGGCCCCGATGACGGGCAGCGCCGACCACGCGTACGTAGCCCGCATGCGGGAGATAAAAAGAGCAGCGAAGTAGAACTCTAACGGCTTTAACAGGTCGGAGCGCTCCAGTCGCTCGCCACCCGCGCTGGCGGCCTGGATCTGCCACCGGATGTCTCGCCCGGCCAACAGGCGCGCGATGGCTGGCAACTCGTACAGGTTGCGCCGGGTGAGGGTGGTGATGACGCCCACCCGAAGCCCCGCCACCTGCAGGTCACCGATAGCAGCCAGGGTTCTTTCGAAAGCACCAGGTAATCCACGAATGCCGTCGTGAACAGCCGCGCAGCCCCCATCAATGCTCGTACCGATCGTCCGAGGCTGCAAGGCCTGTAGTGCCGCGATTCTCTCCAGCGTGACCAGAGTGCCATTGGTGAAGATGACAAGTTCCGCCCCACCCTCGCGCAGCCGCTCAGCCACCGCCAGCCAGTCCGAACGCAAAAAGAGCTCACCGCCCATCAGGGTGACCTCACGGGCAGGAAGTGCGGCTAGTTCACTTGCTACACGAAGGACCTCCGCCGTCGTCAACTCGTCAGCGCGAGAATGACCGGCAGTCGCGCCGCAATGGACACAACGCAGGTTGCAGCGCAGCGTCAGTTCCCAGACACAGCACTCCAGAGTTGGCATACTCACGCTGCTCTGTCCACCAAGTCCGCCAGGTTGGCCAAGGGAACACTGAACTTGTCCATACGCCCTTCGCGTCCGGCGACGGCGTCCATCTCCCGCTCAAAGGCCGATCTCAGACCGGCGGGCAGGTTTGCCTGTAACTGCTCGTACTGCTCCAGCGCATCCAGTCGCCGGCCTAGGCAAAGATAGAGACGAGCCAGATTCCAGCGCGCCCAAACAAGGTCCGGATCATAGCCCAAGGCAGCTTTGAAAGCCCATTTGCTTGACGCCGGCTCCCCATGAGCAAAGGCACGCACCCCCTGGGCAGTCAGCCGTCGAGCTAGGTTGGTCAGCGCCCCACGACAGAAAAAGTCCACCCATAGGTCAAATGAGGACAGATCGGCGGTGGCTGCGTCAAAGGCAGCCCGCACATCGTCGAGCCCTTCACCAGGACAGAATCGGGCGGCCAGGTAGAGACTGACTTCTCGTTCCAGCATCGCCCAAGCAGTGGCCGTGCCACCGGCGCATTTCGGCAAAGCACGCCAGCGGCAGGCCAGTCGGGCCGAAAACCGCTCCTGTTCCAGGTCCGCGACCAAGTGCCGGGCCTGAGCCAATGTCCTGGCACACCACGCATCAGGATTCGGCAGGCATGCCAAGGCACACGCAGCCACGCGCGGACTATACCGGGCGGACAGGCTCACCAACTCGATCAGCGACTGTGCACTAGGGCGCTGTGCTTTGGCACCCACCTGCTCGCAGATGGCCTCTAATCCAGACAGATACTGCGGGGCGTCCATAGGATTGAGGATGCCGGAGGTAATGAAAGAACGATGGAGCCGTGAGACAAAGCTGGTGGCCACTGTATCGGTGGCACGGCGGGCCACGAGTCGCAGCATAGGACGAGTGGCTCGTGTCGCCATTCGCGTCACCTCTACTGCCCCAAAGCCAGCCTTACTGACTAGCTGTGCCAACTCATCCGCGCTGAAGAGATACCGGTGCCCCTGACCGCGTTGCTCCAAGCCAAAGAGCCAGGGAAATACTTCATCAGCAGTTTCATCATTCGCAGCAGCCTCCAAGGTGGCCGGGCGGTCCGGTGTCTCGATGAGCAAAGCACCGCCTGGAATCAGCACGCGAGCCCATTCGTACAGCGCATAGAGAGCGCCCACGTAGCCGAGGTGCTCGACCAATTGGCAGGCCTCGACCGCATCGGCAGAGCCATCGGGAAAGGGAAGCAGAATAGCGTCAGCCTCAAGATCGGCACCGTCAGTCACGTACTGGTCAAGGTTGATCCATCCTGAACGGTGGACAAGGCCACAGCCTAGGTGAAGCCGGGCAACCATCCCGCCTCGCATCTCCTCCATCACGGCTCAGCCTACCTGGCACCGGCGGCACACACATGCCTCGCAACATCTATCCCACAGTCTACAGCCGCCCACTCAGCACAGACGGTCCATCCCTTGACCACCCGTTTCTGCTACCCGTCTGAGCTCACGGAGCAGCGTATCGCGTGCCGGTTAGGTAGCGGTCCAAGATATGGTCGATGGCGTGCGCGACCTGCAATGCCTCGTCAGCAGTCAGGATCTGCTCGTCAACCATAGCAGTCAGTCGGGGGTGAAACGACAGCGACTGTCTCGTCCATTCTGCCATCTGTCCGCCCAAACCGAGCGGCTCCGACGGACGCGAGTCATCAACACCGTAGGCATCCGGACCTGAGCGACTTGGACCGCTCTCAATCCCCTCCAGGTCACGTTCTGCCCCACGTGCAATCGACCGTTCACCGACAGCGATGCTCCGCACGACGGCCGCCACGCGCGACGGGAGGTCCGCGGTGATTTGGTCGAGAGATAGGGCACCCCGACCGACGACCCGTTGGAGACACTCCTCTGGGCGATCGTTCAGCAGATCCAGCTCCTTTTCATTCAAGATCGGGTTTGGGGGTAACATAGCGACTCCTCCTAATCTAAACCGACAGCCCGTTCGAGCATACTGTCACTCACGGCGCGGTCAAGCGCTGACAGTATTGTACTCCATAGTGCACGGATTCCGCAAGTCGGAGACTCTATGGTATAATCTCTTTTCCAAAGAAGGCAGCGTTTTCTACAAAGGTGAACAACATGGCAGATCTGATATCCTACTTCTCACGGCGCACAGATGGAATCCTCGACCTGCTACGCCAATTGGTTGAGATCGAATCACCCAGCACCGACAAGGCTGCCGCGGATCGTATCGCGCGGTTCGTCGCCCGGATCGCCGGAGAGGCTGGGGCCAGCGTGACCATCACTCGCCGGGAGCGCCGAGGCGACCACGTACTGGCCAGGTGGGGAGGTGGCGAGGGGGAGAAAGGCTTGCTGCTGCTTTGCCACCTGGATACCGTCTGGCCGCTGGGGACGCTGGCTGAGCGACCCTGGCGAGTGGAAGGGGATCGTGCCTACGGCCCTGGCTCCCTGGACAACAAGGCCAGCGCGGCCATCATCCTGATGGCCATCAAGGGATTGCAGGACTTGGGGATTTCCCCCAGCCGTCCCGTGACTTTCCTCTTCAACTCCGACGAGGAGATAGGCAGTCGCTCGTCCCGCAGCATTATCGAGGCGGAGGCAACACGGGCCGTGGTCGTCTTCTGTATGGAACCAGCTTTGCCCAACGGCTCCCTCAAGGTGTGGCGGAAGGGAACTGGCCTCTACACCATCACTGCACTGGGCCAAGCTGCCCACTCGGGGGCCGACCACGACAAGGGGATCAACGCCATCGAGGAACTCGCCCACCAGATACTGCGAGTTCAAGGCATGACCGATTACCAAGCCGGCACCACCGTCAGTGTGGGCCGGGTGCAGGGCGGTACGCGGACCAACGTCGTGCCGGAAAGAGCCAGGGCGCAGATTGATGTGCGCGTGCAGACCGTGGCGGAGGGACACAGGCTGAGTAAGAATATCGAGGCCTTGCAGCCAGTGCTGGCCGGTGCGCGTCTCGTCATCGAAGGTGGGCTGAGCCGACCGCCGATGGAGAAATCACCGTTGACGCTAGAGCCCTTCAAACGGGCACAGGAGATTGGAGCTGACCTAGGACTCACGTTGACCCCAGGTGGAACCGGCGGTGCTTCCGACGGCAACTTCAGCGCCGCCCTGGGCGTGCCCACACTGGACGGATTAGGGGCGATAGGAGATAAAGCCCATAGCCCGGACGAACACGTTCTGATCTCCAGCCTCCCAGAGCGAACGGCCCTGATGGCCGCTCTACTGAGCCGCTGGTAGGGTGCCTTCCCGCCTCTCTCCGACTTCCCTCACTCCTCGTGCCAGAAGGAGCATCGCGACGAGCGCGCATACGCTCCCCACACCAGCATGGAGCGCGATGCTCTGCCACTGCCATAGCCATCCACCGACCGTAGCCCCAAGAATCCGACCGAAACTGAAGGGAATGGCAGTGAGAGAGATCAATGTGGCGCGTGCATCTGGGGCCAGTTCCGTCGCCAGCGGCATCAGCGAGACCCACGCGAACTCGAATGTCAACATCATAAGCGCGACGCCGATCAGCGCCGCCGCTAATCCAAACTGAACCAGCCATGGCAACGCGACCAAGCTAGCCGCTAGCCCCAGGAGCCCCACCAGCACACTCCGCCGCTTGCCCAGCCGGTCAGTGATCACAGCCGTGCCAAACTCGGCAGCGGCTTCCGCCAGTCCGACGACAGTGGAGGCTAATCCCAGCGTGGTGAGGCTCAGTCCAAACGCCTTCTCAAGCCATGCGCCATACACGATGAATGGAATCTCGACCGCGAGTGTAAGCAGCAGGTTAATGAATAGGAAAACCAACACGGACCGACGCCGCAACAGATCGCACCAGGCCGTCACGAGCGTAGCCACAAACGACTCGCCGCCATCCCCTGTGAACCGTCGAGAAGCAGATGGAAGGCCAGTCCGTGCGACCCACGCGCCAAGCAATCCCAGAAGGATCAAGACAGCCCACGGCGCGCGCCAGCCGAGGCGTTCGATGAGAAAACCTGACGCTGGGACACCCAGCAACCACGCGCTCGACCATGAGAGCTCCAGAGCGCCGATAGCACGACCGCGTTCGTGATAGGCTACGGTGTCGCCCAGGTAGGCATACACCGCCGGATCATACAGAGCCTTGGCGATGCCATATAGGAGGAAGGCGATGGCCGCGCCAGCGAAAGCGCCAGTGCCTGCCAACAGCAGACTGGCCGACGCAAAGAGCAACAGAGCACCCACCATCACGCGGCGGCGGCCAAGGCGGTCTGCCAGCGGGCCGAGGAAGGGTGATCCCAGTGTCCCAACAAGGCGGAGCGTGATGAGCCCGCTCGCTGCCGCCAACGAAACCCCAAGGCCACGCGCGATGGCTGGCAGGAATGGATAGATGATGCGGAACGGCACGTTAATCGCCGCACGACCCAGGGTGACGATCAGAAGATGGGGGCCCAGAACTCGTCGGGTTGGAGCAGTAGGAGGGTCGCCTGTCATCTACTCAAGACCATCCGCCCAGCGCCATTCAAGCCGTGCATAGTGTCACGTCTTTGGCCTGAATGGCCCTGATCGCCGGGCGGCTGCGCCACCAAAGCCATACCATTTGCGCCAGCATCCCCAGGCCAAAAGCCACCAGGCCAACGTAAAGCCCCATCATCTGCCCCGAGACGACACCTATCCACAGAATCGCACCGTCCACAAGCAAGAATATCGCCACCGCCTCCGTGATGCCACGTGTACGACGACTGTGGACAATCGCGCCCCGATACCAGCTCTGGAGAGCATCCAAGCAGGGTATCGGCAATGCAATCCATAATCCAGTCCGAGCCATCGTGGTCAGTCGCACGCTCAGAGCCGAAACCTGCCCAAACCAGAACGCCGCCAGTGGCGTGGCAGCAATGACCAACAACGAGGCTGTTGCCAGCACGGCCAGCAAGGCTGCAAAGCGGCGCAAGTTGCCTGCCGCCTGTGGCTCGTCCAGCAACGCGATAACCACCTCGTTGTACGCATAGCCCAGGCTCCGCAGCAGGAAGACAAACCCCGAGACGACCGACCACACAGCCAGCGAATCCAGCGCCGCCGGCATCCGGCTGAGGGCAGCGCTGATGAGCGGCTGCACCAACATATTCAGCAGCGCGGTCATTGCCAGTGGGCTATAGAAATCCAGGAAGGAGCGAAGTGTGAGCGTCTGTTCGACAGGCGCTGACAGCTTAAGTTGCCAACGTAGTACAGGACGCACGCGCAGTCCGGCGTAAATCGCCTCACTGACCACCCCTGTCGCGATAGCGCTGCAGGCGACGACGATCCCGGGGATCGTGCCAACGAGATAGCCTATTGCGAGCACCAGGGCATCGCTGCTCAGTCGAATCAGCGTCCCCAGCCCTACCGCCCGCGAGTGGCCGAAGCGGATCAGCACGCCCTGGTTGAAGCGGCGGTAGGCAATAGCCCACGTCCAGGGGGTCATGACTACCAAGCCCAGGCGCGCGGGCTCGACGATCTCCGCTGGCGCGCCAATCCACTCGACGACGACAATGCAGTATAGAGGTGTGACCGCGATCAGTATGTGCAGTCCGGTCAGGAGGGCCCCCGCCCCCATCATGAAACGGCCCAGCTTGCGATACGAGTCCCAGTCCTTGCTGAGAGCGGTCGATGCCGATAGGAGCATAATGATTGGCGACTCGATGACCAGCGCCAGGGGCCAGACGATACCCCCCCAAGCCGCCAGATGGATCTTTGGATCGGCCAGCCGTGCCACGATGGCGCTCATCATAGGGCCTTCAATAGCCATAAAGAGCCAACTAGCAGCCAGGGGCCACCAGGTTTGGGCGATTCGGCGCATCGACACACTTGTATGGCTTTTCGTCCCGACGCTATTAACGGTCAAAGGCTCACCTCAGGCTGTCCAGCCACTCGCGCGCAGCTCGTGGGGAACGAAGGTGCACAATCGCCAAATGGGCGTGCTCAGGCAACTGGAACAGGTCCGGATACTCCCGGCGTCTGCGCGGGTAGGTACGCAGCGCCCACAAGAATAGGGAATCGCCGGAAAAGAACTGGAGAGCCAAAGCCAGTCGTGCCCACGACAGCGAGACGCTGAGTTGACGAGTTGGCACGTCGATACATCGGTGGCACAGTATAGCACAATAGCAGCCGAGAACAAGGTGACGGCGGGGCACATCCCAACAAGGTATACGTCGGTTCGCCCATTTGTGCTGAATTGTGCTATAATAGCACACGGTCTGGTCATTCGATCAATTGCCATCTGTTCACTTGCCACTCATCACCGAAATGGAGTTCACTATGCGTTTTCTCGTCACTGGCGGAGCTGGATTCCTCGGAGCGGCGCTGGCCAACCGGCTGACCTACGATGGGCACCAGGTACGTGTCATCGACGATCTCAGTGCCGGGGACCCTGCAAGGCTCGACGAGCAGGTGCTCTTCACCCGGGGGGACGTGGCCGATCGGCCCAAGCTGTGGACGCTTCTCCAAGACGTGGACTGCGTCTACCACCTGGCAGCGCGCGTGCTGGTCAGCGAATCGATTCTCTACCCCCGCGAGTACAACGAGGTCAACGTCGGCGGCACGGTCAGCGTGATGGAGGCAATGCGGGACGCAGGCGTACAGCGAGTGGTCTTTGCCTCCTCTGGTGCCGTCTACGGAGAGCAGGCCCACCAGCCAGTAGGGGAGGATCAAGCGCCGAATCCCCAATCTCCCTACGCGGTGAGCAAACTGGCCGCTGAGTACTATGTTCGCACCATCGGTGCGTTGTGGGGTATCGAAACGGTCATCCTGCGCGTCTTCAACGGCTACGGCCCAGGCCAGAACCTGCCTCCCTCTCATCCGCCGGTCGTGCCCCGCTTCCTGAGTCAGGCATTGCGGGGCGGGTCGCTGGTTATCTTTGGCGGCGGCGCACAGACCCGTGATTTCGTCTATGTGGACGACGTGGTGGAAGCCCTGGTGGGAGCCGCCACCGCCGCTGACGTAGACCGCCGCATCGTCAACGTAGGAAGCGGTCAGGACACCAGCATTAACGATCTATCAGCACTGGTTGCACAGACAGTTGGGCAGAAGGTGGAGGTGCTTCGCAGCCCGGCTGAAAGCGGCGGCGTTTCGCGACTCTGCGCCGATATCACCGTTGCGCGCAGGCTGTTGGACTATGAACCGCAAGTAGACCTGGTACAAGGGCTGCGTCTGATGCTGGATCGCGACCCCCGGTTCCAGCGCCTGACCAATGCTCAACGGTGAGACCATAGCGTGACATTGAAATGCGAACCCGCCACCTGAGACGTGATTTCTTTGTCCGCGACACGCTCACCGTCGCCCGCGAGCTCCTGGGACAGCGCTTGGTGCGCGTATTGGACGGAGAGCGCCTTACCGGGCACATCGTCGAGGTCGAGGCCTACATCGGAGAGGATGATCAGGCATGCCATGCCCGCTTTGGACGCACAAGGCGGAACGCCCCAATGTACGGCCCACCCGGTCACGCCTACGTCTATCTCATCTATGGGATGCACCATTGTCTCAACATCGTCACCGAACGAGAGGGATACCCGGCAGCGGTGCTCATCCGTGCACTGGAACCGCTGGAGGGCATCGATGAGATGCGGGCGCGGCGAGGCGGCCGGCCAGATCTGCCCCTGACCAGTGGCCCCGCGCGCCTGTGTCAGGCGCTGGACATCGACCGGCAATTCAATGGAGCAGACATGTGCGCGCCTGACGCCATCCTATTCTTGGAGGAGGGCACTTTCGTGCCTGACGAGGCTGTCGCCACCGGCCCCCGCATCGGCGTGCGAGGGGATGGTGTAGCGGCGACCAGCCCCTGGCGGTTCTACACTCAGGGCAACCAATACATCTCACGCTGAATCAAGTTGACGGAGTAAAGAACATGCTCACTTTTCCTGAGAAAGGCCGTTCTAAACAAGAGGTGCTGGCCGCGATGCGCGACGCCCGCGACCACGACGTGAGATGGCAGCAGGGCAGGGTCTTTGGCCTGGTCTATCACATCAGCGAGGAGATCGACGATTTGCTCAAAGAGGCCTACACGATGTTCTTCGCCGAGAACGGCCTCAACCCGACCGCCTTTCCCAGCCTACGCAGGTTTGAGACGGAAGTCATCGCTCTGACCGCCGCGCTCCTGGGCGGAGACGAGAACGTGGTTGGGACGATGACCTCGGGCGGCACAGAGTCTGTGCTGATGGCAGTCAAAACTGCCCGCGACTGGGCGCGGCGTCAGTGGTACCGGACTTTGACTTCCGCGTGCCCGGTGTGACCTCTATGTCAGCCGACCTGCACAAATTCGGCTACGCCGCCAAGCCTGCGGAAGACGGTGGACAAATCCCTAGTCAGGGCGGCCAACGTCCTGGTTCGCATCCTGCCGGAGCAGTGGGTCACCTGGTTGATGGGCAGAGCCTCGGTATTGCTGGGCGGCTCTTCTTGCTGTTGTTTGCCCTCCCCTACGGCCTGAGCTTTGTCCTGCTGTGGTGGACGCCGCCCTGGAGAAGCCAGGTTGCGCTGGCGGTATACCGTATGTTCTTCAATCTGCTGGCTTCGTTGATCACTGCCGTGGCCGCTCCGGCTATCGTGGACGCTGTTCTGGCCGCCGGAGCGACGCAACAGCGGGGCTACCTGATCGTATCGGCTCTGTTCGGTGGCTTGGCGACCATCTCGCTCCTCCTGATCTTTGCTGCGGTGCGCGAGCGCATCCACACGGAGGAAGAGATCAGGCGCGAGCACACGACTCCCATTGCCGACATCCTGCGCATGGCGTGGGCCAATGTTCCCTTCCGCTTTGCTACTGCGATCTACATGCTCAACTGGATCACTTTCGACCTGGCTATATCCCTACATCATCGCCCGCCGCTTGAGCACAACAGCATTCGGTTGTATAATGCGACCAACCCTGTTCGGGTACATGGATCTACCCTTACACACACCGCATCTACGGGATAACCGAGACATCTCACGCTGACCCCGTGTGACAAAAGAGAGCGCGAAAGAGAAAGGAGAGAACGATGTTGCAGGGCAAGGGATTGTGGGCCTATCGTGAGAGCGAACTTGATCGGGCAATCGAGATTGCTCCCAGGATGGGAGCCTCCCACATCTTGTACAAAGTCGGACACGGCTCGGATTATCGTACTGGCATGGCGCAGATTGCACAGGAGATTGCGGCGGCGGGACTGGTCCCTTTTGGGTGGACCTTCCTGCTACTGGACAATCCGAGAGCGGAAGCCCAGGTTGCCGTACGGGCTTTCGAGGATGGATTCAAGGGCCTGATATTCGATACCGAGTCGGACCGCTGTCGTAACCGTTTCGCACAGGCCACTCAACTGGGACAATACCTTCGTGTCGCCGGCGTTGACTCGAGTGAACTCTACAACTGCTCTTTTCCCAACATCTCCCATCACCGCGACCTGCCCTATGACCAGATGAACGAGTTCTGCAAGGGCGGCCTGATGCCTATGGCCTATGGCACTTTCTTTCCACCGGAGAGCACCATCCCTCCCGAGAAGCAGGCGCAGCGTGTGATCGATGAATGGACCTATGGACACCACGCCTATTGGTGCCGCCGCTGGGGATACTGCCCACCCTTGTACCCGGTGCTGGGCCCCTACCGCGACGAGCAGGGTACCGTGCGTATGAGCCCCGGCGAGTTCCAGATCTGGCTCACCAGAATGGCGGCACATGCTCCATCCTTCTTCAGTGTCTTCACTGCCGCCGTTCTCGACGATGACCTCCTGCCGCTCATCCGCGCCTGTCCGTTGGGCGATGGCCTCCCGCCTGTCCTGACCGACATCTCGGTAGAAGTGGTGAGCCCAGAGGCAGGCTACCTAAACGTCCGTCCGAGCCCCTCCACCGCGTGGCCCCCTATCGGGCGGATAGACCATGGGACGGTTGTGCAGGCCCTGGAGATGGAGACAGATGTACAAGCAAAAGTCGGACAGGATGGTGAATGGCTTCACATCCGTACTCCCGAGGGCATTGAGGGCTATGTCGCCGCTTGGTATCTGCGCCTACCTCTGGAAATCGTGGAGGAAGGCATCCAGGTGGAAGTGCTGAGCCCTATTGCGGGTTACCTCAACGTCCGTCCCAGTCCCTCCACCGATCGATCGCCCATCACGCAAGTGGACGACGGGACTGTGCTGGATTCCCTGGAGCCGGAGGAGGACACGCGGGCGAAGGTAGGCCGTAGATATCAGTGGCTCCACATCCGCACTCCCCATGGCATCGAAGGCTATGTCGCCGCCTGGTACCTCGGTCTCTACAAGGGTCCCGACGTAGGCGGGGAATCCATTCCTTATGTGTTCGTTCAAAGTGCCGGAGGACTGAACTTGCGGAAGGAACCAGGGACAGAGCCTCCGACCTGGCACGTTATGGACAAAACAGTCTTGGAGGTGCACGAGGATCCAAGCAAAGTGGAAGACAAGATAGGGAAGGACCGATGGATCATGGTTCGCACGCCCAGCTTGCATGATGGATATGTGAACGGTCTATATGTGCGGGCCAAGCAGTCGACGGACAGGCGAAAGCCAGTCAACGACGCTGACTTGCCTCGCGGGGAGTGCGCGTGGATCTTTGGCATCCACGGTGCGACGGCCGACACAACTGGCGATTTCCGTCACCTCTTCCACGGTAAGGACAAGACTGGGTGGGTGCTATTCACGCAGACGGTGGGCACTGATCCATTTCACAGCGACGGTCACGATGTGACACGTTGGTCCGACAGTGGCTATGGCGTCATCATCCGTCTCAATCACGCCTATGAGCCTGGCGGCACGCTGCCGGTTCGTGCCCACTACGCCGATTTCGCGCGGGCCTGTGCTCGTTACGTCCAGAACTCCAGAGGGTGCCACATCTGGATTATCGGTAACGAGCAGAACAACGTGCGCGAGCATCCAGGTGGAGCCGCGAACCCCATCGAGCACATCACCCCGCGTATGTATGCTGAGGCTTTCAACCTGGCATGGCGGCGGATCAAAGAAGTACAACCTAGCGCTGTCGTCGTGCCTGGCGCGATAGATCCCTACAACACCTATCCCTGGGCCAGACTGGGTGGTCGACGGAATCGGCCCTTGGAGTATTTCAAAGAGATGCTCGAGCATATCGTCGAACTGGATGGCATCGCTTTGCACACATACACCCACTGGCTTGACCCCAGCTTGATTACCAAGCCGACCGTCTTCCAGGACGATTTCCTCCAGCCAGGCACGGTCAAGGAGCACTACTACGACTTCCAAGCCTACCGGCCCTTCGCCGAGGCGATTCCGGCAAAGTGGCGCCATTGCCCAATCTACATCACCGAGTCGAACCACTGGCTGGCGTTGGAGCACCAACCCCGCAACCCGGCGGAAGAGAGAAGAATCGGCTGGCTGAACAGGGACAGAAGTTGGGTACAGGCCGCCTACAAGGAGATCGATCGCTGGAACAATATACCCCACGCCCAACAGATTCACTGCCTGCTGCTCTACCGCTGGACGGGCGATGCGTGGGCCATCGAGCACAAGGGAGAGATACACAAGGACTTTAGGACGGCGCTGAACAACGACTATCGCTGGCGAGGCTAGGCGATCACCTTCGGTAACCGTGGACAGGGAGCTGTTCGTTCTTGTCTGCCGCTGACTCCTGAGCAACCTTCTGACAAAGCAAACGAGCAAAGGAGCAACAGAGATATGACAGATACCAGCTATATCCCCGTGGACGTTATCGCGAACTTTATGATGGACGTTTTCCAGGGGCTTGGCGTCCCAGAAGACGACGCGCGCATCTGTGCCGACGTGCTCATCACTTCCGACCTGCGCGGCATTGAATCTCACGGCGTGGGCCGCCTCAAGTATTACTATGATCGCATCCAGGCCGGCGTCCAGTTCACCAAGACCGAGGTCAAGATCGTCAAGGAGACGGAGACGACTGCGGTAGTGGATGGTCAGCACGGTATGGGTCACGTTGTCGCCTACCGTGCGATGCGGATGGCAATGGGCAAAGCCAGGCGATACGGACTGGGGGGTGTGGCTGTTCGTAACGGCACTCACTTTGGCATCGCCGGGTACTATCCGCTGATCGCTGCTAGGGAGGGGATGATGGGCTTCACCGTGACCAATGCCCGGCCCGCCATCGCCCCTACTTTCAGCACCGAGCCCATGCTGGGTACCAACCCCATCGCCTTCGCCGCGCCATCTGACATGGACTATCCCTTCTGTTTCGACGCTGCTACCTCCATAAGCCAGCGGGGCAAGATTGAGGTGGCAGCACGCGCGGAGAAACCCGTACCTGAGGGCTGGGTCATTGATGACCAGGGGAATCCCATAACCAACCCGGATCAGATCCTGGAGGACCTGGGCAAAGCGACGGCGGCGCTCCTGCCCCTTGGTGGTGCCGGGGAGCTCCTGGCAGGGTACAAGGGATATGACCTGGCAACTATGGTCGAAATCCTCTCCGCATCGCTTTGTTCAGGAGTGTTTATGAAGGATCTGCTGGGATTCGCGCCCGACGGCTCTCGCCGTCCCTATATGCTGGGCCACTTCTTCTTGGCCATAGACATTGAGCACTTTATCCCACTCCGTGTGTCCCAGTTCATCACCGGTCAGATCATGCGCGCTCTGCAGAATGCCCGCAAAGCGCCCGGTCAGGAGCGTATCTACGTGGCAGGCGAGAAGGAGCACGAGAAGGAAAAGCTGATCCGGGAGCAGGGCATCCCCATCAACCCCAACCTGCGCCGCGAGCTGCAGATTATGCGGGATGAGTTAAACATCTCCGGGTACGAGGCTTACTTCTAGACAGGAAGGGGTAGCGATCGCCGTGGGCCACCCCACACTCCACCTGGTGCGGGTGTCCGCCGGGCCGTGCGAGAGCTGACGGAGGCGGAACCCGAGGGACTGCGGGACGCGTTCGGAACTAGGCAGCGCCGACAACCTGGCAGCCCAGGCGATCAACGCAGTGATCACCTTCAGCCTGTACCCGGTGGAGATCTTTCCCGACATGGTGCAGGTGCTGCTCTACACGCTCATCCCGGCAGCTTTCGTCGGCTCCATCCCAGCGACGCTGGTGAGCAACTTTCGGTGGGAGCGACTGGCGACATTGGTCGCCGTCGCCGCTGGCTTCACGCTGGCGTCAAGATTGGTCCTTCGCAGGGGGCTGCGACGCTACGAGTCCGGTAACCTGGTGATGGTGAGGGGTTAAAAGAA